>ENA-USUM01000162-USUM01000162.1-human-gut-metagenome-genome-assembly--contig:-NODE-162-length-33457-cov-28.623877_pt1 | contig 33457 bp, 28 predicted proteins | sample MGYA00250063_ERZ773402 | MGnify/ENA primary metagenome ERZ773402 (study PRJEB29103, sample SAMN06112030) | human gut metagenome | biome: human gut; feature: ankylosing spondylitis patient; material...
GGTTGCTTTTACGGTCTTGGGCTTGTTCTTGCTTCCTTTGGGACGGGGCATAGGGGACACCTCCAATGTTTTTTGATAGCTTCAGTATAGCACTCGTCTTTTATGTTCGCAAGAGGTGCATTTTGTAGAATGAAAATATATCTTTATTTAAATAATAGATCGATTCAAATTATGCAACCATGTAGGAATTGCGCTGTAATCTCTTACCCACAGAATATTAATTCCGATACGATAAAAATGATTTTCAATTTGAAGTCGATCTTTTGATGTCAGTTGTTTTGTTGTTGAACCAAACGCATCTGTGCTTTTATAACTCATAGAAAAAATCGCATAATGTTTTGGCGGATTAGTTGCGGTAATTTCTAAAAGTCTTCGGATGTTTGGATCACTTAAACTGCACCCAACAAATAAACATGTGTTCTCTCTAAAAAAAGAAAGCTGACTTGCAATCGGCCAACTATACGGCTGATTATAAAGCATATTATAGTCGGCTTCCGTCAAACAAATCGATCTCATATGGAGTGTGTCCAGTTGATCTCTCGTTGCAACTTTTGGCAAAAATCCATGTACATGGTATAATCGAAGACTTTGATTTGGTTGTCCGTTCATGCCATAAAAGTCCGTACTATCCCGCCCATTTGAATATCTTACCTTTGTTGTAAACATAGAGCAACATTTTACATCAAGAAAATTCAAATACTGCTCAAGAAAGTCGTCATAGTTATAACTCAAAATCCTAAAATTTTGATCTTCCTGACACCGTTGAGCCAATCGAGCAATTTCGCCCAATTCGGTATTCATATTCAAATCTTGCGCTGCGTCGTATAAGCTTTTATGAATCTGCCAAACAAAGGTTTTCTCACTTGCCCAGATATCCTTACACAACTGGGCCGTTGTCAGGCTACTTCCTCCAACCTCTTCAAAAACAGCCTCAGAGTCATCCAAAAGATGCTTTTCTTCTATTTCTTTCTGGAAATCTCGTAGCAACTCATCCCAAGTTTTTGCACCCTGTTCCTTTGAAACGCCTGCACCCAGCACGATTGCAAAGCTATTTTGCTCTTTGATACAGGCACGTATTGCCGTCGTATAGATGTCATTGTTTTTCAAATATAAGTCTTCACTGTACAGTTTTTCAAAAAGTTGCGCTTTTTCCTTGTCACGAACCGTCCTTCTACGATCGATATTTAATGAACATGCGTGGCTATATTCAGTTGGATACTCTTCAATCCAATTATTTATGAAAGTCAAGTCCCATACTATAAGATTGGAGTCTTCAACTTGAAACTCGGCATTCAAAATGAAGATGACCGTTGCATTATATTTTTTTTGGTAATCATCCGCTATGCTCTTGATTCGTTTCGCTAGCTGTTCTATCTTCGGTGTCCGACTGTCTATAAACTCAAAAATTACTGGATTGCGATACTCAGAAAATCCCTCTGGCGCAAATGCGTCAAAACGGCTTGTGAATTTTTCTTTCTCACAGCCTTCGGATACCCTATACTCAAAATAAAGTGGCTTGTTTTCTTCCAATGATTTTTTCTTCAGCACTGCTTTAACAAATGATATGAATTCATCCCTTGATAATTTTCCATTCTGCTCTTTCATGAAATCCACCAGTTTTTTCGCTTATATAGACCGTTAGACGCCACTGCCTATCCTTACGATTGAATTAAGCAATCTATCATCAGGCTTGCACTGCTGTAATTAATTTCTGTACAGAATTTTAAACTCCGTAGCCCTTGTTCTTGATGACCTCCACGACCTGAGAGACGTACTTCTGGCAGGTATCATGGTCAGGGGCTTCTACCATCACACGGACAACAGGTTCCGTACCAGACTCGCGCACCAGAATACGACCGGTATCGCCCAGCGCTTCTGCCACAGCCTTGATCGCCTCCTGCACCGCCGGGTCGTTCTGTGCGGCCTTCTTGTCAGTCACACGGACGTTCTCCAGCACCTGCGGGTAGATCTTCAGGGGCTCAGCCAGCTTGCTCATGGGAACCTTCTTTGCAAGCATGACTTCCATCATCTTGAGACTGGTCAGGATGCCATCACCGGTGCTTGCGTACTTAGAGAAGATGATATGACCGCTTTGCTCGCCGCCGATACGGCAGCCGTTCTTAGCCATGTACTCGTAGACATACTTGTCACCCACTGCGGTCTTGGCGTAGCCGATGCCCTTCTCATCAAAGGCCTTATACAGGCCAAAGTTGGACATGACCGTGGTAACGACGGTATTGGTCAGCAGCTTGCCACGCTCCTTCATGTAGCAGCCGTAGATATACAGGATGTGATCGCCAGTGATGACATTCCCCTTTTCATCCACACACAGGCAACGGTCAGCATCGCCGTCATAGGCAAAACCGATGTCCAGTCCCTTCTCTACCACGAACTTCTGCAGACCCTCAATGTGGGTGGAGCCCGCATTGTTGTTGATGTTGGTGCCGTTGGGCTGTGCATTGATGACGTAGGTATCTGCTCCTAGGGCATCGAACACGGACTTGGCAATGTTCCAGCTGGAGCCGTTGGCGCAGTCCAGGCCAACCTTGACACCCTTGAAGGAATAGATACCAAGGCTGATCAGATAGCCCATGTAGCGGTTGCGGCCTGCCACATAGTCCACAGTGCAGCCGATATGCTCACGATGGGCAAAGGGCAGCTCCGGCCAGTCTTTATCGAACACATGGAGTTTGCCGTCAATGTAATCCTCGACTAACAGCAAGATCTCCTCCGGCATCTTCTCGCCATAGCAGTCAATCAGCTTGATGCCGTTATCGTAGTAGGGATTATGACTGGCGGAAATCATGATGCCGCAGTCGAAGTCGTCCACCCGGGCGATGTAAGCTACAGAAGGCGTGGTGGTGACGTGCAGCAGATAGGCATCTGCGCCGGAGGCGGTCAGGCCTGCGACCAGACTGTATTCGAACATATAAGAGCTACGGCGAGTGTCCTTGCCGATTACAATGCGTGCAGGCTCGTTGTTGCCGTTGCGCTCGCGAAGTGCGTTATAATACCAGCCAAGGAAGCGGCCAACCTTGTAGGCGTGGTCAGCAGTCAGAGTAATTCCGGCTTCGCCACGGAAGCCATCGGTCCCAAAATACTTTCCCATTATAGTTTTTCCTCATCCAAAGAGTGAATTGACGATCATATGCTTTAGCCGAGAGAGAATCTCGTTGCCTGCCATCCGCCACGTAGAGGCAGCATATTAGGATGGCGTAGCCATGCTTTGAGCATGGCTTCATTGTCTTATCTTATCAATTTATTCGTTTTGATATGTTTCCAGCTCTGATTGATACTTTTTGGCATCCTTCAAAAAGCTCGCCGCAATCATCACGATGACTGCGCCAATGGGGAATGCTGCCACGATGCTGACCGACTGCAAGTTGTTCATGGAACTTTCCGCAAACAGCAATGCAATGGGCAACAGAATCAGCAGGATGCACCACATCAACTGGATGCCCTTATTGGGCTGTTCATCATCCTTGAGGGTGTGGTAGCTGTAGCAGGATGCCGTCAGTGCGATAGAATCAAAGGATGTTGCGTAGAAGGCGATCATCGTAATCAGAACAGCCACCATAACGACCGGTGCGCCGGGCATAGTCTTGATCATATCCACGATCATGCCGTACATATCGCCGTTTTCCAGATACTTCGCGATAAAATCCGCCTTGTCAGTCATTTGCAGTCCCATGGAGTAGTTACCCAGCACAATGAAGCTGGTCAGTGTAGAGCCCACGCCAAACACATAGCCGCCCAGAATTGTCTGGCGTACCGTTCTGCCACGGGAAATGCTGCCAATAAAGAACGGTGCTGCCACACACCAAACCATCCAGTAGGCCCAGTAATAAATGGTCCAGTTTTGGGGGAAGTTGGAGGTACGCAGCGGGTCGGTAAAGGTGGAAAGGTCGATGAAATTCTGCATCATCCGTCCCAGCGAGGAAAAACCGGTTTCGATAATATACCGGGTCTCGCCGCCAAACAGGAGGACAAAGGCAAGCAACCCAAAGAAAAGATAGATGCAGACATTGGCCAATTTGCTGATACCCTTGAAGCCATGCAGCAAAGAGTAGGTGTACACGGCGCAAGTGATCAACAGGATGATGATATTGATGACCGTGCGGCTGACTGCAACATGGAACAATTCGCCAATAATGGTCGCCATCAGCGGCGTTGCCACGCTGAAAGTAGTAGCCGTGCCCGCCAGCAAAGCGAACACCGCCAGCAGGTCAATGATGCGGCCTGCCCAGCCATCGGTGTGCTTGCCCAGAATCGGGCGGCAGGCTTCCGAGTATTTCTGACGGGTTCTTTTTCTTACGTGCAGCATAAAGCCGAATGCTACCGCCAGCACCAGATAGAAGCCCCACGGAATAAAGCTCCAATGGAACAAGGGATAGACCCCCGCCCAATCCTGAATGCTGCCCATCTCTGCCAGATGGGGGTCGGTTGCATACAGCACCCATTCCGAAAAAGAGTAAAACAGGATATCCGCAGCAAGACCGCAAGTAAACATCATGGAGCCCCATGCAAAGAAGGAATACTGAGGCTTTTCGTTGGGTTCACCAAGAACAATGTCCCCGTACTTCGAACACGCAATGTACAGTGACAGGATGAAAATACCCAGTCCGATCACCAGATAATAGGTGCCAAAGGTATCTCCGAAAAAGAACCGGATCTGGCTCAGCACGGCATTGGACTGTTCCGGTGCAAAGAAGAACAGAATGCACAGGGCAATGATAATGGTCAGTGGGAGCAGCGTTATCATCCAATCAATTTTCCCACGCTCTCTATTTTTGTTCATTTATGCTTCCCTTCTCGTATTTTTTGTAGCTGGAATCCAGAGCAACCAGTTCACTGAAGTTGTCCACCTCAATGATATCGTCCTGATTCATCGGACGGATTCCCAGTTGATATTCTTCCGGATAGCAGAACAGTGCCACATCATCCCAGTAAATCTGACGATTCTGCTTCTGTTCAAACTCGATTTCCAGATGGTGCTTCAGTCTTTTTCCGTCCTCTGCTGTCCAGCGAGAAATGCTATATAACTGCCATCCACCCTTGCCGCCGGTACGGCTACAAGAGGTCACGATTCCATCTTCTACAGTTTGCAGCCACTCGTCCGTTTCCTCGTCCGTCCATACGCTGTTGTAGCCGGAACGCTCAAACTCCGGAGCCAGAATATCCGGGTTATAGATAATTTGATCGCCATCCAAAATAATCGCATTTTCGATGTGATCTCTTGCCACATACAGGGATGCGATGTTGTTGCAGGTATCAAAGTAGGGGTTTTCAATCAGTCGAACGCCGGGATACTGTGTCACCAGCGGAGCGAACTGTTCTTTCAGATAGCCCACCACGATGTATATCTCCGAAATGCCATTTTTGTGCAGCCCCTCAATTACCGTATCGATCATCCGCTTGCCATTTACTTTGACCAGCGGCTTCGGCGTTGTCAGCGTGACCGGGTGCATCCGGTTTCCCAACCCTGCCGCCATAATAATGGCTCTTTCTACTTTAGGCATTTTTCTGTGCCCCACTTTCCCCTGATTTCTTCAGTTCATCCTGAACGATTCTGTAGTAGTCTTTTGCGTAGCGATACTGCCGCAGGGAATACTCGCCAAATTCCACACCCAGATTCCGCTTATACTCGCACCAGTTGCTCCATAACAGGCCACAGGCTGCGATATAGCAGTAAATTTTGATTCGTGTCGCATCATCGCAACCGTCTGTGAAATATGCCGTAATCAAGCGATCCACCTGACGCTTATTGTAAAGCGAGTAAATACAGAACATTGCGATATCCACATGAGGGTCCTGCATACCTGCATACTCCCAGTCGATCAGACGAATTTCCTCTTTTCCATTTCTCTGGACAAACAGGAAGTTATCCGGTACTGCGTCAATATGCGTCAAAATCTTTTCGCCCGTGTGTGCATCAATATAAGGCTTCAAAGACCAAACATTCGCCTTGGTTTTCTCATAGTCCTTGTAAACAGAAGGCGTGCCATCCCACAGCGTTTCGTAGAACTCCATCTGCCCGAAAATATCAAATTCATGCGTCACTTTCAACTTCAATGCATGAAAATCACGCAGACGGCTCATGCACTTCTTGACATCTTCATAATCGGTGGGGTCGCATACCCGGGCACCCTCCAGAAACTCTGTGATTTTATAGCCATTCTCCGGGTTAATATAGGCGATATCATCACAGATGTTTTTATCAGCAATGGCATGATATACCGCTGCTTCCTGACGGCGGTTGATGAGCTGGTCTGTACCCTCTCCCGGAATACGCATAATGTACTTTTTGTCCTTACAAGTGAACAGGAAGGAACGGTTGGTCATTCCCTTTTTCAAGACTGTGATGTCCGTGATTTCCTCCGGTTTTGCGCACAATGCCTTGCAGATTAAACGAATCGCATCCGTTTTCAGTTGGTTAGAATCGCTGTCGATCTCACGAAGCTGCTCATAGGTGTTGATCTCCACAACATCTGCCGAATGCACTACCCGGGCTGTGACGATCATGCGATCCTTATTATAGAGTGCTTCTTCCCAAAACGAACCATCATACTGTGGGTTTTTGCAGAGTTCCTCGATGCGTGCAGAAACCGTATCGGAGTCCTCTTTTGTAAGGTAGCTGATACCGATCATCGCATTACCACCGACATTTTCCGGCACAGTTACCAGCTCCATCTTGCGGTTCACACGGACATTACTTTCGTTTTCCACAAGATCGCTGACCATATACCATGAGTACAGCTCATGACGGTGAAACGGATTGCGGTCACACCAGATATCACAAGGGACAATGTACGCATTCTCCAGATGCTCTTTTACCAGTTTGAGAGAATGCAGATTATTCTTTGCCGCATAGTCCGGGTTGACCACCAGTTCCACGCCGTACTCATCTATCAGGTATTCATATTTTTCCTTCATGAAACCTACAATAACATAGATTTCATGAATCCCCACTTCGTGAAGCTGCTTGATGATCCGTTCAATCAAGGGTTCCCCATTGACTTCCAAAAGCCCCTTGGGCATTTCTGTGTTGATGGGGACCATCCGCATACCAAAACCGGCTGCCAGAATAATTGCTCGTTTGGGAGTCTTTTGCTTAAACTCAGTTAGGGCTTTCATTGTAGGGCGAACCGAATCGTCCAGATAATCAGCCTTGATAAGTTCTTTGAGTGAACGATTGACAACCCCTAATGAATGTCCTGACACTTCTGATAGAATTCTTTGATTAATAAACGGCTCAAGTAGCAGAGCGTTCAGAATATCGCTTTCTTGTTTATTCATGTACACTCCTTTGTTGTATGCGGTGAACAAACACGTGAAAAAACTCCACTTCGTGTGGAATTTCATTTTGTTAAAACTTACAAACCAGCTGTTTTCTTACCCTTTTCTCCACACCATCTTATTAACTACATTCACATAACCCTGAATGATACGAACCACCTTCATAGACACGGTCTCGTCCACATAGTCGGGGCAGGGTTTGCCTAGGACACCCTTCTGCTTCATCTCAATCGCCATATCGGTAGCGTTGAGCAGTTCCCGGGTGGTAATGCCAGCCAGAATGAAGTCGCCGACTTCCAGTGCCTCGGGACGTTCCGTGCTGGTGCGGATGCACACGGCGGCGATGGGATGACCGATGGACAGATAGAAGCTGCTCTCCTCAGGCAGAGTACCGGAGTCGGAGACGATTGCCAGCGCATTCATTTGCAGCTTGTTATAGTCGTTGAACCCCAGCGGCTCATTGACCCGGACACGAGGATCAAGCTGGAAGCCGCTCTGTTCCAGACGGTGCTTGCTGCGGGGATGGCAGGAGTAGAGGATGGGCATATCATACTTCTCTGCCAGAGCGTTGATGGCGGTGAACAGACTCAGGAAGTTCTTTTCAGAGTCGATGTTCTCCTCCCGGTGGGCAGACAGCAGAATGTACTTGTCCTTTTCCAGCCCCAGACGCTCCAGAACATCGCTTTTCTGGATCTTCTCCAGATTCATGTGCAGCACTTCCGCCATGGGAGAGCCGGTCTGGTAGGTACGCTCCTTGGGCAAACCGGTATCCGCCAGATACTTCCGAGCAAACTCAGAATAGCACAGATTCACGTCAGAGATCACATCCACGATGCGGCGGTTGGTCTCCTCGGGTAGGCACTCATCCTTGCAGCGGTTGCCGGCCTCCATGTGAAACAACGGAATGTGCAACCGCTTTGCGGAGATGGCAGACAGGCAGGAGTTGGTATCGCCCAGCACCAGATAGCCCTCCGGCTGCAATTCGGACAGAAGCTCATAGCTGCGACCCAGAATGTTACCGCAGGTCACACCCAGATTCTCGCCAACCACAGGCACAAGAATGTCCGGGCCATATTCCCCAAAGGTGTTCTTCAGTTCAAAATCTTCCCAGAAAACAGTGGAGAGGTTTCTGTCCCAGTTCTGATTGTAATAGACCACGCAGCAGTCGAAATACTCCCGGCAGCGCTTGATAACGGCCGCCAACCGAATAATCTCCGGGCGGGTACCGCAGCCAATCATGACCTTGGTGCGCCCATCATTTTTCCATGTAAAATTGTGTTCCATAAAAATCTCCTAACGTCAACCAGCAGCTTCTCTCACACCGGCTCAAAAAAGGTGTCCGGATGGTTTGGGTCAAAAATTTCGTTGCAGGTCATCACCGTCACCAGATTCTCCGTCTCCGACAGGTTGATGATGTTGTGGGTCCAGCCGGGAATCATGTGGACAGCCTCAATCTTGTCCCCGGAAACCTCAAACTCCACCGTTTCGCCGGTGTTGATGTTTCGCTCCTGAATCAGTCCGTGACCTGCCACCACAATGAACAGCTCCCACTTGGAGTTGTGCCAGTGCTGCCCTTTGGTAATGCCGGGCTTCGAGATATTGATGCTTACCTGTCCGCAGTCGGCGGTATGGACCAACTCGGTGAAGGAGCCACGGTTGTCCACGTTCATCTTCAGGGCGTACTTGAACTTGTCGGTGGGCAGATAGGTCAGATACAGGGAGTACAGCTTCTTAGCAAAGGAGCCGTCCGGCATCTTGGGCATCATGAGCGTAGTGGGCTGTGCCTTGAACTCCTGCAGCAAGTCAACGATTTCGCCCAGTGTGACCTTGTGGGTCACAGGAACACAACAATAGCGGCCATCTTCTTTCAGGACAGTCTCCACACCGTCAAATTCACAGTGCTGTTCCTTGCCCTCCAGCAGGTCAAACATTCCTTCTACGAGATCGTCAATGTACAGCAGTTCCAGCTCGGTGCTGCGGTCGTTGACAGTGAATGGCTCGTCATTGGCGACTGCCCAACAGAAGGTGCTGACAGCGCTGTTGTACTTGGGGCGGCTGTGACCCATCAGGTTGACAAAACGGTAGACCGCTACCTTCGCCCCGGTCTCCTGAGCATACTGGAAGAATAGTTCCTCGCCAGCCTTTTTGCTGCGGCCATACTCGCTGTTGCCGAAGCGACCAGCCAGTGTGGCTTGAATGGAAGAAGACAGCATGATGGTTGCCTTGTTGTTGTGCTTTTTCAGGCAGTTCAGCAGATCAGAAGCAAAGCCGAAGTTGCCCTTCATGAAATCTTCCGGGTTCTCCGGACGATTCACGCCTGCCAGATTGAACACAAAGTCCGCCTTCTGGCAGTACTCGTCCAGCTCCTCCGGCGTGGAATCCAAATCATATTCGTAGATTTCTTCAATATGCAATGCCGGGCGGGTCTTGTTCTTGCCGTCCCGGATGTTTTTCAGGTTGTTGCACAGGGCGGTTCCCACCATGCCCTTGGCACCTGTGACTAGAATGTTCATCCTATCACCTCTTTAATGTACTGCGGTGCAGTCCGGAATATCTGCGCCATCCGGCACAGTTGCATTATTGCAGATGGTGCAGTTGCTACCAATGCGGGTAAAGTTGCCCACAGTCGCACCAGTGCGAATGACGCTGTTGGTGTAAATCAGGGCGTAATCCTCTACCGCTGCATCACAGTGGACTTCCGTTCCGGCATTCAGCAGAACACCGTTGCCAACGGACGTACCATTCTGGACACAGGCATTTTGCAGCACCACGCAGCCACAGCCCAGCTTTGCGTATGGACTGATGTAGGCGCTGGGCGCAACGATATTGGGAAAAGCAAAGCCAAGGGCTTTCGCCTTCTCATACACCTGTGCCCGGAACCGATTGTTGCCGATACCCACCACCAGCAAGCCGTACTCCTTCCGCAGCTCCGGCAAATCAGCAAGACTGCCAACCACCGGAATGCCACAGATGTCAGTGCCCACAGGTTGCCCATCGTCTACAAAGGCACAGTCATATTCTATCATCGCTTGTTCAGCCACCATGCGGCCAAAGCCACCGGCTCCAACCAGCAGCAACTTTTCTTTAGACATTCGGGATGCCCTTCAGTGCATTCTGAACATACTCGGTGGTGAGAATCTTCTTGACTGTGCCTTCCACATCCAGACGCTCGGTGTTGTGGCTGGTGTAAGATTCATCTGCCATGGTATGTACTTCGCCCTTGACCACGAACTTATCATAGTTCAGGTCGCGATTATCCGCAGCAACACGGAAGTAATGACCCATATCCTGGCTGCGCAGACGCTCCTCACGGGTCATCAGAGTCTCGAACAGCTTCTCGCCGTGACGGGTGCCGATGATGTTCGTACCGGTGTCGCCGAACAGCTGCTGGACAGCCTTAGCCAAATCGCCGATGGTGGAAGCATCAGACTTCTGGATGAACAAATCACCGGGATTTGCATGTTGGAAAGCGAACAAGACCAAATCCACAGCCTCGTCCAGGTTCATCAGGAAGCGGGTCATATTGGGATCGGTGATGGTGATGGGATTGCCAGCCTTGATCTGGTCAATGAACAGAGGAATGACAGAGCCACGGCTGCACATGACATTGCCGTAACGGGTGCAGCAGATGGTGGTGCCGCCACGCTCGGCAGCCACACGGGCGTTGGCGTAGATAACGTGCTCCATCATGGCCTTGGAGATGCCCATGGCGTTAATGGGGTAAGCAGCCTTATCGGTAGACAGACAGACAACACGCTTGACACCGGCATCAATGGCAGCGTGCAGGACGTTATCCGTACCGATGATGTTGGTCTGAACGGCCTGCATGGGGAAGAACTCGCAGGAAGGAACCTGCTTCAGAGCAGCAGCGTGGAAGATGTAGTCAACACCGGGCATAGCGTCACGGATGGACTGGGGGTTGCGGACATCACCGATGTAGAACTTGACCTTCTTGGCGGTGTCAGGATGCTTGGCCTGAAGCTCGTGACGCATATCGTCCTGCTTCTTCTCGTCCCGGGAGAAGATACGAATCTCCTTCAGGTCGGAATCCAAGAAGTGCTTCAAAACGGTAGAACCAAAAGAACCAGTACCACCAGTAATCATAAGGGTTGCGTTATCAAATGCAGACATTTTAGTTTTCCTCCTGTTATTTCAACAAATAGTGTTTATACTTGAAGAACAGCTTTCGTCTGTTCTCTTCGACTAATTCTCTTCAACTCATTTTTCATGTTCAAAAACACATCAGCAGTTTCATGATACACATCCATATAGATTCGATGGATCTATATATTTAATCGTTAGACTTGAAGTCGAGTCAAATCACTAATAAAATTCAGTTCATTGACCTCTGAGCTTATTTTCATTCCTAACATTCAAATTCATTTTAAGAACTCTTTCTAAGTTTTTTCGCTGCATCCAGAAGATATTTTGGCTTCAACGCTTCCTCGATTATTTTATTGTTCCCTCTTATGGGCTTTATAATATAGCCCACTACAACATTAGTGAAGAATTGCGTAATTAGAGACGCCACCGCCGCTCCATTGATCCCCATTCGCGGAATTAAAAGCACGTTTATAATCACATTAGCAATCGCACCGAACATATTGATTTGCCATAAATACTTTTGTTTGTCATTCGCAAGAATCCATATATTACGAACCGATCCCATGTAGGAAAAAGTTGTATACCATACTATAATTTGAAGTGCGCTTATTGCTGGATTATATGCCGTCCCGTATAGAATGAAAATAATCCATCTTGAAAACAGCGTCATGACGACACTCTGCGCCAATGAAAGATATATAACAATCGAATATAGCATCGTCAACCGATGGCGAAAGACATCCTTTCCATCTTTTAGACCTTCAAAAATTGACGGTCGAAAAGAATCTATAATCGCTGTAAAAACAAAGCCCGTCATACCCGCACATGTGACAGCCGCCCCGTAATATCCAGTTGCGGATTCGTTCAGCATCATCTTTAGCATTATCTTATCTGTTTGAGCAAAAACCGTAACCATCATGGATGACAGAATATAATGCTTGCTCTTTTCAAACATCATCCTTCCTGTCTCAATTGAAAATTTCAATTTACTTCCACCTAGTTTTCGATAAAGCAGTAACCCTCCCGAAGATATTAGGACATAGTCCAATGCATTAGAGATTGCAAACCAGTACACACTTTTTCCATTTACAAGCAGAAAAATTTTATAGATTGATACGACAATATACGCCACCAAGCTAATCATTGATGTGTATTTTGACATCAATTTGGCCTGATACCAGTATTCCACATAATCAAATGCCTGGAAAATCAAAATAAGGCTGTACAAAAAACAAACCAAAATTGTCGTAGGCTCATCCGGATTCGCAACAAATGCAAACGCTGTGACTCCTACAATGCAGCAAATTGATGAGATGAAGCTCAAAGTAATGGATGTTCCCAGTATCTTTCCTTCATCATTTGGATTATTGACTATTTCCTGTACCAGAACATTGCATAATCCCAATTGCATAATGGGCAGCACAAAAGCCACAAGAGAGGATGCATATGTAATCAATCCAAATCCAGACGGTCCTAAATATCTTGCTGTAAGCATATTTATCAGCAATGCTACGATAGCCTGTACAATTCTAATCCCAATAATCCAGACAGCATTTTTTGCAACTCTGTTCATTTTCTACAATGGCATCCTTTCTTCCAGCTGGTTTTATATACCGCCCTTTATAGGTTTTGAATTTCCCTCCAAATCCGTTCGATACTTTCACCTTCACAAAATCTTATTTCCAAAACATCTTATAAACTGCACGCACCTGTTTGCCGTTCCCTCCATAATGCCCTCAAAAAACTTGATTCGAATTCTTTCAACTATATAACACGATAAAAACACTCCCCCAATCACAAGAATTGTTATGACCGGATACGCCCTCATTTCGTATATCTTTTCAGTTTTTACAACGTTATGCCATATGAGGTTTCTTGTGAAAATCGAGTCGTGTAACAAATACACTCCAAACACACTTTTTCCAACCTCTAAAATTCTTCTTGAATCAATAGTAATCTGCAAAAAGAACAAAAACAAAAGGACAGCTTCAACTATAATCAGCACCGAGTTAGACAAGCAACTTGTTACAATAATAATAATTTCATCCAAAATTCCGCTTTTTCCTCTGGCAATCACGGAATCACTCACATATTGAATCATTCCATGTAAGCAATATGCCATGCCACTTCCTAATAAAAAAAGCCCTCTCTTATTCGGATATTTATTGTACTTTTTCAGGCAGGTCCCTATCAAATAGAACATGATGGCTCGTTGTATCGGAAAATACTGATTGGAGATTATGTTTCCAACTGTATACTCGAAGAACCAAAATCCGGCAACCAACAAGGCAGCTTCTCTGTTATTCATTTTAGCCACGTATCTGTTGATTGTTGGAGCTATTAGGGCTAGCAAAATATACGCTGTTACAAACCACCAGCCTCCTCCCATTACAGGTGATAAAAAGCACCGCATGAGATTCTTGGCGCTGTCAGCGGAAACCGGATTCAGGCCTTTAACAAGTCCCAAGATTCCAATCAATCCACAGACAAATCCGTAAAAAACAGTTGTCAATGTCGTGCGTTTAACGGATATTTTTTCTTTATTTCCATTAAACCAGCCAGTTATTATAAAAAAGACCGCTACACCTACCCCCCCCCCGGCTTTAACATGCTCGTGAAAATGCGGTTGATTCGATTTCCTGCGCTCCATGCGCCCATATCAGCCTGAATACCATGGAGAGCCAAATGACTCCCTATAATCATTAACATTGCTACAACTCTCAACAATTCAATGTTTGCCTGTCTCTTCCATGTGTTTTCCATTATAAGTACTCCATCAACAAATATGCCGGTCCATGCAGGATTACCGCAGTTCCCCATGCACAGAATATAAGTATCGACATCAAAGCTTGCCCCATCCTGGTGTGAAAGAACGAGTACAGATTATAAACCGTAATTCCAGAAAACATTGCTAAAACGTACATAGGGCGTAGAACCAGATCATAGTGTCCAATCTGCGCCACAATAACAATCGCATATATAAAAATGAATTTATATAACATTCCATCATCGCTCTTGTTGGTATAATAAAACGCATATACAATCAATAATATAAAAACAATATCTACAACGAGGTATCCATACGAAAAGAAGTACGCATCTGACCTTATATATACCAAATACAAATTAGCAGCCTGTGAAATTCCCGGGATAGATTGAGCATACACGAACTGCGCTACTGGCTCTAATAAAGCCAATCCAATTGCTATCAGCAGTATTGTTTTCATCTTAACCGCAAAATGTGCAAGCATCCAACAAGGAATGACGATAATAACCGCATTATGAATCGTACATGAGAAAAGTAGAATCGATATCGTAATAATTGGCGATCCCTTTTTTTCAAACTCCTGATATAATGCCCACGCCACTAAGCTTGCCGCAAGTCCATTGCGGATTCCTGTATTAACATACACATACGGCATCGTAGCCAAGCAAAGCATAAAGGATGGAGCCAACAATTCTGCCTTATTATTTTTCCTTAACCAGTCCTGTGTAATATAACTCCATATTCCATACACTATAATAAGCGTGAAGAACGGCAGTATCCTGTTACTATCAAATCTACTCACAATAAAGCAAACTAATTTATACCCATATAGTCCGCTTCTAGTTCCACCACCTAACAGATTATTAAAATTAAACATGTAGTCAAAAAAATCATAATTAGCGGCTCGTAGGCTATTGATATATTGATAATGTCTATATAAGTCCCACCCATGCGAGGGAGGATTAATACTACTCCCAAACACAGCCATTGCAATAACAAGTATAATTAAATATCTGTTATCTCTTTTTTGATTTCTCTTTACTCCAAATGCAAAGGACAAATTCAAATACATTGCATATAAAAAAATATACGCAATAGACACCCACAAGACTATTTTCACTTACTGCACCTCTTACTATACAGTGTGACATATTCGTTGAATCTAGTTTTCATAGCAATGCCTGCCAGATTTTCACAGTCGTTTTCCTTCTCCCGTCTTACGCACATATCTTGGATTGCATTTATCATCTCATCAACATCATCCACTGGAACAACCCTGCCAACCTTTTCATTTAACATCTCCGGACTTCCACCTGTATCAAAAGTCACAACCGGCGTTCCGCATGCAATCGCTTCCATATTGACCGTCGGGTAGTTTTCCTCTCTTGTCGGCATGGCAAACACATCCGCTGTACTATAAATCTCGGCAAGTTCTTTCTGATTCTGTGTTCTATGGATTGAAATAATATTCTTAGGCAGGTTTTTGTCAATTTCACCATCTGTGCCGACAAGAACAATTTGATACTTATCGCCCAGTTTTTCTGCCATCTCGGCAAAGCAGTCTAGCCCTTTGCGATAACCCCATGCAAAGGAAACACCCAAAACTATATATTTATCTCCCGGAATCCCGTACTGTTCGCGGAAGTTGCTATGGGTAGGTTTGAACACATCTAAATCAATACCGTTATTTATGACCTGAATCGGATACTCCTTCAAATAAGATTCCTTCGCTAATCCTGCCAACCATTCAGACGGCGTAACAATCGTCATGTTCTTTACACCGGTGAACCACTTCTTTTTTAGTTGCCACATTTTCTTCGTATTGTCATAGAGCGAAGCAGGATATTCCTTATACTGCGGACAGTTGTGGCAGCCTGCCTTCCACCTATCGCACTTTGCTATGGTGAAGTATGGGCATTGTCCAGTAAATGACCAGCAATCGTGCAATGTCCATACTGTCGGAACATTGTGCTTTTTTATGTACGAAAAAAGCATAGGGAGATTGATATACGAATCATGCAAATTGTGAAGATGAATAATATCGGGTTTGAATTCATCAATCTTCTTCAAAAGTTTATATGTCTCAAACCATGCGAAACACCCATTGAATCCTGTGATTCTGGCAAGCGCAACGTTTACCCGACGACTGTTGAATGTTCCGATTCGGTAATAGCCGCAATCCTCACCCGCATCACGATTTGTTGTGGTGATAGGCGATGCGCACATCACCTCGTGTCCCTGCGCTCTTGCTACATCGGCAATCCCCATCATGATTTTTCCGGTGCTTCCTTTTGCCCCACCGTTAATCTGCACAATACGCATCCCTCGTACCCCTCACTGATTATCGCTAAAAAATGTATATCCTCTACGCCTCATGATTGCCTTTGAGAGATTGAACAGCGGCTTCGGAAGCCACTCACGAAGCCACGTCCGGAATTCAAGCATCCATTCATCTTTAACTCGCATATCCTCTCGGTCACCTTTATAAATAGGATTCCCATCGAAATACTTGCGTGCCTTCGTCAGCACCTTTCCCTTACGAATCACATCAAGAATAGGGAATTCACCGCGTCGGCTATCTGCACAACGGGCATTCAGCTGTCGTGCCATATTCGTCAACGCAACCTCATACTGCCAGGCATTCAGCTTTTTTGTCAGTGTCTTTTCCATGAAATCCTTACGCCAGATGCCCGCATACAGACTGACAATGTAATCGCCTGCATGATTGTCCAGCAGAAAGATACCCGGTTCCAATTCCTCAGCTTTTCTGTTTCTCAGGCTCTTCATGGTCATAACAAACAGGCGCAGATAATCAATCTGATACTTTTTCATGATTTGAATATCTTCGTTAATCGCTTGAGTAGAAATTCTTTCCGTCAGGAAATAGTCATCCAAGGTAAAGAGAACATACTCTGTCTTAATCAGAGGCAGCACAGCTTTCAGACGTTCCGTTATTTCCGTTCCTTCGCCCGCCGCCACCACTGTTACATTCTTAAATGTCCGGTCAGTAGGTTTATCTGTTACCAAAAACGTCTCCACGTTTCGGTCTGCCCAATTCTGATTCAGAAGCAAAATATGTGCGTCCCACAAATCCGAAAACTTGTCGCACGTCGAAATAATAATTGAAAAGTTGTTCTCCATCACCATGCATCCTCTGCCACTTATTTCATATGTCGGATTGCTTTTGCGACCACATCTTCCGAGGTCTTGCAGCTAGCCTGTAGATTGTGATGTTCTCTTGTCATCACAATCGCCTGCTCGTAGTATTTCTTTTGAAGTTCCTGATCTGAAATCAGCTGTGTAATAGAATCTGCCAATTTAGTCTTATCTGTACAAACCATTGCCGCATCTGTTGACTGCATATACTCAATGATGCCGCTTTCTAACGAGCCATATGTCAAAATGGAAGCACCGCTGGCTAATGCGTCCGCTGCCTTCGTAGAGAGTGAATACCGTGAAAGGTTGATGTCCTTTTCCTTAAATCCCTCTACAATAACAGTTATGTCGCTTTCTGCCATGCGCTTTTGAACCTGCGTGTACGGCACAGAACCCATATATTTGACATTTTGATTGTCCTTGAATACAGAATAGACCTGCTCGTCCTTTTCGTTGGAATAAACCTCCAGCATATATTCTGGATTGATTTTCCCAAGGGCGTAGCCAATATCGTTCAGGGAGTTGTTGCGTCCCATACCGATATTTCCGAAGTAAGTAATAACCGGGCAATCTTTGTTAATCACGCTGAACGGTTTGCGCTGAACGGTAGAAGTCAAATAAACCGTTTCGCCATCCAAGCCAAATTCCGAATTATACTTATCCCGAATCTTGTCGCTGATGTAAATTGCACTACCCGGCCAAGCCAGAACCTTGTCAATCAATTTTTTGTAGGTCGATTTATAAAGGTGATAGATCGGATTAAGCGTTTTTTCCACATTGAAATAGTAGTCATCGCCAATGCAGGAGACAATTGGCACGTTATATCTCTTGGCGGCATACATTGCAATCTGTGGAATAAAATAGTCGTCCGAAAAAGCCAGAAATACACATTCCGGTTTGAAGTTGTCGAGCCAATTATTTAGCTTCTCTGTGCACCAAAACCTCTTTCGCCAGAGGATTCCTCTGAGCAAATGCGTAAGGGGCGTATGCTTTCCACCAAACTTGTAGGCAGCTTCTGCTTTTGCATCACCGAGTTCCAAATCATTGTCTTTCCACTCGGTGTCAAGTTCATCATAGTGATAGATTACACCGGTATCGATTTTCTTTCCCATCCACCGCTGCAAGACACGGTGATCCGTAATCTGAAAAAGTGTCTCGCAATGTCCCTTGCAGGGCTTCTTTGTATTGGAGAATATCTGTGCAATATTCTCTTTCTCCCAATAGTGAAAGTACGCATCAAAAGCGCGTGACGTTGATTTTGTGTTATATGGAACTGTTCCTACGATCAGCACTCTCGGATGCATATCGTTTCTCCTTTGACCATTTATCGAATATTTAATACTTTCTTGAGTACAACATTTTGATTGAGCAGGCGGATAACCACTGCACATAGCCCTATTGTCAGGGCAAAGTTTCCGGCAGCCAGTAAATACCCTTCAATACTGCTAAATTGGATTACAGCACTGCTTTTGAAGATATTGAGAAGCAGACCGTGCATCATGTAAATTTCTAAGCTTTGTTTTCCTGCCCAAAGGAAAAACTCCCTTACTTTTTCTTTCCGGTTAATACAAAGCTCAGCACGGCATTTGGGTTCATCATCACTATTGCCATCACAGTAAGTGCTACCGTAATCACATAGTTGACCAGAACCAGGCCCAGCCCCACCGGACTGTACAGAATCGGCACTTTGTCCGACTTGATCAAGCTGAGAAGCAGATAGTGCGTGAGATACACTTCCAACGAGTGCTCTCCGACCCATGCAAGAGTACCCCCCCGATTTTACTGGAGAAGATTCCCCTACAGAGACCACATACTGCAATACACCCAGCCAACGATGTTGCCGCACGTAAGATAATCGCAAAGCCGCCATCCGACATCTCATAAAGCGGAAATCTAAGAATAACGAACAGCCACACTACAAAGCAGATTGCAACTACACTATCAATCATCTTTTTGCCAATCTCAGATTCCTTCATCCTGTCATCAAACTGACCATACAAGAACCCTGCATAGTAGAAAGGCATATAATAGAGCGTCAATTTGATTGCAAAGAACGAAAGTCCTAAAATTGCGCCAATTCCAACCAGCAGAACCATTCCTGCCAAGCAGCACCCCAGAAGTACAATCTGTTTCTTCAGCAGATTTTCTTTGCTCGCCCGCTCTGCAACGAAAGACGCCACGCCGAAAATCATGCTAATCGTCCAAATCGTTGCAAGGAACCAATAGCCCGAATCCATATTCCACAGGAGATGCTTAACATTTAAGAAACCATCCTGTCCGAAGATGATGCCTCTAACTAAAAAGCTCCATACAGCCCACGGCAGCATATACGCAACCGTTCTGCGCTTTACATACTTCCACAGCCCCTTGCTGTCAGAGATTGGGCGGCTATATTTCGTTACATATCCGCTGATTAAAATAAACAACGGCATCTGCAACGACCACGCAATATTAAACAAAAATGTATTCTCTGCGCCAACCGTACACCCACTCATCGTGTGCTGCAGAACAACCAGAAGCATCGCTATGCCACGCATGATATCCACGAACTGATTTCGGTTCTCTGCTTTTTCCATACACTACCTCTTCCTTAGTCTTTCAATGATTTCCGTGTCAACATCTATGTCAAACTTTCTTGCGATAAGTTTCTCCGTCTTTTTTAGTTCTTCGTAATCTATAGTCGTTAATGTTCTAGGGCTACTTTTACCTTTTTCCCATTTGATGTAATGTAGGTATGGCTTCACACTACCTGCAAACGGTGAATTCATAACTAAAGTCTGAAAGAAACATTCGTCTGGGCACAACGAATGTTCAAAGAATTTTTCATACTCCATGTGTTCATTCAAATAATCGATTATCCACTGCGCCATCGTACCATTCAAGCACCACCACTGTGAGCCAAACCAGTATTTAAAGTCATCCGGTGCTTTTCTTTTAAATATGGGAAGCGTCTTATTCCAGCCGCCTGTACCATAGATCCACAGATTTTTCAGCACTTTTTGCCACAGCTTGCGCCCTATAACAAAATTTGAAAAATAGACATCGTTTCTCTTGTTGAATGCATCAATCTGACTGCATTCAATAAAATTCACTTCCTGATTCGCTTCAAGAAACCCTATGACGCTGTCCATAGATCGTAGAGGATAATCTTGACCGCTTATCAGCCAATAGTGGCTGTACCCCCCCCCTATTTACAGCAGCACTAAGTAATTGCAATGTAGCTTCAACCTGACTGTACTGCGCCCATTGCACGTCAACGCACTGCTGCTCAGGAAGGATGTAGACCCCTTCTCTTTGGGTTATTTTGTCCTTTATCTCCTGCGATTTCTTATCCACATGAACAAATACATCAGCCATCGGATGATTTAACGCATCCAACAACAGATTTATTTGTTCTGGATTCTTGTGGCACTGCATTAAAAAGGCAACCTTCATCATCAATCCCTCAGCACTTTCTCAAACATAAACTTCCGCAGCCAGTTCGGAGCCAACGCCGATCCGCTGCGGATCACGCAACTCTTAATGTACTGACCATTTCCAATAAAGCCTTGCTGTTTCATAAATTTGAACAACTTGGCCTGCGTCTTGGCATATTTCCAACCGGCACGTCGTTTATACATATCAGAACCGGCTCTCATGTGGAGCAACGGCTCCTGAATGTTATAGCCCTGATATCCTGCCATCAGCATTCGAAGCCAGAGGTAATAATCCTCCAGAAGATAGAAATCCTGATAGGAGCCAACTGCCTCGACTGCGGATTTCTTATACATCACGCAGGGGTGATTAAACGGATTGCGCTTCTTTGCAAACTCTACGATTTCCGCATTTGTCTCGGGCGGCACACGCCTTGTATCGACGGTGTGCGGATCAGTAGTAAACTCCTCCACGATACCGGAGCAAATACTCACCTCCGAATGTGTGTTAAACACAGCGATCTGTTTTTCACATCGATCCGGATAAGCGATGTCATCGCTGTCCATCCGGGCAACCAGCTCATTTTTGCAATGCTTGATGCCTTCATTGAGTGCGTTGCCAAGTCCACCGTTCTTCGCGAGGCGGACAACATTCAGAGATTCACCCATCTCCTGTTGCTTCGCTGCGATTACGCTATCCAATGGTTCGTTCAGAGGTCCATCACATACCAGCACGAAATCATTTGTGGAGAGCGTCTGCGCTTGTATGCTCTCTATTGCCTGCTTCAGATACTCCGGCTTCTCTTTGTGATAAACCGACATAAGAACGGAGTATCCTCTGTATCCCACAACACTCATAGTCCCTCTCCGCATATCAAAGATTACAGCCCAGACTCATCTCAAAAAGTCTGCGCCGGTTTTTAGTTTTCATTTCTCATGCACATCTTTTAATCGTCGTTATCAGTATCTTCATCTCCTGGTAAATCTTTTTCAAAATATTGAATAAGCATAACTAGATTTCCTGAAATGAAAGCCCCCAAATCAAAGAAAACCGCCATTGCCACAGAAAAGAATGCCATCTTGCGATATCCAGCATACTCACTTCCAAAGTAATTAATAGCTTGCTCAACATTTGTAAGTTCAGAAAACAGTATCCGTTGCATCCGAATAGCTTCGCCAGGAATTGCACTTATCTTCGAATTATCCTTTGACGTGCTGACTTCAATATCTGAAATATTCGGCAAGAGTGTGATGCTGCTTTCAAGCGTATAGAACGCCTCGTTTCGTGAAGATAACCACTTTGCTTTGGTGGTGTACAAAAGATTGCCGACAGTTTTCTCGTCTTCCTCACTTGAAACAACGATATAAACCTTCTTAATTGCGTCTTCATTGAATTTTTCAAGTGTCTGTTTCAGCTCAATATATTTTCGATATTCTTTTAAGTGCTCACAGAATTCCCTGATTTTTTCAATTGATTGAGATGACAGATTTTTGGATAAAGTCCAAGCATCAATTTCCAACAGTAAATCATCTAAATCATTTTTTGCCGCGTCTTGTGTGCCACTAATTTCCGCTTCGAGTTGGATTTCGTTGATTCTTTTCAAAATTTCCTCTGCTGTTTGAATCGATGTATTGTTTGAGTTATTTTGTATAGACTGCGATATTTGATTGATCGTGCTGTTTGCTGATTCCAGAAACGGCTTTAATTGGTCAATCTCAGCTTTTAATTCAGTTATTGCATTTTGAGTACTTTGGATATGATTCCTCATTATGCCATTTACACTATTGATTTCACTTGTTGTTATAATCATTTGATTTAATGCGTCGGATGCATTATTGCCACTACTCCCATATAAACTGTTATAGTGACTTTTTATCTTGTTGTAATCATCACTTGATAATAATTGATCCTCTTTTGCAGCAATGGCATTTAAATCAGACAATGCAGTAGTTAACTTGCCAATCCATCCTCGTAAAATGGAGTTGCTTTGAATCAATGTGTTCTTTGCGCTCTGCGTCAGAGCATATTCAGGTACGTCATTAAGGTCATCATCTTGCTCAATTGTTACGGTAACACTCATATTTGATACTCCCGCTAACGCAGATATAATCTGCGCATTCAGCTGCTCGTTTTCAACAGCCTGCTGGATTTGAATAGCCAAAGATAGGCCATTCGAATCGTTTATTGCTCCAGATAGTTCGGAATAAAGTGCTGTGCCTCGCTGTTCATTTTCACTCTCTAACAAATTCACAGTTTCAATAAAATAAGTCCGCGCAATTGCCTCATTATTCTCGTTTTTTGTCCTTTCATACGCTTTTGTAGCAATAAACGAGTAACTAAATAATGATGATATTGTTAAATATCCTGCTGCTACTAAGATCAATACATAACTAACAACTTTTTCTGCAATCCTTGGCCAGTTTAAATTTCGCACAGAGAGAACAAATCTTAGGAGAAAGAAACTTAAAAAGGCCAATGTAACCTGCACTGCGATGGATGCTGGGTACGCGAGCCAGCCTCCGAACACTACATCATGCATTCCACATGCTGTTGTATAACAAGAGATAACTGACAACATTGCCGCACCACTGGTCAGAGTTTTCTTTGCATTATCCAGAATATTCCGATCCATCAAGAGCGCTTCTATTTTCTTCTTTTGGTCGCTTAAAAGACTAGATTTAAACACCCCTAAGACGATTACAAAAAGAATTGTTGCTACCGAGAGTTCTACCGCTGCAAAGAGACTCCTTCTGCCGATGTAAACCAGTAGCAGAATAACAACAAAAAGCAACCCGGTTGTTAGAAGTGGCTTCTCTATTTGCATTTCATGCAATATCAATAGAATTAGCACTATTACAATGTAAGCAACTAATGCTATACCTGTCCAAAAAGCAACAAATCCTAACATCATCACATTTCCTTTGTCTGTTCCTAGTTTTTCTTCTGGTTGGACGACTCCCTTCTGTCTCGGATATCAAACATACCCAAGATTGCTTTTAAAGAATCTGTTGTAGCAAATTCAATGATTCTGACGCTTGAGTCCAAAAGTCCAACTGCCACATTTTGAATTCGTCCAAACAATTCTGTACATTTCGTTCTTAACTCTTTTTCAAACGATTCCTTTCCATCCGCCTTGGGTACAAAAAGCAAAACCAAAAATGTTAGAATAGCAAAATAGAAAACCGCAAGAGCTATCAATGTATTTATTACGCCACCATCAACCATCATTTCCAACAGGTAATTAAATGCATCGATTTTCTTCAAAATTGGCGAGGCCGCTATGAGAGTTGCTTCCAATATCACCGCAAATAGGGCCTGCGGATGAACAAGTTTTTCATTCTTTATACACTGATAAATCGTTACAATTACAAATGCTATGCCTGCTGCAACAAGAATTGCAGTACAAACCATCGCCCACGGGATAGCCCATTCAACAATCAAGTCAATCGTTTGATTATTTTGAAACTCATTTTTATACTTTTCAAAAATCTCGATTTCAGATAGCCAACTGCTTTGTAAAATAGTGAAAACAAACACCGTCAAAATCGGAAGCAACAGCAAGAAAATTGCGCCCAAAACAAACTTTCCGTCTGGGCTTCTAGCAGATACAACGACTGTTTCTTTAGTGGTATTCGCTTCTTGTTTAGTTTTCTCCCCTATGTCCGTTATTGTAGTAATCTCAGCTGTGCCCTCATTTACATCGACTTGTGTGTTCTCAAACTTGTCTTCGTCATTTTCTTCTAGAGTTTCTGCTTTTAAATTTTTCTTACTCTGCCTTGTTTGATGTGGCACTTTGTTTTCTAAAAACGTTGACTCCTTAACTGAGATGTAAGTCTTATAACCAACGTAGACAATCCCACATACTGCAATCAAAAGAAGCGTTTCCCCCGCAAGAACTCCCGAATCTACATTCTTTAAAGCATTTAAAATCAATCGTGTTCCTATTGATAAATCTGCCAAATGCTTCTCAACGACATTGATACTATACACTCCCAATAGCATGCCAAGCATACAAAACGCCAGTGCAATCTTAGATCCTTTATTATGTGTATCAGACAAGTATTTTACTAATGCAATAATATATATGCACAGTGCAATCGAACCAGCAAACCAAATGCTATCCATGAAGCCATAAAGCCCCGTGAAGATAATGTTTAAAGTTCTAATTGCTCCAATATTGAATTGTTGCGACAAATAGGTACTGCTCCGATACCCCAAGATAATCGCAAGTTCAACAATCGTACCAGTCCGACAAGCCATCGTTGCTTTATCGTTAAATCCTTGTCTACCCGCTTGTTTTCGATCTTTCACCATCAAGTCCGTTGCCTCCTTTCAAATAATCTAGTTTCGCATTAACATAGCTTTTATTACTATGTGCTTTTTGCTCAACTTCACACATGTTCTGACTTTGTAGCATTTTCATTACTACACTGAAGGGCTAGCATGTAATGTTGTCATATCTTTCATATTTATTTTCAACGGGGTGCTCAAAAAAGCTTTAGTTTTTACTCCTAAACGCAATAAAAGACTTGATGAATCAGTCGTTTTCTCCACTCATTGCAGTAGTTTGACCCTCGGAAACTCCCTCGGTGCTTTCCGGCATGAACAAAATTTTGACGGTTGCCAGCATAATCTTCAGATCCTCGATCAGGCTGGGATGCGCAATGTACATCAGATCCATCTGCAGCTTATCGTATGGGGTGGTGTTGTACTTGCCGTACACCTGCGCATAACCGGTCAGACCGGCCTTTGCCTGAAGCCGCAGTGCAAACTCGGGCATCTCCTCGCAGTACTGTGCGGCGATCTCCGGGCGCTCCGGACGAGGGCCCACAACAGACAAATCACCCTTCAGGATGTTCAGCAACTGGGGCAGCTCGTCCAGACGGCAAGCGCGAATAATATGACCGACCTTTGTAATACGGTCATCCTTGTCGCCGGTAGAAAGACGTGCCACGCCATCCTTTTCTGCATCCACGCGCATAGAGCGGAACTTCAAGATCTCGAACTGCTTGCCGTCCTTGGTCAGACGCACCTGTTTATAGAAAGCGGGACCACCATCGGACTTGACTGCAATGGCCGTGATCAGGAATAGCGGGCTCAGGATGATCAGTGCTGCCAGCGAAATCACAATGTCCATCGCGCGCTTAACGAACAGGAACTCCGGGCTTGCCATGTAACGACCGACGCGCAGCATCGGCAGATGGAACATGTGCATCGGCCATGCGCTGCTCATGATTACGTCGCCAACGCGAGGGATGACGAACATATTGATGCCCTTCCCCACGCAGTGCTTCAGGATAATGTTGCGCTCATGGCTGTGAACACCACTGACAAAAACCGTTTCCATGTCATCCAGAATACTCAGGTCTGCCAAGCACTCCGACACGCTCAGGGTGACCTGCACATCGTATTTCTGACTCAAGCCGTACTCGTTGATGAGCTTTTCCATGCCGTGTCGCACATCGTAAACCACAGCGGTCTTCTGCGGCGGAAAGGTCGTATAGTACCATTTATGTGCGCAGGATGCCCAGATCGCAGCCATCACCAGCTGCCCTACAATTGCCGCAATCCCCGGCAACAGATTGCAGAGCTTTGCCGACATCAGGCAGATCACGATGTACAAAATACCATCGGTTGCCATAGCGCCAAGAATCTGGCCGTACACCAGCTCCGAGACCCGCTGCATAGACATCCAGAACGCATCGTAGATTTTACCCAGCGCAATGTACAGGATAAAAAACAGACCTAATATCGCAAAATGACCCTTCCATGCCAGATTGGCATAGGTCTGGTGCGAGTAGTACAGGAACCAGCAGGCCGCAAACGGCAGCTCAATCATCAGAACATTCAGTATCTTCACGACCCGCAACATCACATCATGCTGAAACTTTGACATAATCCTCTCCAATAACTCCTTTAGATTTTTTACGACTCACTCAAATTCTCCGACCCACATTACAGCAACTGTTTGGGGTCGAGCTATTAACTACACAAACCGATTTCTTCCCCCGTTTTGTGCTTAGCCGAAACATTCAGATTTTCACTTTTCCTCTTGGACTCTTGTGCCGGTTCTAACCGGCGCAGCCTCGAATCCGCTTTCCCCCACCGCATCCCGATTTCATCCAGCTTTGCAATCCGCTCCTCTGTCAAAACAGCGCCGCTTTTTTCAGGATTCTGGCGGGTATACCGCTGCCGTTTGACCCAATTTCCGAGGTTGTAACCGCCCGGTGACACATATTCTGCTGGAACGTTCAGGTCGCCGTGGGCATCAAAATAGCGCTTTGCCTCCTGATACCCCTCGTTCCACTTGCGGTCATTGCGATTGCCCCAGTACATCCCGATCCGGCTGAGCCGCTCGACCTGCTCGTCTGTCAGCTTGCCTTTTGGGTACGCCCATTGCTGGCTTTCGACCCATTGTCCCAGCCGTTCGCCAGCCGCTGTCACATAGGAACGTGGGATATTCAGGTTGCCGTTTTCCTCATAATAAGCCGCAGCCAGCGCATAAGCCTTTTCCCACTTGGCATCGAAAATGTTCCACACCATGCCGATCTCATCAAGCTGTGCGATGCGTTCTTCCTTCAGTCGGCCGTTCAGCTTTTGCTGCCGGGTCTTGATGATCCACTGTCCTAAGGGATAGCCGTCCGGATCCACATACTTTCCGGGCACCATCAGGTTTCCGTAGGTGTCGTGGTATTTCTTTGCGACCTCAAATCCGTGCTGCCACGCAATTTCCTTCCGATTGCCCCAGACCATGCCGATGCTGTCCAGCCGTTGAATCTGTTGTTCGGTCAGGATGCCTTGAATTTGTCCCTCGCGCACACGACGCTGAGTGACCAGCCACACGCCAAGGCTCAGACCGCCGGGCGTCGTATACAGTTTCGGGACGTTCAAATTGCCGTGCTCCGCATAGTAGATACTTGCCTCAGAGAAATAGTGCTCCCAACCGGAAGAGAGACTTGCCTGTAGCTGCTCGAACAGCACCCGGCAGTCGTGCACTTGCTCGATGACCTCGAACCGCTCGGTGACGATCTTATCACCCTCACCGTTGGCATAGAGCCGGTGAACTGCCTCCTGCATCTCGCTTTGCAGGCCGGAAATACTGGTCAGACCCTCGAAATTGTTGACCACATCCAAGATCAGCGGGGCTGCGGTGTCCCCGGCGGTCAGGGCACGTCCGATCTGCTGCTTGTAGATGATGGGTGAAATCGTTGGTCGGAACAGAATGACGCCGGAAATGCCCTCCACATGGACGCCCTCATTGAGCATATCAATGCAGAACAGCAGCTTCAGCCGGTCACTGGTGTCCGTTTTGAAGTCTGCAAACGCCTTGTCAGTGTTCGGATCATCCGAGTAGGCTTCGTAAACCACAACATCCGGGTTGACCCCTGCAAACCATTCGGGCACATGGGAAACCATTTCGTCCATATGCTCTTTGTTTGCGCAGAATACGATGTATTTTCCACTTGTCTGCGTGATATGATGTTGAAAGACAAGATCAAGTCCGTCTGCCTGTTCCAGTGCCCGGCGCAGTGCGTCCAGATATTTCTGATTCACATCCTGAATGCCCGGTGCCCGCAGGTTGTCCACTCGTGCCTGATACTTTGCAAGCGTTTTCTGGTATTGATAAACAGTGGTCACATATTTCGGGGCAGGCAAAATGCCCCTGACGACTGCTTCGCCAAGGGTCATGTCGCTCGCCGTATGCCCATCAAAGAGTTCTTCGGCCATGTCACGGTTATTATCCAGATACCGGATGTTTGTTGCCGTCAGCCCCAGAAGCTTTGCCTCCGGGCATAACTTTAATAAAGCCACCGTGCTTTCGCCCCAGCATTCCGCACCGGCACGGTGGAATTCATCGAGTATAATATAGGCAGGCTTCTGCGCTGCTATTTCGTCCAGCTGTGCCTGCGCACAGCACATCAGTTTGGCGTAGGTATAAAAGTGAACGTTTGCCAGCGGAAAATCCGGGTCGTTCCTTTTCAGGCTTTCCAGCTGGGTCTTGAAGATATATTCACTGGGAGAAAGCCAGAGCACGACCTTCTCCGGGTTGTCCTCGATCAGCTTGAACGCAATGTAGCTCTTTCCAGTACCGGTGGGATGAACAATGGCAGCTTTGCCATACTGGTCCATCATCCGGACTGCCGCATGATATGCTTTCTCGTTGTGCTCAAACAGACGCAGTGCCACCTTGTTCACCCCTTTCCGCAATAAAGGGGTATCTCTCATTTGGTTAATGGAAGAAGATATTCTATAAATTGCGATTTATCGAAAGTTTTATGGACGTTCGACCACGAATCGCCCCTTAAAAGTTTTCGAAAACACGATTTATTTCTTTTCGTTTGCGTGTCATATCAGAATGAACATATTTTTTTAACGTGACTGCCGCATCTGCATGACCCAACAGTTCGCTCAAGGTTTTAATGTCGCAATGCGCCTGCAAGCAGGTCGTTGCAAAGGTGTGGCGAAGCGCATGAGGATGCGCCTGATGGACACTGGCTTTTTTCAGATAGCCGTAAATGCTCTTACGGTAGCATCGAGGTTCGACTGGCTTTTCCTCATTGCCAGAAAGAAACCACGTTCCGCTGCTGAAATCTTTCGACAGCTTCTTCAGAACACGAAGCAACGATTTTGGAAGTGGAATCTCACGATGGGAATTTTGGGTCTTGGGAGATTGAACGACGACTTTTGTGTGGCCATTTCCACAAGAAATCCGAGTCACTGTCCGTTGGATCGTCACAGTTCCTGCCGATAAATCAAAATCTCCCCATTTCAGTCCACAGATCTCGCCGATACGCAGCCCTAACTGAAAACCAAGCAGTAGACCTATTTTCCGAGGCGTAGGTGCATCCATTACGAACGACTGTAATTTCTTTTGTTCTTCTGTGGTAAACGGCAACAGTACTTTTGAGGATTTTTGTGGCAGTTTTACCGTGATCTCTAAAGGGCGAATGAGATGAAAATGCGCTGCATACTTGCAGATGCGCCGCAGCATCGACAAGCACTCCTGTGCCATGGTTGCCCCTAAAGCCTTTTGCTTTCCGTTGGCTGGTGTTATCACTGCCAAAAGTCCCTGCTCCAGAATTTTTTCGCTTAAAGCACTCACTTTGAAATCCCCGAAAACAGGCTGGAGATAATGTCGTAGAGTATACTGATAGTGTGCGAAAGTTGATTCTTTTACACCCTGTCGGACAGAATACAACCATTGCTCTGAAATTTCCGAAAAAGTAATATCGGTGCTGTTCAGGTTATAAATGCCATACTCTGCTTTCTTGCGGGCGGAGATTTCCCTTACTTCGGTATAAGTCGCCCCATATACATAACCCCAGCAGGGCTTTCCGTCCGCAGAACGGCCTTTGATATATCGCCCCTCCCACCGTCCATCGCTGCGCTTTCGGATGTTTTCACCTCGTCTTGCCATATAAAGCCTCCTACTGACACCTTATTGACCACTATTGATTTGAAAATTGAAGTTGTGGCTGATTATCTGAACAAATTGGACAACAAATCACAAAAAGATTGACTATATCGCTGAAAATTCTCCGGGGGGGGTACAAAATGATGCCTTTCCCTCTTTACTCAATGGTAATTTAATGTTAAAATAGAATGGTCAAAATAACAAGATTTGTCAAACACATGGTATCTTCCATTAACCAAATGGAGGATACCTTTTCTTGTCTTTCTGTCGGTTGATTTTCGTGGCAAAATTTCGGGAATATCATTCTTGAATATACGGTGCGCCGTACACAAAAACAACCTATTTCCGCTAATATCTACAAAAAAGGAGAACAGACATATGATATTAGCGACCGATGAGGATACAAAAGTAAAAGATGCCGTTGCATTACGTTTCAAAGAGCTTTGCGAGGAACGCAACATAAGTCCCAATGCCCTTGCTGTCCGTTCCGGTGTCACTCCGTCCACCGTTTACAGTATGCTTGATTCCTCTCAACAGAGCGTCACCGTTCCAACCGTCAAAAAATTGTGTGATGGCCTTGGAATTACGCTTGTAGATTTTTTTAACGCCTCGATTTTCACTGCAATCGATCAGGAAATCCGATAAATAACACATTGACATCGGTTTATGTACCCTATTGGAAATGCACCAGCATTGTACGAAGCCGCTGCTATTTATCAATGCCTGCATTATAGCCCTGACGTTTTTCTTCTTGCCCTATAACATAGAGATTTTCTCTGTTATTAAAGATGCACCGCGCTTTTTTTGCGCTCTGCCCGCCTTCCACCATTGAAAACGAAAGGACAAAAACATGAAAAGGAGAATCATCGAGTACAAACCAAGTCCCGGCAAACAGAATCTGACCCGCCGACTGTATCTTTGCGCTCTGACCTTGTGGCGCAGCTTGTGGCTGCCTACCTGCTTGGTCGGAGGGCTGGCATATGATGTATTATGATCAGTTCAACACCGGAAAGCGTATTCAAAAGCTGCGCAGAGAGTGCTACCTGACGCAGGAAGAGCTGGCCGTCCGCTTGAATGTCAGCGACCGCCACCTCCGCAGTCTTGAGAGTGGGGAGTATATTCCTTCTATTGACCTTTTCATCGAGATCGCTGCATTTTTTGATGTGACACTGGATCATTTGATTATGGGAAAGTCGTTATCTGACCAAGAAGAAAGCTTACGAAACAAGTTGCAGCAAAAGCGGTTGACAAATCAAAAGCTCCGTTTGAAATTGCAGCGTATTATGCAGAAACTGTCTGCAATCGCTGAAGAACTTTAACTCTATATAAAATTGCGCCCCTCCGGGCAAGCAGCATTGCGCTGCTTGTTCAGAGGGGCGCTTTTTGTTTTTGTACTCAAAAAAAATTTTTGAAAAATTTCAATTTTATCGTATTTTTCGCAAAAGCGAAATATCGATTCATCGTTATTTTTATATTAAAACCGGAAGCATTACTTCCGGTTTTTCAAGCCCAAAAACCGGAGGTACGACCTCCTAAAAAAGCATTCAGTTTTCAGGTACACTATGGTCACAGCAAGGGCAACACCCCAGATGGGGAGAAGCCCGAAGCTGTAAGACGTACCTTGAAAACTGAATATCATTCCCTCGGACAAAACAATGAAACTTCCGTAATTCGCGGCCCGGCCATAAAGAAGGCGGGGTGGCTGAAAAGCCAATGAGAGGAAGGGTGCAGTCCCCCTCACCGAGGTGTATTCCAACCCCCACCGGGCGTCGAGGACAAATAGGGTGGGACATTTAAAACAAATTCTTCAAAGCCCACCACCGGGATTCTTTCGAATCAAGGCAGTGGGCTTTTTCCATACCGAATATTCATTTTGATGACACGGAGGTATTGATTATGAGCCGTACTTTTACCCACAAGACCGACGAATCGACCCTGACCACCCTCTGCCCCCGCTGCCTGAATGCCTTTCGGAACACGCGTGGCATCCGTGTCCGCCGTGCAGACCCCTATCAGCTCACCAAGGAGCCTTGCACCTACTGCCAGACCAACTTCGGCTACGACTACTACATCCAGCCCACCAGCCCGAAATCCACCTACTTTAAGAAGGGACGGTTCGATGATGAATCTGAATGCGCTTAAGATCGACCCGGAGTTTCAGGGCAAGATTCCGCCGCTGACCTTTGAGGAGCTGAACCAGCTTGAAGCCAACATCCTGCGAGATGGCCGCATCATCAATCCCATCATCGTATGGCGGGGCTTGATCGTGGATGGGCACAACCGCTACACCATCGCCAAGAAGCACCCGGAGATCCCTTTCACCGTTCACGAGAAAGAGTTTGCCAGCCGCTATGAAGCCATCATCTGGATCTGCAAAAACCAGTTGGGGCGGCGCAACCTCACACCGGAACAGAAGAAGTACCTTATCGGGAAGCAGTACGAAACAGAAAAACAGATCAGAAGTTTTCAAGGAAATCAGCATACCGCTGTGGTGAGTTACGAAAACCGTAACTCACCACAAGTTGAAAAAGACAGAACCTGCCACCGCATTGCAGAAGAAAATGGAGTGGGACGTTCTTATGTGATAGCTGCTGAAAAATATGCCGCTGGAATTGACCAAATTGAAGAAATCCAACCCGGCATGAAAGAAAGCATTTTAACACGAAAAACAAAAGCAACCGCTGCCGAGATCGCATCCGTTGCCCGTGCCCCTCCCGAAGAACGTCCTGCACTTGTGGCTGAAATCTGCAAGCCGAAGTCCCCAAAACCGCCTGCACAAAAGCAGAAAGCTCCCCCAGCCGTAGCTGCACCGCTGCCTGATGCCAGTACATCCGATGAAGAAGCGCCTGACGAAGAACCAACGTCCACTCCTGCTCCATCCGAGCTGATCTTTCCACAAAAGGAGAATGAACCGTTGAAAGTTGACCGTCAGCAGATTCTTGAAATCGCAAACAGCCGTTATGTACCCAAACGACTTGCCGATGGTACAGCGATGCTTTGCGAAGTATCGGGAGCCGCCAACAGTATGATGCGCCGCTGGGAAAGCGTTTTCCGGGAATATCCCGACATTCTGTCCGATGCAGAGAACCGTGCATCCGTAGAGCGAACGATTCAGAAGCTGAGAGATTACCTGAAAAATCTGGAAGATAAAATGGAGGAACTGCTATGAAAAATATGAACTGCGTCAGCACTATGCCTGAGATCATGCCCGAAGTCACCGATGAAGCCATCATCGAAGCCCTTTTCGCTCAGCGGCCTTACGAAGAAAAGGTCATCAACAGTGCCTTTCTCGAAATCCCTGCGGA
>ENA-USUM01000192-USUM01000192.1-human-gut-metagenome-genome-assembly--contig:-NODE-192-length-31586-cov-89.189374_pt1 | contig 31586 bp, 23 predicted proteins | sample MGYA00250063_ERZ773402 | MGnify/ENA primary metagenome ERZ773402 (study PRJEB29103, sample SAMN06112030) | human gut metagenome | biome: human gut; feature: ankylosing spondylitis patient; material...
AAGAGAAATGATGATTCTCATATTGCGTAAAAGACGATAATGTTTGTTCTGTAAAATTATATATTTTAATTGAACCGACAATGAAAATGAGAGGTATTATAAACATATCCATATAATAAATTGTGAGATTCTTATGCCATGTTATTTCCGCTTCACGCCCCTTACGGCTTCGGCGTCGAGAGGATTTTCCGGCCAATAGTGCTTTGGGTAACGTCGCTTCAGCTCTTTGCGCACCTCAAAATAGGCATTGCTCCAGAAGCTGTCCATGTCCTGGGTCAGCTGCACGGGCTTGAATCCAGGCGACAGGAGTTCCATAAGCACGGTGCGTTTTCCTCCGTCGACACAGGGCGTGTGGAGCATCCCGAAGCATTCCTGCAGGCGTACGCTTAGCACCGGTGCTTCGGCGGCTTTGCGGTAGTCCACACGGATTCTGCTGCCTGAAGGCACGGTGATGTGCGATGGGGCGAGTCGGTCTACCTCTTGCTGCATGTCGTAGGGGATGAGAGCCCACAAAGCATCGTACAGATTTATCTTTTTCAGCTCGGCTGCCGTTGTCAGCACTTTTCCGTTCTGCTCAATGTAGAACGGCAGCCATTCAGAAGCTGTCGACAGGACGTGTTCCGTAGACAGGTCGGGTAGAGCCATTTCCGGATGCCATTCCGCCACCGCGTCCACACGCTTTTGAAGACTGGCAACGTCGTCGCTCCAGTCGAGCAGTCCGAGTCCTTCTTTCTGCACAGCCTCGCAGACCGTCGAGACAACAGCGCTTTTGTCGGCATTGTGCAGAGGCTGGCTGTCGACAGTCAGCACCCCGATTGTGCGTTCGCGCAGCATCGCCACACCGCCGTTTTTTGAATCCCAGAAAATCCGTTCGCGTTGTCGTGTCTCGATGTCCTCTGGCCGCAACGGTGCGGCGAGAAACACCCTTCCGCATTTTTCGGAAGCGTTGAGGGCAGCCACCGCCAGCCAGTCGTAGGAAGCAAGATTGCTACCGTTGTCAATCTGCACGTTGACGCCCGAAGCCAGACGGAAGTGCCCGATGCTGTCAATGGCTTTAGCCACCCGTTCAGGATATGCCGTCGCCACAAGGCAGCCGGCATCCTCTGGGCATATATCGTCGTTGCATTCTGTGGCTTTGATCATATTTCGATATTCCTCGGCAATCTGCGCTATGCGCGACCATCTGCCGAGTCTGTGCTGTCGCCGCGCCGTCCGGAGCAGGCTGATGCGCAGGCATAGGTCGGCGGAAGTGTCGTCGGTCAGAGGATCCTTCTCCTCCAGTATGGCGGCAATGTCGCAGGCGAGACTTTTCTGCGCAGGCGATTCGGCGCGCACCATCATTTTTGAAATATGCGGATGGCACGGCAGTTTCGACATCTGCCTGCCGAGGCTTGTTATGCGGTTCTGGTTGTCGACGGCACCAAGCGTTGTCAGCAGTTTCCGGGCTTGCGCAACGGCTGATGGCTGAGGTGTTGTCAGCCATGGCAACGCCTCTGCGTCGCTTTCGCCGAAAGCCGCAATGTCGAGTAGTGTAGGCGCAAGGTCGGCATCAGAAATCTCAGGTCGACGGCGCTCGTTCATGCGATGCTCCGAGGCCTTTGTCCACAGTCTGTAGCAGACTCCAGGAGCCACGCGTCCGGCTCGTCCCGACCGCTGCGTCGCCATGTCAAGGCTTATGCGCACCGTCTCAAGGTGGCTAAGTCCCGACCGGGGATTGTAGACCAATTGCCGGCAATATCCCGAGTCGACCACAATGCGTACGCCTTCAATCGTAATCGATGTCTCTGCGACAGGCGTTGCAAGCACTATCTTGCGCTCGCCTTTGCCCGATGGCGCCACCGCCCGCCTTTGCTGCTCCGGCGACAGATTGCCGTAGAGAGGGAATACGGCAGTCGGCGACAGTTTGTCGGCAAGTAGCCGCTCGCATTGCGCAATGTCGGCTTGCCCGGGCAGAAAAGCGAGAATGTCGCCCTCGTGCTGGCTGTGAGCCTTGTTTATCGCCGACGCGACTGCCGTCGGGATGTCGGCGGGCGAAATGTCGGTCGTCGCATAACGTGTCTCCACAGGAAACATCTTGCCCCGGCATTCGATGAGAGGAGCGTTGAGGCTTGTGCAGATAGACGACGTGTCGATTGTAGCCGACATGATGACAATTTTCAGGTCGGGACGCAGAATCTGCTGGCATTGGCGCGTCAGGGCGAATGCCAAGTCGGAATTGATGCTGCGTTCGTGGAACTCATCGAAGATTACAACCGACACCCCTTCGAGCAAAGGGTCGGCGATGAGCATACGCGTCAGAATTCCTTCTGTTATCACTTCGATGCGGGTGGACTCTGACACACGGTTTTCAAAGCGCACCCGGTAGCCAACCGAGCCTCCCGTGTGCTCCGACAACATATCCGCCATGCGCTCAGCTACTTGCCTGGCAGCGAGACGTCTGGGCTCGAGCATGAGAATCTTGCCGTCGGAGGGCAGGAATCCAGCCATGACGGTAAGCGGCAGAAGAGTGGACTTTCCCGCTCCCGGAGGCGCGGTCAAAACCACGCAACCGTTGGCGGTCAACGCCTTGTTGACGTCGGCGGCAATCTCAGTCGTCGGCAACGAGGCGGCGTTTCTGATTATGTCGTTAAATTCCATCATTGTTTCTGTCTGAAAATAAGTTTCGCCAGACCGTACACATAACGTCGGAATCCAGGTCGGTAATTAAGGATTTTGTCAAACCAAGCCATATGCCTGCCTGCTATTTTCACAACGATTCCCACATAGAGCATAGCGAACAGTGTGCCCACACCAACGATATACCATTGCCATGCTCCGAAAAACACATAGCAGAAAGCCACGGCGAGAACCACCAGCGAGCAGTCAACAACAATTTTTATCTTCGGGAAGTCGATGCCGGTCACGCAGCTTACCGCTACCGGGAAACCCTCGCCAGGCATTGTCACCGAGCCGCATCTCACCTCAAGGGCGATGCCGATGCCCAGGACGGTGCATCCCGCAATCTGCGCCAGAGCTTGCTCCGTTATGTCGTCGGGCAGAAGCCACGATGTGAGAGCCATATTCAAGTCGATGAGTGATCCGAAAACGAATCCCACCAGCAGTTGGAACAACTGAACCGGTTCGAAGCGGCGGCGCAGCACGGCAATCTGTCCGGCCACCATTATGGCGTTCATTATGTAGGTGTATTGTCCGATTGTCAGCGACGGAACTCCAAGTCCACGTTTGCCGGCAGTCTCGAAAACGTAAGGCAGAGTGGAGATTACGCTTGATCCCAACTCGCTCTTTACGCATACGGCGACACCGAGAGTCATTATAAACAAAGATACAAGCAGCCATAGGTGCTGCCACAAAAAAGAGATTGTCCGTTCTTTCTTATTCATAGATGAAAAATTGTAGATAATGATAGTTTTAATGACTTGTTTGGATGTGGTGATGATTGTTGCAGAATTGTGTCGAAAACGACATAACAAAGTTACGAAAAATGCTGGAATAACCTTGAAAAAAATTGAAGAATGGCGCTAATTATCTTAACATTAATGTCGTTACGGTGACAAAACGGAAAAGTGTAAAGCGCAAAGAAAAGCGGGATATGAAGAAAAAGAACGATGCCCTTGATATGGAAAACAAAAGGTTGCAGGAACAGAAAGCCGAAGCCGAACAGGAACTCAAACGAGCCAAGAAAGAAGTACAGACCGAGAAACTGAAAGGCGCAGCCTCTACCGCAGCGACCAACATAGCCGAAAGCGTGGGTTCTCTTTTCGGAAGTGGAAAGAAGAAATCGTTGGAGCGCAGGAACGAGGATTTGCAAGACCGCATACTTGAACTTGAAGAGGAAGCCTGACAAAGGGAACAGCAACAAGCCGAACAGATACAGGAGATAAGAAACGCTTACGAGCAACAGCACCGCAAGTTGTCTGAGTTCGTGGATTTCGTCAAACGCTACTTTCCGTATGTGGAGAAGCTGATACCTGTAATAAATTTCCTGCGTGAACGTTTGGGCTTTAATGACGGGATAATCAGAAGACTGTGCGAGTTCAAGGAGGTCGGGATAAAAGGTGAACTCTATTCTTCCGAGTTTAACCGAAGCTTTGATACCCGACATTCCGTCTACTCCATCAAACAGGATGAAAACGGTAAATTCGATTTCAAGATAGACGGGGTTTCACACGTGAATTGGTTTAGAAAGAAGATGAATGAGTTTAGAGAAACTATTGGAATACCGAAGCCAAGACAGAATAGAAGTATGAAGTTGTAAATCACAATAAAATCCGTGATTGTAGAATGTTGCATCACGGATTTTTTGTACTTTTGTAATACACAGAATCTCAATTGTAAAAGGCATGAATTCATTGAATAGAAATAACTTATTGTCACATTTGTGGTGGACTTTAATAGGGATAATGTGCTTGTTGTTTGGTGGACTATATATATCATCTGTCATTCCAATATGCATAGGTATTGTCATCATACTTTGTGGTTGGCTTAATAATTCAAAGAACAAGAAAGTCGCAATAATTGCTAATGTCGTATTGGCGTTATATACATTGATATTTGCCTGTTATACTTGTATGTTGATAACAGTAGCATCACCCAAGTCGTGGTTTGTTGTTCTTCATTTACTGATTACTATCATCAATATTTTCATTTGCATTAAGAATATCTATAATATTTTCTAATTATGAAGAAATGGCAAAAAATAATGGGCACTATCGCATTAGCAGCCTTGGCTATTCTCAATATTATTCTATGTGTATATTATTTAGAATACGCAACTTCAATATATTTTGAACCAGAAGGGAGTACACAAGATGCTATTGAAATAATGCGAACTTATTCACGGTACGCCATAAAAAATCTCAGCTATCTTGTATATACCAATTATATTGTTGCTCTATTCTTGTTTATGTGTCTTTGGCGGAAAGTAGGTAAAAAATGAAAAACGAAATATATCATCCTATAAATGTTATTGATTGCGAGTGCTCGGTCAATTCAATCGACTACGATGCAACAAACCTTGTCATCGTTCTTAATCTGGCAAAACGAAATGTGCTCGATTTGAAAAACGAAACGTGCAAAAATCGGGAAAAACGAAACGTTCTAAAAATTTCGCACACACGATACTTTAAAGCAATAAAAAAGCAGTCCGTTTTGGGCTGCTTTTTTTAGTTTTTGAACGGCGAACAAACAGTGTTCAAACGAGGTTCAAATTATGCGGCATTAGACTTCACGAGCATCATATCTTTGTAACCTGCATCAAAGTTCACATGCGCATTGAACTCGAAACGCTTACAACCTTCAAAGGGATTGCCGAGCGTTTTATTCTTGCCTAACCATTCACAAAGCTCAATGATAGACGACTTATCTGATGTAAAATAAACAAACGGCTTTCCTTTGAGCACATTCAACACATCGAGATAGTCAGACAAATGCCAGTACATTTTGTATGTTCCAACCTCTGTGGATAAATAAGGAGGGTCCACTATAAACACCACATTCGACTCGTCTTTATATTTTACGTATAGTTCACGATAGTCACATGATTCAATCGTCAAACCTTCCAGATAGTCCTCACTTGTCGGGTAGTCGTTCTTTCGGATATTATTGTATAATGTCTGCTTCTCCATTTCCTCGATGCTCAGTTCGTACTTCATCGAGAACATCACCGATGCCGAGATGGTTATAAAATCAATATAGCCCACCGTTTGCTCCTCATGTCTCAAACGTTCAAACATCTTCTCACGCATCACACCATCTATCCGCTTGTGCTTTGGCGTATTGCCAACTATCTCTCGCAAATCAGCGAGCAGCGCATTTGTCTGAGGTATATGTGCCAATCGCTCGCGGTAGTTGTCGTAGTCGTTATATACCACAGTTGCCTCTGGGCGCAAATGCTTCGTTATATTGGACAGCAAACCGCTGCCACCGAACAAATCCACAAACACTGTTTTGTCGTTGAACTGGGGCAGAATCTTGATATACTCCTTTGCAAACATGCGCTTCTGTCCGACAAAAGGCAGAGGTGCTGCCATGTGCATTTTCCCTCTCATACGTTCAGTTCAAATTTTATATTATCCTCACCAGCGAGAAGTCGTTCAGTGGGCTTTATGTTGTTTTCATAGATGTGTACATTCGCCAGGTTCAGCGTGATAGACTTTAGCGACAAGTCTATCTGTCGAGCCATCAGATAAAGGTGGTAAATGTCTGAAGGCAGTCCGAGGTTTGCATCGGAGCTGCGCTGATACGCCGACACAACCAATGCACCGTCCTCTATTTGAAACTGCACAAGGCTCAGGCATGGTGCCTGGTTGCTCTCTGCATCCGTTGCTCCGAGAAACAGTACATAGTTTTTGCTGTTGCGTTTCTCCTTGTTGATGCGCTTAATAAGTGGCGGCAGTTTCTCCATATAGGTCGGGTAACTGTTCACCAATGTCTGACCACAATAGTCCCACCACGAGATGCCTGCTTCACGGTATCGTTCCACGCTACGCTCACCCTGCATAAAAAGCTTCAGCTCTTCCTTCAGCTTCTTTCTCGCTATACCGTGGCTCTCGAATATGTCGAGCAGATCAGCCGGTGTGAGCGTCAGCTGCTCATTGAGCAAGTATTTTATCTTGCCTTTTTTGTTCTGTTGGGTCTTGCCTTCAGCAAGCACCTTCCCCAATAATAAATAGTATTTGTTCATCGTGTTTTATTTTCGATACGGCAAAGTTACCACGCTTCCGCATCAAAAAGTAACACCACGAGCAAATCACACTGCAAGCCTTTTGCAGCACGTTTTCAAAAGCCTTGCACTTTATCCCCCGAGCACCTGAGTGCTACACTCTCGACCATATCGCTTGATGAGCGTGTACACCTTGCGCTCACTCACATGATAGCGATCTGCAAGTGTCGCCACAATGTATGAGACCTTTTCGCCACCACCAAGCATCACCCGATAGTCGTTGTACAAGTCTATATATTCCACATCTTCGATGCGTATCCCTGCCTGTTGTAGCCTTTTTAACGGCTCTCGGTTAAAATTTAACATCTCAAATACTTTCATTTTCAACTAAATTATGTACCTTTGTATCGCCAATCATTTATAACAACAAAAAAACCAGTACGGTGCAGCAGGAGGCATAGGCCCCCGGTTGCGCATCGTACTGGTGTGTTGTTAATAAATGATTGGCGTCTATATTAACAGGCCGGGGGCTTTTTTACATCCTCCCCCGAAGGGATTTTTAAGCGCTGTACTTGCTCAAATCTATTGCATCTTTATTCTTCCAGCCATTTTCCAGCATCTCTTGTATATGCTTAACGGCTTTCGTGTAGAAATCTGCAAGTTCATCAAGCGTTTCAAACGTATGGTACACTGGACTTTCATCAGTGCCAAACTTAAATGTCACTGGTAGCGTTTTTCCGTCCGTCTGGACGGCCAAATCGTATGCAGCCTTATAGTTGTACTGGTTCTCTTGCGAGAGCCACACAGAGGCTCCTTCATAGCTGAAGCCCGACAATATTGCTGCATCCGTTTGTTGGTTGTACCATTTTCTTACGAGGTCTTTTATTTCCTCGTCAGTCGGCTTGTGTGTCAGTTCTGCCTCCATGTAGTCAGCAGTTCCGTCATCATGTTCTTGCACGTCCCAACGAACGCGCCACTTGTTTTTGATGGGGTTCACGCATTCAAGCAGTTTCACCTCCAAACTTCCTTGTGCTCTTTTCATCAACTAAAAACGTATTTGGTTCGACCTTTGCCGAACACTTCCGTCTTGATCGTTGTCTCAAATGGGAAGCCATCCGGCACTTCTTTAATCTGGGCGAGGATATTTTTCATTTCCTCACTGTTGGTAAAGAATTTCCTGGCTTCGCCGTTCATCTCGATCGATACGATGCAGCGGTCTTCACCCTGCTCCGTCTTGATGCCCGTCTCAAAGTCCTTCACGATGATAGGAATGTTTACCAACTCGCGGATACTTACTACTGTACCCGCGAAGCGCTTTTTGCCGTCTTCTGGCTTGTAAGCCACATTTAAGTCCTTAAAACTTTTCATTGTTTTGCCTGTTAATTTATTAAACAAATTGTTACAGTCGGCGTGCTTTGTCATCCCATAAAAGGATGCTGTCAACTCTCGCCTTCTTTTTCTCGATTTTACCTCGCACATCTTTCTTGCGAACTTCTGCTTGATGCGTTTCCTTAAACGCACATTGTTTGGCCGTATTACATAGCCCAGAAAGTCTATTCCCTCAGCAGTCGGGAACACCCTCTCATTGGGCTTTACCACCAAATCAATTTTCTGCAGCTGTTCATGTATGATGTCACGAATCATCCATAGTTCCGCTTTCGTTTTACCGAGTCTCACGCCGTCATCACAATATCTGTAAAAATAACGTACGCCGTACTTGTCCTTCAGATAATGGTCTAAGAAAACAGACAATAACAGATTCCCCGACCCTTGCGAGCTGCGCAGCCCGAAACTGATGCCCTCAGGCAGAAGGTGCAGAAAGTGCTCCAGCAGTCCTAACAGCACCTCGTCCTTGAACACCCTGCGGTAACACCACATTACAAAATCCGGCTTCACGTTGTCATAGAACCGCCTCACGTCAAACTTATAGCAGTATGTCGTTCCCTCTGGGTCTGCATTCAGATCTCGTTGTATGCACTTCATCAAGTCGTGCGTGCCACGTCCCTTGATGCTCGCCCCCGTAGTTCGTATGAAACGCTTGTGCAGATGTGCGTCCACCACATTCATCACAGCATACACCGCTATGCGGTCTTTCATCGACAATATCTGCAGATGCCGTTCTTTACCATATTCACAGATGATGCGCTCATGATAGCCACCGAGCTTGAACGTACCGTTCTTCAGCTTTGCCGTCAGTTCCGCTATCACCTCGTCACGGTGCTCCAGCAGATAGCGACCTTGCCTGCACGTCTTTCGCTTCTTGCCCCGCAACACAGCGTCAAACGCCTCCGACATGTTGCCGTAGTCCGTCACCTCCTCCATGATGTAGCCTTCTCTGCGCATAGGGTTCTCTGTTTCTCGTTTACGGAAGATATGGGCCTTCCTTTCCCCGGGCCAAACTTCTTCGAACCGTTACGGCCTACCAAACTCTATTGCCCGACACTTGATGTTTCAGCTTTCCGTCCTTTCATGGACGCTGTTGCTGTGGCTCGTTTCCCTCGGCACCACATCGAGGAGCGCGTCCTCATCGTTGTACGCCGATATATTTTGATTTCCAGACGCGAGCCGACATTCGTATTCGCATTCGAAGCATCGTTATTCGCATTCGCATTCGACACACCGCCATTCGCATTCGCATTGTTGTACCCGCGATAGACCACACGGCCCATTAGGAAACTCTACCAAGATGCGAAGTTACTCATATTCCCGCCAACTCAAGCGATTATACTCAAAATCAGTTGCAAAGCGACAATAATTCAACGAAAACCGTAGCACCACCAGGTTCCAGCGAAAATTCTAAAATTTTTCGACCGGCTTACGCCGGTGATGCCACGTCTTTCGTTTTGTCGCTTCGCTCCCGCTTTGCGCGCTTCGCGTTACGCAGCCTCGCTCAAAGCCTTATACGCAGCCACGCTTTGCGCCCTCACGAGTTTGCCGCGGAAGGCCAGACGCGAGCCGACATACGTATGCGCATACGAAGCATCGTTATGCGCACCCGCACTCGACACACCGCCATACGCATTCGCATTGCTGCACCCGCGATAGACCACACGGACAGTGGATGTGCTTATCCAGTATATGTCCGAATAGTATGTGCTCGACGAGCCATTCATCGAGCCTACCGGCACTACCGCCATCAGCCTTCCATGAGCCACTGCCATTATCCAGTTACCGCTGGTTGTCGCACCCTTTATCATGATCGTGCTGCCGTCCGGCATCCAAATGCGCCACTTGCCCTCATTGCCGCTCGTGTTCGGCAAGTCCACACCGTCCATCATGTCATACTTGTGCCCGTAGATGTCCTCATAGCCCAGGCAGCAGATATTGTTCACCTGCGTCACCTTTGCAGCACCATACTCGTCCTTGTCCACATACCAGGCATATTGGTGCACTCTGTTCTCGTCCACCAGACTGTTTGTCACATTCGGGTTGATTGCCTTTGCGCCCTCATAGCCTATAGTGTCCTGCATGCCTCTCGACATCGTACCGCCAGTCGTGCGCATATTCGTATGCGAGCCAGCGCCACACTGCTCCTGCATGTTTCTCCTGCCATACTTCGCGTATGCAAGGTTCGCAATGCGGAAGTGCATCAGAGCGTCAATCTGCTGCATACCTCGCTGCACGCTGTAATAGTGGAAGTCCGTCCATGTCATGCTTGCTGTTGTGCTGCCGCCCGTTATGCAGGCACGCAGCTTACTGCCAACTACAGAACTGCCCACAACAGCGCACAGATGCTCATCGTTCGCAAACCATTCAGGCTCCATATCCTCTATCTTGCTGCTGTTGGAAAGCACCACCTTGTCAAACTCGGCTGTGTTCAATATAGAGAAGTACAAAGTCTTGGCTCCCTCTGGCACATCGCTGATAAGATACATACCAGCCTCAAATCTGTTACCCAGCGTTGGCACCACGATGCTCTTCACCACATTGCCGTTCACGTCGGCAAATGCGCTGCCCACAAGGTTCGTGCCTGGCACACTCGGCCAACGGACACGCTTGTGCTTCGACACATCCACCACGCACACCGAATAAGAGCTGTCCGTACTCATGGCATTTTTTATGGTGTCCCTGCCACTCATCACTTTCCTGCCTTTAGTGTAACCGCCCTGCACCGCCTTGATGTCATCAAGCGTCAACACGTCCACATTCGGCACAGCCGGCATGTGATCCTTGTCCTTCGAGCTGTAGCAGCTGTAGTTCTTGCTGTTCAAGAAGTCATTCACACCCTTGCTCCAGAAGAAAGGCTCGTGCATCATCAGGTCACCCTCGCTGCCGTCAAGTTTGGCAGGGGATCCGTCGGCATACTTGGTGCTGTCCGTATCGTCAAGCTCCAAGTAAGTCATCTCGCCGTCCAGATTGTTCACAACTGTATCGACATTCGCGATGTTCACGTTCCTCGTGGTCGCTTTCTTTGTCACCTTCGCAAGTACTCTGTGGCGGTTCTTCAATATCGCTGCCACATGGCCGCTTGGCTTGTAGTCGCTGCCGTACTTGTAGCCAGTGCCGTTATCCAAGTTCGAGAGGTTTGCATCGTCTGCCACGCTCTCGTCGCTCTCCAGCATTGTGTATTCCGGCTGCTCGATGTTCAGTTCCGGGAAGTGCTGCTGCAGTGCTTCATACTCCTCGTCATCCTTGTATCTCGTCAGTCGGTATGTGCCCACCAGTCGGCAGCTCTCCACGTTTCCGCCATTCTCGTCCACACCGCCCGTCTGCATCAGTGAGGCCAACAGGCTGCCGTCGCCTTCCATGTCGATGCCGGTCACACGCAGATACTTCACGTTTCCGCACCTTGCGTGCAGCGTCTGCCAGTCCACACCAGGGCAATTGTCAACCACAAGCCTGTTGATGTTGCTTGTGCCCTCAAGCGTCAGACCGCTGGTCGTCAGTTTGCCCAGATAGCGCAGTTCCAGTGTCTGTAACGTTGCCGGAAGCGTTACGCTCGTCAGCGGAGCACCCTGTGCGAAGTTCACGCCGGTCAGGGCCGTCTTGCCTGCCTTCAGTGTCTCCAGCTTCGTGTTGTTGCTCAAGTCTATGCCAGTGAAGCTGCCTGACTTCAAGCCGGTCATATTCAGTGTACGCAGGTTTCGGCAGCCGTTCACCAGCAATGCGTTCAGCGTCGTCTGTGTCTGGCCGCAGCTCACGTCAAGCGTCCGCAGGGCGGAACAGTTGTTCAAGTTCAGAGTCTGGAGTATGGCATGGCTAACGTCCGTCAGGTCAAGCCCCATGATGCGGCTCGCACCGTAGATGTATTGCGGGTCATTCACGATGAGGTCCGTGTCAAGCGTCAGTTCCACCTGACTTCCCGTGTCCTCCGCAAGCACTGCGCTTTCGTGCGGAGTACCGCTCGTGTAGCCGTACCCGAAGAAATACCGCTCGCTCGCCGTGATTCTTATCTTCCGGTTGTCACTTCCGAACTTATAGCCGAAGTAGGCTGCGAAACTGTCCTTTCTGTATGTACCGCACACATACTGGCTGTCCAGCAATGCAAAGCGGTTCTGGATGGTATAGGTGCGGTGCGCGTATCGGCTGCCCTGGAGTGCATAGAGATAGTCATAGTAACTCGTAGTGCCGTCAGCCGTCGTCACACCCTCCGTCAGCGGCTTGATGTACTTGTAGATGCCGTCCTTGTTGTAGATGCGCTCACACCAGTTGCCCATCATCTCCTCATTGAACACCTTCAGCACATACTCCAGCGACATCGTGCTTCGCAGCTTGTCTGCCACCTCTCTCAGTTTGTCCGGACAGCCTCTCACAAGTTCCCACAGCACGGAGTCGTGTCCTGCAAACGCATACGAGCCGATGCTCTCGTCCATCGTCTCCCACGTGATCGTGTAGTCGTATTTCAGAACCGAGTCGTTGCGCTCACCGAACACCGTGTCCATGTCGTATGGGATGAAGTACCATATCTTGCCGTCCCACGTCACGAGCATCATGTTCTTCGCGCGGTTGTCCACAGCCATGAAGTAGTCCGTTATCAGATACCATGCAAATGGCGAGTCGTTGCCGAAGTATTCCGCATATTCGTTCAGGAATTTCATCGGGTTGCCCTTGCAAGAGTATATCCACTCCCAAAGGCGCTTCACTGCCGCCTTGTCGTCCTCATGCGCCGTCGCCCATGTGTCGTCGGCCTTGAAGCGGAACTCCAGAGCATCGTCAAACGTGTCCATGTTGCTCGTACCGAACAGACATAATGTCTCCGAGTTGTTCAGGAACTCCAGGCAGATACACTTGTTGCGCCCGCCCTTCAGTGCAGCCTCGTCATTGAAGCCCTCGATACCCTCAAAGCCGTAGATGATGCCGCTGCCGCTCTTCTCGTTGTTGAAGTTGTACTTGCCAAGATACACGTTCTCACCCGTGCCGTTGTTGTCGTAGAACAAATCTATCGGGAAACCGTCCACGCCGATTCTCACATCATAGTTGCCCTTGTAGGCCATTTGTGGCGGAGTCAGCCAGCCGCATCTCTTCCAGATGTCGTTCACCACTCTCACCGCACCCGTATTGTGCGTAGAAGAAGAGTCCGAGAAGTCCGCCTTCAGACAGAATATGTCTATCGGTCTTGCACCTGGTTTGAACGAATATTTGAAGTCCGCTACCTCCACACCGTTCACATACAGCTTCGTGCCGTACTTCGTCGAGCGGCTGAAGTAGATGCGGTAGTTCTTTCTCGGGTAGGTCGTCGATGAGGTGCCTTGTATCCTCAGTCCGCACTGGTAGATGATGAAGTCATACTCCTTGCCGTAGGCAGAGTAGAAGTAGATGTCCACCGGAACCTCAAACTTCTTGTTGTTCGTCTGGTTCACCAGGTTCACGTCGCCCACGATCCTCATCACGCTCTTGCCCATCGCACGCAGTTTGTCTATATCGACATCAGTGCCCTCGTCGTCCATCACCTGGTTCTTCTCGAACAGCACCACCATCTCGTCGCTTGTCGGGCGGTCCACCATGTAGTTCGCCAGTTCCTCATCATCGCCCAAGGCACGGTTGTACACGCGCAGGTTCCGCACCTCCACGTCCGCACTCTCGCTCGTGATCCTGATGTTCGTCGGTTCTGCCTGGAGCAGCGAATCCGTCGAGGCATACTGCTTCGCACCGCATAGGATGCCGTTCACATACAGCGTCATCAGTCGGCTCGCCTTTTTCTCCTGCACCACGAAGGCTATCTTCAGTGTCATACCGCTTGCGAACTTAGTGCCTACTTCCGAACCTGCGCCCGTCCGCATCAGAGCCTCCTGCGTCGTCAGTCTGAAGCCCACCCCGCCGGTCATGCAGTCCACCACCGTACCCCTGCGGTCGGTCACGTTCGTGCATGTCAGCTCCATCTCGTAGGTTGCGCCCGTGGTGGTCGCGTCGTTGCCGAAAGGCTTGTACCCGATTTCTACATTCGCGCCGTTCGTCAGCTTCAAGGCATCTCCCGTCCAGCCGTTGCTCTGCCAGTCAAAATCTTCAAACACCGTTTGAACGTCGTTATAACGCCATTCAGCAGGCTCGCTCTCGGCATTGCTTCTGCCGGCTGCCGTCAGTTTCAGCACAAGTCCGGCAGTCGCCTCGCTCAGGTCAATGCCGCTCTCCGTCACCTTCACGTTCAGCTTGTATTCCGTTGTGCCGCACTTCAGCACCATGGCCACATCGCCCTGCTCCAGGAAACGGTTTGTATATACCTGCGTCGTCCTCGGGACGCTCACCGTCTGCGTCCGTATGCCGTCTCTCCACACACCCACCGTCGCCGGGGTCGTTGTCGGGTCATACGCCACAAAGTCAAATCTCACCTGCTCATACTGGCCGGTTTCAATAGTCGGGGTCAGATGGTCGTCCGCAAAAATGCGTCCGTCACCGAAGGTCAGCTTCGTGCCGATATACGGGGCGTTCTGTCCGGCCTTCAGAATGTCAAAGTAGATGCTCTCACTCTTCAGCGTCAGCTCCGCGCTCGCCTCCATCTCGGCGACGATCTGCACCGTGTGCCGGCCGATGCTCACTCCCGACATCGACAAGGAGAAACTGCCGTTCGTCGTGCCGCTTCTTTTCACCGTCTGCGAGTCCCACTGGTGTCCGTCCAGATACAGCGTCACGGTTTTGTCGCCGCTTCCGCTCACCGCAAAGGGGATGCTCACCGCCTCGCTCACACCGTAGCCGCCCTTGGCTACACACTCGGCTATGTTGAAGCTGCTGCTCAGCGCAAGGGTCACAGCCTTCACGCTCACATAGCTCTGCCTCGTCTGTGTCTTGCCGGTGGTCGGGTCGGTTGTGGTAGCCCTCACATAGATGTCTGTCGTTCCGAGCAGCAGGTATTTCGTCAGGTCCAGGGTATAGGTTCCCTTGCTCACATCATGCTGCGTGTCTGCATACATCACGGTCGCGCCCCTCTTCATCTCAATGCTGACTGTTGCCTTCTGGCCCGTGGATGTGCCTTTCTCGTCACCGCTGCTGTACTGGTGGTCATACGTCCATGTCAGCATCGCGCTGTCACCTTCCTTTATGATGGTCTTGCTGACGGCTGCATCCAGCACGATTTTCGTGGTCGAAGCGTCACCGCCTCCACCGCCGCTTCCTGCCGGAATGTCCGCAGACGCTATCTCCGCACCGCTCTTGTTGGTCAGTGCCAGGCGCACGCTGCTGCCGTCGTCACTCAGTTCGGCGTTCATGCCCAAGACGGTACTCGCCTCTATCTCCATCAGCTTCGCCGCCACCGCCGCGTTCTGCACCGGGTTCGTCGAGCTTGCGTTCAGGCTCTCGTCCACCTCCGTCTCGCTGATGGTGATGGCGACGTTGCCGTCCTCGCCAGGCTCCAGCTTCTTGCCGTTCAGCGTCACGCTCTTCACCGTGCCGTCGCCGCCAAAGTCCTCCCAGCTCGCCGCCTGCTCCCAGCTCTCGATGTTCGTGCCCTTGAACTGCTTGGTCTCCCATTTGCCCTGTGCCGTCTCGTAGGTGATGCAGCGTCCCTTCGCACGTGCCTTTCCTTCCACGGCTGCTATGGCGGTCTCAAGCGTATAGTATCCGCTCTCCAGCGGAACCTGCTCCGTCACGTTATAGGTGTTGCCACCGCCGCTTCCGCTTATCTCCACCAGGTTCTCTTCCTCATCGCTCCACACATACACCACGCCGCCGCACACATACGCTTTGTCTTTCAGTACTTCCGTGCGCGCATCGTTCATATACATGTCTGCGCCTAACCAGTTATTGCAGTATATGTTACCATTATTCCCGCAGAAGGATTTGTTCACCGTGTCATACACCACGGCATCCACCTTCTCATACGACACATGCAGTATCTCCACGCCTTCCACCAGCCCGTCAAACCGCGCTGTCGCGCCGTTCCTTGCAGCCAGTGCCGTGTCCTTGTACTCCGATTCCACGCTTTCCGCCTTTGCCACAGCTGCGTTGGTCTTCTGGGCGGCATCCGTGGCCTTGCCTGCCGCATCGTTGGCGGTTTGGGCCGCAGCCTTCGCTGTTGCTGTTGCCGTATCTGCTTTTTTTGCCGATGCGTCAGCCACAGCAGCAGAAGCCTTGGCGACAGCAGCCGCATCCTCCGCAGGTTTCGACAGCAGTTTCAACGGGGCGCTCACCACCGTCTCGCCTCTCATGGCAGGGAGGCTCACCACACCGTCCAGCGTGCTCACAGCTTCCAGCTCGTCCACACTCTGGCTGTCAGTCTTTATCTGGTTCACCACATCCTGGACCAGTTCCTTTTTCTCTTCTTCTGTCAGTGCCATAGTCGTATCTCTCTTTTTGTTATGATTGTTTATTGATGATTCTTGCCGTATATTTCGTAGGCCAGCCGTTCAGCGTCTCTGTGCTGTCTGGGTCATACACCAGTAGCACCTCAAGCGTATCACCCTTGCCCATATCCAGTGTCTCGTAGTGTCCGCCATCCCAATGTACCATCACAGGCAGTTCCTCAGTGTTCCAAGGATATTCCTTTTTGCTGTCCTGCTGGCTGTAGCGTCCACACACCTTGTAGTTGCTCGACCCTATATCGGCGATGATAGTTATTCTCATACAGAATGGGGTATTCTTTCCAATGGCCAAACCATCCCTCACTTGCTCTATCTTGGGCAGTGCCACAACGGTAGAACCTTGCGTCGCCTTAACGATGAAGCGGTTCGCTGCCTGCAGGTCCATATAGCCTACAAACACCGTATTCGCCTTGTCAAGGGCTATTTTTTTGTACGCATAGCCGTCCATAGCACCGTTCAGCACACCAGAACCCTTACCCGCAAAGGCGAAATTTCCGTTCATGGAGTTTTCTATGTCGAACACGATGCCATACTTCGGGGATATGCCAAAATCGAAGTTGTAATCAGTGGCAGTATCTACCAACCGGCATAGCATAGGTTGCCCGTAGTTGTTCCACGTGCCGAATATGGCTTGCCGTCCCTTGTCGTTGAACCCTATCATGTCATCATACAAGAACAGACCGTTTTCGGTATCCTTCACCTCTATTGTGCCATCTTCGTTATAAATTACATCTGCACCACCTATGTGCCCGTTTCCTATGCTGAAACCACCTATGGCTCCACCCTCAGCGTACACGTGGCCTCGGAATGTTCCATTCACAGCCTCGATACTGCCGTCTTCCTTCACCTTGAAGTAGCCGTTGGCCGTCACCAGGCCCTCCAGCTTGATATTGTCAGCCGTCAGCTTGATGACGGTTTTCTTATTGCCCTCTGCATCCGTTTCCTCTACGCCTACTCCTATCAGAGCCAGTTTGCCGTTTGCATCCTTAATATAGATTCCCGTACCTTCGGGCTGAACCATCAGTCCCGTCTCTTCCAGTGCCTGCTCGTCCTTGTCATACACGGCTGCCGATATTTTCACCAGTCGCTCCGACTGCTCAAACAGCGTTTTGTACTTGTACGTCAGCGCCTCAATCTTGTCAGTGCTCAGCACCAGCATATACAGATAGATGTCGCCGTCAAACGCCAGCTTGAAGTCGCCCGTGCCGTTCCACAGTCCGCTGCAGGTGTATTGCACATAGCCGCCGGTAGCAGCGATTTCCTCGCTCACCTCCATACTGTTGAAGTCCGCAAACCCCGTCTTGTCAACATTCTCAAATCCTATCTTCAGCGTGCCGGACTTTGCGCAGCGATAAAAGAAACTCAGATACACTGGCAAGGCTTCCTTCTTCCCGTCGCTGTTTGTCGGAAAGGTCGGCACAAAGCGTAGATTCTCATGCTTCTGTCGGATATACTTGTTGCGTATCCGCACCACCTTGCGTCCCATGTCTGTCACCACGCTCGCACCGTCACCCTTCTTCGATAGTGCTGCGCCGTTGGCCCACACCCATTTGTTGCCGACGAGAAAGAACACAGTCTCATTCTCCGAGTTCCACTTCTCCAGTCCCGATGCAAACGTCGGGTTGTTCAGGTATCCCTTCTCGCTCAGAAAATCGTTCCTCACGCTATCAATGGCACTCTGCACCTTGCCCTCCGTTATCTCCAGCTTGGTCTTCACGTCCTCGCCGGTCGAAAGCAGGAACGTGCCGCGTAGATACACGTTGTCCGCATACAGACCGTTGCCCCGTGGCTGGTTGTTCCACGGAAAAGTGTCATCCTTAATGCCGTCCAGGTTGCCGAGTCTTGCGCGCAGGGCATTGCCAAAGGTCTTCCCCCTTACGCCGTCCATCACGTCCACCCTCGGTTCTCCGTCCTCAGTCGCCGATATGAGCACCAGGTTCTGGCGGTTCTCCACTGCCGTGTTGCCCATCAGCACACACTCGTCACCTGCCTTGGGCTCCGTTTCCTCAAACTCCTCCTTCGCCACCACGATGCCGTCCGTCGTCACGTCAGCCACCTCCACCCAGTAGCTCCGCAGGTCTGTACCCGTGAACGTCTGGCAGCGCACCAGGTCATGCTGTACAAACATATTCTCCTGCTCGAAGCTGATGAGGTAGTAGTCGCCTTGTTCCTCCACAGCCTTTATCTTCCCGTTCGCAGCGCTCACGCATATCTGGCCGCCCACGCTCCGCACCTTGTTTATCAGCAGCTCAAACACGTTCATCACCTGACGCACCGTCAGTTTGTCCACAATCAGGTGCGACAATCGGTCCTCATCCATACCCAGTTTCCAGCCCCTGTCCGTCAAGCCCCCGCCGGTATAGTCCCCACTGCTGAGCAGCTCCTTCACCACAGCCGTCAGCAGCTCCGCGTTGCCCTTGCCGTCAACAAAGCCGTTCTCCTCCTCGCCGAACACCACACCCTGCTCAAAGGTTATCCGCCCCTTCGTGCGGTCATTGCGTTTCCTGCTCAGAAATTCCTGCTCGCTCCTTCTTGCCGAAAACAGATTGTTGTCCGTTGGCTGGGTCGTGTCCCAAGAGCGTATCACGTCAGGCAGTTCCACAGTGTTAGCCTTCACCTCGCTCCGCACGTTCTCTATCTCGTCCGCCATGCGGCTCTGCGTCGTTTGCGACAGCACGTCACTTATCTCGATGTCAGCCTCCGTCGGGCGCTCCAGCTTCTGGTCCACCACCGTTATGCGGCTCTCACGGTAGCCGCTCGCAAAAAAGCGGTCACTCTCCAGTCGCACCCTTTGCCCCATGCACGGCGCAACGCCGCGCTTCTTCAGCGCCACATAGTCTGTCGAGCATTTGTACACGCTTCTGTCCAGGCAGTGCTCGTCCATATATTTTTCCACAGCCGTCGCATACTCCTCCTCCGCTATCGGGTAATACTCGTCCGGCATACGCACGTTCCACAGTATATAGGTGTCGCCCGCTTTCGGCTCCAGCACTCCGCCCGGCACCTGCGTGTCGTCATCGTATGGCCATATCGTTATCAGCTCAAACTCCCGCGTCTCGCTGTTATAGTTCACCTCAAAGTAGTGCTCCCCGTCCTCGTCGTTGCCCAGACCGGCCAACTGCCCCGTCTGGAACGTCACGCGCTTCACCAGACCTCCTATCTCATATTCGTTCGGATCGAAATTCATCTCGCCGTCCGTGAAGTAGTATATGTCGAATGGCTTGCCGTCATCGCCCTTTTTCGTTTCCTTCCTCACCGAGCTCACCTTGCCAGTGCGCCGCGGGTATATCTTCTGGAACGCCGTCTGCTCGAAGTGCTCCACAATGCCCAGCTCCGTGTTCCGTTCCACATACGTCGCACGACTCGGCAGCAGCAGTCGGCTGCTGCCGTATTTCTCAGCGTCTATGTTGCGGCTGCTGCCTATCGGGAACAGTCGGGTGAAGAACTTCACGTTGTCAGCCGAGTCACGCTCTATGCTCAATAGACCGTTGCCGTAGCCCAGCGTCACCTCGTCGCCCCTCTCGCAGCGGCACACGTTCACCGTCATGCCCTCTATCCACCATTCCGTCCCGGCCTCGTCGGCTATCTTCTTCAGAGCGTCGTTCCCGTACAGACCCTCCGAGTAGTCCACCACGATGTTGCCCGTGGCCTCCACCTTGCCCACCTTCCAGTCCGTTATGCCGCCCATCCAGCGGTTCAGGTTCTTCACCACCAGTGCCACATGCTCACGGGCCGTCGCCGTGTAGCTGAATACTGGCGAGTCCTCCGTGTTCAGCATCAGCGCCTGTTTGATAAGGCTCGCCGCACCGTACAGTTTCACCGAGTACGTCCATTTTCTGCGACCCGTCTGCTTCGGCGTGTACGTCTCCACACACCAGAACTTCCGCCCTTCCCACACCGTCCAGTCGTTCAGCTCCAGTGTCACGCACTCCTGGCTGTCCAGCGACACGCTCAGGTAGTCGTCACCGCCCACCTCCTCGTGGTGAGTGCTGCTACTGTCGGGCACCAGCGTTGTCCTCAGCCGGTTCCGTTTGTCATATATCTTCAGCTCCATGTCCTTTGATGTCCTTTTTATCGTTGTTTTATCGTTGTTTGAATACCTTGCAAACGCCGTTTCAGTACAGAGGCTTCGGCTCCCTGAATTTCAGCCGCATCCTGCTGCACACGCCGCCTTCGCCTATCGGGGTCAGTTGCTCCGTCTCCGTTGCCCCCAGATACCGCAGTCTGAACGTGCGGTCTATCTCCGGCAGCCTCACCTCCAGCCATCCCTCCTTGCCCGTCCGCAGCATCGTGAAGAACCTGCCGTAGTTCACGAAGTACGCCTGCGCCGACTCAGCCCATAGGCAGAAGTACAGCTCCACGTCACGCGCCTGAAGGTGCAGCTCTATTTCTTCCGGCAGCTCCTCTCCGTCAGCGTCAGGGTTGTCCACCACCGTCAGCTCCTTCGTCGTGCTCGGCTTCAGCAGAGCCTCATAGTTAGTCCATTCCCCCTCCTTCTTCTCCGTCAGGAACACGCCCCATTCCTGGGCTGCGTCCTTGTCGTTTATGTACAGCAGACCTTTCGTTATCTCCATGCTCTTTCCTCCTTTTTTCTTACCTTGTTTTAATGCCGTCCCTACGCAGCGTGGTCAGGTCGTCCTTCATGTCACGCATGTCCTTGCGCATCAGTTTCAGCGTCTCGCTGCACTCGCCAGTGTTCGTATCTATACGTTTCAGGTGTCCCAGAGCCGTCTGCATGCTCCCCGCCACATTCTCCACGTTCGTGTCTATGTTCGTCTCGTGCACCAGCATCGCCGTGTACAGACCCTCCAGTTTCGTTATGCTCTCCTGCGAGGCCGTCGTGTATGCACCGCTCTTTCCCGTCTGCGTCGTGCTGTCCCCCTGCCACAAGTCCAGCCCCTTCTCCTTCGCCATCTGACGATACTTCTCCAGCAGCGCGTTGAAGGTTCCCTGCTGGCTCAGAGCATTGTCCGTCATGTCGTTCAGAATCCGCACATAGTTGCCAAACTTCTCCTCGTCCGTCAGGTCCTCGCGCTTCATCACGTCCAGCATCTCCTCCTGAGCCTTCTCCAGCAGTGGGGCTATCGTCACCGTGTATATCATCTGCTCCGCCAGCTTCTCCAGCATACCCGTCAGCGAGTCCACAAAAGCCTTCCCCGCATCTGTACCGTTCTTGAAGGCATCCACCAGAACGTCCGTCAGCGTCTGACCAAGGTCGCCGAACACACCCTCAAAGTAGTCCTTCACAGACTCCCAAGCCTCCTCAGCCTGGTCATATAGGTCTATGATATACTGCAGGGCCTCCTTGTCATTCTTCGCAAACTCACGGCTGTTCATGATGCTCTCAGCCAGCTCGCGGTTAAAGTTCCCCGCACTGTCTATCAGCTCCGGATAAACGTCCAGTATGCTGCTATACGTATCCTTGCCCTTGCCCCAGCCGAACAGCCCCGTCTTCTTATGGCCCGTCTTTATCTCAATGTCAGCCAGTCCCGAGTAGGCGTCCTTCAGCTCCGAGTAGCCCATGTTCACAATCTTGTTCCAGAAGGCATTCCCAGTATCAAGGTATCCGAACTTCTTCTGCTGCTCAGCCGTGCCCGCAATCTCCGCCTTCAGCCCGGCGTAGGCTTCCTTCATCACACTCACAGCGTTCGCAGCCTTCCCGTAAGTGTCCGTGCCGAATATCGTCTGGGCCTTCTCCAGCTCCAGGTTCTGCTCCATCAGCAGCAGGTTATACTCACGCTGCTGAGCCGTCACCTCCTCCATGATCTTCTCCAAAGCAGCCTTATGACGCGCACTCGCCTGAAAAGCCTTCGTCACCCAGCCGATAGCCTCGCCCGCGGCAGCAGCTATGCCGCCAACGACGCCGCCCTCAGCAAAGCCACGGCCTATGTTGCTCACACTCGTCATCACACCCTGCACAGCATCCATCGCCTCAGCCATGCCATCGTTACCCGCCGCCTCAAACATCTCGCTCAACCTCCCGGCCAGGTCGCCCACCATCTCAGCAGAAGCCGCAGCAGACTCACCAAGGCGCTTCAGCTTGGCCTCAAGGCTCTTCTCATCACCATCCTCGCCGTGCTTGAACAGCTCCCCAACCGCATCAGCCAGAGCCCTGAACGGATTCTTACCGAGCACCTCCTTCTTCAGCTTCTCATACTGCTCCGTCAGAGCCTTCAGCTTCTCAGGGCTCTTCTCCAGAGCCTTCAGCTCAGCCGGCGAAAAACCCAGTCCCGCCATATCCTTCTGCGTGATCCTCCGCTCCGTCCTTCCGTTCCCGTCCTTTATCACAGCCGTGCCCTCAGCGTCCTTCGTCCCACGCAGATAGTCCATCAGCAACTTTATACGGTCTATTATCTTCTGAACCTCAGCCACACTCTTCTCCGAAGTGTCAGCAAACAAGTCCACAAGCACCTTGTTCTCCTTGCCAAGCTCCGTCAGCTGAGCCTCGTCCACAGACTTCAGCGCAGCACGCTCCTGCTTCGCCAGCTCTGCCAACGCACGCTCCTTCACATCATCGCCTATAGGACGACCGTCTGCGTCCACAGCCTTCTCTATCTGAGCACGATCCTTAGCAAACTTCTCGCTGATGCTCTTGCGCTGCTCCTCGTAGTCTTGGTACTTGGCGAGCAAATTCTGATAGAGCTTTGCTTCGGAATTTTGCTTGTATGCGTTTGCGGCTTCAGTATATTGTTTCAGATAGTTTTTTTGGTCAGTACTCAAATCATCCATAGTAACAGTTGGACGCTTCAACCCTTGCTTCTTCCAGTTAGGATGAGCCTGTTCAAATGAGAGGTCTGATATATTCTGAAGTTCATCTACCCATTCTTGCTGGCGCAAACGGTTCGCTTCGATAAGTTTATCGTAATTGAGATTTATCGTTTCAAGTTCCTTGTCAAAACCCTCTTGCAAGCCGTCAATCTCCGCTTGTTTCAAATCAAATGCGGTTTGCTTTTCTGACGCTTCTTGTTTACGTTGTGCCGCTTCTACCTGACGCCCTTTCTCTTCTTGCTCTGCAGCCTTTATATTAGCTTTCTCCTGAGGTGTAAGACCAGTGTTCTTTGTCTTTTTTGTTTTCTTTGATGTGTCACCACCTGCAGCCTCATAGTTTGCCTTTGCCTTCTTTTCTTCATCGCGTGCCTTGCGTAATGCTGCAAGATAGGACGCTTCATCAGGATAAAGGGAACGATTGTTGCGATTCTTTATGACTTTATTTACTTCTTTCTGTGCATTAGTCCATGCGGTTTTTGCATCTTTCATGAAGTCTTTAGAGGCATTCTCGTGTATGCTTTTCATACGAGCAGTGGCCGATTTGATGCGGTTTTGCAATTCGTCAACACTAGTTGCAACACTCTCCCCTGGAAGTTGTACAAGTTTCTTTCCTTGCTTGTTTGCAGAGGAGATACAATTTTTGTAGAAGTTGATAGTCTTTTGAGCGGTCTCTGCGTTCATACTATTCAACTTTGCCATAAACTTGTTATGGTTATCTGTTCGCACTTGCTGCACATCTTTCCACACCGTACCCTCTGAAGCTTTAATCAACGATTCTATAGCGGAGTTGAATGTCTGAAACGTGCCACGCACGTTCCTCACTTCTTTATTATATTTCTTGTCAAGGTTCTGATAGAGATTATAATCAGAATCTGACATATTCAAGCGACCGGTTTTGTAGTACTGCTTGCGCAATTCCAAATATTTCTTCAGATCCGCCACTCGTTGTTGGTCTGCCTTCAAATTACCTTCGCCTTTAAGATTACGTTCCTCACGAAGTTCCTCGTTATATTCTCGGCGTGCCTCCGTCAGTTTGTCGATAAGTTCCTTTTCGGTCTTGTATTTCTCAAATACTGACGGCATCAATTTCTTTAGCTTTTCTAGAGCTTCTAGTCTGTCTAGTTCCGCTAGATTTTCATCTGTTATGGTGCTTATACATTTTTCAATCGCTTCTTTTTTGTCATTGATTGCATCTGTCTGTTCTTTCTCACGATCAGCCGCACGTTGAGCCTCGTCAGCTGCTGCAGAGCAATTCTTTGAATATATAGCCAGCGCAGCGGCAGCAGACAAAATAACAGTTGCAAGTAACACATAAGGATTGGCATTTGCTGTTATATTGAAGGCTTGCTGTGCAGCTGTTGCAAGTCCCAATTCTTTACGGAACATAGCCACAAGGCGAATGTTTTCAACAAAAGAAGCAGCCTTCTGTACTGCCAGTGTTGCAATCAAAGCTGTTTTATAACTGCCATATACCGCAACAAGCGACATAAGGGCTTTTCCTACCGCTTCATAGTTCTTTACAAGTTCTGAAGCCACTTCAACGCTGCCCGTTAAAATACCCTCACTCTTTTCGCCCATGGCATTGAACATGTTGTCAATAGCACCTTCCAAATTTGAGATTTGTCCCTTCAAACCTTTGCTTTGCTTATCCAGCATACCATGAAATTTGCCACCCTCTGCGGTTGCGTCTGCAAATGCCTGTGCCACCATTTCAGAACTGATAGCACCTGCGGACATTTCGTCTTTGAGTTGCCCTATGCTTTTGCCTGTTTTTTCCGATATGGTAGCGAGTGGATTGAAACCGGCATTTATCATCTGGAGCAAATCCTGTCCCATCAGTTTGCCTGTAGCCGACATTTGCGAAAATGCAAGTACAAGCGAGTTGAAGCGGTCACGGTCGCCCATGGAGATGTCACCAATCTGCTTTAGGGTTGGTATGACTTTCTCCGCTTCGATATTGAATGCGAGCATAGTCTGCGCTCCTCCTGCAAGATCATTAAGCATAAGCGGTGTGTTCACGGCATATTCACTCAATTCGCTGAAGAACTGTGTGGCTTTGTCCTTGCTGCCTAACAATGTTTCAAACGAGATGATGAGGTTTTCCACTTCCTGGCGCACATCGATCATTGTTTTCACAAATTCCATAGCCTTCTGTGCCGTGAACACACCGCCAATGGTCATGCCGACCCGTTTCAAGGACTCATCAAGCAAATTAGCCTTAGTCTGGGCATCTAACATGCCCTGGCTAAGGTTCCCTTTCATCAATAATTCTACTTCTACAGCTTTCATGTCATTTCTTCAGTCTTGTTTGAAAACACTCCAGGATCTCCTGAGCGGTCCGCTTCCCTTTCACTTTACGCGACGGCACAGAATCTTCCTTGCCCTTCACCTTCACATACCGCGGGGCATCGGCAAGCATCAGCACCAGAGTCTCCCAGTTCACACCCCACAGCATATAGTCCACACTCCAGCCAGTAGCCTGAGCCACCTGCCAAAGCATACCGAAGAGGCTATGTGAACTCTCATACTTAGTTCTTAACTCCCCTTCCTTTAATGGCTCGCTATCGTCGGCTTCAGCGGATTCGTCGCCGCCGACAATGCGATAATACTCTCGAAACCCCGAGTACCCAGCAGAAGCGTCCAGCGTCGGAAAGCAGCCTCAAGCCAAACGTCATCCACCCACCAGCGTAGCAACCATGCCACCACGCCCGACAGTAGCAGCCCGCTCCACTTCCCCCTGCATATCGTCAGAGCAACAATCCGGCTCACAGTGCGACCGTGCTCCCCAAGCCAAGCCAGACGCTCAGCCTCTGTCATCGCCTCCAGCTCCGCGTGAGTCACGTTCATGCCGGCAAACAGACGAGCTATGCGTATCTGACCGCCAAGACGCGGACGGCCCATCCTGAACCGCAGACGTATCGCCTCCTTGCGCCACGGCAGACGCAACTCCTTAAAAGGAACGGAGACACCCACGTCCAAAAGTGCCTCCGCAGCCTCCTTCTCAATATGGCTGTCCTTCATCGCTCTCGGTGTTTATCTATCCAGCCACATCATCAATGCTGTAAGGCTTGCTACCATCGTCCGGAATCATCACCTCAACCTCAACCTTAACCTTCGACACACTGTCCAAGTTCAGGTCGCCGTCAATGTATGCCGAGATGAAAGCCTTCTGGATGTTTATCTCGTGCGACGAGTCCGTCTGTATCGTCAGTGGACTCGTTATCTGCACCAGATCCGATGGAGCTTCCCAGCCTGTCGCTTTCTCCGCCGTCTTCTTCACCACACCGCCCATCAGAGCTGCCATGTTCTCGTAGTCCATCTGGATCAAGTCAAAGCTCGGGGCAATCGTGCCGTTCGACTTCGGAATCACAAGCACAGGGCCGCCATGCTTCTGGGCTGCGTTAATCTTAGTCACCTCGCCCTTCGCACCGTTCAGCTTGAAGCTGTTTTCCTCGATGTAGCCAAGCTTTTTTTCGCCTACCTTAACGACCGCCAGGCCGTACATAAAATCGTTCATAAATCTTCATTGTTAAAATTGTTATTACCGTGCAGACTATTCCGCCTGCAATAAATACACACCAGTCCACCCACCACAGCCCTCGCTCTTTCGAACGTTCTTCAACCGCCGTTTGAGCACTGTCCTGAAGATGAGCGTTCTTCACGCTCAGGCGCTCGTTCTCCGCCTCATAATACGCACACAGGCGCGCCAAACTGTCGCAGCCACTCTCTATCACCAGGGTAGGAGGCTTACCGCCCGTGTTCTGCTTCACACTCGCCTTCACGTGCGCACGGCCCGAGCTCGCAGCATAGCTCGCTCCTTCAGGCAGTCGCCACAGACCGGAGTCAAGCGCTATCTCCAGCAATGCCGTGTCCGCCTTCACCGGCGCCGTCCACCACGCCTTCATCACGCTCGTCGCGGCGCTTGCGCTGTCCTTTCGCACTGCGCTTGCCGACACTTTGTTTTCCGACCTCACCGTCTGTCTCGTCGAGCTGCAGCTCGCTGCTGACAGGACAAGCAGCCCTGTGAGGACATAGCTGAATAGCCTCAATGGCACGCGACAGACGGTTGACAGCACGTCGCGTGAGGTTGTTTTCAGCCACCAGTTTCTCAGTGATCTTTGTCGTCTCTTCATATTTCTTCTGCGTTTCAACAAGCAGCGTCGATACGTCTTCGTACATCACCTTGTAGGTGTCATGCACGCTCTTCGCCGTCTCGGCCTCCTTCACCTTGCGGTTCGCAACCCAAGCGATGGCGGCACCTATGCCGCCCGAGGGTATAGCCCACTGCAGGATTTGCATGATTACTGTGTCCGCCATCCTTGTTTTCTCTTTATTCGTTATTTACTCTGTTTTCACACTCTCCTTACTGCCTGATGCCGATGCTCTCTAACCATGCCTTCACGTCAAAACTCGGGCAGGCTTTAGTCACGCCTGGCAGGTCACGGTGACCCACAATCTTGATCTGTGGAAACCTTTCATGAAAGTTCCTAACGTAGTCAGTCATAGCCTTCAGCTGTGCCGCCGTGCGCGTGTCCTTGGCCGTCTTGCCGTCCTTAGCCAAACCGCCGGCATACACCACATGGCGGCTCACCGAGTTATAGCCCGCAGCACCGTTCGTCACCTCCCAGGGGTCCACCTCAGCATCCTCGTTGTTCTTCACCAGGCGCTCCACTGTTCCGTCCAGATGGAACAAATCGGTGTAACCCACCTGCTTCCAGCCCCTGCCGCCCTTCTTCACTGGGTCAGTGTGCCAGTGGCGTATCTCTTTAGAGCTTACCTCACGCCCTTCTGGCGTGGCTGTGCAGTGCAGCACCAGATATTTCATCCTTGCCATAGCCTAGCCGATGGGGTCAGCATACTCTGCCAAACCGCGTTCCACAACGTCATGGGCACGATCCAGCTCAAATTCAAGCACCTCGCCTGCCTCGTGCACCACGCTCAGGTCTTCCTTGTCGCGAAACTTTGCCACGACCTTTACACTCACTGTCTTTTTCTCTGCCATAATCTTTTTTTTATTTTAGTTGTATTTGTTACCTGGGCGGAGGCGGTTCCACGCACTCCGCCGTTCCCAGTTTCTATCCCTCGGGCACGTAATTGAACTTCTTGGTCTTTCTCCAGTCCATCACCACAATCTCCTCGCCGAAGCCAACGTTCGTGTCGGCCTTTATCAGCAACTTGAAGAAGTACAGCTCCGATGGGTTGCTCAGCTTGTCTATCTGGATTACGTTCTCGTCATCCTGAAGGTTCACCGCAGCGAAGAAGTTGCCGTCCGCATCGGGCGAGCACAGCGTCGCCATGATGAGCGAGTCTGGCCAGGCGGCCACAGTCTCGATGGCGATGCCCTTGAAGCGCTTGCTGTTCACCTCGCTCTCGTTAGAGTTCTTGTGCTCACGCTCTGTCAGTTCCTTGTCGTACTGGTCAAAGTCGTCAACGCTCATCAGAATACGCAGGTTCGGGTTCTCGCGCATCGCCTTGGGGATGGCGTTGCGCACAGCATACAAGCGGTCTATCATCGAGGTGGGGCCCTCAGGGTTCACCACAATTACGTCGCTTGCCTTGGCTGCTTGCGTCAATATGCCGTCCATCAGCTGGTCGTCGGTGCCGCCGCTCACATACTCGCCGTTCACAAACAGGTTGCCAAGCTCAAACTGCACCTGCTTCGACAGCGCCTCCAGAAGAGCGTTCTGGGCCTCGGGAGGAAGTTCCGCAAACACCAGGTTGCCCTTAGGCTGCCACTTTCTCCATATCTGCTCAAAAGCTCGTGGGTTAAACACCGTGAACGCCATGAAGTCGTGGGGCTCCAAGGTCTGCTCGCTGTAATTGAAGTCGCCCTGGGCATCGCTCTTCTGAGGGTCTTCCTTGCGCTTCTGCAGCATTTTGCCCGCCTTTAGGCGTGGCACGCTGATTTTCTTTTCCACACCGGGAATCACCATGATGAGTCCCTTGTCCACAAGCTCGTTGCCCGTGGTCGCAACGGTCAGGATGCGCTCCAGCACCTCGCCGTTGTAGTTCGTGTTCTTTACTACTATTGCCATTTGTTTTCCTTTTTATGGTTCTTCTGTTTCTCGTCCTTTACTGGAACTGGCGCTTCATGCGCGCTTCTCTGATCTGCTTCTGGCGCTGCTCCCAGGGACCGTCGCTCACGCCGGGCTGCACGTGCAGGTCGTTCATCACCTTGCGCTTAGGGGTCAGTGCGGAAAGCACCTTCTTGCCCTCGGCCATGTTTCCCTTCAGAATGTTCTCGAAGGTCGGGCGGCTTTCAGCGTTGATGCGGCCGTCCTGCTCAGCTGCGTCCAACAGTTCCTTGCGCTCATCCTCTGCGTCTGCCTCGGCTTTGTCCTCAAAGCCCTTCAGCTTCGTCTTCAGCGCTTTGTTCTCGTCTTCCAAGGTCTGTGCCTTGCCGGCAAGGGTCGCATAGTGCTGAGCCCTCGCCACCACTTCTTCATCACTCTTGCAGTCCTTAAACTGCGCCTGTTTCTTCAGTTCTTCTAATGTCATATCGTTCGCTTTTTGTGGCTCGTTCCTGAGCCGGTTGTTGAATGTTGTGTATATCTCCTCTGGAGTGCTGTCCTCAGCCACGGGGTCCGCATCATAAATGCCGTCTATCAGACCCATCTGCAGGGCCTCCTGCGCCGTCAGCCAGTGGTCTGTCCCGTCAAAGTATTGGGCTTTCACTTCTTCTTTGCTCATGCCCATGCGTTGGGCGTACATCTCGCCCAGACTGTCCTCCAGGCTCTCTATCTCCGCGATGCACTTCGCCATCTCTTGCTTGTTGCCGTAGCAGCCACCGCTCACGCTGTGAAGCATCAGACGCGCATACCGGCTCATCTCCACTGGCTTGCCGCACAGCGCTATCACGCTCGCCATGCTCGCCGCCACACCGTCCACGTAAAGACGTATGTCTGCATTGCTCTGGCGGATGGCGTTGTAGATGGCTATACCGCTGAACACGTCGCCGCCGTTCGAGTTGATGCGGATGTCCATACGCTCACTCTCCTCGGCGCAGGCTGCCAGCTCGGCGGCTATCTGTCCGCTCGCCACCTCGTAGCCGATGTCGCCATACATGTAGATGGTGCTCACGCTCGCCGCTTTCTTGATATTGAAATATTTGCTCATTGTCTCCTTCTTTGTCGGGCAGTTTGCCCATGTTGCGGTTGCAAAGTTAATGGCTTTCCAACCTCATTCCATACCCCCTGTTTTATCATGAAACGTTATGCCGACATCATAACGCCGCAACTTGTCATCATGCTTTTCACTCGCTCGGATTCACTCCTTTTCACGGTAATTTTGCACTGCATTTATTCACATTATAAACAGATTTTTCAATGGCAGATTTAACCAATACACAGAAAAAGGAGTGGGCTCGCACGCTTTATCTCCGGGAAAACCTCACACAGCAGGAGATTGCCGACCGTGTGGGAGTGTCACGCGTCACAGTCTCAAACTGGTGCCGCGGCGGCAAATGGGAGGAACAGAAGGTCGGACTCACGCTCACACGACGTGAGCAGGTACAAAGCCTCTATCGTCAGGTGGCCGAAGTCAACAACGCAATACAGCTCAAACCAGAGGGACAACGATACCCTGATGCTAAGCAGGCTGACACTATCGTGAAGCTCACATCAGCAATACGAAACATGGAGCAAGAGGTGGGCATCGCCGACCGCATCGCTGTGCTCACTGATGTCATCGAGTGGATGCGACCATCCGACCTCGACAAGGCAAAGGAGCTAACCTCGCTTTTCGACGCTTACATCAAGGACAAACTCTAACAGCGTATGAAACAGACTGACCGTATAGCACTACAAAACTGGGAAAAGTTCAAGGACAACATCGCGCGCGCAACGCCAGTAGATCGATCCATGTCACAGGCCGAAATAAAGAAGCACCGTGCATGGCTTGAAGCACGCCCGCTCGAATGGATAAAATTCTTTTTCCCGAACTTCGCACAGTATGAGTTCGCACCTTTTCAGAAAAGGGCCATACGACGCATTCTCTCCAATCCCGAGTGGTTCGAGGTAATCTCATGGAGCCGAGAGCTCGCCAAGTCCACTTGTGCCATGTTCTGCATAATGTACCTCACACTCACCGGGCTTAAACGAAATGTCATACTCACATCCAATTCATTCGACAATGCCGTCCGCCTGCTCGACCCGTTCCGGGCCAACCTCGAGGCCAACGGGCGCATCATCGCCTACTACGGAAAGCAGCAGTCGCTCGGCTCATGGACGGAGGACGAGTTCATCACCAAGCAGGGCGTGGCATTCCGGGCACTCGGTGCTGGACAGTCACCACGTGGCTCCCGAAAGGATGCCGTACGCCCGGATGTATTGGTTGTCGATGACTTCGACACAGACCAGGACACGCTCAATCCCGACATCATACAGAAACGATGGGACTGGTGGGAGAAGGCGCTTTACCCAACGCGC
>ENA-USUM01000209-USUM01000209.1-human-gut-metagenome-genome-assembly--contig:-NODE-209-length-30928-cov-12.023046_pt1 | contig 30928 bp, 27 predicted proteins | sample MGYA00250063_ERZ773402 | MGnify/ENA primary metagenome ERZ773402 (study PRJEB29103, sample SAMN06112030) | human gut metagenome | biome: human gut; feature: ankylosing spondylitis patient; material...
ATTTATCGTATTCTCCTTCAATGATATTCAGCATCTTCACCGTAGCCTTGATATCCGCTTCCGTCTGATCGGAATAAAAGCCGCAGATGCGGCTTGCGAAACCGCTCCGCCAGATCCTTGGCCATCTCCTCCGTGGCCACCATCAGCTCCAGCTGCATCAGGCTGTCCACATCGTCGCTGAGCTTTAATTCCACGGTGTAGGTGCCGTTTTCCCGTGGGATGGCCTTCCCCTGCACCTGCGCCTGCCGCAGCAGCTCCTTGTTGTATTCCTCGATGTTCCTGTCCGTCCGCAGCCGCACGGAATAGGGCAGGCTGGACTCGCAGATGGCGCTGTTTTTCAGCCCCTTGGGGGTGATGGCGTACCGCCCCTCCTCCGTCAGGCGCAGATGCTCCGTCTGCACCAGATCGTTCAGACACTCCGAAAAATCGAAATAGTCAATGCCGTCGTCGCACATGGTCAGCTCCTGCATCCCCTCCAGCGGCAGCGGCTCCGACACACGGGCGGCAATGTACAAAATGAGAAACTTGATCTCCAGCTTGTCACGGATAAATCCGACTCCCATTGGATCACGTCCTTTCGGCTTTTCTATACACCCCTATTATAATGAAAAATTTCCGATTTGTACAGAGGTTTTTCCCCTCCTCGCCTGCATTTCCCGCACCCCGCCGGGCCGGACGCATAGACTGGATTGAAAGGGCGATGCCCTTGAGTACTTAAATAGGAGGTTTTTCTATGCCTGAAAACGGTATGCCCGGCCCGGTCTGCGATCTGAGCAGCGTGCGTGAGGCCGTCTGCATCCATACCCATAAGATCTTCGACTCCTGCCGTGACAAGGACTGCGTGGAGGATCTGCGCTTTTACCCCACGGCATCGGCTCAGGAGGTGCTGTCGGCCTGCCAGATGGTGCGGGGCGGCACGGCGGAGCTGCTCTACGTCTATACCGACGTGGAGCCCGTGACCTTCAACCGGGGGTTCTACTCCATCGATATGCGGTTTTTCTACCGGGTCACTCTCCAGGTCGGCACCGGCACTCCCCGCTGTACCGAGGCGGAGGGCCTGTGCGTCTTTGACAAGCGGGTCATTCTCTTCGGCAGCGAGGGCAGCGCCAAGATTTTCTCCTCCGACACGGTGCTGGACGATCTGGATATCCCCGGCTGCCGCCGCAGCAACCTGCCCACGGCGGTGGTGGAGGCGGTGGACCCCATCGTGCTGGACGCCCGTGCCGAGGACCGCTGCAAGCCCTGCCGCTGCGACTGCGGCCTGACGGAGATCCCCGCCTTCATCGCCCAGAGCTTCGACCAACCCCTGCTCTTTGACGACAACGGCGGCCGTCGGTATTATGTCACCTTAGGACAGTTCTCTCTGGTGCGGCTGGAGCGGGACACCCAGCTGCTGATCCCGGTGTATGACTACTGCATCCCCCAGACGGAGTGCAGCGGCGGCGATCAGGAGGACCCCTGCGGCCTGTTCCGCAGCGTGGCCTTCCCGGTCAACGAGTTCTTCCCGCCCAACACCGTGGAGATGCCCAAGGACTACGCCAGCACCCGCAGCTACTGCGCCTGCCACTGATCCTTCCCTCTTTCCGTTGCCCCATTTTCCGTAAACGCACTGCTCCATCCCAACGGCAAGACCCATCCGGCATAAAAGGCCCCGGACACGCATGGGTGTCCGGGGCCTTATCTCACGCTTTGCGGCATCTGCTGCCCGCAGGCGGCAAGAGCCTCATTTTCCGGTGAAGGCGGTTTTCACCACCACGTTCTCCGGACCCAGCCACTCCCGGCACTCCTGCACGAAGGCCGGGTGGTTCAGGCACTTGGCCCCCAACAGCTTGCCGCTGTCCGCCAGCCGGATCTTCAGTGGCGTGTTCCCCTCGAACATGGTCATCACCAGCTTGATATGCTGGAACGCCGGGCTGTCCATGCCGGGGACCCGCAGATAAATGGTGGCGTTCTCCTGTGCCGGACGGCGGTTCTCCCGCCGGGGCGGCAGCCCCTCCTTCAGGGGATAAACGCTGTCGCACATGATCTGCGGCGGCTTCTCGTCCCGGACGGAGAGCTTCCCCTGCACCAGCACCGGGCTGTTCACCTGCATATAGCTGCCGCAGCGCTCAATGGTGCGGCTGAAGCACAGCAGCTCGATGGATGCCGCCTCGTCCTCCACCGTCACGTAGGCCATGAGGGCGTTGTTGCGGGTGGTGCGGGTGCGGCTGGCAGTGACGATGCCCGCAATGGTGATGCTCTGACCGTCGGCGAACCGGACAGGCCCGTCCTCGGCGGAAAAGTCCTCCAGAATGGTGTGGATAGGCACCGCTCCCGCCTGCCGGGCCAGCGCCCGGTAATCCGCCATGGGGTGGCCGCTGAGATAAAGGCCCGTAGTCTCCTTCTCCATGAACATCCGCTCGGCAGCGGTGAACTCCGGGATGTCCGGCAGGGGCGTCTCCGCCGGCGGGGCGTCCTCCCCCGCCGCCATACCGAACAGATCCAGCTGGCCCTCCACGTTCTTGCGCCGGGACTCTGCAATGCTGTCCAGCACCTTTTCAAAGACCTGGATCAGCTGGGAGCGCCGCACCTTCATGGAGTCGAAGGCGCCGCTGCGGATCAGATTCTCCACTGCCCGCTTGTTCATGTCCGTGCAGTCGAACATCCGCTGGCAGAAGTCCTGAAACGACCGGAAGGGGCCGTCCTGCTCCCGCCGCCGCATCATGGTCTGGATAAAGCCCCGGCCGATGTTCTTGATGGCCACCAGCCCGAAGCGGATGCCTCCATCCTCCACGGTGAAGCCGTCGCTGGAGCGGTTCACGTCCGGGGGCAGCAGCTCAATGCCGCAGTCCCGGCACTCAGCGATGTACTCAGCCACCTTGTCGGAGTTATCCAGCACCGACGTCAGCAGCGCCGCCATGTACTCCCGTGTGAAGTAGTGCTTGAAATACGCCGTCTGATAGGCTACCACCGCATAGCTGACGGCGTGGGCCTTGTTGAAGGCGTAGTTGGCGAAGTCGTAGATCTCGTCGTAGATGGCCTGAGCCGTTGCCTCCGGGATGCCGTTGGCCACACAGCCCCGGATGTTCCGGGTGGGGTCGCCGTGGAGGAATGCCTCCCGCTCCCGCTCCACATCCTTGGCCTTCTTCTTGGACATGGCCCGGCGCACCATGTCCGCCTGCCCCAGCGAATAGCCCGCTAGCTGCTGGAAGATCTGAATGACCTGCTCCTGATAGACGATGCACCCATAGGTGCCGGAGAGGATGGGCTGGAGGGAGGGATGCTTGTACACCACCAGCTTGGGGTCGTGCTTGCAGGCGATGAACCGGGGGATGGACTCCATGGGGCCGGGGCGGTACAGGGCGATGATGGCGGTGATGTCCTCGATGCTCTGGGGCTTCAGCCCCACGCACACCCCGGTCATGCCGGCGGACTCCATCTGAAATACGCCGCCGGTCTTGCCCTGCGACAGCATTTCGAACACCGCCGCATCGTCCATGGGGATATCCGCCAGCCGGAAGTCCGGTCGGTACTTCTGCACCATCTTCACGGCGTCGTCCAAAACCGTCAGGTTCCGCAGGCCCAGAAAATCCATTTTCAGCAGCCCCAGCTCCTCCAGCGTCACCATGGTGTACTGGCAGACGATGGACTCGTCGTTCCGGGCCAGCGGTACATATTCATATACCGGCCGCTTAGTGATGACCACACCGGCTGCGTGGGTGGAGGCGTGGCGGGGCATCCCCTCCAGCGCCTGCGCCATGTCGATAAGCCGATGAACCCGTTCATCCGTCTCATAGAGGTCGGAGAGCTGCTTGGACAGCTTCAGCGCATCCTTGATCGTGATGTGCAGGGCCGTTGGCACCAGCTTAGCCACCACATCCACCTCAGCATAGGTCATGTTCAGCGCCCGGCCCACATCCCGAATGGCGGCCCGGGCCGCCATGGTGCCGAAGGTGACGATCTGGGCCACATGGTCGTCGCCGTACTTGCGGCGAACGTAGTCCACCACCTCGCCCCGGCGGGTGTCTCCGAAGTCCATATCGATATCCGGCATGGATACCCGCTCCGGATTCAGGAAGCGCTCAAAATACAAATGGTACTGCATGGGGTCGATGTCCGTGATGTACAGACAGTAGGAGACCATGCTCCCCGCCGCCGAGCCTCGGCCCGGTCCCACAGGGATACCGGAATCCTTGGCGTACCGGACAAAATCCGACACGATGAGGAAATAATCCGTAAAGCCCATGCGTCCGATCATGTCCAGCTCGTAGTCCAGCTGGCGGCGGTATTCCTCGTGCTCCGTGCCGTAGCGCTCGGTGAACCCCTTTTCGCACAGCTGCCGCAGATAGGTGGGAGAATCTACCCCCGGCGGCAGCTGGAACTCCGGCAGGTGATACTTGCCGAAGGTAAACTCCATCCGGCAGCGGTCAGCGATGCGCTGAGTGTTGGCCACAGCGTCGGGATAGGCGCCGAACAGTTCCTCCATCTCCTCCGTGGAGCGGAGGTAGAAGTTTCTCGGCTCATAGCGCATCCGGTTCTCGTCGTCCACGGTCTTGCCCGTCTGGATGCACAGCAGCACATCGTGGCTCTCGGCATCCTCCGGCCGCAGGTAGTGGGCGTCGTTGGTGCAGACCAGCGGGATGCCCGTCTCCTGATGGATGCGGAGCAGATCCCGGTTCACCAGCGTCTGCTGGGGGATGCCGTGGTCCTGCAGCTCCAGATAGAAGTCATCCTCCCCGAAGATCTCCTGCATGGTCAGGGCGTACTCCTTGGCCCCGTCGTAGTCGCCGTTTACCAGCCGCTTGGGGATCTCCCCGGCCAGACAGGCCGACAGGGCGATGAGGCCCTCGCTGTGCTGGCGCAGCAGGTCCAGATCGATGCGGGGCTTGATGTAAAAGCCCTCCACAAATGCCTGACTCACCATGTACGACAGGTTCCGGTAGCCCGTCTCGTTTTTGCACAGCAACACCAGATGCCGGGACTCGGCGTCATATTCATGAACTTTGTCAAACCGGGTGCGGCGGGCCACATACACCTCGCACCCGATGATCGGATGGATGCCCTCTGCTTTGCAGGCCCGGTAGAAGTCGATGGCACCATACATGACCCCGTGGTCGGTGATGGCCACCGCCGTCTGGCCCATTTCCCGGATGCGGGCCGGAAGGTCCCGGATGCGGCAGGCACCGTCCAGCAGGCTGTATTCCGTATGCACATGAAGATGCACAAATCCCATAGCTACTCTTTCCTCCGTCGCAGGTTCATCCCTGACCGCTTGCTCTTGGCTGCTTATTTTCGGCTGCTTATTTTTGGCCGTCCAGCTCCGCCAGATAGTCACACAGCAGCTCCACCGTCGAGACGATGAGTGTTCCGCAGTGGTCGTCGGCCCCTACCGCCTGCGCCGTAGGCGTAGCCTGCAGGCCACGCTCCGCCAGCAGTTCCCGGCAGTTCAGCAGGTGAAACTGCTGGGTAAAACGGCGCTGGAACTCCTTCACCTGTTCCACAGAGCGCCGCCGGCCCTCCGGCCCCTCCTGTGCCGTGTAGGGATGCAGCAGACCCAGCACCAGCACGCCGCCGGACACGGCGCCGCAGATGCCGCCGCAGCGCATCCCGCTGCCGAGGCCGCTGCCAAGGCCCCAGCACTGCTCCTCCGTCAGACCCGTCAGGTCCCGGAAGGCCCCCAGCATGCTCTGGCCGCAGTTATAGTGCTGCCGGTGATAGCCAAGGGCCAGACGGCACCGCTCTTCCTTCGTCATCACAGCTTCTTCGCCTCCTCCAATAGCTTCCGCATCCGATGGTTCATGCAGGATTTCGTCACCGGCGGGTCGCATTTCTCCGCCAGCTGGGACAGGGACATCTCCGGGTATTGCAGGCGCAGCAGAGCTGTCTGCCGCAGCTTTTCCGGCAGGCGCTCCAGCCGTCCGTTCTCCTGTAGACGCTGGATGGCATTTTTCTGCTCCAGCGCAGCGTCAATGGTCTTATTTACATTGGCCATGTCGCAGTTCATGGCTCGGTTGGCCCCGTTGCGGATCTCCTTATCCACCTTGGCGGTCATGATATCCATAGCCGCCGCCGGGGCCCCAATGGTGGTCAGCAGATCCTCGATATGCTCGGACTGCTTGAAGTAAATAACGGAGCTGCCGCCCCGGCGGACGCTGTGGGGCAGAAAGCCCATCTCCGTCAGCAGGGCCGCTACCTCCCGGCTGGCCTGTGCATGGCCGGTATCCAGCTCCAGATGATAGCGCTTTTCCGGGTCGGTGACACTGCCCCCCGCCAGAAAGGCCCCCCGCAGGAAGGCCGTCCGGCAGCACTCGTCCTCCAGCAGCCCGAAGTTCACATGGAGCACCAGATTCTGCCGGGGATCGTAGCCCAGCTGGTTGATGATGCGGTCCAGCTTGCTCCGGTCGGTGATGCCGAAGATCAGCTTCCCCCGCTCCTCCTCCGGCAGACGGTCGAATTTCAGACCGAAGGCCCGCTGGAACAGCCGGGGCAGCCGGGCGGCAAAGTCGGCGCTCTCGGTAATGAGCCGCACCTCCGTGGGGCTGAAGGTATTGCCGTAGAGCAGCACGCCGTAGGCCTCGGCCCGTGCGCAGCACAGGCGCTGCACCGGCACCCGGCACAGCTCGTTTTTTACCTTTCCCGCAAATGACTGCATACCTTCCTCATTTCTCCACTCGGTTTCTCGGCGTCCGGCGCAGGGAATCCTCCACCAGACGGATATTTCTCTGGGCGTGGAGCCGCACCAGCTCCCACGCCAAATGGCCCGGATTATGGCGCACCAGCCCGTTTTCCACCGTGGACACGGGGCGAGTGATGACCTCCACCCCCAGCGCCTCGCAGGCATCCCGGTCGCACAGGATGGGCTCCGCCCCCTCACGGGTATAGCCCCGCATCACCGAAGGTGGGATGGGGGCGTCGTTGACCAGGCATAAGTCAAAGAGGCCGGGGCAGCTGTGGTTAAACAGCGCGCGGATATGGTCCGAGGCAGTATACCCCTCTGTCTCCCCCTCCTGCGTCATGACATTACAGACGTAAATTTTCAGGGCACGGGACTCCCGGATGGCCTCCACGATGCCATCCACCAGCAGGTTGGGGATGATGCTGGTATACAGGCTCCCCGGCGCCAGCACCACCATCTCCGCCTCCCGGATGGCCTCCACCGCCTCCGGCAGGGCCTTGGGACGGCTGGGCAGCAGATTCACCCGGCGGATGCGGCAGTCCTGCTCCTGCTTGCACTGAAAGATGCGGGACTCCCCCACCACCCGTGCGCCGTTTTCAAACTCCGCCTCCAGCTGGATATTCTCATTGGTCACCGGCAGCACCCTACCGGTGATGGCCAGCACCTGACTCAGACTCTCTACCGCCCGGTCAAAGCTGGGCATGATGCCGTTGAGGGCCGCCAGAAAGAGATTGCCGAAGCTCTGGCCTGCCAGCTCTCCCTCCGGAAACCGGTAGTGCATCAGCTGGGCCATCAGGGGCTCGGCATTGGCCAGCGCCTCCAGACAGTTGCGGATATCCCCCGGCGGAAGCATCCCCAGGTCCTGCCGCAGCCGCCCGGAGCCGCCGCCGTCATCGGCCACCGTGACGATGGCCGTGATATTCTTCGTATAACGCTTCAGGCCACGCAGCAGAGTGGACAGGCCCGTGCCGCCGCCGATGGCGGCGATGCGGGGGCCGTGCTCCGGTGCTACCGACTGTCGGTATGGCTCCATACAGCGTCCCTCCTGTTATCGGGAGATGTCCCGATGGTTTTCCGTGACCTGATACCCTTCCTCCGTGATGTACTCCGCCAGCTCATGGGCCACCGCCACGGAGCGATGGTGGCCGCCGGTGCAGCCGATGGCGATGACCAGTGCGGACTTGCCCTCCTCGGCGTACAGGGGCAGCAGGAAGGTCAGCATCTTCTCCAGCTGCTCCATGAAATCGTTGGTCTGGCGGAAGGAGAACACAAAGTCCCGCACCGCCTGATCCAGTCCCGTTTTATTTTTCAGTTCCGGCACGTAGTAGGGGTTGGGCATGAAGCGCACATCGAACACCAGATCCGCCTCGATGGGGATGCCGTGCTTGAAGCCGAAGGACAGGATGTTGACGGCCAATCCTCCCCGATCCCCCTGCTGGCCGAACAGGTCCAGCAGCTCGCTGCGGAGCTTGGCGATGGAGAGGGCGGAGGTGTCCAGCACGAAATCCGCATGATCCCGCACCGGCTGCATCCACTCCCGTTCCCGGCGGATGGCCTGCTCCACACTCTCCCCCTTCTTTTGCAGGGGGTGCATCCGGCGAGTCTCCTTATAGCGGTTGACGATGGTCTGGTTATCCGCCTCCAGAAACAGCATCCGGCAGTTGACGCCGCTGGCCTTCAGGCGCTCCAGCGTCTCGATGAGAATGTCCGTGGGTTCCCCGGAGCGGACGTCGTACACCAGCGCCACCCGGTCGTACCGTCCGCTGGACCCAGCGCAGAAGTCGGCAAACTTCACCATCATCTCCGCCGGCAGATTATCCACCGTGTAGTAGCCGATATCCTCCAGATAGGAGGCCGCCCGACTCTTGCCGCCGCCGGACAGCCCCGTGATGATCAGAATTTCCATGCTCGTTCCTTTCTCAGCGGACGATCCGCACCTCCGGCTCCAAATGCACGCCGTGGGCGGCGTACACCGCCTGCTGCACCTGCCGGATCAGTTCCTCCACGTCGGCGCTGGTAGCGCCGCCCACGTTGATGACAAAGCCTGCGTGCTTGGTGGAAACCTGCGCTCCGCCTACCGTCAGGCCCTTCAGACCCGTCTGTTCGATGAGTGTCCCGGCGAAGTAGCCCTCCGGCCGCTTGAAGGTGCTGCCGGCGCTGGGATACTCCAGCGGCTGAGACTGGCGGCGGCGGGCCATGAGATCGTCCATCCGCCGCCGGATGGCAGCGGGGTCATCGGGGGTCAGGCGCAGTCTGGCGCCCAGCACCACCGCCTCCGTATCCAGAAAGGCGCTGCGTCGATAGCCGAAGGCCGCCTCCGCCGCCGTGAAGCGCCGCACGCCCTCCGGCAGCAGCGCCGTCACCTCCGTCACCACCTGACGCATCTCGCCGCCGTAAGCGCCGGCGTTCATGCATATGGCGCCGCCCAGCGTTCCGGGGATGCCGTGGGCGAACTCCAGCCCCGACAGGCCGTGCTGCTGGGCATACACCGCCAGATGGTTCAGCAGGATGCCGGCGTCCGCCTCCAGCGTCGCCTCGTCCAGCTGCCGCACCGCCGTCATATGCTCCGCCGTCTTGATGACCAGCGTGTCCAGCCCCCGGTCGTCCACCAGCAGATTAGTGCCACGGCCCAGCAGGAACGGCTTCACGCCGCACGACTCCGCCAGTCCCATGAGGATCACCAGCTGCTCCCGGCTGGTAGGGAAGGCCATCCGCCGGGCGGGGCCGCCGATGCGGAAGGAGGTGTGCCTGCTGAGGGGGACCTCCCGCTCCATGGTCATATCCGGCAGGTACTCCCGCACTTTTTCATCCAGCTGCTCATACCAGCACATAGGCCAGCCTCCTATTTCCGTAATTTTCGTTTTCCCAGCAGGGCGGCGCCGATGATCCCGGCGTTGTTGCCCAACTGGGCCTTGACGATCCGGGTGCGTTTGTCCCGGTTGCAGGGGATGCTCTCCTGCTCCACCAGCCGCCGCAGGGGCAGCAGCAGCTGCTCGTCGCTCTCGTTGCTGACGCCGCCGCCGATGGCCAGCGTATCCGGCTGGAAGATGTTCACCACGTTGGTGACTCCCGCTGCCAGATAGCCGATGTACTCGTCGCAGACGCTTTGGCCCACGGGGTCGCCCTCCCGTGCGGCGATAAAGGCCGACTGGCCCGATACCTTGCCGTTGTTCTCAGCCACCACCCGGCACAGGATGCTGCCGGGATGCTCCTCCATAGCCCGTGCCGTCAGGCGCTTCAGGGCGCTGGCGGAGGCGTAGCGCTCCCAGCAGCCTCTGCGGCCGCAGGGACAGGGCTCCCCGTGGTAGACGATGCTCATGTGGCCCACCTCGCCGGCCATGCCGTTAGCGCCGTGATAGATCTGTCCGTTGTGGAGGATGCCTGCTCCCACGCCGGTCCCCAGCGTGATGGTGACAAAGCGCTTGCTGCCCATGCCGGCTCCGGCGTAGTACTCCGCCAGCGCCGCACAGTTGGCGTCGTTCTCCACATACAGGGGGTAGGGCAGATACCGGTGGAAGAGCTTGCGGAGGGGGACGTTCCGCAGGGGCAGATTGCAGGTGTACAGCACCGCACCGGAGTGGATCTCCACCGCTCCCGGCACACCCACGCCCACGGAGCGTATCTGCTCCGGCGTCAGGCCGCCCCGCTCCGTCAGACTCTGAGTCAGCGCCACCAGTGCCTCCACCAGTGCTTTCTGGTCGGAGACCTCGGCAATTTTGCGCTTTTCCATGGCGAGGATGCTGCCCTCGTCGTTCACCAGCCCCGCCTTCAGGTTGGTGCCGCCGATGTCAATGCCGATGTAGTTCATTTCTGCTCCTCACTCTGCCGGGTCAGGGCATCGATCTGGCGGTCTACCCGATCCACGAAGTCCCGGGCCGGGTTATAGCCGAATTTCATCTGCCGGTTCTTCATGGTGGCGATCTCCACGATGCCGGCCAGATTTCGGCCCGGCCGGACGGGGATGATCATATACGGCAGTTTGACGCCCAGAATGGAATACATCTCCTCCCCCAGACCCAGGCGGTCATAGAACTTGCCGTCCACCCACTTCTCCAGCTGCACCACAAGGTCCAGCTCCGTATCAAACTGCACGGAGCCCATGCCAAACAGCTGCTGCACGTCGATGACGCCGATGCCACGGATCTCGATGTAGTGGCGGATCAGCTCCGGGGCCGTGCCGTAGAGGGAGTCGGACACCCGCCGGATCTCCACAGCGTCGTCCGCCACCAGCCGGTGACCGCGCTTCAGCAGCTCGATGGCCGTTTCGCTCTTGCCGATGCCGGATTCCCCCAGCAGCAGCACGCCCTGTCCGTTGATGTTCATCAGCACGCCGTGGCGGGTGATCTGGGGGGCCAGCGCCCGGTTCAGGTAGTCGATGATCTGGCTGGTCAGCTCCACGGTGTTCAGCTCGGAACGCAGCAGCGTGCGACCGTGCTTCCGGGCAATCTCCAGCAGCTCCGGGAAGATCTCCATGTTCCGGGCGATGATGAGGGCCGGTATCTCGCAGCGCAGCAGGTTGTCGAACACCCGGCGGCGGTCCTCCAGCTTCATGGCCTTGAGGAAGGTCATCTCAGACTTGCCGAACACCTGCAGGCGCTTGGGCTCGAAGTAGTCGTAAAAGCCCACCAGCTGCAGGGCCGGGCGATTCATATCGGAAATGCTCACCGTGCGCTGGTCATAGTCGCTGCCCCGGCACACGATCTCCATGTCAAAATCCTCCACCAGCTTGCTGAGCTTGGCGGGGGTGCGCTTCACCTTATCTGCCATATGGAAGCCCCCTGTTCCTCGGTTTATATTTATAGTATTATATCGTACAGGGGCCGTTTTTACAATACCAAAAACGCATCCCACCTCCCCTTACGTCTCCTCTGCGGTACCCGCCTTCCCGCTCCCTGAGCGGTTTCCTGCGGTGGAGAAGCTGCCGCTTCCGTCCTTGGCCGAATTTTTTTGTTTTTTTGTCAAATAGTGCTTGCATTTTCCGGTTTTATCTGCTACTATATTAAATGCTTGTGAATCAAGCGGAAGTTAGTCACAGCAAGGAGGTGCAACGGATGGCTAAGTGCGAATTTTGCGACAAGGGCGTGACCTTCGGCATCAAGGTCTCTCACTCCCACCGGCGTTCCAATCGTCCCTGGAAGCCCAATGTCAAGCGTGTTAAGGCGGTTATCAATGGCACGCCTCGCCATGTGTATGTTTGTACCCGGTGCCTGCGTTCCGGCAAGGTTACCCGTGCGATCTGATGATTAAAAGCTCTGTGAAGCCTCACAGAGCTTTTTTCATTTTGTTTTTTCGGCTGTGGAGCGGCCCTGTGGGGCGGCTCCACTGCCTTTTGTTCTTTTGCCCTTGGTAGGGGACTTTTTCTCTTCGCCACCGGCGGCCCATCATCCTTTTTGTCTCCGACGGCATACTTTTTGCCAACAGCTGGAAAAGTGGGCCGCCGGGGGCAAATAATATTCTATGAAAAGGCCGTTTGCGTTTCTTTCGTTTTCCCTTATCGGCTCTTCATCTGCTTCGGAAACTGTTCGTTCTATGATTCATGCATAATCATTGCAGCAACATCCGCAGTCGCAGAGGGATTGTGCTTCATCATACCGTTGTGTCTGCTCGGTATCGACAGAAACAAGATCGTCCGCCCTTTGGATCGTTATCATAGCCAGCATCTCCTGATATCCGTATGATACTTTACCATGGTCTGAAAGTAAATAGGAAGGCACAGGGCGCTCCCTTACGGAAAGCGCCCTGTGCTTTTATCTTACGGTGTATGATCTCTTTTGCTATAAGGAGACTTACTTGCCCTGATTCATCTGGGCAGCCACCTCGGCGGCGAAGTTCTCTTCCTTCTTCTCGATGCCCTCGCCGGTCTGATAGCGGACGGCAGTCAGGAACTTCACGCTGCCGCCCAGCTTCTTGCCGGCGTCGGCGATATACTGCTCCACGGTGCCGGAGAACAGGTCGCCACGGACGAACTCCATCTGCAGCAGGCAGTTCTCCTCGTAGAACTTGTTCATCTTGCCCATGACGATCTTCTCCTTCACCTGAGCGGGCTTGGAGGCCATCTTGGGGTCGGAATCCATCAGGGCCAGAGCCACCTTCTTCTCCTCGGCCAGCACATCCTCGGTGACCTGAGACTTGTCCCAGAAGCGGGGATTCAGAGCGGCGATCTGCATGGCAACGTTCTTGCCGATCTCGGTGGCATCCACGCCGCCCTCCACGGCCAGATTCACCAGCACGCCGATCTTGCCGCCGGCATGGACATAGCCCACACTGGTGTTCTCGGCAAAGCGGACAAAGCGGCGGATCTGCAGGTTCTCACCGATGGACATGACCTTTTCGGGCATGGTCTCGGACACGGTCAGCTCAGTGCCGGGATACTTGCAGTTCATCAGGGTATCCACGTCGGCGGGATCGTTGTCGGCCACCACCTTGGCGATGTCCTTGACGAAGGCCACGAAGGGAGCGCTCTTGGCGCAGAAGTCGGTCTCGCAGTTGACCTCCACCAGTGCGCCCACGCCGTTCTCCACCAGAGCGTAAGACACGCCCTCGGCGGCGATGCGGCCGGCCTTCTTGGCGGCCTTGGCCAGACCCTTCTCACGCAGATACTCCACGGCCTTGTCCATATCGCCGTCGGTCTCGGTCAGTGCCTTCTTGCAGTCCATCATACCCACGCCGGTCATCTCACGCAGGTTCTTAACATCAGCAGCAGTAAAAGCCATTTTCTTTTCCTCCAGTTCGTATTTTCAAAGGTAAACGGGGCAGGGCAACGACCCTGCCCCGTTGGTTAAGCGGTGATCCTCGGATTATTCAGCGGTCTCGGCGGCGGCTTCCTCATCCTGCTCGCCCTGACGACCCTCGATCATGGCGTTGGCCATAATGGAGGAGATCAGCTTGATGGCACGGATGGCGTCGTCGTTGCCGGGGATGGGATAATCGATCTCGTCGGGATCGCAGTTGGTATCAGCGATGGCCACAACGGGGATGCCCAGACGATGAGCCTCAGCGATGGCGTTGCGCTCCTTACGGGTGTCCACGATGAACAGAGCGCCGGGCAGCTTCTTCATTTCCTTCACGCCGCCCAGATACTTCTCCAGCTTCTCGATCTCGCCCAGGTGCTTGATGACTTCCTTCTTGGGCAGCATATCGAAGGTGCCGTCGGCCTGCATGGCCTTGAGCTGGTTCAGACGGTCGATACGGGTGCGCATGGTCTTGAAGTTGGTCATCATGCCGCCCAGCCAGCGGGCGTTGACATAGTACATATTGCAGCGCAGGGCCTCGTCCTTGATGGCCTCCTGCGCCTGCTTCTTGGTACCCACGAACAGCAGGGACTGGCCGTTCTCGGACAGCTGGCGCACGAAGTTATAGGCCTCCTCCAGCTTCTTCACGGTCTTCTGCAGGTCGATGATATAGATGCCGTTGCGCTCCGTGTAAATGTAGGGAGCCATCTTGGGATTCCAGCGGCGGGTCTGGTGGCCGAAGTGGACACCGGCCTCCAGCAGGGCCTTCATGGATACGATGTTCTGGTTTGCCATGTTTGTTCATTTCTCCTTTGAATTTAGTTTCTTACCTCCAGAGGCTTCCTCCCCCCGGCCAACCTTGCGGCACCGACCGGGAGTCCGCCCCTGTGCGGAATGCTGAAATATCATACCATAGTCTATGGCTGTTTGCAAGGGATTTTTTGCGGCTTTCCCGGAAAATCAGCGGCTTTTTCGCCGTATTGCCCCGGCTCAGCCCCAGCGGCGGCGCTTTTTATCCTCCTCCCGCCGCTGGAAGGGCTTGTCGATGAGGATGATATCGTCCCCGAACCGCTGCACGCAGTCCCACGGGACGCAGAAATCCTCCCCCCTGCCGAACAGGCCGAAGAAGCGGCAGGGGCCGAACACGATGAGGGCCTTGACCTCTCCCTCCGGGACCTTCAGCTCCAGATCCCCCACGAAGCCCAGCCGCCGCCCGTCGCAGATATTGATGACCTCCTTGCGCCGCAGGTGCGAAAATCGTTCCATCATGCTGTTCCACCTCGGAACCAGCCTATGCCGCATGGGGCCGGTCCTATGCCCGCCTTTCTGCCAGACACAGGGTTCCTGTCCAGCCCTCCGGCAGCTGCACCGGGGAGAAGGCATAGCCCGGCAGGGCGAAGCCCTCCGGCGTCAGGAAGGACGCCGGCTCCCGCAGCTGCCCGAATTGGCCGCCACGGCATTTCAGCAGCGCCTCCTTGGCGGTCCACAGGCGGAAGAACGCCGCATCATCGGCGGCATAGGCCCGCTCCTCCGGGGACAGGTGCTCCCATACACGCCGGGGCGCAGGCCGTACCAGCTCTACATCCAGCCCCACCGGGCGGTCCGCCACGGCGCAGGCCGCCAGCCCACGGCTGTGGCTGATGCTGAGATACAGGCCGTCCGTCAGGGGCTTTCCCTGTGCGTCGTATCGTAGGGGTGCCTCCTCCGGCGGGCAGTGCAGCGCCGCTGCCAGCAGCTCACGGGCCAATCCCTCGCCGCAGACCGTCTCCCGGTCATCCAGCATCCTCCCGGCTCGCTTCCGCCGCTGAGGGGACAGCCAACTGCGCCACAGGGCCAGACGCTCCGGCGGCACCTGCGTGATCTGAATATACCGCACCATATCAGAACAGGGTGATCTGGCTGGTATCCGCCATGCCTGCGAAGGAGCCCAGCGCCTTCAGCTGCTCGATATGGGTCTTGGAGAGCTTGTTGCAGCAGGTGGAGAACTCCTCCACCGAGATGAAGCGCTTTCCCTTGCGCTTTTCCACGGTGTCCAGAGCCGCCGACTCACCCAGTCCCCGAACGGAGATGAAGGGCGGCAGCAGGCCGTTCTCCGTGATTTTGAAGGCGGTGGCGTCGGAGTCGTAGATGCTGATGGTATCAAAATGGAAGCCCCGGAGATAGAACTCGTAGCACACCTCCAGCGTCACCATCAGATTCTTCTCTACAGCGGTGGCATCCTTGTTGTTCTCGATCTCCCGGATCTTCTGCTTCACGGCGTCGATACCGGCGCAGCAGTATTCGGCGTCGAAGGCCTTGGCCCGGACGGTGAAGAAGGTGGCGTAGAAGGCCAGCGGCCGGTGGACCTTGAACCATGCGATGCGGAAGGCCATCATGACGTAGGCCACGGCGTGGGCCTTGGGGAACAGATAGCCGATCTTGGCCAGCGAGTCGATATACCACTGGGGGACGTTATGCTCCTGCATGGCCTCCACCCAGCCCTCCTGAAAGCCGCCCTTTTTCACCTTGCCCTTACGGACGGCCTCCATGATCTTAAAGCTCATTTTGGGGTCCAGCCCCATGGAGATGAGATACAGCATGATATCGTCACGGCAGCCCACCGTCTCCAGAACGGAGGCGGTACCGCTGACGATCAGCTCCCGTGCGTTGCCCAGCCACACATCCGTACCGTGGGAGAAGCCGGACAGACGCACCAGCGTATTGAAATCCTTAGGCAGGGTGTCCATCAGCATCCCACGGGTGAAGCGGGTGTTGAACTCCGGGATAGCCACGGCACCGGTGGGGCCCAGCAACTCGTCGTTTTCAAAGCCCAGCACCTTGGAGGAGACGAAAATACTCATGGTGTCCGGGTCGTCCAGCGGGATCTGGCGGGCGTTGACGCCGGTAAGATCCTCCAGCATCCGGATCATGGTGGGGTCATCGTGACCCAGCATATCCAGCTTCAGGAGGTTATCCTCCATGCAGTGGTATTCAAAATGGGTGGTGATGGTATCGGCGTCCTCGGCGTCCGCCGGGTGCTGCACGGCGGTGAAATCCTCCACATCCATGTCATCCGGCACCACCACCAGACCGCCGGGGTGCTGGCCCGTGGTGCGCCGCACGCCTACGCAGCCCTGAATGAGCCGATTCTCCTCGGCACGGGACACCTCCCGGCCGTTCTCCTCCAGATAGTGCTTGACAAAGGGGTACACCGTCTTGTCCTTCAGGGTGCCGATGGTACCGGCACGGAACACCTGCGTCTCACCGAACATCTCCACGGCGTGGCGATGTGCTCTGGCCTGATATTCCCCGGAAAAGTTCAGGTCGATATCCGGCACCTTGCCGCCGCCGTAGCCAAGGAACGTCTCAAAGGGGATGTCGAAGCCGTCCTTGACGTACTGCTCCCCGCAGACGGGGCAGAGCTTATCCGGCATATCGGCGCCGCAGCCGAAGCTGCCGTCGGTGATGAACTCCGAATGGCGGCACTTGGGGCAGCGGTAGTGGGGCGGCAGGGAGTTGACCTCGGTGATGCCCGACATATAGGCCACCAGCGACGAGCCCACAGAGCCTCGTGAGCCAACCAGATAGCCGTTTTCCAGGCTCCGCTGCACCAGCTTCTGGGCCGACATATACACCACGTCGTACTTGCCCAGAATACTGCCCAGCTCCACATTCAGGCGGTCCACGATCAGCTGAGGCGGCTGGTCGCCGTACAGCTCGTGGCACTTGTCCCACACAAGACGATTCAGATCCTCCTCGGAGTTTTCCAATCTCGGCGGGAACAGCTGGCCCGGCGGCAGCAGCTCGATCTCCTCCACCAGATCCGCAATGTGGCGGGGATTGGTCACCACCACCTCATAGGCCTTGTCCTCCCCCAAATAAGAGAACTCCTCCAGCATCTCGTCGGTGGTCTTGAAGTAGATGGGCAGCGGCGCATCGGCATCAGGGAACTTCTTGCTGGCCAGCAGCACATGGCGATAGATCTCGTCCTCCGGCTCCTGAAAATGCACGTCGCCGGTGGCGCAGACGGGCTTATGCAGTTCCTCCCCCAGCCGGACGATGGTGCGGTTATACTCCCGCAGCTCCTCCTCCGACTGCACGTCGCCGTTTCGCAGCATGAAGAGGTTGTTGCAAATGGGCTGGATCTCCAGATAGTCGTAAAAGGAGGCGATGCGCTTGAGCTCCGCCCAATCCTTGTGATCCGTCACCGCCCGGAACAGCTCGCCCGCCTCGCAGGCTGAGCCGATGATCAGCCCCTCCCGGTGGGTAATGAGCTCCGTCTTGGGGATGATGGGCACCCGCTTGAAGTATTTCAGGTTGGAAGCGGAGATCAGCTGATACAGGTGCTTGAGGCCCAGCTTGTTCTTGGCCAGAATGATGATGTGCTTGGGAAAGCGGCTGGTCTTGCTGCCCTGAGGCCGCAGCTTCAGCATCTCCCCGTTGATCTCCTGCAGGCGGTGGATGCCCAATTCCCGTTCCATTTTCTCGAAGAAGGGGATCAGCATATAGGCCACCATGGCCGCATCGTCCGAGGCCCGGTGGTGGTTGAAGGCGGGCAGATCCAGATGCTCCGCCACAATATCCAGCTTATACTTGTGCAGCTCCGGCAGCAGATTCTGTGCCAAAATCAGGGAGTCCACATAGGTGGGATCGAAGGGAAGGCCCACCTTCCGGCACCCGGCCCGGATGAAGCTGATGTCAAATTCGGCGTTGTGGGCCGCCAGCGGGCGATCCCCCACAAACTCCAGAAAACTCGTCAGGGCCTCCTTCAGTTGGGGAGCGTCGGCCAGCATGGCATCCGTGATGCCCGTCAGGCCCACGATCTCCGGCGTCAGGCGGCGGTTGGGGTTGACGAAGGTCTGAAACCGCTCCGCCACCTCACCGTTGCGCAGCACCACGGCGCCGATCTCCGTGATGGCCTCCCGCTCCACCTTCAGGCCCGTGGTCTCGATGTCGAAGCACACGATCTCGTCGGCAAAATTCTGATCCTGCGGACCGTGGACGGCGATGCGGTCGTCGAGGTTGTTGACATAATACCCCTCCACGCCGTAGAGGATCTTGATCTTTCCCTTGGCGGTGTGCCATGCATCTGGGAAGGACTGGGCTACGCCGTGGTCGGTGATGGCGATGGCGGGATGCCCCCAGGAGATGGCCTGCTTGATGACGGAGGCCGTGTCCGTCAGGGCGTCCATGTTGGACATCTTCGTATGCAGGTGCAGCTCCACCCGCTTCTCCGGGGCCGTGTCCTTGCGGCCCTCATGGGGAACCTTCATGATGTGGTAGGGCTTGAGCTGAATGTCCTTGCCGTCACGGGTCAGCTCCGGCTGCCCCTGCACCCGCAGCCACATACCGGGGGCGATGGCGCTCTGTAGAGCCAGCGCCTCCTGCCCCTCGGTATATTTACGCACGGTGACGGAGCTCTGATAGTCCGTCATGTCGAAGCTCAGCATCCACATACCGGGACGCTTGGTCTCCCGGCACTCGGCGGCAAAGACCTTGCCCTCCACGATGGCCGTACCCATTTTCACGTTCAGTTCCGTCATGGAGACGGGCTTGCCCTTGATCTCCTTGCCCAGCAGCACCTCTGTGCCGCCGCTTTTCTTCTCCGCCTTCCGGTCATGAATGGTGAGATGCAGCCGATGCAGGCCGTACTGCTGGGTCAGCAGCTGCTCCAGCGCCGTCTGGGCCGCCTCCGGGATACGCTCCCCGGCGGCCACGTCCAGCTCCAGCGCCCGCTGCTTCACGTCCAGCGCTCCGCCGGTGACGACGGCGTTGTGAAGCAACAGTCGCAGTTCTCTAGGCGGCACGAAGTTTTCAAAAAAATCAAAAAATGCAATCTGTTCCCTCATAGTGCGCTCCTGCTGTCATAGTCGGTCGATTTCGTCCATCAAGGCGTCCACCAGCTTGTCCTGCGGCACCTTATAAAGGATCTCCCCCTTGCGGAACACCAGACCCTCGCCGTCGCCGCCGGCGATGCCCACGTCCGCCGCACGGGCCTCCCCCGGCCCGTTGACCACGCACCCCATCACCGCCACGGTGATGGGCTTGGTGCAGCCCTCCAACCGGCGCTCTACCTCCCGTGCAATGGGGATCATGTCGTATTTTGTGCGGCCGCAGGTGGGGCAGGAGATGAGGTTCGGCCCCGTTTGCCGCAGTCCGGCGGCAGAGAGGATATCCTTGGCTGCACGCACCTCCTCCACCGGGTCGGCGGTGAGACTCACCCGAATGGTGTCACCAATGCCCTGACACAGCAGGCCGCCGATGCCGATGGCGGATTTCAGCACTCCCATCCGGGGCGTACCCGCCTCCGTGACCCCTAAATGCAGGGGGTAGTCCGTCTGCCGGTGCAGCAGCTGATAGGCTGCCATGTTCACCGGTACACGGGAGCACTTCACGGAGATGCAGATGTCGTCGAAATTGCAGTCGTTCAGCAGGCGGACATGGCCCATGGCACTCTCCACCAGCGCCTCCGGGGTGACGCCGCCGTATTTTTGCAGCAGTTCCCGCTCCAGTGAGCCGCCGTTGACGCCGATGCGGATGGGGATACCCTCGCTGCGGCAGGCGTCCGCCACAGCCCGTACCTTCTCCTGTGAGCCGATGTTGCCGGGGTTGATGCGGATCTTATCGATGCCCTGCCGCACGCACTCCAGCGCCAGCCGGTAGTCGAAGTGGATATCCGCCACCAGCGGGATGTGGATGGCCCGGCGGATACGCCCTACGGCCTGCGCCGCCGCCATATCCGGCACCGCCACCCGGATGATATCGCACCCCGCCTCCTCCAGCCGGAGGATCTGGGCCACGGTGGCGGCCACATCCTCCGTCCGGGTGTTGCACATGGACTGGATGGCGATGTCCGCCCCGCCGCCCACCGGGACGCTGCCCACATGAATTTGCTTGCTCATGGCTGATTCCTCCTCAGTTTATCCCCTTCTGTGGGGCAAAAACGCACCACAGGGACGGGAAGCCGCTCCCCGTCCCGTGTGCTCTTTCTCTCTTACTGAAACAGCTTCCACACGTCCTGAAAGGTGATGACCAGCATCAGCAGCATCAGCAGTGCGAAGCCGGCCAGATGGACGTAGCTCTCGAATTTTGCCGGAATTTTCTTGCGGATGGTCAGCATGCACAGGGCGTTGACCACCAGAAAGAAGATCTTTCCGCCGTCCAGCGCCGGCAGGGGCAGCAGGTTCATCACCGCCAGATTCACCGCCACCAGCGCCGCCAGATAGGCGATGTTCTCCACCGCCGCCGAGGTACTCTCCGCCTGTTCGCCCACGTCCGTGATGGTGGAGACGATGCCCACCGGGCCGCTGACGTCCTTGAGTCCCGCCTCACCGGTCACCAGCATCTGCAGGGACAGGCGCACGATCCGCACGAAGTCCACGGCGTTGTTCCAGCTGTACTGGAGACGTGTTCCCACTGTGGCCTCCTCCGCCCCGAACATCAGGCCGAAGCCCGTGTAGGTCTGGCCCTGCTGGTCGGTGTACTCCGCCCGCTCCATGGGGAAGTCCTTCAGGGTCACGGTCTGACCGTCACGCTTGACCTTCAGGTCGAATACGCCGGTCTTGTTGCGGCCCAGCAGCAGGCTCACGTCACTGTAAACATACACCCGCTCCCCGTCGATGCTCACCAGACGGTCCCCCACCTGCAGGCCGCTCTCGCTCTGGAGGGGGCAGCCGTCGGCAAAGTCCGTGATGACCGGGACGTAAAATGCCTTGGCCCCGGCGTACAGGACGACGATGATAATCAGGCCCGTCAGAAAGTTCATAAAGGCCCCGGCGGCAAAAATGATGAGTTTTTTCCAGAAGCTCTGGTTATTCAGGGCCGTAGGGTCGTTGGAGTCCTCCTCCTCGCCCTCCATGGCACAGAAGCCGCCGATGGGCAGCAGCCGCAGAGAGTAGGTGGTATCTCCCTTGGTCTTGTGCAGGATGGTGGGGCCCATACCGATGGAAAATTCGTTGACCCGCACTCCGCAGGCCTTGGCCGCCAGAAAATGGCCCAGCTCGTGTACGGCGATGAGTACGCCGAAAATCAGGATCGCAGCGATAATATAGATCATGGTTCCTCCTACCGGTTCAGTACAGCGGCACGGGCCAATCTGTCTGCCTCCAGTATATCCTCCAGAGAGGGCGTATATTTCACCTCCACCCGGCACAGGGCGTCCTCCACCCGCCGGGCGATGTCGTTAAAGCCGATCTCCTGCCGCAGGAACAGGCCTACGGCCTCCTCGTTGGCACCGTTCATGATGGCGCAGGCGGTGCCGCCGGTTCGGGCGCACTGACGGGCAAGGGCCAAACAGGGAAATGCCTCCGTATCCGGGGCCTGAAAGGTCAGCGGCCCGCAGGACAGCAGATCCAGCGTCCGGTCCGGTGTCTCGGCCCGGTAGGGCCATGTGAAGGCATAGCGGATGGGCAGCTTCATATCCGCCGTTCCCAGCTGGGCGATCATGGCCCCGTCCCGGTACTCCACCAGCGAGTGGACGATGCTCTGGCGGTGGATCACCGCCTCCACCTGCTCTACCGGCAGCCGGTACAGCCGCATGGCCTCGATGATCTCCAGCCCCTTGTTCATGAGGGTAGCCGAGTCAATGGTGATCTTGGCTCCCATGCTCCAGTTAGGGTGCTTCAGGGCGTCCGCCGGAGTCTTATGCTCCAGTTCCTCATGGCTCAGACCGAAAAACGGCCCGCCGGAGCAGGTCAGCAGCAGACGCTTTACCTCCCGGCGATCCCGGCAGCCCTGCAGGCTCTGGAAAATGGCCGAGTGCTCCGAATCCACCGGCACGATCTCGGCGCCGCAGCGCTCCGCCTCCGCCATCACCAGCTCACCGGCGCACACCAGCGTCTCCTTATTGGCCAGAGCGATGCGCTTTTTCTCCCGGATAGCCGCCAGCGTGGGTTCCAGCCCAACGCTGCCCATGACGGCGGTGACCACCGTGTCCGCCTCCGGCAGCGTCGCCGCCTCCAGAAGCCCCTCCGGCCCCGCCGCCACCCGGATATCCGTGTCGGACAGCCGCAGCCGCAACTCCCCTGCCGCCGCCCGGTCATACAGCACCGCCAGTTTCGGATGGAACTGGCGGGCCTGCTGCTCCAGCAGATCCACCTGGCGGTTGGCCGTCAGCGCCGCCACCGTCAGTCCCAGCTCCTGCACCACCTGCAGCGTCTGCCGCCCGATGGAGCCGGTGGAACCCAAGACCGCAACAGTCTTTGTCATAGTCATATCTCCTTTACAGGCCAATGACCCAGCAGGTCATGAGCCACAGCACCGGTGCAGCGAACAGCACGCTGTCGAACCGGTCCAGCACACCGCCGTGACCCGGCAGCAGCCGCCCATAGTCCTTGATGCCGTACTGCCGCTTGATGACCGAGAAGCTCAGGTCCCCCAGCTGACCCATGAGAGCGCCCACCAGACCCATGAGGATGCAGCCTCCGATGTGCAGGGGCTGCAGGGTACACAGGTAGAAGATGATCCGGAAGATCACCATGCCCAGCATACCGCCGACAAGGCCGCCCACGGCGCCCTCCACAGTCTTGTGGGGGCTTACCAGCGGCGACAGCTTGTGCTTGCCGCAGGCCATGCCGGTGAACAGGGCCGCCGAGTCGCTGCAAAAGGCCGCCACCAGCGGCACCAGCACCAGTCCGCCACCGTGGGGCAGCATCCGCAGCAGCAGCAGGCAGCTGAAGGAAGCCGGGATGGCCAGCCCCGCCAGCGCCATGACGCACACATCCAACAGGGTCAGGGCGTGGGGCTTGCCGTAGGTCAGCACGCCCGCCGCCGGCAGCGCTATCACGCCCACCAGCAGCAGCCCGTCCACGATGCCCAGCGGCAGCTGCCACAAATGGCCCGCACCGTAAAAATGCAGCACCACTAATATGCCCATCACCGCCGGCAGCGCCGTCCAGCGCCGGGTCTTTTCCGGCCCGCACACAGCCGCCAGCAGCTCATGGGTACCCACCACGCTCAGCGCTGCCAACAGCGCCGTCGTGGCCCAGTCCGGCGCCACGCACAGGATGGCCAGCAGCAGCGGGATGCCGATCACCGCCACGATAATTCTCTGTTTCATATGCTTTCCTCTTTATTTTACCCCGCCGAACCGGCGGTCACGCTGCTGATACGCCACAATAGCCCGGTCCATATCCTCCGGCCCGAAGTCCGGCCACAGGGTATCGCAGAAATACAGCTCCGAATAGGCGCACTGCCACAGCAGAAAGCCCGACAGCCGCTCCTCTCCGCTGGTGCGGATGATGAGCTCCGGGTCCGGGAGACCGTCCGTAAACAGGTAGCCGGAGAATCGCTCCTCATCCAGCTCCTCCGGGCGGCAGCAGCCCTCCACACAGTCGGCGGCAAAGTGCCGGGCCGCCCGCAGCAGCTCATCCCGGCCGCCGTAGTTCAGGCAGACGTTGGCCTGAAAGCCCTGAATGTGGGAGGATATCTCGTTGGTGCGCCGGGCCAGCTCCTGCAGCTCCGGCGAAAGGGCGCTCATGTCCCCCAGAAACCGCAGCCGGATCTGATCCCGCTCCATGGAGTCGATGGCCTCCAGCATATACTGCTTCAGAAGGCCCATGATGGTGTTGACCTCGTCCGCCGGGCGCTTCCAGTTCTCCGTGGAGAAGGCGTATACCGTCAGGTACTCCACTCCCAGCTCCTTGCAGTGGGTAGCGATTTTTCGGAACACCTCCGCCCCCACCTTATGTCCGGCGGTGCGAGGCAGGCCCCGACGCTTGGCCCATCTCCCGTTGCCGTCCATGATAACAGCGATATGGCGGGGAAGGCGGTTTTCATCCACCTGCCCCGCCGTATGATGCTTCTTTTTGGAAAACAGGCCCATCAGACAGACATGAGTTCCTTTTCTTTGGTATCCAGCAGCTTATCCAGCTCCTTGCAGTGGTCGTCGGTCATCTTCTGCAGGTCCTTCTCAGCCAGCTTCAGCTCGTCCTCGGTGATCTCGGAGGCCTTCTGCATCTTCTTGAACGCCTCCAGCGCATCCCGGCGGATGTTGCGGATGGCCACCTTGCCGCCCTCGTTGTACTTGCGGATCTGCTTGACCAGCTCCTTGCGGCGCTCCTCCGTCAGCTGGGGGAAGGCCAGCCGGATGGACTTGCCGTCATTCTGGGGATTGATGCCCAGATCGGACTCCTGAATGGCCTTCTCGATGCCCTTCAGGGCCGAGGCGTCCCAAGGGGTGATGAGCAGCGTCCGGGGATCGGGGGACGCCACCGCAGCGATCTGCTGGATGGGGGTGGGGGTGCCGTAGTAGTCCACCTGAATGCGGTTGAGGACGGATGCGTTGGCCCGTCCGGCCCGCACGGCTCCGAAGTCACGCTCCACCGCCTCCACGCTCTTCTTCATCTTTTCCTCGTATACCTTGTAGTGTTCCTTCAGCATGGTTATGCCTCCTTCACGATCGTTCCGATTTTTTCGCCCCGCAGCACACGCACGATATTATACGGGTCTTTCAGTGCAAACACCAGCACCGGGATGTGGTTGTCCATGGACAGGCTGGTGGCGGTGGAATCCATCACCGCCAGATGACGCTTGAGCACCTCGTCATAGGTGATGGCGTCGAACTTCACGGCGTCGGCGTTCTTGGCCGGGTCGCAGTCGTACACGCCGTCGATGTTCTTGGCCAGCAGGATCACGTCGGCGTTGATCTCCGCCGCCCGCAGCACCGCCGCCGTATCGGTGGAGAAGAAGGGGCATCCCACACCGCAGCCAAACAGCACCACCCGGCCCTTTTCCAGATGCCGGACGGCTCTGGCCCGGATGTAGGGCTCCGCCACCTCACGGATCTCCAGCGCCGTCTGGAGCCGGACATCCACGCCCTTCTGCTCCAGCACGTCCGCCAGCGCCATGCAGTTCATAGCCGTGGCCAGCATCCCCATGTGGTCGGCACGGGTGCGCTCGATGTGACCCTCGCCGTTCTTCACGCCCCGCCAGAAGTTGCCGCCGCCGATGACAACGCCGATCTGCACGCCCATGTTCACGCACTCCTTGATGACGTCCGCCACCTGACCCAGCACCTGAAAGTCCAGGCCGAAGTGCTTCTCGCCCGCCAGTGCCTCGCCGCTGATCTTCAGCAGCACCCGTTTATACTTCGGTTCGTCCATTGCTCTTCCTCCGTATGTGATACTTGGGAGTATTTTACCTTATTTTTTCCCGTTTGCATAGAGGGAAAAGCAAAATTTTTTCCGTCCTCTCTCCCCGCCTTGCATTTTCCGGCGGAAGATGGTACCATCTCAACGAAAAGAAACTGATAGGAGACGCCTTATGGAGCTGCTGCACATACATAAAGATACATGGGCCGCCGTGGGAGCCACGGCCCTGATCCCCTTTTACCGCCTGACGGATACGGACATTATCCTGCTGGATACCGGCATCGCCGCCTCTGACCGGGAGGGCCTTACCGCCCTGCTGGAGGAGCACGGTCTGCGCCCCAAGGGGATCCTCTGCTCCCACGCTCACTACGACCACGTGGGCAACGCCGCTTATCTCCGCCGGCGCTACGGCTGCCCCATCGCCATGCCCATGATCGAGGCCGCCATCTGCGCCGATGCCACCGCCTTCCGGGCCAACTACGAGACCCTCACCTACGGCACCATCCAGTCCATGTTTCCGGAGGAGTGCTTCCTGTCGGACGTTCTCATCTCTCCGGATATCGATCATCTGGACTTTTGCGGCGTCCGTTTCGGCCTGCTGCCCCTGCCGGGCCACTCTGCCGGGCAGATGGGCTTTATCACCCCCGACGGCACTGCCTATCTGGCAGACTGCCTGTTGGGGCCGGAGCAGCTGCAGCGCTTCAAGCTGCCCACCATCATGCACATTGCCCGTGATCTGACGGTGATGGAGTCCCTCCGCAGTCTCCGCTGCCCGGCCTATGTGCTGGCCCATAAGACCAGCGTCACAGAGCTTGGCCCCGTCATCGATGCCAACATCGCCGCCATCCACGATAAGGGGCGGCGGCTGCTGAGCTGTCTCACCGACGGCATGACCGCCGACCAGTGGCTCTATGCCTACTGCCGTCAGGAGGGCATCCACACTCATGATCCCTTCCGCATCAGCGTCACCCAGCGCAATTTCCTGCATCTGTCGGGCTGGCTGGTGGACGAGGGCCAGGTGGCTCTGTACCATGACCTCTGCGTGAGCCGTTACAGTAAGGTGTGAACCGGTCCACGGTGGGGAAGTTTTCGTTTTTTATCGTCCGTAATGGCCACAGGGGAGGGGGCAGCATCCACTGTCCCCTCCCCTGTTTCTTCTTTCGGCAATTCCGTTTTTTCAATCCTCCAGCAGCTCTGTGAAGCTCCGGATGGTCCGATCGCACACCCGTGTCATCTCCTCCCACGAGACGTGAAAGAACTGATCGTAGACCCCCACCGTGTGCATCCCGGCCGCCTTGGCCCCACGGCACGCCTCCACGGAGTCGTCGTACACCGCACACTCCGCCGGCTCCACGCCCATGCGTCGGGCCGCTACCCGGAAGATCTCCGGGTCCTTCTTCTCGATCTTCAGATCGTGGGCAAACAAGATCTCCTCAAAATATGGCATCAGTCCCAGATGCCCCAGTGCCGCCCGGCAGTGGGCCGGAACACTGGAGGTCAGCACCATCATCCGCTGCCCCCGGCGGCGGCACTGATCCAGATACTCCCGCACGCCGGGCTTCACCTGTACCCGTGTGGCGTAGGCATCCCCGGCCATCTCCATCCACTCCGCCATGATGTCCTCCACGGACTCCTCCAGATGGCAGTAGCGCTTGGTGAACTCCGCCGCCAGCGGGAAAATGGTGTGAGCCACCCCCTGATAGTACTCCTTGGTGTAGGGAAAGCCACGCTTGGCCAGAAAGGCCTCATCCACCTCCCGCCAGATGCCGTTGGAATCGATCAGGGTCCCGTCCATGTCAAAAATATGCATCCATTCGTCCTCCGCTCGGATCGTTTCTGTGATTATATCAAGTTTTTGCCATTCTGTAAACGCCGGTTTCCCATGTGGACAAATGGGGAAAGCTGTGGTAGAATAGTGTGATAAAATTTTCCGAGCCAACGGGAGGGACCATGCCATGCAGGGAAAGCTCATCGTATTCGAGGGGACCGACGGTTCCGGCAAGGCCACGCAGTCGGAGCTGCTGTGCCAGGAGCTGACCCGACGGGGCATCCCCTACCGCAAGCTGACCTTTCCCCGGTATCAGGAGGAATCCTCGGCACTGGTACGGCTGTATCTGGGCGGGGCCTTCGGCCAGAAGCCCGGCGACGTCAATGCCTATGCCGCTGCGGCCTTCTACTCCGTGGACCGCTATGCCTCCTACAAGCAGGACTGGGGCAGCTACTATGAGCAGGGCGGCCTGCTCATCGCCGACCGCTATACCACCTCCAATGCCGTTCACCAGACCTCCAAGCTTCCGCCGGAGCAGCAGCGGCCCTTTGTGGACTGGCTCTTTGACTTCGAGTATCAGAAGCTGGGTCTGCCGGCTCCGGATCGAGTGCTGTACCTGGATCTCCCCACGGAGCTGTCCGAGCAGATGATGCGCCGCCGGGAGGCGGCCACCCATACCCATGCCGACATCCATGAGCAGGACGAGGCTTATCTCCGCTCCTGCCGGGAGAGCGCCGCCCGTGTGGTGGACTGGTGCAGCTGGCAGCGCATCCGCTGCGACCGGGACGGCCGGATCCGCAGTATTCAGGACATCCATCAGGAGGTTCTGGAGCGTGTGGCGGATCTGCTGCCGTAAAAAAGGACGGAACGCCGCAGCGTCCCGTCCCGGTTCGGCCGAACCCTATGGCACGTGTCTGTTCCCGTGTCCCTCAGCAGGAGCAGCGGGAGTCGCCGCAGCAGCAGCGCTCATTCTGTCCGCCGCCGCAGCAGCAGAGCACCAGTAAAACGATGACGATCAGCCAGATGCAGGAGCAGTTGTTGTTGTCAAAGCACACTTGAACCTCACCTCACTTGTTCTTCACTGGCTTATTCTATGCCCCACCGCCCCGGAAGGTATCTTGTCCGGTCTGATTTGCGCTGGGGAAAATGCGATAAAGAAAGGAACAACGATCTATGGCAGACCGCAAAAACAACGAGACCACCAGCTGGAACGCCGACGAGGTGCGCCGCCAGCAGACTCAGCGCAAGCAGCGCAAGAAAATGCGCCGGACCCGTTTCTGGGCCATCTACTGCGCCGGTGTGGTGCTGGGCTCCTGCCTGCTGGCGGGACTGGGCTGGCTCATGGTCAATGACGTGTGCGCCCTGAACAAGGCACCTCTCACCGCCACGGTGGAGATCGAAAAAGGCGACTCCGTGGGGCAGATCGCCTCCAAGCTGAAGAAGGCGGGCATCATCAAATATAAGCTGCTGTTCGTCATCACCAGTCCCCTCTTCCACGCCAAGGACACCATCCAGCCCGGCAGCTACGAGCTCAACACAGACATGGACTACAACTGCATCATCGACTCCATGCAGCAGGGCTCCTCTGTGGCCGGGACGGTGAAGGTCACCATCCCGGAGGGCTACTCCGTGCAGGAGACCATCCAACTGCTGGCCGACAGCGACGTGTCCAATGTGGAGGACCTGACGGAGGCCGCCAAGAACCATGTGTTCGACTACACCTTTGTGGATAACGAGAATCTGGGCAGCATCACCCGGCTGGAGGGTTTCCTCTTCCCGGATACCTATGAGTTCTTCCACAAGGAGGACGCCGTCTCGGCGCTGGATCGCCTGCTCTCCAACTTCCAGACCCGTGTCAGCGGCGATCTGCTGACGGATATCGAGAACTCCCAGTACAGCCTCCGTGAGATCGTCACACTGGCCTCCATCATCGAAAAGGAGGCCATCGGGGACGACGAGGAGCGGGCCAACATCTCCTCCGTGTTCTATAACCGCCTCAGCGGCGACAACTCCGAGATCGGTACTGCCCTCCAGTCCGACGCCACTATCTACTATGCCCTGCACATCGCCGGCATGGACGATACCCAGTTCTCCACGGATCTGGACAGCCCCTACAACACCTATAAGCACGGCGGCCTCCCCGCCGGCCCCATCTGCAACCCCAGTCTGTCCTCCATCAAGGCGGCGGTGCATCCCAACGACACCGGCTACTACTACTTTGCCTACGGCAAGGATGGAGTCAGCCACTTCTTCCGTACCTATGACGAGCATCTGGCCTTCGTCAACAGCGATATGTACGCCCCGGATTGATGGACATGATGAGAAAAAAGCCTGAGCTGCTGTCCCCGGCCGGGGACATGGAAAAGCTGAAAATGGCCGTGGCCTATGGAGCCGACGCCGTGTATCTGGCAGGCACCTCCTTCGGGATGCGCTCCTTCGCCGGGAATTTCTCCCCGGAGGAACTGCCCTGTGCGGTGGCCTATGCCCATGACCACGGTGTCCGGGTCCACGTCACCGTCAACACCATGCCCCGCAGCGGCGAGGTGGATGCCCTCCCCGCCCATCTGGAGCGCCTGAACGATGCCGGGGTGGATGCTCTCATTCTGGCGGATCTGGGGGCCTTCACGCTGGCGGGAAAATACGCTCCCCGCTGTGAACGCCACATCAGCACCCAGCAATCCATCGCCAACTACGCCTGCGCTCAGGCGTGGTACGATCTGGGCGCCAAGCGGGTGGTGCTGGCCCGTGAGCTGAGCATGGACGAGATCCGTGAGATCCGCCGCCGCACCTCCCCGGAGCTGGAGCTGGAGACCTTCTGCCACGGGGCCATGTGCGTGTCCTACTCCGGCCGCTGCCTGCTCTCCAACTACATGACCGGCCGGGATTCCAACCGGGGCGCCTGCGCCCAGCCCTGCCGCTACCAGTACGCCCTGATGGAGGAGAAGCGCCCCGGCGAGTACTTTCCAGTGTTCGAGGACGAAAAGGGTACCTACATCATGAACTCCCGTGATATGTGCATGATCGACCATCTGGACGACCTCATGGACGCCGGAGTGGACTGCCTGAAGATCGAGGGCCGGGCCAAATCCGCCTATTATGCCGCCATCGTCACCGGGGCTTACCGCCATGCCATCGACGACGTGGCGCAGGGCCGCCCCGTCGATCCCGTCTGGCGGGATGAGGTGGAGCACGTCAGCCACCGCCACTATTCCACCGGCTTTTTCTACGGCCCTCCCGGCCAGTATTACGAGAGTTCCCGCTATATCCGGGACTGGCAGATCTGCGCTGTGGTAACGGACTGCACCCCGGAGGGACTGGCCACCCTGAGCCTCCGCAACAAGTTCCGCACCGGCGATACCGTGGAGGTGGTGGGGCCGGATACCCGTCCCTTCTCCCTTACCGTGCCGGAGATGGCGGATGCCGATGGGCTGCCTCTCTTTGAGCCGAAAACGCCTCAGATGACCTTTACCATGCCCCTACCCCGGCCGGTACCGCCTATGAGTTTCATCCGCCATGCCGTGGAACTGTCGGGAAAGTAATGCCCCCATGACCGACGTCCCCTTCCGAACCCCGGAAGGGGGCGTTTTGCTGTGGCCTTTGATAAGGGAATATCTGCGGGTATTTGCCGGCGTTAAGATCTAAAAAGGAAGACGGATTTGCAAGTATCTTACGAAAAGCATCCCCTCAGCATCAAAATATTCCCGCA
>ENA-USUM01000239-USUM01000239.1-human-gut-metagenome-genome-assembly--contig:-NODE-239-length-29300-cov-45.002977_pt1 | contig 29300 bp, 24 predicted proteins | sample MGYA00250063_ERZ773402 | MGnify/ENA primary metagenome ERZ773402 (study PRJEB29103, sample SAMN06112030) | human gut metagenome | biome: human gut; feature: ankylosing spondylitis patient; material...
GCCATGCTGTACCCGGAGGTACAGCTGCTGCTGTTCTTCGTGATCCCCATCCGGGTGAAGTATTTCGGCTTCTTTGCGGCGGCCCTGTGGGTGTTCAGCTTCCTGTCCGCGCCGCTGGCCGGCAAGCTGAGCTACCTGCTCAGTATGCTGAACGTCTGGGCATTCTTTGGCCCCATGGCCTACCGCAGTGTGCGGGCCTGGATCCGCCGCGAGCAGTGGAAGCGCAAGAACCGGCGGTAAACTGCTGTCACTCGGAACCGGCCTGCCGATGGCAGGTGAAGCATAAAGCAAAAGGAGCATATCCACCATGATGCTGGACCGCATGGAAGGCAACGCAGAACTGAAAACCAGCGTGCACCAGATGCTGGCGTCCCGCCGCTTGACCCACAGCGTATTGCTGGTGGGCGAAGAGGGGCTGGGGGCCGGGTTTGCGGCCCGCTGCATTGCCGCAGATTATCTCTACCCGGCCGGTGGTGCCCCCGCCGAGGCCCTGCTGCGGGGCGAATGCTGCCGCGCTGTGGGCAAGGCCGGCAAACGCGACAGCGGCCAGATCGAGACCGGCATCGTGCGCGAAGCCATCTCGGTGGAGGGCATGGGGGCTGGCGGCCGGTATCTGGTCAGCCAGGTCACCGCCATGCGCAGCGAGATCTTCAACACCAGCCTGTCGGCCGAGGGCCGTGCGGTGCTGCTGTACCATGTGGAGCGCATGAACGAGGAATCTGCCAACGCTCTGCTGAAGGTCATGGAGGAGCCGCCGGAGGGTGTGCTCTTCCTGCTCACGGCCGATTCGCTGGCCGGGGTGCTGCCCACCATCCGCAGCCGCTGCGTCAGCTTTGCCATCGCGCCGGTGTCCCCGGCGGACTGTGCCCGCTACTGCACCGCCCATGGGGTGGACAAAAAGACGGCGGCACTCTACAGTGAACTGTTCGACGGCCACATTGGCACGGTGCTCACGGCGGCCCGCGACAAGGCTCGCACCGAGCAGGTGGACAAGGCCATGGAACTGGCCCGGGCCGCGCAGGCGGGCGACAGCTACACCGCCGCCGTGCTGCTGGCCCCCTACGAAAAAGACAAGGCCGGTGCGGCAGCTCTTTTGCGGGACCTCCGGGCCGTGGCAGCGGCGGGGCTGCAGGGCAGCCCCCATGCCCCGGTACAGGGCCAGCAGGCCCAGCGTACCCTGCGGCTGGCCGAAGCTGCCATCCAGCGGCTGGGCGCACAGGTGAACCCGAAGATCGTACTCACCGTATTTGCCGCAAGGCTGGCGCATGCATAAAAAAGACAAAAACAAACAGAGAACCCCTCCGGCGCTTGCGGTACACCGGAGGGGTTCTCTGTTTGGGGTATTGCTTTGGTGTGAGGAGGAATCATGTGTAAGGGGGCGGTTGCGGCCCCGCGTCCCTTACAGGCCCTAGTATACCCGATTTTGCAGGAAAAGTCATTATCTTTTTGTGAAAAAATCAAAAAAACAGAAATTTTAAATGAAAATACGTCAGATTGCTTCAAAGATTCCGGTTCGGGTATTGCCGCGCACGGTCACACTTTCATCGCCGTAGGAAAAGGTGATCTCCAGCGTATGCCCCGTTGTGTACAGGGTGCTGTACTCGTCTTTGGTCAGCGAAATCCCGGTTTCCGCAAAACAGATCTCCTGCGGCTGGAGGGTTTCAAGGTGGCCTTTTTCCTCTGGAGTGAAACGGGAAGTATGGGTACAGGCATAGAGCCGGTAATGATTCCGCGGCTGGCCGTCCATCCGGATGATGAAATTGTCCAGAACATCCCCGTTTTCGGCAACGCCACGGAACGGCAGCTGGGCGGCTGTGTCATTGCTGTTCTGCATGGTAAAGTAGATCGGCAGACTGTAAGAAGGGACCTGGGTGAGCAAATCACTGCTCCAGAAACCGGAAAGTACGATGCCGCCCACCGACGGCAGGACGGTGCTTTCCACCGGCCCGGCGGTGTATTCGGTGCTGTAACGATCCGGGAGCAGGTAGCCGGTAAATGTCTGGCGCTGCCCGCCGTAAAGCAGCGTAAGGCTCCAGGGTGCAGGGTCAACGGCCCGCAGACCGGCGCTCAGATCCTCCGGCTGCAGCTTGCAGCTGTAAGAGATGGTCTGGGTCTCCCCGGCTTTCAGCTGGACGTCCTGCACATATCTGGAGCCGTTCCACTTGTTCAGGCCGGTAAAGGTTCTTTCTCCGCCGTAACGGCTGTTTCCGAGCAGGGGGACAAAGTTTTCCTGATTGAAATAGGCCGCAGAGGAATTGGTGTTCTCTATATTCAGATGGATCTCCATCTGCCGGAAATTATTTCCGTAATCCTTGGCAAAGGCGCGGATGTAATTCACCCGCAGGCCGCCTACCGTGGGCACGGCGGCGCCGCCCTCCGCAGGGTCGCCTGCGCCGCAAAGCAGGCCGGACACCGCAGAGCCGAGCATCAGGCAGCCGGAAACTTTCAGGAAGCTGCGGCGGGAAATTTTCCAGGACATAAACATCCTCCTCTCAGAAATAAAGTAGATATTACCTCCTTTTATCATACACGATGTGCAACTGGAATGCAACATGATCCTTGCAATGCCGCAAAAATTGGTCAATCTGCTGTGATTTTCAGTTCCTGTGCGTGTACTTTTCCATGTTCCACATAGTGCTCTGCGTTGCGCAGGTTGGCTTCGATCTGCGCCTCGGTCACGGGTTTGATCACCCGGGCAGGGACGCCCACGGCCACCGATCCGTCCGGGATGACCATGCCTTCCGGCACCAGGGCACCGGCCCCGATGATGCAGTTTTTGCCCACCACGCAGTGGTTCAGCAGGGTGGCGTGCATCCCGATCAGGGTGCCGTCGCCCACGGTGCAGCCGTGTACCACGGCGCTGTGGCCCACGGTGACGCTGCGGCCCAGGGTCACGGCCCCGCCTACGTCGCAGTGCAGCACGGCATTGTCCTGCACGTTGCTGTTCTCGCCGAGGGTCAGGGTACCGTCGTCGCCGCGCAGCACGGCCCCATACCATACGGTGGAGCCGGGCTTCAGGATCACATCGCCCTGCACGGTGGCGTTGGGAGCCACAAAGGCCGCGCCTTCGTTGCGGGGACTTTTTCCACAAAAGGACAGGAACATTGTGAAAAACCACCTTTCTCTTTTGGTTCGTTTATGGTATTCTTATAAGTAAGGAACAAAAATGTGCGCACCGGTTTTGCCGGAGCGGGATTCAAGGGGGTACCTTCATGCTTCACAACACGTTCTGCCGCCGGTTGGCGGCGCTGGTGCTTACGCTGGCGGTCGCCGTCAGTGCAGTGCTGCCGGTATTTGCAGTATACCCCATGCCCATCCAGACTGCAACCGAGACCGAGGCGGTGTACCTGTTCAATGCCGATACCGGCAAGACACTGCTGACCCAGAATGCCGACCAGCCCCGCTATGTAGCCAGCCTGACCAAGATGATGACGGCCCTGCTGCTGCTGGAAAGCGGCAAGGACCTGAACGGTGAGGTCACGGTGCCCACCGACCTGACGCAGGAGTTCAAGGACATCCAGAACGCCAACGGCACCACCATGGGCCTGCGAATCGGGGAGACGGTGCGCCGTATCGACCTGCTGAACGCCCTGCTCATCACCAGTGCCAACGACGCGGCCAGCGTCATCGCCTGGGACGTGGGCGGCAGCCTGAATGCCTTCATCCAGCAGATGAACGCCCGTGCCGCAGAGCTGGGCTGCACCAGTGCCACCTTTACCTGCGCCCACGGCCTGTACGATTACGGCAATGTGGCCTCGGCAGAGGACATGGCAAAGATCGCGGCGGCCTGCGCGGCCAACGAGACCTTTGCGCAGGTGGCCGGTTCCACCACCTATACGCTGGGCCAGACGAATTTCCACAGCGAGCAGCGCACCATCAGCAGCTCCAACCCGCTGATGGACGCCTCCGGTGCTTATTATAAGGATTCTGTCAAGTGGGTCAAGGGCGGTTTTACCACCCTGGCAGGCCGCTGTGCGGTGGCCCTTGCCCAAAAGGACGGCCACACCTACGGCCTTGTGATCCTGGGCAGCGACAGCAACGAGCATCTGTACAGTGAGTGTGATGCGTTGTTTGACTGGGCCTTTGCCAGCTTTGCCGACCGGCCGCTGGTGGACACCCAGACCGTGGTGACCACCGTGGACCTGACCAAATGCCGTACCCATCCGGAGGTGGAACTGTATGCGGCTGCTCCGGTCAGAGGCTACGGTCACGCGGACGACAAGGTGAGCTATTCCTTTGACCTGCCCGAGAGCGTGTCGGCCACCGTGAAAAACGGCCAAAAGCTGGGTACCGCCACGGTGTATCTGGACGGCTACGAGGTAGGCCAGGTGGATCTGGTGACCCATCAGGAGTACGTCTCCGACTTCCGCACCGACAGCCGGTCCACCCTGCTGCTGTTGGCCGCACTGGCGGTCATCCTGCTCGTGCTGAGTGTTGTCACGCTGGCATGCGGCGGCGGTTCCCGCAGCCTGAACCGGCGGCGCAGAATGAAGCGGAGAAGATAAGCCGAACGATAAGAGCCGCTGCTGCACATCCTCCGTGCAGCAGCGGCTCTTTTTGCATATTACACCGCGCCGTAGATGCCGTGCACCGATACTTCGCCGGTGAACACATGCACTTCGCCGCTGTCGGTGCGCACCACAAGGCGTCCTTCCTCGTCCACGTCGATGGCCTCCCCGGCACCCTGCCCGCCCTCCGGCAGGTCAAAGGTGACCCGGCGGCCCAGATTGACGCAGGCGGCCTTGTACTCCTCCCGGAAGGGCGCAAAGCCGTCCCGGGCAAAGGTGTACAGGTTGCGGTCAAAGCCAAAGTCGGTCAGGCCCTCGGCCAGCCAGGCAGGGTCGGCGGCAAGATCAACGTTTGCCCCCTGCAGTGCCAGCGAGGTGCCGTTGGGCAGGTTGGCAGCGTCAAAATAGCTCTGGGGCTGGGCCAGATTGATGCCGATGCCGCACAGGATGCCGCGCCCCTGCTGCTGGTAGCCGTAGCTCACGCTTTCGCACAGGATGCCCACGACTTTTTTGCCGTTGAGCAGCAGGTCGTTGGGCCATTTGATCTGGCAGTCCACGCCGTAGCGCAGTTGCAGCTGGCGGCGCACCGCCAGACTGGCCAGCAGCGGCAGGGTGGCAGGCTGGGCCAGCGGCTCCCGGATGGCCACCGTATAGTACAGGGCCTTGCCCTCGGCGTTCACCCAGCTGCGGCCCAGACGGCCGCGCCCGGCGGTCTGGTTTTCGGTATACACGGCCCCCACAGGACCGAATTCTTCAAAATGCTCTTTCACATAGGCGTTGGTGCTGCCGCATTCCGGCAGATAGCGCACCTCGTTGATGCTCATTGCTTCGGTACCTCTTTGTGCTCATAGGCGGTCACCTTGCCGTTTTCCAGCGTCAGCAGGCCGTAGGTGTTGGGGCCGGTGTAGCAGCGGCCGCAGGAGCCGGGGTTGAACAAAAACACCTTGCCCCGCTGCTCGGCATGGGGAACATGGGTGTGGCCGAACAGGGCCACTTCCGCGCCCCGGGCGGCAGCGGCATCTGTCAGCGTGTCCAGATCGTATTTTACGCCGTACATATGGCCGTGCGTATAGAACGCGATGGTCTGGTCAAAGGCGGCCAGACCGTCCATCGGCTCCAGAGCGCCGTAGTCGCAGTTGCCGGCCACCGAGTAGGCCCGCAGCCGGGGGTACAGGGTCAGGGCCTGTTCCAGGTCCCGCAGGCCGTCGCCCAGAAAAACCAGGGCGTCAATGTTCGCATTCTCCTTCAGCAGCACCCGCTCAATGGCGGCGCGTCCGCCATGGCTGTCGCTCAGGATCAGAAGTTTTGTCACGAAAAAAGTCCTCCTCTTATCATTCCGCAGTCTGCCGGTCCTGTTGCAGCACCAGCAGCTGCTTGTACACTTCGCTCTTGGAATAGGGCGTGCCCTGTGCCGCCGCCTTGGCCGCTGCTGTGGGACCAAAGCCCTCACCCGTCAGCTCCAGTGCCCGCTGCGCTGCCTGCTCCAGCGTCAGCCCGGCGTCGGCATCCTCCCCGGCGGGGGCACCGGCCATCACCAGCACATACTCGCCGCGGGGGTCGTTGGCCCTGTAGTGCTCCACGGCCTCGCCCAGGGTGGTTTTCCAGATCTCCTCGTGGAGCTTGGTCAGCTCCCGGCACAGGGTGATGCTGCGCTCCGGGCCAAAGGCGGCGGTCAGGTCGTCCAGGGTGGTGCGCAGCTTGTGGGGTGCTTCGTAAAAGATCACGGTGCGCTTTTCGTGCAGAAGATCGGCCAGCCGTTCCTTTTTCTGCTTGCGGTTCACCGGCAGAAAACCCTCGAATACCCAGCGGGAGGTGTCCTGCCCGGACACGGCCAGTGCCGTGACGCAGGCCGAGGCAGCCGGCACCGGCACCACCTTGATGCCGCGGGCCAGAGCGTCCCGCACGATCACCTCACCGGGGTCGGAAACGCAGGGCATGCCCGCATCGGAGCACAGCGCACAGCTCTCCCCTGCCTCGATGCGCTGCAGAATGGCCTCGCCCTTCTGCAAAGCGTGCTCGTAGTAGCTGACCATGGGCTTTTTCAGGCCCAGAAAGTTCAGCAGCTTCATGGTCACGCGGGTGTCCTCGGCGGCAATGAAGTCTGCCGCGCCAAAGGTGGCGGCCACCCGGGGCGGCATGTCGTCCAGGTTGCCGATGGGGGTTGCCACGATGTAAAGAGTTCCTGCCATAGTTACCTCCCGTAGAGCGCCGCTCCGGCGCTGATGAGCACATCCGGCTCCACACGCAGGCCGGTCTTGCGGTTTTTCTGGGCTTCCACAAGGAAAAGCCACGGGGCTGCGTCTGCCCGGTTCTTGACGAAGGCCAGCCGCTTGGGCTCCAGCCGGTGGGCCCGCAGCACATCCAGCACTTCGGCCAACCGCTCCGGCCGGTGGCACAGTGCCAGCCGCCCGCCGTCCTTCAACAAGCGGAACGCGCAGGCGCACACATCGTCCAGCGTGCAGGTGTTTTCGTGCCGGGCCAGCGCGTGGGCCGCATTCTGACTCTGAGGCCCGGCGGTAAAATAGGGCGGATTGCACGCACACACGTCAAAACTGCCCTCCCCCTGCCGGAAGGTGCGCAGGTCGGCGCAATAGGGCGTGATGTGGCCGATGCCTTGTTCGGTGACAGCATCGGCCAGCAGGGCGCTGCCCTCGGGTTGGAGCTCCAGCGCCGCACAGGGGCCGCGGTGGCCGCGGTCGTGCCACTCCAACGCCACGATGCCGCAGCCGGAGCACAGGTCGGCCGCCGTCTGGCTGCGTTTTGGCTCGCAGAAGCGGGCCAGCAGCAGCGCGTCCGACCCGAACCGGTGGGCAGGGGTGCAGTAGACCTTTGTTCTATTATACAAAACTTCGGTAGAATGTTCCATAGACAGTGTGCCGATTCCTCTCAGAAAAATAACCGGAATTGCTCCCGGAATTTGTGCAAAAACAAAAAGCAGCAGACCCGCCTGAACAGGTCTGCTGCCTTGGATGCGTTATTCCGGCAATGCCGCTGATTATTCAGCGGTGATTGCACCGGTGGGGCAAGCGCCCTCGCAAGCGCCGCAATCGATGCAAGCGTCTGCGTTCACAACTGCAACGCCGTTCTCAACGGCAACTGCACCAACCGGGCAAGCGCCCTCGCAAGCGCCGCAGCCAACACATGCGTCAGAAACCTTGTGTGCCATAATAAAATCTCCTTTTATCCCCGTGCCCGTTGTAATGTATGAAGAAATGTGTCAGGCACGGCTGTACACATCTCTCCGGAATTCATATCCTTGCCTGCATTTTAACAAAGCCGAAAAGAAAAGGCAAGACTAACCGTAAGCGCCCCGCACCAAAAGGAGATTTTTTGTTGGGTTGCACAAAAGCATGGGCTAACTTATGGCCAAAATTGCCGGAGTTCTTTGGCGAAAATCACGAAGAATGGTTAGTTTTGTTTTACTAACCGCTCGGATGCTCAGCCATTCTTCTCGCTGCGCTTTTTGGCGCAGCAGCCGCCTGCACAGCGCTTGTCGTCATCGGAAGAAGCCACCACCGGGGCGGGGTTGCGCACACCGGAATAATCGTCGTCCGGGTCGGGGCGGCGGGGTGCGCGCTTGCCGCCGCTGATGTATTCGCACACGCCTACCTTGTAGTACCGGGGCGACAGGCTCTCGGTGCCGCAGCGCACCCGCAGATAGCCGGACACCGGGTTCACTTCCAGCACGGTGCCCAGACCGTCCGGGGTGCGCACCGTGCTGCCCACCATGGGCATGATGCTGTTCAAGTATTCGTAGGCGTTTTCCTCATAGGCCAGGCAGCACATCAGGCGGCCGCAGGCACCGCTGATCTTGGTGGGGTTCAGCGACAGGCCCTGCTCCTTGGCCATCTTGATGGAAACGGGCTGAAAGTCCTTGAGGAAGCGGCTGCAGCAGAAGGGCTGGCCGCAGATGCCCAGACCACCGATCATCTTGCTTTCGTCGCGCACGCCGATCTGGCGCAGCTCGATGCGGGTGTGGAAGATACCGGCCAGATCCTTGACCAGCTCACGGAAGTCCACGCGGCCGTCGGCGGTGAAGTAGAACATGATCTTGGAACGGTCGAGGGTATACTCGGCCTCCACCAGCTTCATCTCCAGCCCGTGGCGGGCAATGCAGTCCTGGCAGGTGCGGTAGGCGCGCTTTTCGTCCTCGCGGTTCTGGCGCATCCGGCGCACATCCACGCTGTCGGCCATGCGGGTAATGGGCTTGAGGGCCTTGGGCACCGCCGCGTCGGCGATCTCCTTGACGCCCTGCACCACCTCGCCGCACTCGATGCCGCGGGCAGTCTCCACGATGACGTAATCGCCGGTACGGATATCCGCATCGGCAGGGTCAAAATAATAGCTTTTGCCGTTTTCTTTGAAACGGACCGAAATGACTTTTTTCATAGTTCTCCTCGTCTGCTGGTTCGCTCTATCGGGAAAAAGGCCGCAAAAGGGCCTGTTGCTCCATTCTGAACTCTAGTATACCATATTCAAAAGCACATTTCCACGCAAAAAACAAAATGCGCCCGGTGCAATGATCCGGCCCTCCGGACCGTATTTCAGGCGGAGTGTGACGGAATTTGGTCCCGAACAGACGGCAAAGAGAAAAGTTTTGTGAAAGAAAGTGACGGGCTCTGTTGCAACCCTACGTCTTCTGTGTATAATAGGAATGTTAAAGTGTGAACGAGCCTCTTGCGGAGGTAAGGACTGCGGTGCTGCGGTGCATGGCAGGGAAACGGTAGGAAAAATGGAAAAATTCAGTGTCAAAAAACCATTCACGGTGCTGGTGGCTGTGGTGATGGTGCTGATCCTGGGCTTTGTGGCCATCACGAAGATGCAGACCAATCTGCTGCCCGACGTCAGCGCGCCGTATCTGATGGTGGTCACCGTATACCCGGGTGCCAGCCCGGAGCGTGTGGAGAGCGAAGTGTCGGACGTGCTGCAGAACGCCCTCACGGTGCCCGGTGTGGAGAACATCACGGCCACCTCGGCGGAGAACTACAGCCTGCTGCTGATGCACTTCACCGATGATACCGACATGAACAGTGCCCTGGTGAAGGTGTCCAACAAGCTGGATCAGGCCAAGAGCGACCTGCCCAGCAGCTGCCTGACGCCCTCCATCATTGAGTACAGCCTGAACATGAACGCCTTCATGACCGTGGCGGTGAGCCGGGAGGGCAGCGACATCTACCAGCTGTCGGAGCTGGTCAAGGACACGCTGGTGCCCTATGTGCAGCGCAAGGGCGGCGTGTCCAATGTGTCGTCCAGCGGTCTGGTGGAAAAGCTGGTGCAGGTGCAGCTGAATCAGGACAAGATCGACGAGATCAACGCCCAGCTGCTGGACCTGATCGACACCAAGCTGGCGGACGCCCGTGCCCAGCTGGACAGTGCGGAAAGCCAGATCGCCGCCGGCCGCGCCGAGTACAACAAGCAGATGAAGAACTTTGGCAACACCGTGTCCAACACGGTGCTGTCCTCCATGAGCACCGAGGTGGGCAACGCGGTGGACGTGGTGCGCAAGCAGGCCCGGGCGCTGATGGAAAGCGTGAACCAGCTCATTGCCGTGGTCAAGGAGCCGGAGATCCAGCAGGCACTGATCGAGGTGCAGCAGGGTCTGCAGAAGGTGCTGGACAAGTTCGACAACACCGGCATGCGGGACATCGACTCCCTGATCGAGGTCGTGTCCGAACTGCGTGACGTGACCGACAAGCTCACCGATGCCCTACAGAAGCTGCAGGAGCGGGTGAACACCGAGACCGGTACGGAGGGCAGCAGCGCTGCGGATCTGGCGGACGAGCTGCAGCTGCAGAAGAGCCTGCAGGTGATCTACAGCACGCTGGAAGATACCATCAAGGCCATGGACAATGTGCCCCAGCTCATGAGCACCTTCTCCCGTGCACTGGGCAGCTTTACCCAGCAGCAGCTCAACGCCTACATGCAGTTTACCGAGGCCCGCGAGCAGCTCAACGAGTACGAAAAGCAGCTGGAAACGGCCAAGCAGGAGTACGAGACGGCCCGCACCCAGGCGCTGGCCCAGGCGGATGTGCAGAAGCAGCTGGACATCAACACCCTGTCCACCCTGATCTACGCCCAGAACTTCTCCATGCCGGCAGGCTATGTGCAGGACGCCAGCGGCGAGTCCTGGCTGCTGAAAGTCGGCGAGGAGTACAGCAGCGTGGATGACATTGCCGGTGCCCTGCTGCTGCATGTGGACGGCTACGGCGATGTGCGCCTGTCCGATGTGGCGGACGTGGAGGTCATCGACAACGCCGCCGACAGCTTCACCCGCCTGAACGGCGAACAGGCCGCCGTGCTCAAAATTTATAAAAACGCTACCTCCAGTGCCAGCGACGTCTCAGACAACTGCCTGAGCGCCTTCCAGGAGCTGGAAGCCCAGTACGACGGCCTGCACATCGTGGTGCTGTCCAACCAGGGCAACTATATCACCATCATCATCCGCAGCATCCTCACCAGCATGGCGGTGGGCGCTGCACTGGCCATCATCGTGCTGGCCATCTTCCTCAAGGACGTCAAACCCACGCTGGTGGTCGGCATCAGCATCCCGCTGTCGGTGCTGTTTGCCGTGGTGCTCATGTACTTTACCAATCTGGACATGAACGTCATGACCCTGGCGGGCCTCTCCCTCGGCATCGGCATGCTGGTGGACAACTCGGTGGTGGTCATCGAGAACATCTACCGCCTGCGCAGCCGGGGGGTCCCGGCGGCCCGCGCCGCCGTGCAGGGCGCAAAGCAGGTAGGCATGTCCGTCATCGCCTCCACCCTCACCTCGGTGTGCGTGTTCCTGCCGGTGGTGTTCTCCTCCAGCATCGTGCGCAGCCTGATGCTGCCCATGTCGCTGTGCATCGGCTACTGCCTCATGGCGTCCCTCATCGTGGCCGTCACCGTGGTGCCGGCGGCTGCCTCCACCGTACTGAAAAAGGCCGAGCCCAAGGAGCTGCCCTGGTTTGAAAAGGTCCAGGACAAGTACGTCCAGAGCCTGAAATGGTGCCTGCAGCACCGTGCCGTGCCGCTGGCAGCTGCCGTGGTGCTGCTGGTGTTCAGCGGCTGGCAGGTGCTGAACATGGGCATCGAGCTTCTGCCCCAGATCACCAGCAACGAGGCGGTCATCACGCTGTCCACCGACGCAAGCCTGAGCAAGGAGGAATCCTACGTTGTGGCCGGCAAGGCCGTGGAAGCTGCCATGGCCGTGGACAATGTGACCGAGGTGGGCATCACCACCGACACCAGCGTGGCGGGCATGGACATCAGCCAGCTGGGCCTGCCCAGCACCATCACCGACCTGCTGGCTGCCGCCAGCAGCTACGGCAAATATCAGATCAACGTGATGCTGAAGGAGGATCTGTCTTCCCGTCAGATCGAGACCGCCCGGCAGGCACTGGAAACCGCCATTGCCGGGGTGGAACAGTGCACCGGCACGGTGGAGATCTCCGGCATGACCGGGGAGCTCACCAGCCAGCTGTCCAGCGGTCTGTCCATCAAGATCTATGGTTCCGATGTGAACACCCTCACCGCCCTGTCGGAAAAGGTGGTGGACATCGTGAACAGCACCCCCGGCTTTGCCAACGCCACCAACGGCCTTGGCGCCGGTGACTCCACCATCACCCTGAAGGTGGACCGCGACAAGGTGCGCGCCTACGGCCTGACCGTGGCCGAGGTGTACCAGAAGATCGCCCAGCGGCTCACCACCACCGCCACGGCCCAGACCCCGGTGACGGTGGATGGCACCACCATGGACGTAAAGATCACCAATAATCTGGACCCCCTGACCAAGGAAAACATGATGGACATGACCTTTGACACCAGCGTCCTGAACACCGATGGCGAGACGGTGACCGGCACCTGCACCTTGGCTGACATTGCCACCTGGGAGACCGGCACCGCGCCGGACTCCATCACCAGCGAGAACCAGACCGAGTACGTCACCGTCACGGCCGACACGCTGGACGGCTACAACACCACCGTGCAGTCCCGCGTTCTGCAGAAGGCCCTGAACGAGTTTGCGGCCGGCAGCGAAATGCCGGAGGGCTGCAACTTCTCCATGGGCGGCGAGACCGAGAACGTGGACTTCATGGTCAGGGAAATGGTCCAGTGGATGGCTCTGGCCCTGCCCTTTGTGTATCTGGTCATGGTGGCGCAGTTCCAGAGCCTGCTGTCCCCCTTCATCGTGCTGTTTACCGTGCCGCTGGCCTTTACCGGCGGCCTGATCGGCCTGCTGGTCACCGGCCAGCAGCTCACCATGATCTCCCTCATGGGCTTCATCGTGCTGATGGGCACCGTCGTCAACAACGGCATCGTGTTCGTGGACTACGCCAACCAGCTGCGCATGGGCGGCATGGAGCGGCGCGCCGCGCTGATCGCCACCGGCAAGACCCGTATGCGCCCCATCCTGATGACCACCCTGACCACCGTGCTGGCCATGCTGCAGATGGTGTTCAGCGGCGATATGGCCAGCCAGCTGATGAGCGGCATGGCCATCGTCATCATCTGCGGCCTGAGCTACGCCACCCTGATGACCCTGTATATCGTGCCCATCCTGTACGATATCCTGTTCAAAAAGCCGCCGCTCAGTGTGGATGTGGGCAGCGACGACGATCTGGACGACATCCCGGACGATGCCGCCGAGTTCATCGCGGCACAGGGTGCCGCACAGCCCCAGCCGTAAAAGAAGGTTCTGTTTGGAGCACCTCGTATCCTGTCTGTTGGGATACGGGGTGCTTTTTTGTGCGGCAGCACCGGTGGTGTTCTATAATTCCTACAAAAAATCCCCTGAAAAATTGGATGCAAATTCTAAAAGGATGCTCACACAAACACACAAAACTGTGATATAATCATAAATACAGTAGAAAGACGGGGGCAGTCTGCCCGGCCGTGTGTTCCAAAAATCCTTAGGAGGCGATGCCCAATGGCACAGATCCGCTCAAAGCCCTTCGGAGTGACCAAAGAGGGCGCGAATGTTACCGAATATATCCTGTCCAACCCCGGTGGGTTGACCGTCAGCGTACTGGACTACGGTTGCGTGATCAAAAGCATCATCGTGCCGGCCAAAAACGGCCCGGTGGACGTGGTGGTGGGTCACGACACCATGGCAGACTACGAGGCGGACTTCAATTCCTCCGGCAGCACCTGCTGCGGTGCCTTTGTGGGCCGCTACGCCAACCGCATCGAGAATGCAGTATTTACCGTGGGGGGCAAGACCTATCAGCTGGAGGCCAACAACGGCCCCAACCACCTCCACGGCTGCTTCAGCCGCAAGCTCTACCGGGTCAAATCCTTTGGCGACACCCTGCTCATGGAGGCCGAAAGCCCCGACGGCGAGGATGGGTTCCCCGGCAACCTGAAGATCGCGGTGCGCTATACCCTCACCGAGGACAATGCATTCCGCATGGATTACCGCGTCTCTTCCGACGCGGACACCATCGTGAACCTGACCAACCACAGCTACTTCAATCTGGACGGCGGCGGCGACGTGCTGAACCAGAAGCTGCGCATCTATGCCTCCCGCTATCTGGAAGGCAACAATCAGTGCTGTCCCACCGGTGCCATTCTGCCGGTGGCGGACACGCCCATGGACTTCACCGCGGGCAAGCTCATCGGCCGGGAGATCGACACCGGCTTTGCCCAGACCACCATGGTGGGCGGCGGCTACGACCACTGCTATGTCATCGATCGCGCCCGCGGTTCCAGCCAGAGCATCTGCGCCTGGGCCACCAGCGACAAGACCGGCATCAGCATGAAGCTGTACACCACCCAGCCGGGCATCCAGCTGTACACAGCCAACTTCCTGCAGGACTGCCCCAGCCCCGGCAAGGGCGGCAAGCCGCTGCAGAAATACGGCGGCTTTGCGCTGGAAACGCAGCACTACCCCTGCAGCCCCTCCCACCCGGAGTTTCCCTCCACGGTGCTGCGGGCCGGCAAGGTGTTCCGCGCCACTACCACCCTGCGCTTCTTCACCGGCAAACAGTGCGGGAAACTGTAACGACTCAGAACGGACGGCTGCCGGAAACGGACAGCCGTCCGTTTTCTTTCTCCCATTTGCACAAAGAGGGCCATCCATCCATTTGCGGCAGACAAAAAATGCTTTGAAATCAGAAATTGCAAAATTAAAGATGCAACAAAATTGCATGTAAATAAAAACCGCGTCCCTTGATTCTGCGCAGAGAACGTTGTATTCTTTAAGCAGGCCGGGGCACGCCCGGCCGCAGCTGAACAAGTGATAAGTGAGAGAGGTACTGGACTATGGCAATTTTGGTTTCCGGCGGTGCCGGCTATATCGGCAGCCACACCTGCATCGAACTTCTGAATGCCGGCTATGACGTGGTCGTGGCAGATAACTATTATAACGCTTCCCCCGTGGTGCTGGACCGCGTGAAGCAGATCACCGGCAAGGACTTCCGCTTCTACAATGCGGACATGACCAAGCACGAGGACGTGGAGAAAATCTTCACCGAGTGTCCGGACATCACCGCCGTCATCCAGTTTGCCGCTTACAAGGCAGTGGGCGAGAGCGTGTCCAAGCCCATCGAATACTACTATAATAACCTCAACTGCACGCTGGTCATCCTGGATGTGATGCGCCGCCACAACTGCAAGAACTTCGTGTTCAGCTCTTCGGCCACCGTCTACGGCGACCCCGCCAGCGTGCCCATCACCGAGGACTTCCCCGTGGGTGCCACCACCAACCCTTACGGCACCACCAAGGCTTTCACTGAGCGCATCCTGCAGGATGTCTGCAAGGCCGACCCCAGCCTGAACGTGGCCCTGCTGCGCTACTTCAACCCCATCGGTGCCCACAAGTCCGGCCTCATCGGCGAGGACCCCAACGGCATCCCCAACAACCTGATGCCCTACATCGCCAAGGTGGCGGTCGGCAAGCTGGAAAAGGTGCATGTGTTCGGCAACGACTACCCCACCCCGGACGGCACCGGCGTGCGCGACTACATCCATGTGGTGGACCTGGCCCGCGGCCATGTGTGCGCCATCCGCAAGCTGGAAACGAACTGCGGCCTGTTCATCTGCAACCTGGGCACCGGCAAGGGCTACAGCGTGCTGGAAGTGCTCCACGCCTTTGAAAAAGCCTGCGGCAAGCAGATCCCCTACGTCATCGACCCGCGCCGCCCCGGCGATATCGCTGAGTGCTACGCCGACCCCACCAAGGCCAAGAACGAGCTGGGCTGGGTGGCACAGTACGGCATTGAGGACATGTGCGCCGACAGCTGGAACTGGCAGCAGAAGAACCCCGACGGCTACAACACCGCAAAGTAACGCATGATTTCCAAAAGCCGTGCATTCTCTGAAAAGAGTGCACGGCTTTTTTGGTTACGGAACGATTGGAAATCCCCTCCGCTTCGCTCTGGCTATATCAGCGGAAAATTTATTTTTATATTGGCGTTTGTCGCGGCCTGCGGGCCGCTCCAAACGCATTTTCACCAGAGGGTCGTAATGGGAAGCGGCATCTGCTGCCGGTAACGGTTCTGCTGTTCCTGCTGCGCGACGGCTGTAAAGCCGGCAGCAGCCGATGCCATCATCCGTAACGACCCCATCTGTGAAAAGGCAAATCCGGCAGGGCCGCAGCCCTGCCGGATTTGCAAACTTAAAAATAGTATTTCCGCTGATATAGCCAGAGCGAAGCGGAGGCTATTTTAAATCGTATTTTCTCTGCTCTTCTATTGACATATTTCGCCAGTTAGCCTATATTACTATTGTTCGCAAAAGCTAACATTTTTCGCTCAAAGGAGCATGAAATATGACACTGAAAGAATTGCAGATCGGCAAGAGCGCGGTGGTGGACACGGTGGGCGGCACCGGGGCCCTGCGGCAGCATTTTCTGGATATGGGCCTTGTTCCGGGGGCGCAGGTCACTCTGATCAAGCTGGCCCCCATGGGCGACCCCATGGAGCTGCGCATCCACGGCTATGAGCTGACCCTGCGCCTGGATGACGCCGCACAGATCGGCATCATCCCCACCGAAAAGGTCCCGGCGGCCCCCGCTTTGGTGGATGATAAGATGGTGGACCACCCGGGTCTGGGTGAGGGCGGCAAGTACCACATCAAAAAGGGCGAGCATCCCCTGCCGGACGGCACGACCCTGACGTTTGCGCTGGCCGGCAATCAGAACTGCGGCAAGACCACCCTGTTCAACCAGCTTACCGGTTCCAACCAGCATGTGGGCAACTTCCCCGGTGTGACGGTGGACCGCAAGAGCGGTGCCATCAAGGGCCACCCGGAAACGGAGGTCACCGATCTGCCGGGCATCTACTCCATGTCGCCCTACTCCAGCGAGGAGATCGTCACCCGGCAGTTCATCATCGGCGAAAAGCCCACCGGCATCATCAACATCGTGGATGCCACCAACATCGAGCGCAACCTCTACCTGACCATGCAGCTCATGGAGCTGGACACCCCCATGGTGCTGGCCCTGAACATGATGGACGAGATGCGCGGCAACGGCGGCACGGTGCGCATCAACAAGATGGAATCCATGCTGGGCATCCCGGTCATCCCCATCTCTGCCGCCAAAAACGAGGGCGTGGACGAGTTGGTGGACCATGCCGTGCATGTGGCAAAATATCAGGAGCGGCCCGGCCGCATGGACTTCTGCAGTGAGGATGACCACGGCGGCGCGGTGCACCGCTGCATCCACGGCATCATCCACCTCATCGAGGATCACGCCAAGGCGGCGGGCATCCCGGTGCGGTTTGCCGCCACCAAGCTGGTGGAGGGCGACCACCGCATTGAGGAAGCCCTGAAGCTGGACCAGAACGAAAAAGAGATGATCGAGCACATCATCGTGCAGATGGAGCAGGAGCGCGGCCTGGACCGCGCTGCCGCCATTGCGGATATGCGCTTCTCCTTCATTCAGGAGCTGGTGGCCCAGACGGTGGTCAAGCCCCACGAGAGCAAGGAGCAGCTGCGCTCCAACCGCATCGACAAGTTCCTTACCGGCAAGTACACTGCCATCCCGGCGTTTATCGCCATCATGGGTCTGGTGTTCTACCTCACCTTCAACGTCATCGGCCTGTTCTTCCAGAACCTGATGGAAGCCGGCATCGACGCCCTGACCGGTGCGGTGGACACCCTGCTGACCAACTGGAACATCAACGAAGCGATCCATTCCCTGATCATTGACGGTGTTTTTACCGGCGTGGGCAGCGTGCTGAGCTTTTTGCCCATCATCGTGGTGCTATTCTTCTTTCTGTCCATGCTGGAGGACACCGGTTATATGGCCCGCGTGGCCTTTGTGATGGACAAACTGCTGCGCCGCATCGGCCTGTCCGGCCGCAGCATCGTGCCCATGCTCATCGGCTTTGGCTGCACGGTGCCCGGCGTCATGGCCAGCCGTACCCTGCCCTCGGAGCGGGACCGCAAGATGACCATCCTGCTCACCCCGTTCATGAGCTGCTCGGCAAAGCTGCCCATCTACAGCCTGTTTGCGGCAGCGTTCTTCCCGGATTATGCGGGCCTTGTCATGGTGCTGCTGTACTTTGGCGGCATCGTGGTGGGCGTGCTGGCGGCGCTGCTGCTCAAGAGCACCGTGTTCCAGGGCGAGGCGGTGCCCTTTGTGATGGAGCTGCCCAACTACCGCCTGCCCGGCCTGAAAAACGTGGCCCAGCTGCTGTGGGAAAAGGCCCGCGACTTCCTGCAGAAGGCCTTTACGGTCATCTTTGCGGCCACCATCGTCATCTGGTTCCTGCAGAACTTTGACCTGCAGCTCAGCCTGACGGCCTACCCGCAGGACAGCATCCTGGCCCGCATTGCAGGCGACATCGCCCCGCTGTTTGCGCCCCTGGGCTTTGCGGACTGGCGGGTGTCCACGGCCCTCATCACCGGCTTTATGGCCAAGGAGAGCGTGGTGTCCACCCTGCTGATCCTCTTTGGTTCCACGGCGGCCCTGTCGGCGGCTTTGACCCCGGCACAGGCGGCTCCCCTGCTGGTGTTCTGCCTGCTGTACACCCCCTGCATTGCGGCTGTGGCCGCAGTCAAGCGGGAGCTTGGCGGCAAGTGGGCCACCATTATGGTGGTGAACCAGTGTGTCGTGGCCTGGGTCTGCGCCCTGCTGGTGCGGCTTGTGGCTGTGATGCTCTTCTGAAGCGAATAAAATAGAAAAAACCGTCGTAAACTCCCCCAGTCATCGCTGTGCGATGACAGCCCCCTCGGAGATGGGGCCTTTGGCGTGACCGGAAAACGTTCCGCTCTGCCAATGGCTCCCTCCTTGAGGGAGCTGTCGAGCGTATGCGAGACGGAGGGAGTTTTTCTGTTCCGGAAAAACTTGACAACCGTGCAGTGTTGCACTATAATACTTCAAAAATGAATTATTCAAAAATGAAAGGAGAACTCGGCGTGAATCCGAACATGGAATTTGCCATCAAGACCGCGCAGGCCTACAATGCGGTCTGCAAGCCCCTGTGTCAGGAGCTGAAGCTGCCGCAGACGGCCTTTGATATCCTGATGTTCCTTGCCAACAACCCGGACCGCAGAACGGCCAGCGACATCGTGGAGTTCCGCCATATCAAGGCAAATCTGGTGTCGATGAATGTAGACCGGCTGGTGAAGGAGGGGTATCTGGAACGGCGCGCCGTTGCGGGCGACCGTCGCAAGACCGAGCTGCTCTGCACCGAAAAGGCCCGCCCGGTCATCGAGCGGGGCCGCGCGGTGCAGAATGCGTTCTTTGCGCGGCTGCTGACCAACACCGACGAGCCGACCCGGGAGGCCTTTTTCCGGACCATGGAAATCATCGGGAAAAATCTGGACGATATTTTAAAGGAGAATGCATGAGATGAACGTGTTGTTTCCCGTTCTGGTCACCTTTTTTGCCGGCATGGGGGCCGGCCTTGGCACCGGCTTTGCCGGCATGAGCGCGGCGGCGGTCATCAGCCCCATGCTCATCACCTTTTTGCACATGGACCCCTATATGGCGGTGGGCATTGCCCTTTCCTCCGATGTGCTGGCCAGCGCGGTCTCGGCCTACACCTACCATAAAAACAAGAACCTCGACATCAAAAACGGCCTCATTATGATGGCCAGCGTGCTCACCTTTACGGTGGTGGGCAGCTGGGTGGCCAGCAAGGTGCCCTCGGCCACCATGGGCAGCTTCTCGGTGTTCATGACCTTCCTGCTGGGCATCAAGTTTATCCTGCGCCCGGTCATGACCACCAAGGAAGCCATGCAGGGCGTCAGCGCCAAAAAGCGGGCTGTCCAGTCGCTGGTGTGCGGCATGCTCATCGGCTTCATCTGCGGATTCATCGGTGCGGGCGGCGGCATGATGATGCTGCTCATCCTCACCAGCGTGCTGGGCTATGAGCTCAAGACGGCTGTGGGCACCAGCGTGTTCATCATGACTTTCACCGCCCTCACCGGTGCAGTCTCCCACTTCATGATCGGCGGTGCGCCGGACTGGGGCGTCTGGGTGCTGTGTGTGGTGTTCACCCTGCTGTGGGCCCGCATTGCGGCCGTGTTTGCCAACAAGGCCACCCCCAAGACCCTGAACCGTGCCACCGGTGTCGTGCTGGTGGTGCTGGGCATCGTCATCATGGGCTTCAAGCTTCTGGCATAAAGAGAAAATTTCGGAGAACGGAAAAACCGCCTGTGCGTCGGCACAGGCGGTTTTGGTTTTTACGGATTTACTTTTCCTCGATGGTGGAGCGCTCGATCACCCAGTCGGCAGCGCGGCGGATGGCCTCGGTGCGCTTCAGAGCGGGGATGTTGGTCTTTTCACGGATCTCCTCCACGGTCTTTTTGGTGCGCTCGGCACGCTCGGCGATCATCTTGTCGATCTCCTCGTCGGTGGGCACCAGATTTTCCTGCTGTGCGATCTGCAGCAGAGCCATGCGGGCACGGGTGTTCTTCTCGGCACCGGCGTGCAGCTTGGCGGTAAAGCTCTCACGGGTCTCGTGGATCTGGCTCAGATAGCTGTTCAGGGTCATGCGCTGCATCTGCAGCTGCTGCTGTACGTTCTGCATCTCCTGCTGGTAGGTGCTCTCCACCAGAACGCTGGGCAGCTCGCCCTCGGCGGCGTCGGCCAGCTTGGCCAGCACCTGATCCTTGGCGCGGTTCAGTGCACCGCCGTGACGGCCGTCGTACAGCTGCTTGCGCACCTTCTCGCGGAACTCTTCCATGGTGTCCACGCCGCCCACTTTCTTGGCAAAGTCGCTGTTCATGGAAGGCAGCTGGCGCACGCACACGTCGTGCAGCTTGATCTTGAACACCACAGCCTTGCCGGCCAGGTCCTTTGCATGGTAGCGCTCCGGGAAGGTGACGTGGATGTCGAATTCGTCGCCTGCCTTGTGGCCCAGGATGCCGTCCTCAAAGCCGGGGATCATGCGGCCGCTGCCCAGCTGCACGGACTGGTTCTGTGCGGTGCCGCCCTGGAAGGCCACGCCGTCCAGCAGGCCCTCAAAGTCCATGTGCACCACGTTGCCCTTCACGGCCGGGCCCTTGTGGGGCACCAGCTCGGCGGCGGCATTGCGGCGGCGCTCCAGCACCGCGTCGATCTCCTTGTCGGTCACGGCGGGAGTGACGCACTCCACCACAAAACCGGTGGTCTGGGTCAGGTTCAGCTCCGGCTGCAAGGCCACGGTGGCGGTGGCTACAAAGCCCTCGTCCTTTTTCACGCTCACCAGGTCGTAGCTGGGCTCGTCCACCGGATGGAAGCCGTGCTCGGCCAGCGCAGCGTCGTACAGTGCGGGCACGTCCTTGTCCATCAGGTCGTTGATGGCGTCGTACCAGAAGGTGTGCTCACCGCGGTCGGCCTCGATCTGGGCACGGTCGGCCTCGCCTTTTTCAAAGCCCTTGATCGTATAGTTGGCGCGGGTGCGCTCATACACCGCGTTGGATGCGGCTTCCAGTTCTTCGGCGGTGGCGCTGAAGGTCATTTTGCAGACGCTCTTTTCAGGAGTTTCCACGCTTACCAGTTTCATAGGATTTACCCTCCGTGTTGTCCTCTGCAGGGGAATACCGGGCTGCGCACCATGCCCTGCGGCATGTCCGGCCCGGCCCCTGTGTCCCTGCCAGGATGCAATTTCAAACATATAGTAAAGTTATTATAGCACAAGATAGCGAAAAGCGGTATAATAAAAATCATAAAATATGCCATTCCGGTATTTTTGCCCCGCCCTCCCCCGGCGGGACAGAGAAAGGATGTAGATGTCATGCGACTTTTCGACGTTCTGGGCCCGGTGATGATCGGGCCGTCCTCCAGCCATACCGCCGGTGCCGCGCGGATCGGCTACACGGCCCAGAAGCTGCTGGGCGAGGTGCCGGCAAAGGCGGACATCGGCCTGTACGGCAGCTTTGCCACCACCGGCAAGGGCCACGGCACCGACCGGGCGCTGGTGGCGGGCCTGCTGGGCCTGCGCCCGGATGATCCCCGCCTGCCGGACAGCTTTGCGCTGGCAGAGGAACAGGGCATGGCCTTTACGATCCACCCGGTGGAGCTGCGCAGCGCCCATCCCAATACGGCGGTGCTCCGTCTTACCGCCCGCAGCGGCCGGGAGCTGTCGCTCAAGGCCGCGTCGGTGGGCGGCGGCCGCATCCGGGTCACCGAGATCGACGGGGTGCCCGCCGACTTCGGCGGCGACAGCAACACCCTGATCATCCACAACGAGGACACCCCCGGCTGCATCGCCGAGGTGACCATGTCGCTGGCGCTGCGGCGCATCAACATTGCGTCCATGCAGGTGTTCCGGGCGGCGGTGGGCCGCTACGCGGTCATGGTGCTGGAATGCGACTCCCACATCCCCCACACGCTGGAACAGCAGCTGGCCATGATGCCGGGCCTGCTCAAGGTCACCTGCCTAAATGTGGACGAGCCGGAAGGAATGGAGGAATGAGCCGTGTCGTTTTTGTCCTGTGAAGAGATGCTGGCGGCCGCCCGCAGCCAGAAGATCACCCTGGCGGAGGCCATCCTGCGCAGCGATCTGGAAGAGAGCCGCCTGACCGAGGAACAAAGCCGTGCGGCCATGCACCACCTGTGGCAGGTGATGCAGGCCACCAGCTGGGAGTACGACCCGGCCCAGCGAAGCCGCAGCGGGCTTTCCGGCGGCGATGCCGCCAAGGTGGAACTGGCTCACAAAGAAGGAAAGCTGCTGGGCGGCGATTACCTGTCCGCGGTGACCGCCGAGGCCCTCAAGACCGCCGAGTGCAACGCCTGCATGAAGCGGATCGTGGCGGCCCCCACGGCAGGCAGCTGCGGCGTGCTCCCGGCGGTGCTGCTGCCGCTGGCCCGCGCCGGAGAAGCGGACGAAGAGGCCGTCTGTGAGGCTCTCTATGTGGCAGCAGGCTTCGGGCAGGTCATTGCAGCCCGGGCCACACTGGCCGGTGCCGAGGGCGGCTGTCAGGCCGAGGTGGGCGCTGCCAGCGCCATGGCCGCCGCTGCCCTGTGCAGCCTGAAGGGCGGCACACCGGAACAGTGCGCCGCCGCTGCCGCCATGGCGCTGGGCAACCTGCTGGGCCTGGTGTGCGACCCTGTGGCGGGCCTGGTGGAAGTGCCCTGCGTCAAGCGCAACGTAGTGGGTGCCGTGAACGCCGTGTCCTGCGCCAATATGGCGCTGGCCGGGGTGGACTATGCTATCCCCTGCGACGAGGTCATTGACGCCATGGGCCGCGTGGGCAGTCTGCTCTCCCCGGACCTGCGCGAGACCGGCCAGGGCGGCCTTGCCGCCACGCCCACCGGCGTGAAGATCGCCCAGCGCCTCGCACAGGAGGGCTGATGGGCCCTTTGATACAGAAAAAAGTCCGGAAAGACGCTCTATTCAAAAAAGAATCGAAAAAATTCAAAAAACCTGTTGACAAACCCGACTCTGCGTGATAAAATACATCATGTTCCGACCGGAACGTATGCGTTGGTAGCTCAGCTGGATAGAGTGACTGACTACGAATCAGTAGGCCGGGGGTTCGAGTCCCTTCCATCGCACCAAACCATGAAAATCCGAACCTTTTCTCGATAGGAGAAGGGCTCGGATTTTTTGTTTTCTTCGGAAACGAGAACAATGGCTCTTCCCTTACGGCTGTGTGTCCAAAACCTTATCAGAAGAAAGACCGTATCACGAAGGTCACAACAGTAAGAGTGCCGTAAGGCAGAAGGGACGCAAGATTATGAAGTACGATGCAAGAGCCTGTCAGTTTAACATGGGCACCGGCTGTGTGGAGCTGCTGCTCCGGGATGGGCGCAAAATTTCCATCAACTGCACCGGTGTCGAGGATGCACTGGATGTTACCATGGCGCAGAGGTCTGAACTGGACTACCTCATCTACAATGACCCGCTGGCGTATGCAGAGCTAATTTTGAACGGTGAGCCAGAGGAGTATCTGAGAAATGCGGCTGGAAGTCACGGATTAGAGGACTGAACGCAAAAACAGGGTGCGCCCTGCCGGACGCACCCTGCAAAAATCCACACACGATAAGTAAGGCAGGGAGTTCCCCGACGGGAACTTCCTGTTTTTCTTTGGTTGCGATATGAGCCTGTTCCGCCTGCCATGCAGCAAATTCCCGTTGACCTTCCTCGCTGTTCCAGCAGGCAAGGATCGCCGGATAGAATGCCCGTGCCAGTCGTTCGATGGCTTCATCGGGGTAAGGGGAAATATTTGTGGACTTTTTCTTTTTGTTCAAACGCACACTCCTTTGGATTTCTGTTGACAGCATACAATGTGCCTGTTGTTATGCTGTCTGCTCATCCTCTGCGAGCGCAGATTCCAGCGAAGCAAGGTACTCCTTGTGCTTGTGGATGATTTCGAGAATGACTTCTCGCTGTGCTGTGTCTGGCATAGTTCTCAGAAGATAGTCAAACTCTGTGCGGAAACGTGTTGTAACGTGTTCCAGTGCGACATAATCATGCCGCACTTCTTCCGGGTAAGCATCGCTGTCGTAAACCGATTCGATTTTCTGAAACGGCAATACAGGTGCCTTTCCCGGTTCCCGGATGATGCCATCGGCATCCGGTTTCGGTTCAACTTTCAGTTCCGGGTGCAGGATTTCCTGCAAGGTCTGTGCGCGGGCATCATAGTTGGCTCGTGCAAGGCGGTGCATATCAGCCTTGCTGACTTTTACCTGTTTGTTCAGAATCTTCTCCCGCATACCGGGAATCAGGGATTCAGCAATTTCAACACCTTTCATGTACTTCGATGCGCGAAGTACAGTTGCCTTGCTTACACCATTTTCCTCTGCGATTCGTTCGCAGGTTTTCATGGCTTCACCGGAGTTATCAGTTTGAGAACTCCGGTGAAATCGGCCATTTTCATCATGCGATTCTTTGCGGGCTTCGCCATGAGAGGATTTTTCCGCTTCATATTGCTTCCCGATGAGGAACAGCTTCTGCTCCGGGGTGAGGTTGCGCCGCCCCAACTGATTCTTGCAGATCCATGCGAGGACTTCTTCTCTGCTTTCAAATCGGAGCGGCATGGTGGAAAAGCAAATCTCCGGGTGCTTCTGGAGAATTGCATAACGATTGTGGCCGTCAACGAGGGTGTTGTTCCAGACGATCAAAGGAGAGAGCAGCTTGCCTTCCTTGAGGATGTTTTCTTCAAGCTGCTTGTACTCATCGTCCGTCAGCGGCGGGATCTGATTCTGGAACTCCGGGTCGATTTTCAGATTGATCATACGCACAACTCCTTATCTCTCGTGATGTTGCGTCCGTTCGTCCTCCCGGAAGAACAGGGCAACATTCTGTTTTGCATCTTTCAGCTTGAGCAGTTCGATCTTGGCTTCCTTGTACTGCTCATAGAACTGGGCCTTTTCGGAAGCAAGAGCGCAGTATTCCGCTTCCAGCTTGTTCGGACTTGGCAGTTTAGTGATGTTGTTTGCCTTGAGATAGGCTGCTGCTGTCCGGTATGCTGTCAGCTCTGCACGATGCTGTTCTTCAAAGGTTGCGGGGGATTTGGCAGCGTTCCGTTTCTGCGCGAGCGGTCGGTACTGCTTGTAGGAAGCAGCATAACGGCGCAGTGTTTGGTTGTTTGCCATGCGGGTTTCGAGGTCTTTCACTACGGCCAGCGATTCATGGAACTTGGTGTCAAGCTCTGCAATTCTCTGGTCGAGTGCGTCCTCGTTGAGCAGACCTTTCTCCTGCAAAAGAATCAAGGTCTGCGCCATGGCTTTGAGGTTGTGCTTCTTCGCCCAACGCTCATAGCCGATGCCCTTGCCCTGCTTCAGTTTTGCCTGAATGTCCACCAGCTTCTTGATTCGGTCGGGTTTTTCCTCAAGATTGCTGTGGAGGATAATGGGCTGGCTCTTGGCATTTTCTTTCAAGGTGGCAAGCACGAGTTCTTTCTCAAACTTGTCACCGAGGCTGTGCGCCCGGATAAACTTCTTTCTTCCGGCTGGCAGGTAGCTGAGCCGCCCACGGCTTTTCTTGACCGTGATGCCGTACTGCTGCAAGAGCCTGTCCGAGAAATCTTCAAAGCTCGCTGCATTGTCCAGCACATCCGAGATCTGTTTCCGCAAAGTCTCCTTTGCGGTTTCAAACTCCGTTTGTGTAGGCTGCTGTCCGGCGGCAAGCAGGGCAGCGTTTTCACGGTCGAGTTTCATTTGACTGCGCCGTTTCATCCAGTATTCACGCTCGCTCACACGCTTTTTCGAGCTGAGCAGGTCGATCTGGTACAGCTTGGCATCCTGACACATTTCCATGACTGCGACACGCAGGTGCCGCATGGTCTGGGCTGTGCTGGAATGCTTCATGCCCTCACGCCAGTCACGGGGCTTTTGCATATAGGGCTTGCGCTCCACTTCTCGTGTCCGGACGCTGCCGATCACGATGTGGACATGGATATTTCCCGAATGGTTGTGTCCGTCCGGGTGGGTGCAGACGATAGCAGGATGACCGGGAAAGTTCTCTTTGCAGAAGTTCAGGCCGAGGGCCTGTGCCTTTTCCATCGTCAGCCCATTTTCGGCTGCATCCCGCGGGTCGAAGCTGATGATATACTGGTGACTCTTGATGTCATCCGGGTGGTTGTTCTTGTCGTACTTCCGGTTTGCCAGCAGGCAGGCCATTGCAAACGAGGCTTCGCCGCATTCAAGGGTGTCCAGAATGTACGATTCCCGCAGCTTGGGTCTGCTCTGTTCATCCAGAATTTTCTTGCCGGAAAATTCATCGTGCTGGTAAACCAGATAGGTCTCAGCGGCAGAGTAGTCCGAATTTTTAGAGGCGATATGCTTCAGCGTTGCCATACAGTTTACCCAGAACTTTCTCGGCGTTGAGCCGGAAGGCAGTCAGGTCTGCAAGTTCGTCCAGAAGTTTCGCCCGGAGCTGTTCGGTGTCTGCTCCGCCGGAGTTGAAGTGTCGTGCGAGTTGGTTCAGGTTGCCGCCCACCCTGCTGCACTGGGCAAGCAGAGTGGAAACGGCAGTCAGGGTTTCTTCTCCGCCGCCGGCAACGACAACGGTGCGCTCGATCTTCGCATTGTGCAGCGCACGGCGGATGAGGGTGGACAGGGAGAGATGAAGGAGTTTTGCTGTGCATTGGAGTTCCATCTTTTCAGTTTCCGTCACACGGAACTTGATGATGTGCGTTTTGTTGTTCGGCGTGTCGTGGCGGTGGGTCGTGCTGGGTTTCGTTTTGACATTCGTTTTGTTCATTGAACCTCCTGTCGTTTCGCTAGCTCCTCGGTGGAGCTATGTAAGCACGACACGCCGTTCTTTCGCACCGCAAGGTGCGAATATGAGCAGGGTTTGGGGCAGGTACGCCCCAACAAGATCACATCAAAACTCGCAAGAGTTGCAGATGTGAAGTCCCGGTGGAGCACAACATTTTCAAGAATTGAAAATTTGTGGCCACGGGACGGTTCTTGCTCTCCACCGCTGCGCTCAAAACGCATTTCCGAAAGTTGTTTCCGAATTGTTAAGACGCAAAAATAAGTAGAGAGTTCCGCTGCTCGTGTATGTTGATCGCCGTTTGCTCCGAACGAAGTTCCTGCCCCTGTTTTGCAGCGGCGTTGGCCGAAAAGCCGGTATCACGCTCGGACGGCTCATGAAATTCTCAAGGTACGGCTTCCCCAAAAAGAAAATACCGCCCACGCAGTACAGGCGAAGGATTTTGTCGGGTGAAACAGACGGCAAAATGATCGGGTGTGTTGCGGGGCGGTAAATCTTCGCAGGAAATAAAACCGCACAGAATCGTTTCTTTACAGAAATCGCTGTGGATTTGTTGGGAATGATAACATAAGTATTGATGTGTGTCAACACTTCAGGATAATGAATACATCAGATGAATGAAACACACAAAGTACAAGCAAAAGCAAAGCAATGTTTTAGGAGAATGTTTTAATTTTCGCAGTTCAGGCGGACTTGGACGGTAAACACACCGTCTTTCTTTTTCGTATAGAAGTCACCATGGTTCTCCTGAACGATACGATTTATATTTTTTAGTCCGTAACCGTGATACTCTCCGATGCGGATTCCGCGAGAAGTATCACTGTATGGGTTTTCCAGCCGATAGAAGAGGCTTCGATACTGCTTGCGCAGCTGTAGATGAATGATTCTCTGTTCCGCTGGCAGGTCGCAACAGGCTTCGATGGCATTGTCAAATGTGTTTCCGATAATGATGCTCAAAGACAACGATGAGATCGTCAGGACTTCAGGAATCGTCACATCCAGTTTGACGTTGATGTTATTCCTTTCCGCAATTCGTAAGTAATAATTCAAAAGAGCATCAACAACAGGATTTCCGACCGCAGAAATATTTGTGGAACGCTCGAAAACATCCGTGGCAGCCTGCGCAATCTTGTGAAGTTCTTCGGTATCACCGTGTTCTGCAACTGCCTGCATCGCCAGGATGTATTTCTTCACATCATGCCGCAGAGAACGGACTTCTTCCTGGCGTTCTTTGAGCTGCTGGTAGTATTCCATTTGAAGATTGTACTGCTGTTCGTTGAACTTAACTTTGAATTTTTCCAGTTCATTTTCCCGGAGAGCTTCCACATAGAACACGATCAGGATGTTTATAAGGAGAAGCACCGCCATAAGACCGACCATATAATCCGGGAAATACTCATCCGCAGCATGATACTGTGCCACATAACAGACAGCAATACTTGCGATTTGAATCGCAATGATCGGCAGCAGCCATAGGATACGCAGAGCATTTCCTTTTCGGCTGAAAAAATGTGAGATCAGGACTACGAGTGGAATTTGAATCAGGTTTGAAAAAACAACATAGACCAACCGTGCTGCCCCAGCCTGCATTAGAATGTCGGTATCCGGGATACGCAGCCCAATCAGAAGCATTGCAAGCACTTCCACCAAAGCAATCAGTGTGAAGAAAGCTCCGCTTGCAAAAACCGCCTGCCACGGTCGAACCTCATAGAACAGCAATGCAAGGAAAAATCCGCCAACTAAAAGATAGATCGTGCGCTGCGTCACCCAATCCGGGAATAAACTCAAAGCACACTGCCCAGCAATCAAGAGTGCAACATAGGCATAGAACCACCTTGAGACGGGCTCCTTTTTGGGAAACAGCCGACCGATAAAAAGCAGCAACAGGGCAATGTTGGCAAAGCTCCCTGCAAACTCAACGAAATAATAAAGCATCATCTTCCCAAATAAGCGTTGAAGATCTGATTGAACTCCTGACGCTTCCTCCTGCTGATCGGCAGCTGATGTCCGCTGGAAAGAAAAACAGCGGTTCCCGTAGCGTAAACAATGTGTTCCATGTTGACGAGATAACTTTTGTGTGGTGACACAAAGCATCGTTTGGGAAGCTGCTCCAAGGCTTCAGGAATGCTCATTCGCAATGTAAGGTCTTGCTCCTTGCAGTGAATCAGAACTTTATGTCCGTGGCTTTCCAGAAAGTAAATGTCCGATGTTT
>ENA-USUM01000244-USUM01000244.1-human-gut-metagenome-genome-assembly--contig:-NODE-244-length-29203-cov-35.700817_pt1 | contig 29203 bp, 22 predicted proteins | sample MGYA00250063_ERZ773402 | MGnify/ENA primary metagenome ERZ773402 (study PRJEB29103, sample SAMN06112030) | human gut metagenome | biome: human gut; feature: ankylosing spondylitis patient; material...
AGGTGGCCGATGAAATGGCTGGGCTTGCCGCAATAGGCCCCGGCGTCAAAGTTTGCGCACAGCTCCTGCACATGGTTCTCGCCAAACACGTCAATGGGCAGCGCGGCACTGGCGGCCACCGTCTCAGCGGTGCGGGTCTTGCAGGCGGCGCACAGCTGCACCTGCGCCGGGTCGCGGCCTGCTTCCCGGGCAGCGGCAGCCATCTTTGCGCGGATCTCCTCCACGGCTTCCCGCATTTGCTCCAACGTCTTTTCTGCCATGGTATCTCAGTCCTCCTCGGTATACTTGGCGCGCTCGCCGCCAATGAGCTTTGGGCGGGTGCGGGCGCACAGGATATTTGCTTCGCCGATCTTGGAAAGGCTCAGCCGCACCGGCACGGCCACCCGCCTCAGGTGCATGCCGATGAGGGTGCCGCCGATGTCGATGCCCGCGTGGGCGCGGATCTCCTCCACGGCCACCGGGTCCTGGAAGTTCTTCCAGCAGGTAGTGGCCCAGCTGCCGCCGGCATGGGGCCGGGGCACCACGCACACTTCCTCCCATCCGTATTTTTCCGCAGCTTCCCGCTCGATGATAATGGCCCGGTTCAGATGCTCACAGCACTGCGCTGCCAGCCAGATACCGTTTTCGGCCAGCACCGGGGCAATGCCTGCATACACGGCGCGGGCCGCTTCCAGGCTGGAATCCTTGCCGATGTGCCCGCCCACGATCTCGCTGGACGAGCAGCCCACCACGAACACATCGCCTTTTTTCAGCTTTGCTTCGGCCAGCAGTTCGGTCACGGCCTGCCGGGCCTCCTGTTCGATCTGTTTCTGAAATGCTTCTGTCATATCAAAACACCTCGGTCTTTAAATGCGTGCCGACAGCACCTGTGCGCTGTCCGCCGCACCAAAATACACTTTGCTGCCCACCGGGCACACCGCCGTGCAGCTGCTGCCGCCGGTGAACGTCCGCTTCCAGCTGCCGTCGGCGGTGCTCACCGCCTCCGCGCAGGGAGCGTCGGACGGCAGGCCGAACAGCTTTTCCTGCAGATTCTGACCCGCCCGCAGGGCGATGCCCCGCAGCAGGGTGCTGTCGGCGTTCTTTTCCAGCCAGCCGCTGCGGGCCCAGCGGTAGCTGATGTACAGGGTGCCGTCGGCTTCCATGGCCAGTGCACCGGGGTAGCCCGGCAGGCCGGAAAAGGCACTTTGGCAGTTTTTGCCGCCCGCCGTCAGTTCCCGGGCGTCAGCGTCCATGCTCCATACACAGCGATTGCCCAGATCCGAAACATACAGGGTCCTGCCGTCCGGGCTCAGGGCCAGGCCGGATGCCCCGGCCACGCCGCCGACCACCCGCTGCACCGACCGGTCCGCCGGGTCGTACACATACACCCAGCCGGTGCCGGTGTGGGCCAGCAGCTCGGTGCGCAGGGCCGCTTCCAGCCCATTGTCCACGGCTTCCCCGCCCGCCACGGCAAAGTACACCTTGCCGTCCGGGCCGGCCTCCACCGCAGAGACGGCCCCCAGCGGGGCCCCGTCGATCTGGGTGACCACCTGTTCCACGGCCGCGCCCCAGCTGTCGTGTCTTGCACGGCACAGGGCCCCGCCGCCGGGGGTGAGGACGGTCAGCCACAGGTCCCCGTCTGCATCAAAAGCAAAGCCGGTCAGCTCTCCGTCCACGCTCAGGATGGCCGAAAAGCTGCCGCCATCGGTGCGCACAAGGTCACTCTTCCGCTTTTTCAGGGTCGCGCCGTTGTACGCAGCCGCATACACAAAGCCGTCCTGCTCACGGATGCAGTCCACACCCTGATAGTCTCCCAGTGCCAGCACATCCCGGCTGTCGGCAGAAAGGGCTGTCTGCACGGCGCCGGTGCTCTGGCGCACCTCCGGCGCGGTGTAGGCCTGCGGCGGGGTGTCGATGGGCCGGAACACCAGCGCATACACCAGTGCCAGCAGGATGCCCACCCCGAACACGGTGCTGGCGGTACGGAACCGCTTGAGCAGCGCATCCCGCTCGGCCGCCATCTGGGCCGCATATTCGGCCCGGCGGCGTGCCGCCCGGGCGTTGGCGCGGTTGGCCCGCCGCATCCAGCGGTCCACGAACAAAGCCGCCTGCGGCCCCACCGTGAGGGACGCAATGGCAAGGATCAGCAAAAATTCAACCAGTCCGATTCGCATGCAAAAATTTCCTTTATCTGTCTGAAAATGATGGGGACTCCATCTTGCGCTAGTATAGCATTCCCGCGCGCAAAGGGCAAGCGGGACAAAAAAGAACTGCCGCACAGCATCGTGCAGCAGCTCCGGTTTTCAGGTTCTCTTTCTCAGCCGTCCCTCGATCCGGCCACGCAGAGGGCAGTACCACGTATAATAGTGCTTCTTCAGCAGCCGCTGCAAAATGCGGCTGACCGCGCTGGGCTTCGGCTTCCAGCTTTCGGCATAGCGGTGGATGGAGTAGGTCTTGGGCGTTACCCGAAGCTTCCGGCTGTAAAGATCCATCGGGCAGAAATACTCTGCCGGAAAGATCTCCATTTCCGCGATGCTCTGCCTTGTTCCGTCCTTGCGCACGCCCAGTGCCTGCAACACCCTTGTGTTCCGCTCCGGGCAGGGTGTCAGGTCCGCGCTGCCGTCCGCCTTTAAAAAATCCAGTGCATCGTAATCCCGCAGCAGCGCCTGCACCACCGAGTTGCCCTTGCGTGCCCCGAACCCCAGCCCGGTGGCTACCTCGTTATTGGTCTGAAACCCCATAAACCCGGGCAGCTCCAGCAGCTCGTCCAGCGGGCGCACCAGCTCCACATCCGTGTCCAGATAGATGCCGCCGTACTCATACAGCACCGCCAGCCGCACATAGTCCGACACAAAGGCATATCTCTTTGCCTCGTAGGCCTGCTGTGCATAGCGGTTTGCGCTGATCTCAAAATTCTGCTCGTTCCACTCGATGATCTTGTAGTCCGGGCAGTATTTCTTCCAGCTTTCCATGCACTTGCGGTCCGCTTCGCTGATCGGCCCGCCGCCGAACCAGCAGTAATGAATGATTTTCGGGATACTCACACACAATACCTCATCTGTTGCTCTGCAAACGGCCGCTGTTTTTCTTCGCATGGCGTGCCTTTGCACCTTTCTCAACAAGTTTATTATCCTATACAAAACACGCAGCGTCAAGCACTTTTGCGCAAACGACCCTGTGCAGCACACATTTTGTGTGGTATACTGGGGTGTGTGAAGGGGTTTTCAAATGCTTCACGCAAGTTTCACAGGATTTTCCAATTCTTCGATTAAGATAGATGTGATTCAAGCTGATAGGAGGGACCTGTTTTATGGCAAAGATCCTGATCGTTGACGACGAGCCCCGCATCCGGGAGCTCATCCGCGAGAATTTACAATATGCGGGCTATGCGTGCGAGGAAGCCGGTGACGGCTCTGCCGCCCTGTCGCTGCTGTCCGGCGGCGGGTTCGACCTGGTGATCCTGGACCTGATGATGCCCTTTATGGACGGTATGACCTGCCTGCGTGAGATGCGCACCCGCCACATCAACACCCCCGTGATCATCCTCACTGCCCGCGGCGAGGAATACGACAAGCTGGCCGGTCTGGAGGGCGGTGCCGACGACTATGTGGTCAAGCCCTTCTCCCCCCGGGAGCTGGTGGCCCGCGTGCGTGCCGTGCTCAACCGCACCATGCCCCGGGCGGAAACTTCTTCCGCCACCATGACCTTCGGGGACCTGACCATCGACACCGCCAGCCACACCGTGCGGGTGGCCGGGGAGGATGTGGCCCTGACCCCCAAGGAGTTCGACCTGTTGGTGTTCCTGGCCTCCAACAAGGGCATCGCCCTCAGCCGCGAAAAGATCCTGCAGAAGGTATGGAACTACGACTACTTCGGCGAGGACCGCACCGTGGACACCCACGTCAAGATGCTGCGCGGTCACCTGGGCAAATGCCGCAGCTACATTGCCACCGTGTGGGGCATCGGCTACAAGTTCGACCCCGACGCAGTGCGGTAAACGGAGGCTGTGCAGTTCATGCGGCGAACAAACAATGCCCGGCGCGGGCTTGGCATCCGCGGGCAGCTGATGTTCTTTTTGTGCTTCATCTGCCTGTTTCTGCTGGTGCTGTTCTGGATCCTGTCCACCCAGCTGCTGGAACCGCTGTACACCCGGCACATCGAGCGGCAGCTGACCACCCAGGCCGAAAACGTGGTGTCCCAGCTGGACGACGCCCTGGCCGAGGGCACCACTCTTTCTTCCTGGTCCTTCGGACGGCTGTATGTCAACACCGGCTTTTTTGACAAGCTGGCCATGGACCTGTATTCCAAGGGAGCGCTGAGCAGCTTCTGTGTGGACATTTCCGACTCCACCCTGCGGCAGATCTACAAGATCGAGAATCAGTCTTACTGCAACTTACATGAGACGTATCTTTCGGACGCATCCAGCAATGAGGTGGTGAACACCGCCATTGCCATGCGCAAGAAGTGCCGCACCTCGCCGGGCGGCTTCAAACAGACGCTCAACCCGCCCCGCCTGTCCGGCTCGGCCCAGCTTCTGGTGGGCCGCACCACCGCCGATGGAGCCTACACCGTGCTGGTGACCACCAGTCTGGTGCATGTGGCCGAGGCCAGCAACGTGCTGAGAACCCTGCTGCCGCTGGCGGCGGCCCTGATCTTTGTCTTTGCCATGTCGGCGGCGTGGCTGTTCAGTGAGTGGTTCACAAAGCCCCTGCGGCAGCTGTCCCGCGCCGCCCGCCAGATGGCCAAGGGCAACTACGCCGTGCAGGTGGAGAGCCGCCGCAGCGACGAGCTGGGCGACCTGGCTCAGGACTTCAACCATATGGCAGAGGAGGTGCAGCGGGCAGCCCAGATGCAGCGGGATCTGCTGGCCAACGTCTCCCACGACCTGCGCACCCCACTGACCCTCATCAAGGGCTACGCCGAGACGGTGCGCGACCTGACCGGCGATGACAAGGCCCACCGCGACGAACAAATGAACATCATCGTGGACGAGACCGACCGCCTGACCGCGCTGGTGTCCAGCGTGATGGAGCTGAGCAAGGTGACCAGCGGTGCCGACCGCTGTGAGCGGGTGAACTTTGATATGGGCCAGCTGTGCGACGAAGTGAGCGAACGCTACGACGCCATCTGCGCCCAGAACGGCTGGCAGCTCAAACTGGAGCTGCCGGACGAGGAGCTGCCCGTCTACGCCGACCCGGACATGATGCAGCGCGCGCTGCACAACCTGCTGGGCAACGCCATGCACCACATCGGGCCGGACGGCATCTTTATCCTGCGGGCTTCCCGCTGCACCGAAGGGGTCCGCGTGGAGGTGGAGGACCACGGCCCCGGCATCGCCGCCGCCGACCTGCCCTATATCTTCGACCGCTACTACCGCTCCCGTTCGGACGCCGGCAAGCAGGGCACCGGGCTGGGCCTTTCCATCACCAAGGCCATCTTCCAGCAGCACGGCTTCCGCTTCGGCGTGCAGAGCACGCTGGGCAAAGGCACCATCTTCTGGTTCATCATGAACGACCTGCCCGCCAGCGGACAGGCCGCCGCCCTTTGATTTTACAGCAACAAAAAAGCAGCGCATCTTCGCTCAGAAGATGCGCTGCTTTTTTCAGGTCGAGCTTGCACTGCGGTAAATGCCGAAGGTGTTGTCCGGTGCGGGCATCTCCACACGGGAGGCCCGGTCGTTCACCTTCCACATCAGGGCCCCCATGGCCCCCAGAACCGCCAGCACGATAAGCCATTTGACGGCATTCGGAAGTTTATTCATATGTACGTCCTTTTTTATTGTTATTCCGGGCGGCACCGCCTGCGTGCAGCGCACAACAGCGCCCCGGCCTGTGTTTCGTCCAGTGCCTGCACCCACGGCCCGCGCGGGCAGGCCCCTGCGCCGGTGTTGCCGGCCTCGGCAAACCGGGCAAGGTCCGAGTCGGTGCGGTCGTTCCAGCCCGCAAAGCCCTCCGGAGCAATGTGGGCCCCCAGACGGCTGGCCAGCACCGCCGTTTTCCCGGTGGGCCGCCAGGGCCGCCCCAGATACACGGTGCCCTGCGGGCAGCTATCCGACACAAAGTCGCAGTCCCAGAACACAAAGCCCAGGCCCTCCGCGCTGCCGGACGGTGCTGTGACCCAGCTGTGGGGCAGGCCGTTGTTCACCGTGCGCAGCACGCACTGCTCAAACAGCGCATCCGCCCCGCCAAAGATGAAATCAATGTCTCCCGCGATCTCACAATCGTGGTAATACTGGGCGCTTGCCCGGCGCGGAGCAAGGCCGCGCGGGCCGAGGAAGCCGTCCTTCTCCCGCTCCTTCTCCGGCAGAGGGGCGCAGAACAGCGTATCCTGATTGCCCAGCAGCCGCACCTTCTCGAACACCGCATGGGCGCTGTCCACATAGGCCGCCACGGCCTGGCCCGCCTTTGCGCCGGGGCCGGCATCGTTCTCAATGGTCAGATCTTCCACCCGCAGCCGCTCGCCGCTGAAAAACGCCGTGTAGCTGCGAAAGGTATGGGTGGGCCGCCCATCCGGGTGGGGCAGCTTGCCGCCGTCCCCCCACACGAGCCGGGTGCAGTCCGCCCCGGCACCCTGCAGGGCGATGTCCTTTTTTTCGCAGACCAGTTTTTCCCGGTAAATGCCCGCCCCGATGCGGATCTGGGCCGGGCAGTCGTAGGGGACGGCCAGCACCGCCTCGGAAATGGATGCAAAGTCCCCGCTGCCGTCCTGTGCCACCGTGATGCAAAGCATAGTTTCGTGTCCTCCTGCGTCTGGTTTTATAGCTTTATAGTATACCCCTCCTTCCCGCAAAAAGCAACGGGTCAGCCGCCGTTTTCCAGCCGCAGCACCGCCGCCGTGATGTCATCCGGGCGGCCGGTGCGCAGGGCCCGCGCCCGTGCCGTTTCTACCAGCGTCTTTGCCACCTGGGCCGGTGCTTCGCCTGCCGCAGCGGACAGCTCCAGCTGCTTTGCCACCCACGCGGTGCCGTCCACCAGCAGCCCGTCCGACACCAGCACCGCATAATCCCCGGCACACAGATGCACCACCCGGCTCTGGCCGTTCACCCCGCCCAGAATGCCCACCGGCAGGCTCACGTCCCCCACGGCCCGTGCCCTGCCGCCGTGCACCAGAAAGCCCGGGGCTGCCCCGGCCTTGAACAGCCGTGCCGTGCCGGTGTACAGGTCCACACTGATCAGGTCCAGCGTTGCGCCGCTCTCTTCCTCGCTCTTAAGAGCCAGCGCCACGTTCACCAGCCTTGCCGCCAGTTCTGCCGGGATGCCCGCCTTCAGCAGCCGTGCCGTCAGCTCTGCCGCCAGATTGCCGTCCACTGCCGCCGGACGGCCGGTGCCCATGCCGTCGCACAGGATCATCTGGGCCGCCGTCGGGCTGCAGAACTGCTGCACCGCGTCGCCGGACACCTCCCCCTGCGCCGCCGCGCCCGCCATGCCGAACACCGCCCGCAGCACCGGTCTTTCACTGAACAACAGGGTCGTCATGCCCTTGCAGGACAGCACCTGCGGCGTTTCCAGCGTGCGGCGGCAGATGCGCCCCACCTCGCGGGCCAGCGCCGCCAGCTCCTGCGGGCCGAACCGGGTGCGCGGCAGGGTGACCGCCGCATGGGTGCGGCCCAGGTCATCCAGCGTGACCGCGCATTCCAGCGGCGGGCTGCCCAGAGAGGTGAAAAACGCCGCCACCCGGTCGGAGCGGTAGGGCTCCGGCTCGCCCGGACGGCCCAGCTGCTCCCCCAGCACGGCCAGCGCCTCGGCCACGGCACTGTACTGCTCGGTGAACACGGTGCGCATGGCCTCGGCGTGGAGACGGCTCTCCTTGCGGCTGCGGTAGAGCGCAAAGGAGCGGGCTGCCGCCGCGCACAGCGCCGCCGGGTGGATGCACCGGGACAATTGCCCGGGCAATTGCGCCGGTTCCAGCCTGCCGTTTTCTTCCAGCAGCGGGCGCAGGGCCTCCATGCCCTCCAGCGTGGCCGCATACTCCTGCTTCCAGCACTGTTCTCGCCGCCCGCAGTTGAAGCACAGGCTGTCGTGGGTGTTGTCAATGACCCAGCGGTAGCTCTCGCACCGGTGCGGCAGGGCATTGTACACGTCGTTCACCGTCTCGGCCAGCGACGAAAGGCTCTGGGCCACGGCTTCCAGCCGGGTGGCCGCCGCCGGGTAGCGGGCGCGCTCCACCGGCTGGGAACGGTCGGCCGGTGCGGCCACAGGAGCCAGCCAGCTTTTGGGCAGAGCCAGCACGCACAGGATGCCCGCCCCTGCGCTGAACAGCACTGCAAAGGCCTGCCCGGGCGGCTGGACGCAGAGCACCCCCGTCACGCAGCCGCCCGCATAGGCGGCAGCCGCTTCCACCCGGCGGCCCGGGGCCAGAATGCAGGCTGCACTCGCCCCGCAGGCAAGCCCGGCGGCCGCGCAGGCAAGGGCCGGGTCCGCGGCGCAGAGGGCCGCGCCCAGCATCCCGCTGCAGGCCAGTGCCGCCCCCGGCTGTCCCCGGCTGCACAGCACCAGCTCCACCGCCGCGCACACCGCCACCCCGGGGAAGAACCGTTCCAGCGGCAGGTTTCCCAGTGCCACTGCCACGGCGGCCCCGGTGAGCAGGGTGCCAAAGCCCGGTTTTTCGGGCGGGAAGCGCCGCAGTGCCAGCCCCAGCAGCCCCGCCAGCAGGGCGTCCGCCGTGCAGAACAGCGCCAGCTCCGCCCCGCCGCCGGTGCCCAGCGCAAAGCACAGGCCCATGGCGGCCAACGTACCGCAGCCCGCCAGCACTGCGGGCAGGAATCTGCCCGGCCAGACCCACCGCACAGCCACCGCAGCCCCCAGCGCACACAACAAACAGACGCTGCGCAGCGACAGCGCCCCGAAGCCATGCAGCAGCACCCCCAGCGCGGCCCCCGCCGCACAGGGAGCAAAGCAGTCCTCCGCAAGGCCCAGCACAAGGCCCAGCCCAAAGGGCATCAGCGCTCCGTACAGCACCGCCCAGCCCCCGGCAAACCCCAGGGCCACCGCTCCCAGCCGACGCACCGCCGGGCGCCATACTGCCCGCGCTTCCAGCGCCGGAGCCCCGCTGCGCCGGGCTTTTACCGTCAAAACACTCGTCCGCTCTGTCATCCAGAATTCCCCGCTTTCCGGCGGGGCGTTTTGGTTCTGTTCCCCGCACTGTGTGCATATACTGTAGCGCGGAGCGGCGGCAGTTTTTGCCGCAGGGCGCAGAACCGCCCCAAACCGGCCCAAAGACGCAAAAAAGCCCTGCAGCGTGCAAAAACGCTGCAGGGCTTTGTGTTTTTATGGAAAAGATCAGCCGTTCAGCTTCTCAATGGCCGCTTTGACGCGCTCCACGGTCTTTTCGCGGCCCATCATGCAGGCAAGGTCGGTGCCGCCGCCGGGGGTGCGCTGCTTGCCGGACAGGGCGATGCCCAGCGGGTACAGCAGCCAGCCGTTCTTCTTGCCCAGCTCCTCAGCCTTGGCCTTGCAGGCGTTGAACACGCTGTCGCGGTCCGCAAAGTCCAGTGCCTCGTCGCTCAGCACGGGCAGCAGGGCTTCCAGTGCCTCTTTGGCGGTCTCCGGGGTGGTCTTCTGCTTCTTGTTGGCGTACAGGCTCACATCGTAGTCGGGCATGGCGTCAAAGAAATCCAGCTGCTCCGGGATCTCGCCCAGCACCTCGCACCGGGGCTGCAGGTTTGCGCACAGCAGCTGCTTGTTGATGGGGCTATGCACGGCGCTGTCGATCCAGGGCTCGGCCTTCTTCTGGAACTCCTCGGGGCTCAGGCGGCGGATGTACTCCGCATTGATGGCCCGCAGCTTGAGGGGGTCAAAGATGGCGGGGGACTTGGAGATGCCGTCCGGGGACCAGATCTTGACCAGCTCCGGCAGGGAGAAGATCTCCTGCTCGGCGTACTCGCCCCTGGGGCTCCAGCCCAGCAGGCAGATATAGTTCAGCACAGCCTCGGTCAGGTAGCCCTTGGCCACCAGGTCCTGATAGCTGGCATCGCCATTGCGCTTGGACAGCTTGTTCTGGGCATCCTTCATCACCGGCGGGCAGTGGATGTAGGTGGGGATCTCCCAGCCAAAGGCCTGATACAGCAGGTTGTACTTGGGGGTGGAGGACAGATACTCACTGCCGCGGATGACGTGGGTGATGCCCATCAGGTGGTCATCCACCACGTTGGCAAAGTTGTAGGTGGGCATGCCGTCGGTCTTGATGAGGATCTGGTCGTCCATCTCGCTGTTGTTTACCTCGATGTGGCCGTACACCACATCGTCAAAGCCGGTCACGCCCTCGCGGGGGATCTTTTGGCGGATGACATAGGGCTCCCCGGCGGCCAGACGCTTTTCCACTTCCTCCTTGGGCAGGTCGCGGCAGCAGCCGTCGTAGTGGGTCATCTCGCCGTTGGCGCGCTGCTCGGCGTGCAGGGCTTCCAGACGCTCCTCGGTGCAGAAGCAGTAGTAAGCCTTGCCCTCGGCCACCAGCTGCTCGGCATACTGCTTGAACATGCCCATGCGCTCGCTCTGCACATAGGGGCCCACCGGGCCGCCAACGTCAGGGCCCTCGTCCCACAGCAGGCCGGTCTCGCGCAGAGTGTTGTAGATCACGTCCACAGCACCTTCCACATAGCGGCCCTGGTCGGTGTCCTCAATGCGCAGGATGAAGGTGCCACCCTCGTGCTTTGCCATTAAATAGGTATACAGCGCAGTGCGCAGGTTGCCCACATGCATATAGCCAGTGGGCGAGGGGGCAAAACGGGTGCGGACTTTGTTGCTCGGCATAGAAAAACGCTCCTTTTATACTCATGCAAAAAATGCGGATAGCTACGTCTTAGTTTACCTGTTCTGCTGCGATTTGTCAACGGAGGAACGTGTTTTGTGCGAAGCTGCGGTTTTTGGGACACAAGGCGGGACATTTTGTCGAAATCGCCCGCAATCATTGACGAAGGCTGTATTTTTTTGTATACTAGTTTCAAACGGTGCTGGCACAATTTTCCTGTTGTGCCAGCTGCCTGCCTGTATGGAGAAAACGTTGAAGGAGAATGATACCTATGAAAAGCACCGGGATCGTCCGCGGCATCGACTCGCTTGGCCGCATCGTCCTGCCCAAGGAGCTGCGCACCACCCTGCATCTGGACGGGGACACCAAGCTGGAGATCTTTGTGGATGGCGACACCATCGTGCTCAAGAAGCACCGCCCCGCCGGCAGCTGCGACTTCTGCGGCGACGTGGACGCCAACGCCATCCAGTTTGCCGGGTACTGCATCTGCCCCGCCTGCCGCCGCAAGATCGGCGCGCTGTAAACCAGAACCAAAAGGAGGCCTGCGTCCATGAGCCGCATGACCGATTTTACTGTCCCTTCCACCGTGCCCGGGCGCACCCTGCACGCGTTCTGCTGTGAACCGGAGGGCGAAGTGCGGGCCGTGCTGCAGCTGTCCCACGGCATGGTGGAGTTCATCGACCGGTACAAGCCGCTGGCGGAGTATCTGGCCGGGCAGGGCATCGTGGTGGTCGGCCACGACCACCTGGGCCACGGCGGGTCCATCCGCACCAAGGCCGACTACGGCTACTTTGCCGAGCCGGACGGCAACCGTGCCGTGCTGGACGACCTGCACGCCATGACTCTGCGCACCAAGGAGCGCTACCCCGGTGTGCCGTACTTTCTGCTGGGGCACAGCATGGGCTCGTTCTATGCCCGGCAGTACCTGTGCGAATACGGGCAGGAACTGAGCGGTGCCATCATCATGGGCACCGGCCACCAGCCCAAAGCGCTGGTGCAGTTTGCCCGCAGCACCTGCCGGGCGCTGGCGGCCGTGCACGGCTGGCAGTACCGCAGCAAGCTGGTGGCCAACCTGTCCTTCATGGGCTACAACAAGGGGCTGGAGGGCCGCACTACCCACGACTGGCTCAACCGTGACGCCACCGAGGTGGACAAGTACCTGGCCGACGAGCGCTGCACCTTTACCTTTACGCTCAACGCCTACTACAGCATGTTCAGCGGCATCCTGCGCCTGCACGACCCGGCTTTTCTGGCCCGGATGCCCAAGGACCTGCCCCTGTTGTTCCTGGCCGGCACCGCCGACCCGGTGGGCGACCGGGGCAAGGGCGTGCTGCGCGCCATCCAGAGCCTGAAGGCCGCAGGCGTGCAGAACATCCGCTGCAAGCTGTACCCCGGCGCCCGGCACGAACTGCTGGTGGAGACCAACCGGCAGGAAGTGTTTGCCGACATTGCCGCATGGCTGAACGATCAGCTGCGCTGACCACACTGCACCGCACCTTCTTTGCATTTTTCAAAGCCGCTGCCCGGCACACCGGGCGGCGGCTTTTCTGCGTTCTGCAACAAGAAATTCCAATGCGTATCAAGACCATTTCAACAGTGCAACAATAGCGTACATTTCTCTCTGCATTCTGCGTAAAATCTTGCTGCATTTTTTTGCATCTTGCTAATTATTCGCGTATTTCCGTGAACTTATTGACAGTGCAGCTAGAAAATAGTATATCATAAGCAGAGTTTATTGCTCTGTTTTATCTCTGTATAGATGCAATTTATGGTATCTTTTGTGTGTGAGTCGGAACCGCCTGGAGATCAGGTTCCCATTTTTGAGGAGGTATTACTCATGAGATTGCGTAAACAAAAAAAGGTCGTTGCTGTCACGCTGGCCACCGCCATTGCCGTGAGCGCCATCAGCGCCAGCGCTTCTGCCGTGAGCTATGATCTGGCCGACGGTGATGTCACCATTGATCAGGACGCCGACCGCGGCGCGTTCAGCTATCAGGGCGAGGACAAAAAGGAGAACCGCACCTACGTCAACGAGGACAAAGAGGACGACGGCAAGATCATCATCAAGGGTGACAAGGATACCCCCACTGAGAACACCGTCACCGTGCAAGAGGACGTCAAAAAGACCGATAACGCCGACGGCTCCGAAGGCCGCGACGTGGATATCGTGATCGACGGCGTGAACGCTGACACCAGCAAGACCGGCGAGTCCGCCGTGACCGTCGGCGAGGGCGCAAACGTTGACCTAACCGTCAAGGATTCCACCCTGACCACCGGCGGCAACGGCATCGACATCGGCAAGGATCTGGACGGCACCGACGAAAATAAGGACACCAAGGTGGACCTGACCCTGGAAGATACCACCATCAACCAGACCAACAAGAACAGCGCCGGTCTGGACGTGCGGCAGGGTTCGGACGTTGACCTGACCCTCAAGGGCGACAACGTCATCGACGGCTCTGCAGCCATCGACAGTGCCACCAAAGAAGGCAAGAAGCTCACGGATAGCAACATCAACGTGGAAGGCATCCGCGTGGGCGGCGAAGTGGCTTCCGACTTCTCGGGCGCCGAAAAGGACGCCCACCTGACCATCAAGGGCGACAAGGAAGAGACTTCCGACACCACCGAAGAGACCACCGGCGGCAGCCTGACCATCAAGGACACCACCACCGGTATGGTGATCGCAGGCGGCTCTGACGAGAAGGATTCCAGCGTCACCATCACGGACGGCGCGGACGTCACCATCCAGGACACCCATGTTTCCGGCTCCACCCAGAGCGGCCGTGGCGTCACCCAGCACGGTGATCTCACGCTGGACGGTGGTTCTTCCCTGACCATCGACGGTTCGCATGTAGGGGAAGACGGTAAAACGCACGAGAACGGCGGTATTGGCATTGCCAGCTGGAACGACATCATCGTCAAGGCCAAGAGCAAGCTGAACATCAAGAACACCCAGACCGGCATTTACGGCCATCAGGGTGCCAGCACCAGCCTGACTACCGAGAACAGCACCCTCAACATCACCAACAGCGATGCCGGCATCCGCTACGAAGGCAGCGGTACGGCTAAGGATGGCTCCAAGCTGGAAGCCGCCGGTGACATCACCTTCAAGGATTCGGACGTCACCATTGAGGGCAAGAGCCTCGGCATTGAGACCGGCAACAACAGCGATACGACCGTCACGTTTGATCATACCACTGCCAATATCTCGGCAGAACTGACCAAGGAGGAGAACGTCGGAAGATATGCCATTTACTGCGAGGATTCGGGTAAAAACGGCAGCCTGATCGTCAAAAATGGCAGCAAGCTCAACCTGCAGGCGAACTACGGCATCGTTGCCGGCTACCGGAATGTACTCATTTCGGGCAACAGCACGGTCGATTCCACCACGCGGGATATGGCCATCCAGCTCCGCAACAGCAAGGGAACCAAGCTGCATATCACGGATGGCAGCGTCTACAACATGACCGATGGTTCTCACGATAACTATAACCTTCTTGCTTATTATGCCTACCACGATATTCTGGTGGACAAGGGCGGCGTTCTGTCCATGGACCTGCACAATTCGTATTCCGGCATCAATCTGGGCATGCTTTGCACCCTGACTGTGGATGACGGCACCGTCCTTGTAAAGGGCGATTATAACCACAGCGGCATCTACATCGACGGCCCCTACTCCAAGATTCTTATCAAGAATAACGCCCATGTGGAAGCTCCCACCATTGTAGGGAACACGTACTACCCCGGTCAGAAGCTCGTCGTCACCGGCGGCACCCTGACCTATGATTACAGCAAGGCCAACACTCTCTGGCCGGAAAACGAACAGGGCAACAAGCTGACCAACTTCCTGCTGACCAAGGACGCCGACCACGCCGACTTTGGTGCCTTTGCCTACAACGGCACCAAGTACGAGTACGTCTCCGACCTGAATAAGGAAAAGGGCAAGCAGTACCTGTCCGTGTGGGTGCCCGCTGCCGCGCTGGAATACATGCTGGATGTGGACGGCAGCCACGACCCGGAGATCGTCGGCAAGCTGCTGGCTGACCTGCAGGCCGACGGTTACAAGTTCAACACCCCGTACAAGACCAGCGACGGCGTGTTCGTCCTGCGGGATATGGTGGTGAACGGCCACAGCCTGAACTTCACCAAGACCACCGACGAAAACGGCAACACCAAGCTGATCTGGGGCAACTACGAGAACCGCACCGACGGTACCCCCAACGCCTACGATATGGTGTACGGCACCGAGTACGAGTATGAAGGCAAGACCTACACCATCGTGTGGGGCTACGAGCACAAGAACAACGCCAACGGCGCTGCCGGGCGCGACCAGAACATTCTGGATGCTTTCGATGCCGATTCCAACGTGAAGGTGACCGGCGACAACATCACCGGCAAAAGCTCTGACGACTACACCGTGACCATCTACGGTGCCCTGCGTGAAGTCGTGGAGCCCACCCCGGAACCGGATCCGGAACCCACCCCGGTCGATCCCGAGGGCCCGGACACCCCCGTCAGCCCGGAAGGCTCCACCGATACTCCCGTGCAGGACGCCACCCCGGACGAAGCCGAGACGCCCGCGAACCCGGAGAACCCCACCAATCCTTCTGTGCAGGATGCCGCCCCGGACAGCACCGTGGCCGCCCTGCCCAAGACCGGCGTGAACTGGACGGCGGCTCTGGCCATGGCCCTGAGCGGCATGGCCCTCACCGTAGCCGGTGCCTTCACCAGCCTGTTTGCCAAGAGCAAGCACTAAAAGCCAACCCCCAACGGGCCTGAAAACCCGTTGTTCCTCGCACACAACAGCAAAGCCCCCGGAGAGTTCTCCGGGGGCTTTGTTGTTGCCCGGAAACGGCCCGGCAGGCAGTGACTATCCCGGGCCCGCAGGCTGGATCTTCACTGCGTTTCAATAGCGTTTCAATAGCGTTTCAGAAGCATCTCAAAACCGTATCTGTTGTGCAACTCAGTTGGAGTCACTCTCATACAAACTGCATATTTCTCCTTTTTTATTTTTAGCATCCCGCTGAAATTTGCTTTTTATCGACAGTTTTATTAACTTTTTTAATTTTATATATTATATGATATCTGTGGATCAATGCGGACATTTATCTACTTATAGATACAATTTATGGTATCTTTTGTGTGCAGAACGAAAGGAGCGAATCTTATGACGAACAAGAAATTCAAAAAAGCCGCAATGGCTCTGGCCCTGACCGCCTGTGTTGCAGCCACCCCTCTGGCCGCCAACGCTGAGACCCCTGAAAACGCAGTCCCTGTAGAGAACAAAGAACGTTCCGAAGCAGAAACTCCTGCACAACAGGCTTCTGAAAGTGCAAACACTGCTCCCGTAGAAAACCAGGAGCACGAAAACGCCGAGGGCATTCTGGAGGACCGGGAGACTGAGGACAAGAAAATCACGACCGATGTCGAGTACACCGACCGCGAGTTCACCTATAATGAGGACGGCACCGTCAAATCGGAGGAATCCTCCGGTGCTATCGTCCAGAAGGAGCTGGATAAGAGCACCGAAGCCGCTTCTGGCGAGACTGCCGGAGAAGGCAAGGATTCCGAGGGTTCTGCTGAAACTCCTGAAGCAGGCGAGACCACCGAGGAAGGCAAGGGCATCAAAGCTCCCGATGCGGACATCTCCGAACCGGTCAAGGACGCCGAGGGCAAGATCATCGGCACTGCCTCCAAGGAGGAGCGCACCGAACAGGAAACTACCATCACACCCACCAGCCCGGACTCTGAAAAGCTGGTAGACAGCACTGTCAACCCGGACGGTTCTGTGACCAACCGCTACGAGACTTCTCACACTGCTGATAAGACTACAACCAACACAACCACCGGCACAGTTACCGCAGACACCAAGGAGATTTTTGTGACCGATGGCAAAGAGGTTGACCTGAAGCAGGAGTTGGGCAAGGATTATCAGGAAAAACTGAAGTGGGACACCGTCGATGGCACCTCGTTCAACGGCTACACCGTGGGCAGCATGGAAGAAGACGGCGACCGCCAGACCTACACCCTGACCAAACACACGGAAGACACCGACCTTGAGATGACCGGCGAAGATCTTGCCAAGCTCCTGGAAGCTGACTACACCAAAACTGAGAACGACGATGGCAGCTACACCCTGACCAAGACCATCCGTACCTCTGCCGGAGAGCAGACCGTGTACATCACCGTGACCGGCAACAAGGCCACCCGCACCGTGGATACGGTCCTGAATGTGGATGTCAAAAAGGGCGAGCACTCTGGAACCGCCGACGTGAAGCAAGATGACGTGACGCTGCCCAACAAAACAGATAAGACGCTGACCTTTACAGACAAGAACAGCAACACCTTCAATGTGGATCTGGATGAGCTGCTTCAGAAGCCGGACAAAACCGAGAGCACCAATGCTGCCGGTGACAAGGTCATCACTGTGAAGGACGGCAGCAAGACCTATGAGATCATTTACCACGAGACGAATGAGTACACCGATGCACAGGTCAAGGATCTGTCTGCCGACGAGCTGGCCGGTCTGTTGAACAGCAATTCCGCTAACGGCGAGTTCATTGTCAAAGATGGCAAGGTCTGCAAGGTGGTCAACGGCGAAGCCTGCGAGATCAGCTACGATGATGCCTCGCAGCTGCTGAAAAAGGTCCAGATTTCTGTCACTATGACCGATGCCGACAATCAGCTGTCCAAGGATAACGGCACGCTGGAGGATGCCGAGCTCCGCGCCAAGAAGGCTGCTTTGCAGAAGGCTCTGGCAGAAGCGATCGAAGCCTGCACTGGCACCAAGGTGGATCCCGCTTCCCTGACCCTCACTGATGAGGATGTTTCCTTCCCCAAGGAGAACATCAGTGCAAACAAAGATGTTCTGAATCGCACCTACGTTTATACTGCTTCGGATGGCAAGAAGTATACCTTTACTTACAATTTTGTTTATAATGACAAACCGAGCAGTGTCTCAGGGGCAGGATATAAGGGCGCCGGCTATTTTATGGATGGTATCCATGTTGGAACCGAAGAGATCGTGGCGGATGCCGACGGAAAGACGGATCACAAGAGCACTCTGATCGAAAGCGGTGTTTTTGTCTCCGGCAATGCCACCACAGATGCCAACGGTGCTTATACCACCATCACCAAGGACAGCCCCCTCTATGGCCTTGGCGTGGACTTCAAGACCGCTCCGAAAAACGCCGTTGCCGGTTCCATCAAGTATGATGATACCGGCCGCATCATTGAATACCAGACCACCGACGGCAAGACCATTAAGCTGTCTTACGAAAGCGTTGAGGTTCCGGATTCGAATCTGCCGTCTTATGCGCCTGTTGACGGAAAGACCAATATCAACAGCCAGTCCTTCACCAGAGTGACCTGGGAGGCCTGGGATCTGGGCGAGATCCGCAACGAAGAGCAGGCGGATGACCAGTGGACGATCTCTTCCGGCAAGGATGAGAGCGGCGGCCTGACCTATACCATCGTGGACAAGAAGAACAATGTCACCTATGACGATCTGATCCGGGTCGGCAGCAACAGCTACACCAAAACCGTGACCGATGAAAACGGTGTCAAGACCACCTACACCGTCACCGTTGAACCCGGCAGCCTGAGCGAAAGCAGGGCTCTGACCGAGCTGGCCGAGCGCTACGGCGTGGATGCCGCTGCCATCACCGTGAAAGACGGCGTTGCCTCCTTTACCAGGGACGGCAAGCAGTATCAGGTGGGCTATGGCAGCCAGCTGAAGATCGAGACCGTTCTCACCACCGAAGGCACGGTCACCACCGACGCCGATCAGGCAGATCTGCTGGAAAAGATCCAGCAGATGCAAAAGGATCTGCAGGATGGCGAAATTCTGGATGTGGGCGGCTACCAGGTAACGATCTCGACCTCGAAGGATGAGATCATTGAGATCCTCCATAAGGTCGGCGAGACCACCGACTTCACCCGCTTGACCCGCGAGGAGCTGAAGGCCCTGCTGGAAAAAGAAAAGGCAGAGGCCGACGCTGCCGGCAAGAGCTATACGGGCGACATGGACGTTTCGCACCCGGAGTACAGCAACAAAAAACTGTACGGCAGGCCTGACACGGGTATCATCGCCACCAAAAAGAAAGAGCATCTGTCCTATGATGGCAACTACATCCAGCATCTGGAGCTGAACGCAACGACCAAGGCCGACCTGCTGAAGGACGCTGACGGCAACGTCAGCCAGACCGACTGTGTTCTGGTGGACAAGAAACTGGAATACAGCGACGATCTGGATAAGCTCATTGACAGCCAGGGCACCAGCGTGGTCAACCTGCAGGATAAGATCGGTTACGACATCCCCATGGATCGCTATGAATATGCCCGCACCAGCTTCAGTGACGGCGACAAGCTGAACTGGAATGTCCGCAACAACCACCCCACTGCCAGCACCTATTACAAGGTGTCCGGTACGGTGGCCTACAACCAGTACAAGCTGGAGGACAGCACTTCTGAGCTTACGAAGGAGCAGGCCGAAGCCCTTCTGAAGCAGCTTCAGGCGGAGGGTTATGCCGATGCTTCCATCGTGACCTTCTACACGACCGAACATGAGCATCAGCAGACGGAAAAAAACGCTTCTTACCGCATCTATCTGAACAAGAGCGAGCTGATTTCCTACGGTTACCTGTCCTACGACAGCAACACCTGCACCAATGCCCACAATTGGAATCAGGCGATGTACGGCTTATCGAACCAGTATTTCAATCGTGATGCCTACTGCGGCGGCTACGACCTTGGACTGACCGGTTTCCGTCAGGTGGAGGACGGAACCTTTGTGGCACAGGGCAAAAAGACCATTACCGTGTCCCGCATTCTGCCTGCCACCACGCTGACCAACAACCACCTGACCATCACCGATTCCGCACAGAAAGCCGATACCGGCAGCGAAGTCAGCGGCCGCTACAACTATACCACCACCGTCTCCGGCTCGCGAGTGAATTACTCCGCCCTGGGTACTGCGACCCACGAGACCTGGAAGGAAGCTGCGCAGCAGACCACCGAGCGCACCGGCGAACAGGGCGATGGAACGTTGTCTTATACCTACCGTTCCACGCAGGATGCCAGTGTAGATGCCGAAAGCGCCCACAAAGAAGAAACTGTCGTCCGTCACGGCACTGCAGACTACGAATACACCTACACCGCCAGCAAGGACGAAGTAGAGATCACCACCGACAGCCGCACCGAAACCACTACACCCGAAACGCCTGAAACTCCGGATACCCCCGTCAGCCCGGAAGGCCCCACCACGCCTCCCGTGCAGGACGCCACTCCGGATGATGCCGAGACGCCCGTGAACCCGGAGAACCCCGCCAATCCTTCTGTGCAGGATGCCACCCCCGATACCGTGGCCGCCCTGCCCAAGACCGGCGTCAACTGGACGGCGGCTCTGGCCATGGCCCTGAGCGGCATGGCCCTCACCGTGGCCGGTGCCTTCACCAGCCTGTTTGCCAAGAGCAAGCACTAAAGGCCAACCCCCAGTGAGCCGTAAAAAGCTCGCTGTTCCTCGCACACAACAACAATGCCCCCGGAGAGTTCTCCGGGGGCATTGTTGTTTCTATCGGTTTTTATTTTCTCAGCCAGCCGTCCACAGCGGCCACCAGCGCCTTGCCGCGGCGGCCCAGCAGGCGGGGCAGCAGCACACGGGCCATAGCCCACACGCCTGCAAAGTTGATCAGGATGACCACTGCGGTGATCAGGCCGGTCCACAGGCCGTACAGCGAGGTCTCGGCCAGCAGCACAAAAGCCTCGAACACCAGCAGACCCACGTTCAGCAGCACCCGGCCCGGATGCACATGCATATGGATCATGCGGTTTGCGTCGATGGAGCGCAGGGTGAACACCAGCCCCAGCCCCAGGAAGGAAGCGTATGTGGCACCGATGGGGCCCCACCACTTGATGAAGAAGTAGTTCATGATGCAGTTGCTGATGGCACCGGCCATCATGGTGACCATGCTGCGGCTGGACTTTTTGGTCACCACATACACGCTGTTCATGAACTGGTTGAAGCAGCTGCAGGTGGAGGCCAGCACCAGGAAAGGCACGAAGTGCCAGGCGTAGTAGTAGTTGGACTTCATGACGTGCATCACCGGGCGGCACAGCCAGATGATGCCCGCCGCACAGCAGAACAGCACACTGGAATAGGTGCGGAAGATCTTGGTGAAGAACCGCGCCCGGCCCTCCTCCTCGGTGACAGCCGAGAGCTGCCAGGCGTCGTAGAAGATCAGGCCCAGCGTGGTGAGGATGGTGGGCAGGAAGTAGCCCGTGGAGAGCAGGCCGCTCCAGGCGTTGCCGTCGCGGCCGTCCAGTCCGTTGCACATCTCACGCACAAAGAACAGGTCGGAGGCGTTGATGATCCAGAAGCTGATCTGCGCGGGGATCATGGGCAGCGAGAAGTGGAGCATCTGCTTCCACAGGTCCTTGTTGATGCCCTTGAGCTCCACATAGTTCCACAGCTTGCCGGTGATCATGAGGAACAGCACGCTGACCAGATCACCGCTGATGATGGCCAGCAGGTAGCCGTTGGCACCCCACTTGAAGCCCACCAGGTACAGCACATAGAACGCCATAGTGGCCACGGTGCACAGCACGCCGTCCACGGCCACCAGCTTGTTCCACTGGCGGCTGCGCACGAACTGGGTGCACAGGGTGCGCAGGCAGCTCATGAGCACATAGAGGTAAATGAGCAGGCCGTACTGGGCCATGTCGGGCAGGAACCGTGCAATGGGCCAGCACAGGACCAGGATGCCAAAGCCGCCCAGAATGGTGAGCAGGCCGTTGGTGAACACCTGCTTTTCGCTGTTGCCCTTATCCAGACCAAAGCGGATGATAGCATTGGACATGCCCATGGACACAAAGGGGATGAGCAGGTTCGCGTACTGGCTCAGGATCTTGGACAGGCCCAGATCCGAGATCTCGGCCATGGCGTAGGTCAGGAACGGCTGCACGATCAGCGTGAGCAGTTTGGACGAAAAGCTGGAAATGGCAAAGATGAGGGTGTTGCCGGCCAGTTTGGAGTATTTATCGCCGCCGGACTTTTTTTCGTTTTCCAAGGGAAGTCTGCCTCCTGTTTCTACTTCTTCAATAGCTCCCGCCGGGCTTTCCAGTCCGGCAGCATCTTTGCCACCTCGGCCCAGAACGCCGGGCTGTGGTTGGCCTGCAAAAAGTGGCAGTATTCGTGCACCACCACATAGATCTGCGCCGCAGGCGGCATGTTGTACAGCTGCAGCGCAAAGGTGATCTGCTTTTTGCCGGGGCAGCACACGCCCCAGCGGGTGGTCATGCTGCGCACCTTGAGGGTGGGTTTCTGGCCGCCCAGCACCCCGGCAAAGGCCGGGTAGACCTGATCGCTCATGGCGGTAAAACAGGCCAGTGCGGTCTCCTTGTCCGGCAGGTCGGCATTGTCGCGGGCCGCTTTTGCCATCACTTCCTGCCGGGTGTCGTGGATCCACTGTGCGTTCTTGCACACAAAGGCGTCCGCCTGTTCCAGGCTGGTGCGCAGCGGGATGCTGACCATCACGGTGCCGTTGTCCCGTACCCGCAGATGCAGCTGTTTGATCTTTTTGCGGTACAGCTCGTACTGGATGCCGCCCGCGCTGCGCAGCTGGACTTCCGGTTTTTGTGCGGCCACGTCAGGACGCACGCTCTGCCCGCTGCGGGGCCGGCAGCTGGGCCAGCATCACGGCGGCAAAGATCAGCACACAGCCCACGCCTTCGCGCGGGGAAAGGCTCTGATGCAGCAGCACCCAGCCGCCCAGTGCGCTGAACACGCTTTCCAGGCACATGATCAGGCTGCCCACGGCAGGGTTCATATCCCGCTGGCCCAAAATCTGCAGCGTGTAGGCCACGCCGCTGGACATCACGCCGCAGTACAGCAGGGGCACCGCGTTCACGGCAAATTCCGCCGGGGCCGGGTGCTCCAGCAGCAGCGCTGCCACCGAGCTTTCCACCGCCACCACAAAGAACTGCCGCAGGCTCAGGCGCACGCCATCCACCTGCGGACCATAATGGTTCACCGCCATGATCTGGAAACTGAACAGCACGGCGCACAGCAGCAGCACCATGTCGCTGGGTTCCACGCCGCCAAAGCCGCTCTGCATGCACAGCAGATACAGCCCGCACACCGCGATGGCCACGCTGAGCCACAGCTGGGGGCTGCCGCGGCGGCCCAGTGCCAGCCCGAAGATGGGCACCAGCACCACATACATCGCCGTGAGGAAGCCTGCTTTGGCCGTGGAGGGGTTCAGTGTCAGGCCGAACTGCTGGGCAGCCGACGCCACAAACAGCAGCGTGCCGCACACCAGGCTGGCCCGGCGCAGGCAGCGGCGCTCCTCCGGCGTTTTCGGTGCCCCAGTGGTGCCGGTGCTGCGCTGACGCACCAGGTCAAACACCTTGACCGTGGGCAGCAGCACCAGCACCGCCAGCCAGCTGCGCCCGGCCAGAAAGCTGCAGGCGCCCATGCCGGAACCGGCGCTCTGGGCCACGAAGGCCGTGCCCCAGATAAACGCGCACAGCAGCAGCAAAAGCGAATTCTTGCGTTGTGTATTCATCAGCCGACGCCCTCCACCTTGAGCAGACCGTAGAGGTAGTAACGGCTGGAATCATAGGAGATGGTCATGCGGTAGATGGCCGCCGGGTCCAGCCCGGAGATGGTGCAGGTGTAGTCGGTGCCGTCGGTCTTGATGTAGTAGGTGCTGTCCGGCACATACTCCACGCCGCCGTCTACCTTTTTCCACAGCGCCACCTTGAATTTCTGGGTGCCCTCGGCGGTGCCGCAGGCCATGACGGTCAGCGTGCCGGTGGGTGCCGCAAAATAGTTGGTCTGGCGGCTCCAGATGCCGTTGAACACGGCGTACAGGGTGCCGTCCACCATGGCAGTGTCAAACTTTGCCGAAGCGTCCGCAATGCCCTGAATGATCAGCGGGTCTGCGGTAGCGTCCGCCCAGCGGGTGGTGTCCTCTTCCTGCACCTCGCCGGAGCTGCCGGTGATCTTCTGCGCCACACCGCGCAGTGCGTCCTTGCAGCCGGTCAGACCGGCCACCAGCAGAGCGGCGGCCAGCACAACGGCCAAAAAGCGTTTTTTCGTTTTCATAAACGTTTCCTCAACCTGTCAAAGGGTTTGATGTTCCTGTTTTTTCGGGTTCCGGCAGAGCCGGGTCTATCTGTATAGTATACCGCATTTTGCAGCACCGCACAAGAGAGCCGCCCGGCTTTTGCGCGCGCTGCCGCCCGATTTCATGCAGTTTCTTTGCCATCGGCGGCCGCCAGTGCCCCACACTCGGCAGCGGCGAGGGAAGTCTGCTCCGGCCCGAACAACGAACCGTACCGGTACAGGGCCCAGCCCCCGGCTCCCTGCTCCCGCAGAAAGGCCACCTGGTCGGCCAGCGCACGGCCGGTGCTCCAGCCCGACAGGCTGTTTTCGTTGCTGCCGCCGTCGCCTACTCCCACACGGTAGGCTCCCAGCCCGAAATACAGGGCCACGTCCGCCGCGCGGGGATAGGCGAGCCATGCGGGCACGATGTTCTCAAAGGCAAAGCGGGTGCTGCCGTTGTGCAGGGCAAAACCCTGCCCCCAGTACACCTGCGGGCACAGATAATCGACCACCGCATCCCCGCCGCCGGACGCCAGCCAGCCGGTCACATCGCTGTACTGCTGGTTTTCGTCGTTGTCCGGGTTGCCCTGGGGGCTGATGCCGAACCGCAGGGTAGGGTCCGCCGCTTTCACCGTGTCGTGCACGGCCCGCACCAGCGCGGTCACATTTTCCCGCCGCCACGCGGCAAGATTTCCCGCCCCGGACGCCGCAAACTGCGCCGCGTCGATGCTCTCATCGGTGGTAGGGTAGAAGTAATCGTCAAAGTGGATGCCGTCCACCGCGTAGTTCTGCACCAGCTCGGCCACGCCCTGCACCACATAGTCGGCGGCGGCAGGCTCGGCGGGGTTCAGGTAAAGGCCCTCGTCCACCGTGCACACCCACTCCGGGTGGGTGTTGGCCAGATTGCTGTCCGCAAGGTTCGGCGGCATGGCCGCCGAGGAGCGCAGGCGGTAGGGGTTGACCCACGCTTCCACCGAGATGCCCCGGGTGTGGGCTTCCTGCAGCAGCACGTCCAGCGGGTCAAAGCCCGGGTCCTGCCCCTGCACGCCGGTGCACAGATGGCTCCACGGAAACAGACTGCTGCGGTACAACGCATCCCCGAAGGGGCGCACCTGGGCCAGCACTGTGTTCAGCCCCAGTCCGGTACAGTTGTCCAGCAGCTGCACCACTCTGGCGCGGAAGGCATCCTCCGTGGAAAAGTCCATGGCGGCCCATTCCAGATAGCTCACCCACACGGCCCGCCACTCCCCGGCCGGCAGCGCCGGGTTGGGGTCTGCCGAGGGCTCCGGGGTGCTGTCGGCGGCCGCAGGGGAAGTGCCCCGGCGCAGGGCCAGCCCTACCGCGGCACACACAGCCGCCCCGGCCCCCAGCAGAAAGGTGCGCCGCCCCATGCGGCGGTTTTTGCGTCCTGTCTTTTTCCGGCTGCGCCGGGTCACAGCTCTTCCTCCTGCAATTTATACAGGGTCAGCGCCGCCCAGCCACGGGCACAGGCCAGCAGCACGAACAGCAGGTTCGTCCAGAAGGCAAGCCCGGCCATGCCCGCATAGCGGGTGAGCAGCCAGAACACCGTGCGCAGCACCTCCGCCGCGCACACCAGCTGCAGCTGTCGCTGAATGGGCTTGCCGCGGCTGTACTCGATGCCCAGCAGGGCAGGCCACACCAGTGCCGAGCACAGGTCGCCCGCCCAGCCGCCGGCCGCCAGCTTACTGAGCATCAGCAGCACGAACACCAGCGTGTAATTGCGCTTTTCGGCCGCCGGGGCACCTTTTTGTGCTGCCAGAAACAGCGCCGCGATGCCGGTCAGGCAGAACGCCACCAGTTCCAGCGCTGAAAAGTCCATGCCGCCCAGCACGGCAAAGCCGCCCAGCATGGAAACCGCCGCTGCGGCCAGCAGAAAGAAGTACCAGGTCTTGCGTGTGAATTTGAGCTTCATTGCGTTCCTCCCGCCCGGTGCAGCGTGCAGCGGGCCTGCTGAATTTTTCAAAGAATTAAAAATATTATAGCACAAAACCGCGCAGGTTGTGTTACAATAAGGAAAACTATTCCGGAGGTTTTCCATGAACGCTGTTGTTTCCATCGTCCTGCTGGCCGCCGTGCTGGGCGTGATCGTGTTTCTGCTCTCCCGGCGGGAAAACGGTCGCCGCAGTCAGTACGGCCCGGCCGGGCTGTCCGAGTTCCGCACCGACCTTGCACTGGACGAGTGCTTCGACCGGCTGGACGAACACAACGACTCCGACGTGTTCGTCTACGACTGCCGCCGGGAGCGGGACGGCGGCTTTTTGCTGCACCTGACCCTGCACCAGCCCACCCAGCAGCCGCTGGACACCCTGTACACCCTGCGGCTGGACCCCGGCCGCCAGACCGTGGTCACCCTGATCTTCATCCGGGAGGCCTTTGGCTACAAGGAGCCGCTGTTCCCGCAGGAGATGCTGGACGAATTCATGGCCCAGAAGCTGGACGCCCACCGCACCCGGTGATTTTTGCGGGCAAAGGGGCTTTTCATTTGCCGCAGAATTTGTTATACTAAATAATGGCGCTGCGGCGCTCTGCGGGCTAGTAGCTCAGTTGGTCAGAGCTGGCGGCTCATAACCGCTTGATGTAACGATTTTCATTTTCAAAACCTGTTTGTTTACGTCACTTTTTGAAGTAGCAATCTTCAAAAAAGCGGTTTCACCTACTTTTTACCTACGAAGGAGCATTTGAACGCGCCCTCACGGGTACGTTCAAATTCCATAAGGGCCAGTAGTTCAGTGGTTAGAACTCCCCGCTCATAACGGGGTTATCGCGGGTTCAAGTCCTGCCTGGCCCACCAAAAAAGCACGAAGGTTTCGGCCTTCGTGCTTCTTTTTTGCTCACTCGTACAATTCTTTGCTCATCTGATTGCGGATTTCTTTGCGCCGCTTGTCGTAGACCTGTGTGTAGATTGCAAGGGTCGTGCTGGGCTGTGCGTGTCCTGCTTCGGCGGCTACTGTCGCCACACCGATCTCCGGGTTGGACAGCAGGATACTCACGAATGTGTGCCGGAACATATGAGGGTGAAGCCCCTCAATCCCGGCACGGTTCCCAATCCGCCGTACCAGCGCACCATAGCTGTCCGGGTTAATCGGAAAGCCGTGGTCGTTGCAGATCACGAAGTCTGTCCCTCGAAATGCAAGGAGCGAGGGCGCATACTTGGAACTTTTCTTATCAAGATTTTTCTGCCAGCTCCCTCCCATCAATTTTTTCTGGGACTTCCAATACTGATAATATTCTTTCAGGAAGTCCATGTACTCCGGCGCAACGTCCACATCTCGGATATTGCTCTCCTTGGTCGTTGTCAGCTGATACCCAAAATCTTTGAATACCAGAAGCGACTTTGAAATATGTAGGGTGCATTCCTCAAAGTTGACATCCTTCCAAGTCAATCCCGCCAATTCACCACGCCGTACACCAGAGTTGAGCAGCGATAGCACAATGATCTGCTCCAACATGGTGCTTTCCTTCAAAGTATCCTGAAGCTGCTTGATTTGACTTTTCTTGATGGTATCAACGGATTTACTGCGCTTTCCAAGAGCCGGTACTTTATGCATGGGATTCTGTACTCCGTAGTTCTCATCGGCATATTCGAGTGTCGAGCGAATGAACAAAGCATACTCTCTCATGCTTTTCCGGGTCATCGGGTGCTTGACGGTTTCCACATCAAACGCTTCCTCGACCTTGCAGTTCAGGGCGATTGCCACCTGCTGTGCCGTTTTTATGTCAACGACCTCCCCACGGAATGCTTTTTCGATGGTCTTTGCGCCGCAATCGCACCTTGCTGCCAACTTCGGGCAGGATTCCTTTTTCATATCCAACCCCTTCTGATTGACAACTGCATGGGTTCGATTCCGCGCACCGCCCAGTTCGATCTGCTCCAAAATCCAGTCGCAGTCTTTCTTTTTGATTGCGCCAACAGGTTTCTGTGCAAATTCCGGGAACTGCTGAATTTTCCGCAGATAGTTTTCTTTTCCCCTTGTAGTATTCGCCTTGTTGCGGTGACTGTCGTAATCGCCCTCCAAACGGGCGGATGGGGCAAGTCTTGCCTTTTTGGATTCTATGTACTCCTGCGCAACGACTGCAAAGGATTTTCCTGCATTGCTGGCTTCCTTGTCTGCCTTCTCCTGCTCCTGCCGTTCAAATTCGGCGGCGGCAGCATTGGCTGCGGCATTGCGCGCACGAGCGTTTTTCAGCTGAGTGGGGTCAAAATCAAACCGACCATAACGGCGTTCGATTTTGCCGTTCACCAGAACATTTGCAGTGATCTGGTAATACCGGGGCTTCTTCTTGGGTTCGATCAATTTAACGGATGCCATATATTTACCGTCCTTTCTGTGTGGTGGTTATCTCTGTCACGATGAGTATAGCAGTTCAGGCGGTTAATTTTTAGGATGTCGCAGTTTACGCCCGCATCCTTGACAAATCACAAAGTTTTCGTTCCACCGTTGAAGTGGTCAGCCATCTTGCCAAGGTTGATATACCATTTGATGCCTGACTGGAACGCCATGCCCGGCACTTCCCGGCAAAGGCGGCGGATGTAATATTCAGGCAAGCCCATACGCTGACTTGCCTGCTTGATGCTGACGATCTGCGGCAGGACAACTGCTTCGCTCTGGATCTCCGGCGATACCATCACTTTTTCATTCATCGGCATTCCTCCTGTCCCATTCATTGATTTCCAAACTGTTCATCAGGGCTTCTTCGATCCGGCGCATTTCATGCCGTGTAGTCTGCCCTAGGAAGCGCTGTATGCGGCTTTTGTCTATCGTGAATATCTGTTCCAGTTGAACCACAGACGGCTTCTCAAAGGCTGTATTGTGGGCTATCAGAACATGTGTGGGCTGGTATTTCTTTTTCTCGGTGCGGGAAGTCACTGTCGCCACGATAAGCGTAGGCGCATAGCGGTTTCCCACATCGTTTTGCAGAACCACCACAGGGCGGGTACCGCCCTGTTCCGAGCCGATATGCGGTTCCATGTCTGCATAGTAAATGTCCCCTCTGAGGTATTTCCAGTCTTTTGGTATGATAGCTATCAGACCTCCTGTTCTTCTGTATGTAGCAAGAGCCGCCCGGTTTTGACAGGCGGCTCTTGCAGGAAAAAGGAGTATGCCTAGAAAGGCGAGAATGTCACTGCTTGATGGGCAGATTAAAGCGGCGGCTGGCACCGTTGTAGGTGCGCAGGATCAGCATCATATACTTGTAGCTGACCGTGCCGCTCAGAGATTTCTCGTCGTTTACCAGCGTCATGGGGTGAACAGTGCGCAGCCGCTTGACCAGACGATCCGGGTCATACTCGCCCTGATACAGAGCCACAAAGCGAACCATGCCCTGCAGGATGCCGGAGCGGAGGGAATCGGG
>ENA-USUM01000312-USUM01000312.1-human-gut-metagenome-genome-assembly--contig:-NODE-312-length-26904-cov-36.438215_pt1 | contig 26904 bp, 35 predicted proteins | sample MGYA00250063_ERZ773402 | MGnify/ENA primary metagenome ERZ773402 (study PRJEB29103, sample SAMN06112030) | human gut metagenome | biome: human gut; feature: ankylosing spondylitis patient; material...
TCGGCAATCAATGTCAGTGCGTCGTATATGCTTGTATTGTCGTAGGAGACAAGCACGCTTTTGCTCGCCGTGTCTTCATCGACTCCGTGCAGTTGCACGCGGTAGTCCATTCCCAAGCAATCAAGGTTGTCGATGATTGCCGCTTCTGCCTGTGTGATGATGTCGGCTGTGTGATTCCACGACGATTCCTTGCGGTAACGCTTCTCCACGTCGCCTACTTTCTGTTTGTAGACAAGCATCGCGATTTTGTTTTTCCACGCGTGGTGCGGCGCCTCGAACTTCAACTCGTACTCATAGCCGCCTGTCGTCTTGCTGATGTTCGGCTTCTGGTCGGAGACAATGACAAAGCGTCCGAAGTCGGTATCGATATAGTCGCCGATTGCGATGTATAGCGGCTCGGCGACCACGAATTTCAGCGTCACATAGTCATCGCCCATGAGCGCGAACCGCCGCACAGAACCGCTGCCCACGACCACCGTCGCGCGCTCCTTGCCTGTGCTTGTCTTTATGCTGATTTCCGCTATCATTTGGCTCGGTTGTTCGGGTTTGGTTCGATGATTTTCAGCGTGAATTTAGCAAGTCCGTCAATCAACTGCGAATACTGACTGCACGACTGAAAAAAAGTGCGATAGATAATATCTGGCTGCCATCGTGTTGAGATTTCAAGATAACCACCAGCGAGTACACGACAGAACGCATTGTACTGCGCGATGAAGTGTTCTTCATCCGCAGCGATTAGGTGTATATCCAACGAGATTGTACGCTCGGCGAAAACGGGATTGTTGTTTATCAATCTTGATCCGTGTTCCGTTCGCGCCGTGGTCTTTATGTAGTCTTTCATCTCTGGTGGCGTCATCAGTGATGTAAGAGCCGTTTGCGACAAACTTACACCCCACGTTGTGTAAGCATCCTTGCCGTTTATAATCAAGTCACCTTTCATATCAATTCATTGTTTTTTTCTATCCAGCGATAACTCGCAAACGTGTATTCATTTCATCTATCTTTTCACCGAATTCATTGCGTATTCTCCGTGTATCAGCGGCAATGTCTTCAAGATACGATGTTGACCGATTCATAATCGTCACGACTTCTTGCAGCAATGTGTTTCGCACAGTGCTTATCGCTATTGATGTATCCATTTTGTTCAGTAGACTCAATACATCAATATGTATGTTTTGAGCCGTAATCTGCAACATCGTAAAGCGACCGCTCAATTCCTCGGCAGTGTCCTGCGACATTGCCTCAAAACCGCCCGAATCGCCGCTCTGCTGAGTGTAATTGTCATAGCCCGTGAAGTCGGCGATATTATCGCGAATCTCCGTACCTTTTTTGTAAATCTCATTAAGCGCGTCCTTGAAGTAGTCTTTCTGTAGCTCTGTCAGAGTGCCGTTACTGAGTGCTGTTACATAACTTTCGTACCATTGCTTCAGATCCTTGTCGATTAAATCTTGCAGTGCGACGGACAACAATGCTCGCTGCATTAGCTCTGTGAAATCATCAGCAAAGTCCTTTGCGTCCTTTGACATATCCATCAAAGCTGAAACAAAATTATCTTTCATAGTATCGAAAGACACTTTTGCGATGTTCTCTTGCCACTGCTTGGTATATTCTTCAATCTTTTCGGCTTGCTCTGCATACGCTTGCAGCTTTTCAAGAACGTCTTTGCCAAAATTCCCTTCGCCTGTGCCGCGGATTGCTTCTGCAATATCGACATTAGCAAGAAGTTTCTTCATTTCTTCGGGACTTAATGACCAGATGTCGCCGTTGAAATTTGATTTGACATTCTTTTGCGCCCACGCTATTTGCGAGGAAGATAATCCCTCCCAATAGTAATTCCAGCTGTGATGTCCTTTCCAATACGATGCTTGCGCTTTGGCAATTTCAAGCAGATTATTGTTCGTTTCCGTCTGATTCTTCTTCGCTTGTTCGTAAGCTTCGTTCGATTTGAAGATATTGTCATCCTTGATTGTTTCGTTTAGTGAATCGATTGAGTTCTGCAACAGCTTGTTCCTATCGGTAAGCGATTCTATTGTTTTGGCAACTTCTTTAGAGTTTCCATCTAAGCCAAAAAGATCGTCTACACCGAACCATCCAGCAATGCCGCTGAGCAACCCCTGCACGATGTTGCCCACGTCCTTAATGACATCGATGATGATTTCGGGAAGTTCCTCCACCACCTTGTTTATCGTGTCGGCCACCTTGTCGAACAGGTCGTTGATGAAACCTTTCGGGTCATCACTCAGCGCGTCAAGTATCTGGAGTATGGCACCGACGATGCCGCCTATCTTGCCGCCCAACTCGCCCAACGACTTGCCGATGCCGTCGGAGCCTTTGGCGAGCGAGGTGATGAGCTTGGTGATGCCGTTGGCAAATCCGTACAACGAGCCATTTGACATCTCATTGAGATAGTTCGTGAAATTGCTGATCCCGTTCGCTGCCTTGCTGACACTTGTGCTTAGATTGCTGCTTGTCTCATTAACTTCTTGCTGAGCGTTCTGCATCTCTTTGCCTGTGTCCGCAACGTTCGCTTTTGCAAGATCAACACGCGTCTGTGCGATTTTCTTAGCGTCATCAGTAGTCGCGTTCGCAAGACCCTTGTTCGCTTCTTCAAGCTGACGAACCGCTGCACTATGTGTGTCGGTTTTCTCTCGCAAGTTCTTAACAGCATTTTGGTACAATTTCGCCTCTTTGTTTATATCGCCCCAAATGCGGAAATTGAACACAGATGTAGACTTACCCCCTGTTTCCAAACGTAATTGTTCGCGAAGATCCGTATAAGTTTTCTTGTCCGTCGCGGAGAGTGCCTTAAATTCGTCAGTCTTGATATAATCCTCGACTTTCTGCAAGGTCGCTTTGGCAACATCTTTAAGTATATTGCCCACTCCTTGAAATGTGGCACTCCAGTCAATGCCCATCGACAACGATTTGGCATTGGCGTTCGATATTTGCGACGCTTGTTCTTTTTTCAATGCAGCGATGCGCCAACGTTTGGTTTCTTCGCTATCACCGCTGTCTTGCACATCTTTGATTTTCTGTGCATATAATGCAGCAATAGCGTATTTCTGTTCTTGTAACGTTCCGTACTGCTGAAGATAGTCCGACATCGCTTGCAGTTCCGCACTAATGGTTTCTCGTTCAAGTTCAATGCGTGACTTTTGCCGACTTTTCTCGTTGTTTTCATCAGCCTTGTTCAAGGCGGTGCGTTGCTCATCAGTCAACCCATCAACACCTACAGAATTGCCCGCTTTCTTGTTCTCGGCAATCCAGTCACGACGTTGTTTCTGTATCGTTTCTTTGCGCTTCTTATACTCATCTTCAATCTCACGCAGACGTTTCTCGCTGCCTTCGTGCATAATAGCCGTTTCATCGGCTTCGTTCTGCGTTTGCAACGCAATCAATTCATCATTGAGTTTACGCTGTGCCTGTTCGCGCTTTGCAGCTTCTCTTTCTCGTTCCGCCGCTTCATTTCGATGAGTCTTGCCACCCTTATTTATCTTAGTCTTAGTCCTATTGTACTCTTTTTCAGCATCATCAAGAGCAGCTTTCAAGTCATCACGCTGCTTTGCGAATTGTGCCTCCGTGAGTGAGTTTGACTTATTCGCGATGAAATCATTGTATTTCTTAAGGGCGGCTTCGTAGTTCTTCTTCGCATCGGCGACATATTTATCACTTGACGCGCGAGGCGCGCTGCGTTCGTTATCCTCGCGTACAAGCGTATTTATTTGTGCTTCGAGTTCTGATAGAGAGAAATAGCCACGCAAAGCCTGTGGACCCGAAATGATGTGTCCGACTTTTTTGCCGTTCACCTTCATATCGTTCCGTAGTTTTTTTCGCTGTGCGATAATAGTCTTCAGGTCTTTGTTGCTGACACCAGACAAGTCGTTTAGATATTCAGCAACGTTCTGCTTTTCCTTTGAGCGGCTTAATTGCTGAAATCTTGTTCTAAGACTTTTTAGTTCCGCCTTCTCTTCCCACGTCAGCCTTGATTCGACTGTGATTTTTTTCCCATCAACACCAGTTATTGTCCTTTTGTTTTCGAGTTCCGCGATACGCTTATTAACTTTGGCGGCTTCGGTGGCTACGTTCTTAATACTATTTTTCCCGTCGAGTGCAGCGATTTCCTCCTTGATTGTCTTGATGTTTTTCAAGACATCGTATTCAGTTCTGTATTTTTTGAAGATTTGCGGATAGTACTGCTCGAGCGCAAACAACGCATCACGGCGCGCTGTCGTGCTTGTCGCTTCATCGCTGGCAATCTGGGTCAGCTCCTCGATTTTCTGCCGATGTTCTTCTTCTTTCTCTATTACTTTCTGTTTCTCCTCATCATATTTCTCTGTCGCCTCTTGTACAAGTTCGGCTTCTGTTTTCATCGACGCTAAAGCAGCAACGACACCAGCAATAGCCGTTGCCACAAGCACGTATGGATTACTCAACATTGTCGCGTTGAGAAGTTTCTGCGCACGCTCGACAAGAACCAACCAATTGTAATGGATTGCTTCTGCCGCTGTTGCCCATCCTTGTGCAGCAGCGACTGTCATAACCGCCGCCTTGTACGCTCCGTATGTAGCGACAAGTCCGAGCAACATCCGCCCGAATTGCTCATAATGCTCAACAATATACGATACCCCCGATAAGGTAGTATTGATGATACCTTCGGATTGTTGGCCAAGTTTGTTAAACATAACATCGATAGCATCCTCGATGTTGCTTATCTGTCCTGTAATGGTTTTTGACTGCTCATCCATCAATCCGCCAAAGCGAGAGCCAGCGGATGTCATATTATTAAACGCTTGCTGGAATACATCTGACGTGACGCGCCCAGCCGTTACCATATCACCGAGTTTGTCGGTCGTCGTGCCGAGAACCTTTGCAAGTTCCTCGGCAATCGGAATGCCCCGCCCTTGGAATTGACGCAAGTCTTGCGTAAACATTCGCCCTTGCGTCATCGTAGTACCATAGAGATACACCAAATCATTCAAAGGGATAGACAAGCCAGCGGCGACATCACCGCAACGTACCAAAGTATCGTTGACATCTTCAGCAGCGATTCCATAGGCGAGCAACTGCTTGGCGCCCTGTGCAACGCCTTGCAAGTCAAACGGAGTGGTGGCGGCAGTCCGCACTAACTGCGACATCAGAGCATCAGCTTTCTCCGCACTGCCGAGCATCGTTCGGAATGCGACATCGAGTTGTTGAAACTCTCCGCGTATCTTGACAAGATTTTGCACAAGTTCTTTCGCGCCGAAAGCCAAGCCCATAGACGCAGCAAGTTTACCTAACCTATCCGCGAATTTATCCAAGCCTGTCCCCGACTCTTCCGCAACCTTTGCCGTTCTGCGCATTTCGCTCTGTATCTCGGCAAGCTTTCGCATCACTTGCTGATTATTGACGCTTATTGTGAAATTCAATTCTGCCATTTCTACCCTCCGAATAATTGGCGAATCAACGCAGCGTTCTGCGGATCATCGCCATCCAACACTTGGCAATCGCCATTCTGTACACCCAGTTTCCGCATTTCATCATCATTGAGATAAGCGGTATTCAACGCATCGGCAATCAGCATTTGCAAATTCGCATAAGAGATACCCCAGACGACATACTGCATTGTCCAGCCATATCGCTGACAAGCGTAATCAATCAACGAGCCGTACACGCTACGACCGCCGAATGAAACAGTCTTTGATGTTTTTTTCTGCATCGCAGTGATACGTTCACGCATCACTCGCTCCACGTCAAGACCGATATGTTTTGCAAACATCTCTACGTCTGTCCATCCAAGTGTCAGCATATAGACACTTGCGAGCTGTTCGACATCGAGTGTCGCAAACTCTTTTGTTCGGTTCTCAATGAGAGTTGCATCAAACAAGTCATACCGCCGACGGAAACTATACAACGCAAGGATGCGGCACACATCATCTTTGTGCGTGCTGCACACTTTAAGCATCTCTGCGAAAACATTGACCTTAAGATTCTCTGTGCTGAAACCAAGCGATTGTGTGATTGGCGCAACAAGATATGTCACACCAAGAGATGGCGGATAAAGGCAGTACCTTTTGCCGTCAATGTCAAAGGCTATCGGACGTTCGATAATCGTATCGATCATCTGTGCTTCTATGTCTTTCCGCTCATTCATATAGTGCCCGATGTCGGATTCGAACCGACAATACCACCTTCACAGGCGCGCCTTTCCAATAGCCAATCGGGCGGCGCGGTAAAATCTATGGAAAACCCGCGCCCAACATTACCTAACTCAACTTAACTAATCACTTAACTTGTATTGTTATGAGAAAAAACCAATCTTATGCGTCTGCACCAACCTCGATTTTATCCTCCGCCCCTGTTGTGTCGGATGGATCAATCTCAATTTTGCTAATCGTGCCTGCTGGTTGTTCGGTGACGATCACCGTTCCCCAATAGATTTGCTTGTGTTTCGCGTCTTGCTTCAAAGCGTCGAACGTGTAGTTCCACACACCGCCATCAGCGGTTGTGAATGTGTCCTCTACAGACGCAGCCGATTTCAGAAACGCAAAACCTTGCGAGGCTGGATTCTCTGGCTGAAGCACAACTGCATATTGACCGCCAATGACACCATCATCAGCGATAATAGGCATAGTACGACCTTCAACCGCACGGATGTTCAATGCAAGCGCGTATGTGTTGCGATTGTATTTCACATCCTCATTCTCGCCACCTTCAATTTTGGCTTCGTTCTTGTTGCCTTTGGTGGTTGATAATTGGGTAGAACCTTCAACAGGAGTCGGCAACTCAATCCAAGAGCCGCCCCCTCCAAGTTTCTTGACAAAAATTCGGGGCTTACCCCACGCTAATACTGCCATATCTGTTACTCGTTATAATTCTGGAAAAAAAGTCTATTATTAATCATCTGTTCGTTTCTGCCGTCTACGGCGTACACTCTTTGCGAGTCCATCTTCCACCGCCAACCGTCGCCGAAACGCAAGCCCAAAACATCATCAGACAATCGGCAAAGTTCCCGTAGGCGCGCATCGTCGGATTCATACGCGGTACGTCGCCTAAGGTCGGGAACGTATATATTGACATTGATATATGCCTCTTGAAACTCTCCGTTTTGATTCGCCAAAACGGAAATGCACAAGTCTTCGGTGTTGGACTCGCCTGGTCGTCTACCTTTGTAGCACTTGCCGTTGATGTTTTCGGCAAGAGGCGAAGATTTCACATAAGTCCAAACCAAATCCATAATCTCAATGTCTGTCTTCATCTCTTAATCTTCGATATTTGTGCTTCAAGTTGTGCCATGACTTTTGGTGTCTCCGCTCTTGCCCATAGCTCTGTATTGGCAAGAACATCCTTCGAGTCAATGGCTTCCACATACGACGCATAGTTCATTCCAGCGACAACTATCAATACCCACTTTTTTCGGATTCCGCTTGCGACCTTAGTAGCATAACTCTTGCCGTCGGTCGCGCCTTCTGCGCCGTTCCCCACTACAGCAAAATCGGATATTGATATGACATTACCATTGTGTACCACCGCATAGCCGATTGACGAGCGAAGATTGCCAGTTTGGTCGCACCAGCTTTGCGCTGCCGACCTTTCGCGAATCTTCGCAACGCACATCTCGCCAAGCCTTGACAGAGCGTTGAATATCACTCTATCAACACGTTCTGCGATTCTCTGCGCTTCATCGTTAATACCTTGCATCTGTATAGAAATAGGCATTATCATCCAATTTATCCAAGCCAAAGTTTGTATTGAAGATTGTACGGAACGAACCCCTTGACTTCAAGTTCAAAAACTTTTCCGTAACGTGTAAGCTGCACTCGTTCCCCTACCTCAAACCATCTCACTCTCGGAGGCAGAAAAGCGGTGAACGTATACTTCCGCGTCACTCCATCTTCGAACAATCGCTCTTGTGGCTGTCCGTTCGCATTGGCAAGACACTCGATTTTTTCATCATCGAGATGTGTTTCGCCTTCGTGATAGTCACCAAGTTCATCCTCATATCCATCAGATGTGATGTATCGTTGTATATAGCCGTTTGTTCTCATCTCACCACATATCAGAGCCGTTGTCAATTGTCGTTGCGTCATCACCGAGAAATTCAGAAGCATCCAAGCCGCCTTGACTGCACCACCAAGCAATGTTTCTTCGCACTGCCGCTAAATCTGTCGCAGCTGAAATTCCGTTCTCGCTGCGGCTTGTTTCTACCCAGCCACGGACAATGCCTATGGCTGCTCGCAAAATCTCAACATCTTGCGGCATTGCCGTTGCTTCAGAATCCAAGCCAGCGTTTACAAGCGCGAGTGTAGCGGCGTCGGTATCAACATAGCACGTGTTGCAAATCAACTTGCATTGCGCCTTGAGTGCTTCCAAATTAGTCATATCAATAATCCGTTTTGAGCGTGTAGATATTATCCATCTCGGTAATCACTGGGAGCGAAAGGCTCTCAGCTTTCGTAAACTCACCCTTGTTGGCACCCTTGGTTTCGCCCACGTGCCACTTGGAGACACGGATGCGCCCGTAGTTAGAATACGACACATCGTTCTCTGGATTAAGTTCGTTATCCGAAAGAGCGTTTTTAACAACACCGAGCTTGCCAGCTGGAATAAAGACTATGTTCTTCGCGTTGAACGGATTCACGGATGTAATCTTGCCATTGTCTTGAACGCGCACCTGTCTACGGATCTTCTCAAACTGCGGATAGCCGTTCGCTTCAAGGTAAGCATTGATGTCGGATAGCTGCACAAGCCTTGAACCTTTGTCAGTACCCCAAATCATCTGCTTCATCTTCTTTGTGCGGCACATATAGGCAATCACGCTCGGAGCGGCGAGAACCTTGCCGAGAACAGTCTTGTCGTCAGCAGCGTCAAGTATTGCTTGAATATCCTCCATGCAATCCACAGAGTCAATGTTCGCCTCCGTCCATTTTGTTTTCGCTTGTGCAATATTGCTTGCAGGCTGATTGTAATCGATTGCACCACGAACACCACCTTCGGGGTTGTTCTTATTGTCGAACGTGAATTTGCCTTCATTGAACAGCGCGCCAAGGAATATCATATCCAAGCGTGCTTCAACACCATTGACGACGGTAGACACATCGCCCCACATCAAGTCGATAAGTTTCTGCTTCTTGACACTATCAGAAAGTGCCTTTGTGTCCATAATCTCGAGAATCTTGCGATAATCTTGCATAGACATTGGGCGAGTGATAGCGTGGTTCAACACGCGCTCTTTAACGGTATCAAGCCCGTTTGAACCAATGATTGGCTCTTTAGAGTTGTCGCCAATAGTGGCTGCCGCAATAGTCACATTGTACTTGCCAATGATCTCCTCAAAGTCAAGCCCAATAGTCGGAGTGTCCCAGTCAAGGTAACTGCGATATATCACTTTGTCGAACAACTGCTTGTTCAGTTCAGAAGCCTTATCAATTCGTGTCTGAATGTTCCTTGTCAGTTCTCCGAAAATAGATGAAAAAACTTGATTAGCCATATCTTACCTCCTTCCTATTGTTTAATGAATAAAATGTTGTGATTCGTCTTCAAGAACGCACCGCCATCAAGCCAATCGGCTGGGAATTGCGGACAAACGTCCTTCAACGCAACCGCTGAATAAGCAACATCAAGTGTCGTCATTCCTACTGCACGAGAAGTGTAGTCGGCGCCAAGAATCGTATTCGCTTCGTGCGCTTGCGAATAAGTCGTCGCGCTATCACCTGTGTCTTTGACTGCCTCGACAAGGTAATCACCCTTGGCAAGCGTTGCCAAAGCTGCGGAAAATACCACAACATCGTAATCTGGGTTTGAGCGGTCGACACTTTTGACAGTTACAGCAGCGTCTTTTTTGCCGATTTTCATCACGGTGTCGCCTGCGTAGAAATGATTGTTCTTCGTAACGCGAGGCTTTGTGGTTGTGCCTCCGTCAACAACTCTGCCGACCTTGACGATCGTAGCGGTCATTGTATCGAAGTCAGCGCACACAAGCGCGCCACGAGGGATGACATCGCCAACTGGAATCGATTGACTGCAATTGAAGCCGCCTGGAAGCATACGAACCTCCGTGCGCCAAAACGCATCAAGATTACCAGCATAAGACGTTTTCTTAAATTCAATAGCCATAAAGAATTTGTTTTAAAGGTTATAAATCGGGCAGCTTTTTCGCCCACGCTTCGGCGTCGTCCTTAGCCGCCTGTTCGGACGATGATGTAATGCTCGCCTCAGTTGACGGCATTAGTTTGTTGGTGATAAGATCCTGCTTGTATTCCGTCAATTCTTTTTCAACATCAGCGTCATCCGCTATCGCGAAACGCTTCATCAGAAAATCTGGAATGCCTAATCTTTTCGCCGTTGCTGTGATGTTTGCCGAACGTTCAGCCTTCTGCTTCTCCGCTTTTAAATTCTCATTCTCGGCTTCAAGCGCCGTGAGTTTTTTGTCGGTTTCCGCCTTGAATTTCTTGAACCATTCTGGTTGGTCATCGTCAGCTTTTTTGGATACGCCGTCGTCGCCATCACTATTGTTGGTAGACTTCTTCTTCGCATCCTGTTTCTGCGCCTTGCGTGTCACTTCTGCTTGCATCAAGCGAGCATAAGGGACTGCCGAATTCGCCTTCTCTTCGAGTTCTTCATCAGAAGCCTCGTCACTAACGCCCTCGCTTATTGTTTCCGCAATATCTTCGATGGCTTTCTTTGTCAATCCAAAATCCTTGCATTTGTCTTGGAGCAATTCTAATAGTTTCTTATTCATAATATCACGCGTAAAAATTATTCGTTTGCCTCGCGACAAATATAAAAATAAACCGCTTAAAAAGCGGTGTTTACCAAACAAAAAAATCGTTGTTTTTCAAACAAACTTCAAAAAAGTTTGCCAAACTCGGCATTTTGTTTGCTAAACATTTGCACGTTACAAATATTGTTTGTATATTTGCAGTGTAAAAAGCAAGTATTAAACACACCGCTTAATAAGCGGTCGAGAAAGATTATTAAACTTAAAAAAATGAAAGCAATATACGCAAAGGACATTAAAGCAATGGTTAAGAAATTCAACCTCTCAGAGGTTGAAAGCGACTATCTCAACTATATAGCGGAAGCTATCAACAAGGAGTGTACAGATTTGTGCAAAGACATACAAATGGCTCTTCTTTACGGCTACTCAGAAGAAGAGAAAAACGCAATCAGAGCATTGTTTGTTTACTTTGGTGCAAAGGTACAGAAAGAGAATGAGCTATACAGGAAACTTGATAGAACCTGTTGGGAAATTGCAAAGGTGTTGAAATGTGGCTCTTACCAAGTTATGCAATGGATGAAAGGTATTGCTTGCACAAAAGACCGTTTCGGGAAATTCGTTGAGTGCTCGGACACATTCGGATTGAATTATTTGGAAATAGCATAGCGCGAAGTTGGGCGGATAGAAATATTCGCCTATCTTTGTATCAAATCAAGGAGCAAACGATGAAGCGAATCAAACTGGCGAAAGAAGAGAAGGAGGCTTTACGGATTCTGCACGAGGGTAAAATCAATATGACAACCGACCCTCAGCGAATCGGCAGTCTGTCCTATGGATTTGAAGCACTTGAACGGCTTGGTCTTGCTCGGTGCGCGTGGTCTGAGGGACACGTAATCGAGGATGTCGCAATAACAAGCAAAGGGAGACGGTATGTTGACCATAATCCCAAATTGCGGAACCCTGTTGATTGGCAGAAAATCCTCGCAGTCACATCGGTCATATCTGTTATCATAGCGGCTCTTGCATTATTCATCGCCTGCTCGCTAATTAAGCGTTAAATAATGCAAGCGGCATTATTAAGCCACAAACACTTTTAGCAACTTTTATGCGGAACGCTCCACTAAATTTTGTATTTTTGCTGAAAGGAATTTTTAAATAACACATCATATGGATTACAAAGAATTGATAGGCAAAACGATTTTCGACTTCACGAAAGATGCCGCCCTTATCGAAAGGGTAACCAAAGTGAACCCCTCCGACAAAGAAAAGGTAGCTTTTTATAAAGGACACTGCCACGAAATAAACAGATATAATGATATAATGTTTTTTGCAGCAAAGACAAACAATATGGATTTGTACGAAGCAGCTATGAAAGCAAGGGACGCAGCACAAAGAGAATTTGAAAAGCGAGCAGATGAAGGAATGCGCAACGGCATAATAATTGACTAAACCAAAGGGCTGCATCAAAATATTATATAACATCATTTGCCTTCATCCATTCTTCCAACAATTCTTCTTTGGTTATTGCCTTTACTCCGGTCGCTGTATATTTGACACCATCACGTGCAGTCCGTATTTTTTCGACAAAAGATTTTAATACAGACTTCTTCAAAGGGTCTCCGTTTTTATCCTTAATTCCTCCTTCAACCAGACCCTCAATCAATCCGCTTTGCTGATCTTTATATGCCTCCTTATATAGATGCTTGCGCACCGCATCCAACACTTTATTTTCGTCAAGTCCCAACTTGGAGACAACCCAATCGTAATTTGTCACCATTGGATTATATCCTGTTGACTTACGGTATTTCATATACTGCGGGTGGGGGGTTGCCTGGCAGCCAAGTTTACGATAGAATTCGGGCAAGGTATTCCTGGCAACATATTCATTGGCAAGCTCCATATATGATCGTCGTATTGGCGTATTACAGTAATTCGCACTTTGCCACACACCGCCAATCCACTGCGCCTTATTCCTATTATGTGTGATTTCGTGCCAGAATGTAGCCATTGCATCCGCTTCATCATCCGTGATGTCCTGCCATTTCCCTTTGCCAATCTTCGATAAAGCGGACTTCACTTTATCGATTCGGTCTTGTTTCAATAATATCTTCCCATTCAATAGGGTAGACCCATTGTTGTGGGGATTCGTTTCTACATCAAGCTTCAAATCTCCATTCTCAAACCATTTGCTCTCCGTGTCGCTAAACGTTTTGTTTATCTTGGCAAATGTCTTCTCAATTTGCTCATTTGTCTTGTATTCTTTCAGTAAAAGACCTTCCTCATTCTTCTCTTTCCGCTCGTTCCAACGTTTCTGAATGTTCTGCTTCTCTATATCCGTCTTCTCCCGCTTGATTCTTGTGTACTTCGGATTATCTTTCACCCAATACGGCAACGACTGCGCTTCAGAAACTCTCTTCTTGTTCTTCATCCACCAATCTTGAAAATACTTGTTTGGCTCCCGAATCACGCCCTTACTTTCGGGTATAGGCTCATCATTAAGGATAGCCTCCTGTATTTTATCAAACTCTTTTTCATCTGCAAGTATCGGCACGACATAGCAACGGCATTGCGGATGCCAGCCTTTGAATACAAAGTCCTTCGGGTATACTCCTCGACTGCCTTTCTCGCCACGCCTTGCCGACAAATCATTGCAAATATCTGGCTCTGGATGGTTGTCAGATAGCACAACGCGATAGCCGATGACGAAATCAAGTTGTCGCCATCGCTCTTGATCCGCAGTGCGATATGCCATATTTGTTTCTGTCCGCGCCAACCGCATAGCGTTTTTGTATGACGAACGATACACACCGCGACCGAAAGAATAGTCTTTAAGGTTCACCGTCTGCCATGACACATTGCCCGTCACAGCGTCAACAACCTTGCGTTTCCACACGCGCCCATAAACAGGCTCTTTTCCGACAACGTTGCCGTCAGCATCAAAGATGTCTTGTTCGCCCGTCTTGACACGAAACCGACGAAACATCATATCTGGACGCTGAAGATACTTGCGCACCTCTCGTGAGATTGTGGCGGCGCTCTTGCCTTCGCCCATCGCTACGGATAAAGCCATCTCCATCTCGGTTTTGAAATCACCAACGTATTTCCACACACGCTGTGACAGATTCAATCCACCATACTCAGACTTGCGCTTAAAGATTTTATTATCTCGGATATAAAACTGCGTTAAACGCGCTTATTTTGAATTTCTCTCCGAATCTCTTCGTCCGTGTGGTTTCCGTCGAACAGATCTTTGCATTTGAGGTATTCCGTTGCCGAAATTCCGAAGCGTTTCAGCAGTGATCGAAATTCTTCGACTTCGGCATCGTGAGCTTGGTCGGTTGCTTCTTGCTGTTCGCGCTGGTCGGCTTTCTCGGTTCGCACTTTTCGTGCGCTGTCGTTGTAGTTGCCATCTACAACCTTTGCGAAATTCGTCGGTTTCACAAACCAGTCGAAAGAAGCAATCCAGCCTCGGCGGTTCTTGCCATTCAGAAAATCACTCGCAACCGCTTTCTTCATTGCGTCGAAAAACACTTCTTCGCCATACTCGCGAATGCGTGCCGCTATCTGCTTTTGTCGTTGCTTCTGCATGCTTCGGAGCTTCGGCATCAGCGAATGGCTTTTCTGAGCTTCGTCGTTCCACGATCCTTTTATTTTCTCAAAATCTATTTCGGGGTCTGCTGACGCGTCATTTGCGCCAAATGACGAAACTTTAAAACTTGTTTTTAAAGTTCTAATATCATTCTCATTTACATTCTCATTTTCATTTACATTCTCATTCTCATTTACATTCTCATTTACATTAGGTTGTTTTTGGTTGTTTTTTGGTTGTTTTTTGGTTGTTTCTCGGTTATCTTTTGGTTGTTTTTTGGTTGTTTTCGGGCGTTTTGATTACCTATTGGCGCGCCCCCTTTGCACCCATTTTCGAAGCGTTTGTTGTTCGCTTCAAGCTGTGGGCGGATAAGCGTCCACAAGACTTTTTCGATGCCTTCAAAATGAGGTTCGATAAGGTCTAATCCGTAATCGATAACCGCTTCATACATACGTAATCGAACGTCTTTATCCAAAGCGCGAAAAGCGTCACGAAACGACCGATAAAAAACAAATGACTCTCGTTTCATAACTATGCTTTTTTATCGTTCCGCTCGGCGTCGATTAATGGTTTTGCCACAGCGAGGAGTACTCGGATTTCCTGTGGTAAGTCCCACTCTGGTTCAGATCCGAAAAACGCATAATTGGCAATTGCGCAGATAGCATCTAATTGATATTCTTCATCGATACATTCTATAGCGTCATACCATTCCTTGCGAAAAGTAAATTCATTCATAATTCTTCATTTTTTCGAGTTTGTTTATCTCTTTAGTTAGCAATCGCACAGCATTAGCAAGTCGTGGCTTGATGGCAATCAGCTCTGTCGGTATAGAACCGATGACAATGCGTGCGCACCGAATAATCGTATCTCTCATATCGTTAGGAATTTGTTGCATAACTAATATGGTTTTTTGGATATGTCAATTTCTTTCCCCGATGATGCGATATACACAGGCTTGCCAGTGTGTTCTCTAACTTGTTTCGCAAACATCGCAGCATCTGAGTTCGTGGCTGACAGATGCACAAGTACAATGCTGCCGCATTCCGACAAGTCTTGTCGGTCAAGGGTACGAAGCGTTTCCGATAATTCCATGTGAGAGTTCATAAGCCTTGGGCGCATAGCTTCTTGCATAAGCCCGCTTACGATGTTCTCTTGCAATATCTCGTCTGAATAATTCGCCTCAATCAATATCGTATTCAAGCCGTCAACAATATACGGGAATGCAATTGTATCAGTGACAAAAAGCATTTTGCCTATCTCTGCGTGTCCGATGATGAATGCAAAGCATGGCACGTCGTGTTTGACATCTAACGGAATCACTCTGAATCCGCCAACAGCATAGCCGTGCCGCGCTCGGATCTCTCGAGTGAAAGGTTTTCCGTAAAGTCCCTTTGCACGGAGTGTGTCGGTAGATGCAAAAACTGTCACCCCAGAAGTCGCCAAAGAAGTCGCGTGTCCCGCGTGATCATTGTGACTATGCGTAACAAACGCTCCCACAACATTGCTTAATCGCCAACCAAGCGCGCGCTTGATTCTTGACAGACGTATTCCGCACTCAATTATCAATGACTCATTCCTTGTTTCAAGGACATAGCAATTGCCGTTTGACGAGCTTCCGAGGATTTTCAGTTTCATATACAAAAATGATTAAATGGTGATATTCTGCTTTGTCGGTAATTAATACGGCGCTTCTTCTGGTGTTGGTTCTTGTGCTTGAGAAGCATCAGTGCTTGATGATGTTTCTGAAACATCATCAAATTCCACCGCCGTAGTGTCTATTATCTGTACATCGCTATGCTGTGCGGCGTCACGTTGTATAGATGCTTTATCGCTATCGGCATCGTCTTCCTTGCCGTCGTACAGCCACGCATCGTCAGATGAGTTGATGATAGCCTTGCACGCACGTCCAATGACAGTTTTTTTCGCCATCTCTTCGGCAAAGTTCTTATGTGCTGGGCTATCGCCTTTCATTGCACCTTGCCCCCACGCTGCTCGTATCTGCTGCATAGACATAATGGTAACCTGTGTCGTTCCGTCTGCAAGTGTCACAAGTGCGTATGCTCCCTTTATTTTGGAGTTGTCAATGTTCTCGAGTTTCTGCGAGTGTTTGACGATTGCCACTTTCGCAGTCTTTGGATCAATCTCATACAGGAAATCATCTCCTTCGTAAATGACATTAGCAACAGGTTCGGACACCATTCCGCCCGCGCGTTTGGCAAGTGCGATTGTGCCGAAATAACTGCGTTGGAATATCAGTTTGTTCCCGTACACAATGAAATATCCTTGTTTCTTCGACACGCTCAATCCTTGCAAGACCATATCAAGAAGGCTGTTTGCAATGGATTCTTTCGTGCATATCTGCAACGCCTTGTGATGCTCCTTATCTTCAACTTCTTGAAGCGCAAGCCACGCACTCTTCATGTGGTTCTCGACAGAGTAGTTTTTCGGTAGAATCATGCTGCCGTCTTTTTGAAATTGCTCGATTCGCGACAATACTTGTTCGCTGATGTTCTCAAACTTTTGGATGCTGGTTTTCTCGTCTTTCTTTTCCATTTCTGTTTAGTTTAATTAGTCTTCGTTGTTTTGATAAATAAAAATGAATGCGCCACTCTGTGGTTGATTCTTTTTCCGTGGCAAGGGTGGATAGGGTTTATTGATATTTTTCATCTCTCTCAATTTTAAGCGTGGAGCATTGAGAGTCCACGATTAAGTTGATAATCTGTGATTGGGTAGGCAAGATGTTGGTAACGCTTTCTCGGTTGTCAATCACAATCGGAGCGGAACATTTTTTCTCTCTACAAATGGTGTTGATGATGTCTATTCCAGCATTGACCTTCATTGCGTTGTTCAGATCCGAGAAAGGTACACCGTTCACCATCGCTTCACAGGTTTCTACTTCTCCGCCATTGACTTGTTTTTCGAACATTTTGAATTTGACGATTTCAAACATTCTGTTTATGCGTTCTTCTATATGTTCGATTTGTGCCTTGCGGAATTGCTGAATTGTATATTCTGTTTTTTCAAGCTCGGCGAGAGCGTTTTGCTGGGTGCGATACTCATCTTCAAGTTCGGCTATACGCTTTAGCGTTCTGCCGATAATGTCACGGACTTGCATCTGCGTTTTAAGTTCGGCAATTTTGCCGAGTAATTCTTGCTTGCGCTTATACACTGCATCAGTATCTACAATGCCAGCCTCTGCCTCTTTTGTACGGATTCTATCGCTTAATGCTTGCAGATCTTCGCGCATTGCCTTGATGTCCGCTTGTTCGGCAACGATGCGTTGGTAATCTGGTTCTATCGATTCAACTCGGAATCTGTCGGAGTTCTCTATCTCGGCAATATCTGCGTCGTAGGCAAATACCTTGTCGTTCGCGCTCTTCAGTTCGGATTCCTTAGCGATGATTGCGGCTTTGTTTTCGAGCCCTTTGTTTTTATTGTTTTCAAGTTTTTCGGCGTGATTCGAGTTGAATGCATTACGCATCTGCTCTATACGAGCATCAATATCGTCAGCTTTGAGTTTCTGTCCGCAAGTTGGGCAAACAAACATATCACGGTCGGGCGCCACGAACTGCTCGTTCTTCAGTGCATACCACTCATTGAGTAATTCAGCGTGACGTGTCTTCAGCGTCTGTAAATCGTGTTCAAGGCGCGGAATCGTTATCGACATCAATTGACGCTCGTTGCGGAGCGTTTTCACTTGCGCCTGTACAGCCTCATAAGCGCGCTTTTTGTCGTAATATTCGCGGTGCGCATTATTTATAATCTCGTTCTCTGCATCCGCTTTAGCACTCGCCTTCTGGATGTAGTCTTGCTTCATTTTCGAAACGTCGATTAAACGCATCTCGTTTGCTTTGTTTATATCGGCAATCTCGGTATCAATCGCGCTTGCTTCGCTTTGTAGCTTGTCGATTTCTTGCTCTATAGCATCCCAATCGCGCGCCTCGGGCATTGACCGATTACACTCATCAATTCGCGCTGGAATGCTCTCGACGCTATCTTTGACTCTGCGTTTTTTGGCAACGATTTCACGCTTGTATTCGTCAAGTGTTTTGCCTGTCAGATTGCGGAGTAGTGCGGCGAAATCTTCATTTCCACCAACGATGTCTTCTTCGTCGATATTGCCAGCGAGGTCAAACAGCATTGCTCGCTGTACGTCTTTTTTCTGGGCTGTGAAATACCACGGATTAGTGATGAGCTTGAATAGTTGCTCGTCGCAAATACCGCTGATTTTAGCATTGTATTCGGTCACAGATGTAGGCACGTCGTTCCAATAGCATTCCAATAGGTTTCCCGAATATGTTTCCTCTGCGCTGCCACGCTTCTTTGTCCATTTCTCTACAAGACATTTGCGAAGTGTGATTTCTTCTCCGTTGATGCGTAAAACACCTGTGACTTCGTGCGGAATGCGTGGAATCACATTGCCTTGTTCGTCGTAGGTCTTAATGCCGAAATCTTTGCGATCGTCACTTGATTTCCCGAACAGCAACCATCTGAACGCGTCAAACACCGTCGTTTTTCCGCTGGCATTCGCGCCGCGAATGTCTGTTTTTCTACCGAAATCAATTTCAAGGGAGCGAATACCTTTGAAATTGGTGAGTGATAATTTGGTTAGGATTATTTCTTTCATTTTAAAAAAAGATTTTGAAAATTATTTATCTGTGAGTTAAGCAATACGTGTTTGCCTCCGCTCTTAGTTCTTCGTTCGTGCGTTGGCGGTTACGGAACATCCATTCGTCGATTTCGCTGCGCTTGAAGACCAACTTTCCACCGCGTGGCTTATATACAGGTATTTCCCTGTGACAGACAAGCGTTAGCAATGATGAACGTCGGTAGCCTGTGTATGCAACGACATCTTCAAGCGTCATTAGTTCCTTTTTTGAGTTGGCGCAAATCAGCGCCTCGAGCGATTCAATTTTCTTCGTCAGAATCGCGATGCTGTTCGTTATGTCCATAGTCTCTTTCTGTTATGTAGTAAAAAGGGTAGGCAAGTCCAGCGATGCCCATAATAACGGCGATTATAGAGCCGTTGAATGCTGCTGCAATAAGTAGTGCTATGCCTATTATTGTCATTAAAATCGTCATCAGAGTCGTAGCGGCTGAAAAGAAATCATCGTTCATTGTTCTTCGTTTTTAGTCGGAAATAATTCGCTTGCTGGGATTCCAACCGTATCTTCAATGACTTTCTGTGTCAGTTTGTCAGGAGCGGATCTCTCTGTGAGCCATCCGCGGACGGTCATCTCACTCTTTTTTGTGGCTTTTGCCAGTTGCTCAACCAACTCTCGTCTTGGTGAGCGTGGGCTGAGCCCTAAATAAAATTTCTTTAATGTCATTCTCATTTTTTGCTATATTTATGTATTTATGTTTTTCTTGACTTGTGGTGGTTGCTCTTTGAGTTCAAGAGCAACCACCCTTGCCAGCTTATCTTACTTCGTCGTCATTGCATATAAGGACATCTCCACAGATGTAATCGTTTTTGTAGATAGCCTCATACTCTTTGGCTATCTGCGTCGCTTCGTGATTGTAAGCGCAACAAAACTTTCCTTCCTCGTTTGCTACCATAATTTCATTGTCTGTAAGGCGCAATACTTCAATATATCCTCCGACGATTTTCTGAAGTTCTTCAAGTTGAAAGTCTGTTCCGTTCTGTGGAGTGACTTCCACGATTGTTCCGTCTGTTTTTATAATTTTTGCCATAATCGTTGTTTTTTTCATAATTTTTTGTCGTTTTGCAGTTTAATAATTACATTTGTGCCGTGCTTATGTTGTTTGCACTTTGCAAATATAAGAACTTTTTTCATATAAAAGCAAGAAAAATACGAAATATTTTCTGGTTTAATTTGAACTTTTTACGTATATGTGTAAAAACCAAGAACTTACGAATCTGATAAAAAAGATAAAATATCAATCTGGTTTACGACAGGGTGATATAGCCTCTCAGATAGGTGTCAGCGGATCATATCTATCTGACGCGCTTAATGGAAGAGTCCCTTTTTCTGATAGCCTCCGAAAAAAAATATATGAACAATTTCCATATTTACTCACCGGTGAAGGTGAGATGCTGAAGCCGACCGAGGGTGTCGCTCCAAGAGATGCAGTCCCGCTCGAGGATGTGGGTCGGCAAGGTAACACAGATAATACACTTGACCGACTATTGACGATGATGGAGAGACTGATTGAGCAAGGCGATAGACAGACGAGAGTTGCCGAAATCAACGCTGAAGCAAACAAACAAAACTCTGATAATCTCGCTCGACTTATTGAACGCTGGGACGCAATGCAAGGGAACTCCCTATCACACAGGCAGGGTGTCGGATAATCCACCTTGCCCCATTTTATCAAACAATAAATATGCGTGTCGTCTGCGATGATTGTCCAGCATGATAGTCGCGATGTAGAGAATTTAGATGGAAGAGAGATAATGAGAAGAAAAAAAACAACGAACAAACTGGATAGATTTGATTTGAAGGATTCATCGGGGATTGACAAAGATGTTCCGTTTTGGGCAACGCTTTTGCCGCTACTCTTCCTTGTCGAATCTATTTTATCAATGTTCGCTGAAAATTATTAACCCAATAAAATTTATTATGGTAGGAATATCAGTTTTAGCGGGCATCATCGCCCTTGTTTTTGCTATTGTTTTTTATGTGAAATTTTTCCAAATGGCAGCCGACATAAACCGAATGTCGCGGCTCATGGAGGAGTTGACGAAGAAAAATAAAGTATCACTTAAAGAAGAAACAAGCGCAGAGCAGTTGCAAGAATCTGCTTCGGCTTCGTCTGTAAATACAGAAGATGCCACGCAAACAACGGAATCGGCATCAGAAAACGTTGATGTACTTTCTAAAATTGGATGGATACCGATTTTTGTCGTCGTAATGATTCTTATTTTTGTTTTTGTCTTTGTCAACAGATAAACCTATGTATATACATATTATCCAAACGTTGGCTAAGTTTGCGAAACATCGCAATATCGACTTGAACGAACTGCGCCAACTCCGTCTGCAAACCCAGTTTGCTATCGATCGAAAAGAAATTATCGGGCAGTCAGCAAAGGACGAATATGCCGTTCTTGCCGCTCTTGATGATGTGTATTATAATAGCACCACCGCCAATGAGTAGACGGAGAGTGTATCAGCAAGCGACACTTGATGTGCAACGCAGATTTTTCGATACCGTCACCGAGCTTGTCGCAAGTGGAGTGATTATCGGCGGAGTCGCTGGGTATTGCAATACAGCGAAAATCGAGAATAGTCATTATTACGCGCAACGAAAAGATCCACAGCGAGGATTTTTTGAAATTGCGTGGATAATGCCGTTGATTACTATCTATGGCATATCGCCAGTGTGGATGTTGCTCGGCAAAGGGAAAAAGTACAAAACGATTAGAAACACAACTAACTATGAAGAAAAGACTTCTTGTGATAGTGCTGTTGGCATGCCCTCTAATGAATAAAAACAAAGAAAAACACACCAAAAAATAAGCGGATGAACAATGATTTTGCGGCGAAAAAGTTTGCTATTTTGTAAACTTTTCTGTATCTTTGCAGTGTTGAAAACAAACGATAACGATGGCAGCATTCCAACTCATATTATTAGACGAGGCGAAAAAATTCCTCGACAACATTCCTCAAAATGCGCATAAGAAAGTGCTATACAATATGTGGAGAGTGTCTGGTGGAGAGAAAAACATTGAGCTATTTAAGAAATTGGAGAAATCTGAAATTTGGGAATTTCGCACATTATACAACGGAATAGCATATCGACTTTTCGCTTTCTGGGATACCGAGGAAAAGACATTGGTGGTTGCCACTCATGGCATCATCAAGAAAACTCAAAAGACGCCAAGCAAAGAGATAGCGAAAGCAGAAGCAATAAGAAAAGAATATTTCAAAAATAAATAATTATGGAACAGAGAGGAAATCTGAAGCTCTACACGCTCGAAGAAGTTACGGATGAAATCATCGGCAAAAAAGGAACTGCCGAACGAGACGAATTTGACAGGGACGTAGAGGAAGCATTGAAAGCCTACCAACTCGGTGAAACCATAAAAGAGGTACGCAAAGAACAAGACCTCACACAGGAGGCTTTGGGTGAAAGAATAGGGGTCAAAAAGGCGCAAATAAGCAAAATCGAAAATGGGCAAACGATGACTTTGCGCACAATGAGCCGTGTGTTCCGCGCCCTCGGCATCACGTCTGGAGAACTGCTTCTCAGCAACGGGCAGAAACTTCAACTTTGGTAACCGCTACTTCTTCAGTGCGTCGGAAATCTTAGCCACTGCCGCTTGCTTGTTCTTGTCAAGGACTTTCGCATAAATCTGCGTTGTGCGAATGTTTGTATGTCCGAGCAATTTGCTGACGGTGTAGATGTCAGTGCCGATGTCGAGCATCATAACTGCGAACGTGTGCCGTGAGACATGGAATGTGATGTGCTTATCAATGCCTGTGATTGGCATTATCCGTTTTCTGAGCGCGTTGTTGGCGTGCATAGATGATGTCAGCGCGAAAACCATCTCTGATGTTTTTGGTTGACGATTAATGATTTCAACAGCTTGTTCGTTGATGTCAAGATATTCTTGCTGCCGAGTTTTCTGTTGCTCGAATGTAATCCGCGTAAAGCCGAATTGCGTTGAGATGTTCGACCACTTCAGATTGCGGATGTCGACCCATCGTAATCCTGTAAGGCATGAAAAAACAAAAGCGTCCTTAATGGATTCATAACGTGGATGACACGGACTTGCAATCAACAAGCGCAATTCGTCAATTGTTAGAAATGCACGTTCTTTTGGGTTGACTTTCGGTAACTCTCGGATGATTGGGATGTCGTCTTTTGAAATGATGTGGTCGCGTGCCGCTGTATTAAGACTCGTCGTAAAAATAGAAATAAGATGATACACCGTACTTGGATTCAGCGAACGACCTGTGCGCAAGGAAGTCGTAGATAATAGGTGTTTTACAAATCCGTTCGTCCAAGCCGCCGAAGTAATATCGTCAAAAGTGAGCGATTCCGCCCTCTTGTCGTAAAGCTTGATTTGATGCAAACACGTCATCCAGTTTCTTTTCGTGCTAATAGTGCGTGATGGACTGCTGATAAGTGCGCGGAAATATTCGCAAAACAATACTGTCGGACGCTCGCCATCAAGACCGAACCGATCGTTCCGCGCGTCAAGAATCCGCTTCGCGCATATTTCTTCAGCAAGACGCATTGTTTCTCGGTTTCGTTGTTTGTCAGCCCTCGTTCGTTCTGGTTCCAGGAAAAGCCCAAGCGTTTCGTTATGCCGCAAGCCGTTGCTTATCACATCAAGATATAGCCGTATGCGACCGCTCGGCAACTCTCGTTGGCGTAAAGTAATTGATGTTTTCTTCTTCATTTTGCGTCGTGTGTTTATAGATTTTCCGTGCAACAAAAATACAACAAAAAAACCAAAAGGAATCAAACAAAAACAAACAATCTGCAAATTTGTACGCTCTGTATATCGTTAGTTTTGTTGGTTTTGTGTGTTTCAGTCTGTTTTGGTTTGATATGCGAAATCTTTACATTACTTTTGTATACAACTAAATCAAACGATATGGCAACACCAGTTTTAGGCATAGTAGTGCCTTGCTACAACGAACAGGAAATGCTGGAAACCACAATCCGGCAACTATCGGCTGTCATCTCAGGACTTGTCGACAAGAACAAGGTTGCAGATTCAAGCTGTATGATTTTAGTCGACGACGGAAGCCGCGACGCCACATGGGACATCATTTCAAAACACGCCGCAGAAACAAGCGTTGTTTGCGGGGTGAAACTCGCCGGCAACGTAGGCCATCAAAATGCCTTGATTGCCGGTCTGACCGCCGCCGTTGAGTTTTGCGATGTGACAATTTCAATTGACGCCGACCTTCAGGACGACATCAACGTCATCGAGCAGATGGTAGACAAATATCTTTCAGGCACCGACATAGTATACGGAGTGCGCGACTCGCGTGCAACCGACACCTTCTTTAAGAAGAACTCCGCCCTGATGTTCTACAAGCTGATGAACGCACTTGGGACAAAGACCATCTACAACCACGCCGACTACCGTCTGATGAGCCGTCGGGCAGCAGAGAAACTACTTGAGTTTCCAGAGCGCAACCTCTTCATCCGCGGCATCGTGCCTCTCATCGGTTTCACCACCGACACCGTGACCTACGACAGGAAGGCGCGTATGGCTGGAGAATCGAAATATCCGTTGAAGAAGATGTTGAGTTTTGCCGTCAACGGCATCACGTCGTTCTCCATCCGCCCCATCCGGCTTATTTTCTCCGTTGGCATAATAATGCTTCTCGCCACCATCGCAGTGTCGCTCTACACGCTGCTGGCCTACACAGCCGGACACACCATCAAAGGCTGGACATCGCTGATGCTGTCGCTTTGGTTCATCGGCTCGCTAATACTCATCTCGCTTGGCATTATCGGTGAATATATCGGCAAGATTTACGTTGAAGTGAAGAAGCGCCCCCGCTTCTTCATTGAGAAAAGCATCATAAACCGCACTGAAAAAATTTCGAAATAACTATGGAATACGGATTTGTCAAAGTTGCCTCCGCCGTTCCCACAGTGAAGGTGGCGGACTGCAGGCACAATGCCGGGCAGATGGCAGAAATGATTGCCGAAGCCGCAAATCAGAATGTGGAAATCATCATATTCCCAGAGTTGAGCATCACCGGATATACATGCGGCGACTTGTTCGCACAAAGCGTTCTGCTCGAAGAGGCAGAGAAATCGCTTGAATGGCTGGTTGCGGAAACGCAGTCGCTTCCTGTGATTTCGATCGTTGGAATCCCGCACCCACACAACGGCTCTCTCATAAACGCCGCCGTGGTGTTCCAATCAGGCAAAATTCTTGGAGTCGTCCCTAAGACATTCCTTCCCAACTATAAGGAATTTTACGAAAAACGCTGGTTTGCATCAGCCTTGCAAACCCCAGAATGCGTGACTTCAATCTGCGGACAACGCGTGCCAATGCAGCGCGACATGCTGTTTGCCACCGGCAACACAACATTTGGCGTAGAAATCTGCGAGGACCTTTGGTCCACGATTCCTCCAAGTTCATTCTTGGCACTCGAAGGCGCTGAAATCGTGTTCAACATGTCGGCCGACAACGACTGCGTCGGCAAGCATTCCTATCTGAGGAATCTTGTAAAGCAACAATCGGCAAGATGCATCGCCGGATACGTATTCTCTTCCTGCGGATTCGGCGAGTCAACGACCGACGTTGTTTTCGCCGGCACTTCAATAATCTGCGACAACGGCTCAATAATCGCCGAAGGAGAGCGCTTCGCTATGGACAGACGGATGACCGTAGGCGAGATTGACGTCGAGAGTATCCGAAACGACCGCCGCGTCAACACCACGTTTGCCGAGAGCCGCGGACTGCACTCTCGGCAAGCCGTCACGATAAACGCTTTGCCGCAGACTCCGTCGGCACTCAATCTGACAAGAACCGTCAACCCCCTCCCGTTTGTGCCGTCAGACTCCAATCTTGACTACTACTGCGAAGAGATTTTTGCCATCCAGACCACCGGATTGGCACAACGGTTTGCCCACACGCATGCGGAAACAGCCGTAATAGGCATCTCCGGAGGTCTTGACTCCACCCTTGCGCTTCTCGTGGTTGTAAACACATTTGACAAGCTCCACAAAGACCGCAAAAACATAATCGGCGTCACAATGCCTGGATTCGGCACCACCGACAGGACTTATACCAACGCCCTGTGCCTTATGGAGTCGCTCGGCGTAACCATCCGCGAGATTTCAATCAAAGATTCCTGCATCCAGCACTTCAATGACATCGGCCACGACATAAACGTGCACGACGTGACTTATGAGAACTCCCAGGCCCGTGAACGCACCCAACTGCTTATGGACATTGCCAACCAACGCAATGGAATGGTAATCGGAACAGGCGACTTGTCGGAGCTTGCTCTCGGATGGGCCACCTACAACGGCGACCACATGTCGATGTACGGAGTCAACGCAAGCGTGCCCAAAACGCTGGTAAAACATCTTGTGGCGTGGATTGCCAACCGCCTTGACGACGAAAAGGCAAAAACCACATTGCTCGACATCGTCGACACCCCTATCAGCCCCGAACTGATTCCAGCCGACAAGAATGGCAATATAAAGCAAAAGACCGAAGACATCGTTGGTCCATACGAACTGCACGACTTCTTCCTTTACAATTTGCTCCGTCACGGATTCTCTCCGAAGAAGATTTTTGCGCTCGCGCAAATCGCCTTTGACGGAGAATTTGACAATGCCACCATCAAGAAATGGCTGACAACATTCTGCCGCCGTTTCTTCAACCAACAATTCAAACGCTCTTGTCTGCCCGACGGCCCGAAAATCGGACTGTCGCTGTCGCCACGCGGCGACTGGCGAATGCCAAGCGACGCCACATCACGTCTGTGGCTTGACGAATGCGAAAAACTTTAACAAAAATGGATAAGAAAATTTCTTTTATAGGCATAATTCCCGCCCGTTACGGCTCATCGCGTTTTCCTGGGAAACCGCTGGCTGAGATAGGCGGAATGACAATGATAGAACGCGTGTGGCGGCAAGTGGCCAAAGTGCTCGGAGACGCCGTCGT
>ENA-USUM01000330-USUM01000330.1-human-gut-metagenome-genome-assembly--contig:-NODE-330-length-26531-cov-31.434377_pt1 | contig 26531 bp, 26 predicted proteins | sample MGYA00250063_ERZ773402 | MGnify/ENA primary metagenome ERZ773402 (study PRJEB29103, sample SAMN06112030) | human gut metagenome | biome: human gut; feature: ankylosing spondylitis patient; material...
TCTCGGTGGGCGACTGGATCACCGTGGGCGATGTGGAAGGCGAAGTGATCGACATCAACTTCCGCTCCACCCGCATCTGCTCGCCGGACAAAACCGTCAATGTGATCACCAACAGCAAGATCTGCTCTGCCACCGTGCAGAACGCCGCTCTGCGCACCATGCGCCCCTACAAGTTCACCCTGGGTGTCACCTACAGCACCACCCGCCCGCAGCTGGAAAAGCTGATGCAGGACCTGCAGGCCATGCTGGATGCAAGCCCCCTCACCAACCACGGCACCAACATCGTGCAGCTGGCCAGCTTCGGAGATTCCAGCATCAACATCCTGATCTCGGCCTACCTGCTGACCAACGTCTACGCCGAGTTTCTGCAGATGCAGAACGACCTGAACCTGAACATCATGGACATCATGCAGGCTGACGGCGTGGATTTTGCCTTTCCCTCCACCAGCGTCTACATCGAAAAGAACTGAGCGCATCCACGCGCAAAAAGGGCCCGTTTCCGTTTTGTCCGGAAGCGGGCTCTTCTGCTTTTCTGTTATTCGTTCACGGCCGTGCAAGAGCTCCCGGTTCCCGTTGCGAGCATTTCAGCTCTGTGCCCGGCAGACTGAATTTTGTTATGGTATGACTTTTTTTACAGTGCCACGTCCAGCGCCATCATCAGGGCAAACCCCAGCACGATGCTTACCACCCCGGCGGGTTCGTCCTGCTCCACGGCTTCCGGGATCATCTCCTGCGCCGTCACGCACACCATGCAGCCCGCCGCCGCACTCATGAGCCAGGGCAGTGCCGCCTGCACCCACCCGGCCAATGCGAATGCCGCCAACGCGCCCAGCGGCTCCACCAGACCGGATGCCGCCCCGGCCCCGAACGCCTGCAGGCGGGTGCGGCCGCTGTGCGCCAGCGGCAGGCTGACGGCGGCCCCTTCCGGGATGTTCTGCAGCCCGATGCCCAGGCTCAACGCCAGCGCACCGCTCACGGCATCCGGTTCCCCGCTCAGGGCCAGCGCCGCCGCAAGGCCCACCACCATGCCTTCCGGCAGGTTATGCAGCGTTACCGCCAGCACCATGCGGCTCTTGCCCCGCTGCAAAAGCTGCCCGGCCATGCTCTCCAGCCGCAGCAGACCTGCCGCCCCCAGCACCAGCCCTGCCGAGGGCGGCACCCACGCCGCGACGCCCAGCTCCCGGGTGCGCTCAATGGCCGGCAGCAGCAGGCTCCACACGCTGGCCGCCAGCATGATGCCCGCCGCCATCCCGCTGAGCACCCGCTGGGTGCGCGGTGCCGCCGACCGACGCAGCAGGAACACCCCGGCCGCCCCCAGTGTGGTGCACACCGCCGGGAACAGCAGCACCCCGGCCGCAAAAACGATCTGGTTCAAAACGCATTCCCCCTTTGCCCGTTTTATGTTCCGGCAGCGCAAAAGGTGAACGCGCGGCAGAAAAGCCTGCAGGTTTCCCCGCAGGCTCTTCTTCATGCAACAACTACAAAAAGAGGTTTGCGAATGTCAGAACGAGATGTCCTCTTCCCCGTCCTCTGCGGGTTCGGCCCCAAGCGGCACCTTCACTTTGCACACTACGGCATTGGCCAGCACATACTTCACCTTTGCGGTGGCAGTATTGCCGATCTTGTCGTAAAGGCGGCCGGCGCTGCAGCAGTTGCCCACCACCGTGTGGGTGCTGTTGGCCACATAGCCCACCTTGCCAAGGCCCGGCAGCTCGGCACGGATGGCCTCGGCGACGATTTTGCACAAGTACCTTGAGCAGCCCGGTGTTCCCCTGTTCCCACGCTTTGGTTTCATTCCATAGGCCGGACATATTCTACGGGAAGCAGCACGACAAATCGTCACAGAAATGTCATCTCCACTAAGATTCTTTTCCACGAGCTCCAAAGGTGGAATCTTTACGAAAGCAGTTTACCAAAAAGTGTTCGACTTTTGGCGCAAAATTATAACAAAAGCGTAGATTCTCCCGAAATATTGCAATCTTTGTCTAAAAACCTCTTGATTTTTTTGTAAAAAAGACTAGAATATTGCCTTGCAGACAGGCCCCGTACACAAGGCCCTCTGTGGAGATATTTTTTGAGAAACAAGGAGATTATAGATATGAAACTCAAGAATGTTGCTGTTGCTGTTGTTGCTCTGGCTCTGGCTGCCGGTATGACCGCTTGCGGCGGTTCTGCTTCTTCCACCGCTGCTTCTTCTACCGCTGCTTCTTCTGCCTCTGAGGCTGTGTCCTCTTCTGTTGCTGCTTCTTCCGAGGCCGCTTCCAGCGAGGCGGAGACCGAGTCTGCTTCTTCTGAGGCTGCATCCAGCGAGGCTGCTGTTTCCGAAGCTGCTTCCAGCGAGGCTGCTTCCACCACTGCCGCCTGAGTCTGAACACTCACACAGGTTGCTTGAAATCTTGCAAAAAGCCTCTGCACTGGTTTTCCGGTGCAGAGGCTTTTTCCTGTTCAGGGGTTTTTATCTGATTCCAGCAGGGCACGTATCTGGGCAAGGTCTGCCGCAAAATGGATCCCTGCCTGCCGCTGGGCCGAGGAAAGTCCCTTGCAGATCATCTCGTTCAGCAAGGCTTTCAGGCTGTCGTAGTAGCCGTTGAGATCGTAGAGGATGCAGGGCGCATCCAGCTGCCGGAGCGACACCATGGACATGACCTCTGCGATCTCTTCCAGCGTCCCGGTGCCGCCGGGAAACGCCACGAATGCATCGCCCAGCTCGATCATCTTCGCCTTGCGCTGGGCCATATTCTCCGTGACGATGAGTTCGGTCAGACCGTTGTGCTGCAGCTCCTGTTCCACAAAGAACCGCGGTTCCACCCCAGTCACCTGCCCGCCGGCGGCTAATACACTGTCGGCCAGCAGACCCATCAGTCCGCTGCGGGAGCCGCCGTAGACCAGCGCGTTGCCGCTCTGACCGATCCAGCGGCCAAGCTCCTGCACGGCTGTTTTCAGCGCCGGGTCATTGCCCTCGCTGGCTCCCAGATATACTGTGATCTTCATCGGATCGCTCCCTTCCCCGGCGCAGTTTCGGCCGGATGCCCGCTGTTTTTGTTTCAGCATACCACACCCCCGCCCATTGCGCAAGCGGCCGACAGGACAATCCGACAGAAGTCGTCGCCCATCAAAACGGACATTTTCACCCTGCAGCACACTACATTTTCTGACAATGGCACCGCAAAATCAGGCATTTTACGGCAGTATCTGGCAGTATCTGACACGATGGTAAAAAGAAAACTCCACGAAGCATCGAATTTTCTTCGATATTTCGTGGAGTTTTTCTGGTGCGAGGGAGGGGACTCGAACCCCCAAGGATAAACCACACGCACCTCAAACGTGCGCGTCTGCCAGTTCCGCCACCCTCGCATATTCTGTTCGCGCAGCCCTGCGGACATCTGAGGTGGGAAGCCGTTTGTGCGGACTGCTTGAATATAGTACCACATTTGCCGGAAATCGTCAAGCGTTTTTCGGCTTTTTCATAGATTTTTTCGGCGTTCATATCTTAATAGAGCCAACAAAAATCCAGAAACAACGTGCGAGGGAGGTTTTAGCATGCGTTTGTCTGTACCACGTCTGCGGCGGGTGCTTTTGGGGGCGGGGTTCCTTGCGGGTATGGCAGCTGCTTTTGCGGCCGGAATGTGTTTTCCGGCGCGCAGTCCGGCTGTCTGCACACAGGCGGATCTGACCGTCTGGCCGGATGCAGTGCCCTTCTCCCCTGCTGTGTCCACGGTGGCCACAGCGGAAACGCAGCCCAATGCCGCCTTGCCGGAAAAGTGGGTCTGTCTGACCTTTGATGATGGCCCCAGCAAGACCACGCCGGATGTTCTCTCGGCCCTGAATGCCGCCGGGGTGCACGGCACCTTTTTTGTGGTGGCCACCGACTACAACGAGAAATATCTGCCCCTGCTCACCGAAGCTGCATCCGCCGGGCACCAGATCGCACTGCACTCTGCTTCCCACGAATACAGCGACATCTACCGCAGCAGCGAAGCCTACTGGGCGGACATCGCCCTGCTGAAGGAGCGCATCGCGCCCTATGTGGACGCAGAGAGCGTCCGTTATCTGCGCTTCCCGGGCGGTAGCACCAACACGGTGAGCCGCCGCTACGGCGGCAAAGGGCTGATGAAGCAGCTGAAAGCCGAAGTGGAACAAAAAGGCTGGCAATGGGTGGACTGGAACGTCTGCGCCGAGGACGCCGTGGGCGGCCACCCAAGTGCGGACACCATTTACCGCAATGTAGTGCGGGAGACCGGCGAGCAGACACATTGCATTGTTCTGATGCACGATTCCTCCACTACACGCACCACGGCAGAGGCGCTGCCGGATATCATCCGGTGGTATGCGGACAACGGCTATACCTTTCTGACCGTAGCCGAGGCGCTGCCGCTGGGGTGATGCGCCTTACAGCCACTTTTCCATGCAGCGCCCCAGCAGCACCCCGCCGGATGCCAGCGCCGCCAGCCAGAGCCAGCCTGCACCGCCGGTGACTACCCACCCTGCCGCCATGATGGCGGCAAAGGTGCACACCGGCGGCAGCACGATACGCGCGATGCGCAGCAGCTTCTCCCGCCGGGGTGGAAGCCCGGTGTCAAGCTGCTCGGGATGCACGGCATCGCAGCAGATCTCATCCCGGTACTTGCCCGGGTTGCGATATGCTTTATACGGGATATCGTCCAGCGAAAACTCCGGGTACATCCCCTCTTTTTCAAGGCTGAACTGCATCCCGTTGGCCTTTGCGTAGGTCTGCAGGGCCGCTGTGAATTCCTGCGGAGTGTTGATGCTGCCCTCCGGAATAAAGGAAAAATGCCTCTGGTGCTGCACCTGTGCCAGCGTGCGGTAATCCTGCAGCCAGCCAGAGCAGAACGCACCCTGTACGGCAGGCTTTTCCATCCGGGTCAGGCAGGCGTCCACATCCAGCGTTTCTGCCTGCGGTGCCTGCCGGGCAAGGTCGGCACAAAACTGCATGGCCGCTGCCAGATGCACCACCTGCTGCTCCAGCACGGTCTGCTGGGCTTGCAGCGCCTGCTGCAGGGGCTGTTCCCCGCGCAGCACCGCTTTGATGGTGGGCAGCGGCACATCCAGCATCCGCAGCATCCGGATGAGTTTAAGGGTGCGGACATCCCCGGCGGTGTAATCGCGGTAGTCATTGCCCTGTCTGCGTGCCGGTGTAAGAAGCCCTTCTTTTTCGTAAAAGCGGATGTTCGGGGCGGACACGCCGCTTTGCTCTGAAGCCTGTTTGATGTTCATTTGCTTCACCTCCGCCCTTACATTACACCTTAAAGACGGTTGAAGGTCAAGCTTTTTGCGCCAAAAATAAAATATCCGCAGTATTTCCGCTGGTTTTTGCAAACCGGGAAGCGCTGCGGATATTTTTTCAGGCACAGAACTTACTGCTCAGCCTGGCAGAACAGCGAGAAGGTGCGGTAAGCCATGTACAGGTCGGTCTTGTGGATGACCTCGAAGGGAGAGTGCATGGACAGCACCGGCACGCCGATATCCAGCACCGGGATGCCGCGGTTGGCCACATACTTGGCGATGGTGCCGCCGCCGCCCAGATCCAGACGACCCAGCTCACCGATCTGCCATGCCACATTGTTGGCGTCCAGCAGACGGGTGATGTCGCCTACCAGCTCGGCGTTGGCGTCGCTGGCAGAGCTCTTGCCGCGGCTGCCGGTGTACTTGAAGAAAGCCACGCCGCGGCCTGCATAGGTGCCGTTCTTCGGCTCAAAGGCACCGGCCCAGGACGGGTCGTAAGCGGCGGTGACGTCGGCGGACAGGCAGACACTGTTCTGGAAGGCAATGATGTCATCCTGACCGGCGGCACGGCACAGCAGCTGCAGGAAGTGGAACACATACATGCTCTGCATGCCGGTCACGCCGTCAGAACCGATTTCTTCCTTATCGGTCAGAACACAGACGGTGGTGTGCACGGGGTCCTTGGTCTCGATCTCGGCCATCAGGGCGGGGTAAGCGTCCACACGATCGTCATGGCCGTAGCCGCCCACCATAGAGCGGTCAAAGCCCACGTCGCGGGCCTTGTGAGCAGGCACCACCTCGATCTCAGCGCGGGTGAAGTCGCGCTCGGTGATGCCGTACTTCTCGTGCAGAAGGATCAGGGTGTTCAGCTTGACAGCCTCCTTGACGTCCTCTTCCTCCACGGCGTCGGAGCCGATGAGTACGTTCAGCTCCTCGGCCTTGATGCCGTCGCTCAGCTTGCGGTCGTTCTGCTCGGCACCCAGATGCGGCAGCAGGTCGGTGATGCAGAACACAGGATCGTTCTCGTCCTCGCCCACGCTGAAGGACATGCTGGAGCCGTCGGCACGGGTAAACACGCCGTGGATGGCCAGCGGCATGGTGCCCCACTGATACTTGCGGATGCCGCCGTAGTAGTGGGTCTTGAAGTAGCTCAGGTGGTCGGACTCATACAGGGGGTTCGGGCGCAGGTCCAGACGGGGGCTGTCGATGTGGGCGATCACCAGACGGAAGCCCTCCTCAAAGGGCTTCTGACCGATGGTAGCCGCCACGACGGCCTTGTGCTCCTGGATGAAGTAGATCTTCTCACCGGGTGCATAGGTCTTTTTCGGCTCAAAGGGCTTGTAACCGGCAGCCAGCAGCATCTGCTCGCTGGTGGCGGCAGCCTCGCGTTCGGTCTTGGCATGGTCCAGGAAGTTCTTGTAGCCCTCTGCAAAAGCGGCGGCCTTTTCCTTCACGTCGGGCTGCTTGTCGGCAGCGTATTCCGGCTTATAGAGCAGCTGCTCTGCATACTGCTTGGCAGAAAGTTTTTCACTCATGGTTGACATTCTCCTTACTTTTATCAATTTCCCGCGTAGATGCGCTGATACGCACCATAGCAGGAGGTGATCTTGTTTACATAGTGGTTCATCTGACTGTAGGGGAAGCCCTGCAGCGTCTGGCCGTCGGCCGAGTGCTCTTCCATCCGCAGCAGATTGTCCACAGTGCCCCAGCCGCTGTGGTAGGCGGCTGCAGCGGTGGCCACATCACCGTTGTAGCGTTCCAAACACAGATGCAGGTAGCAGCACCCGAAGCGGATGCTCGTGTCCGGGTCGTACAGGTCTGCAAAAGCCAGATCCTCGTCCGCCGCGATCTTGCTGCGCAGCCAGAGGAAGGTCTCTTCGGTCATCTGCATCAGGCCGCGGGCGTCCACACTGGAAGTGGCCGCCGAGTCAAAACCACTTTCGGTACGGATAAAGGCATCCACCAGAAGCGGGTCCAGGTTGTAAGTCTGCGCCCACTGGTCCACCAGCTGTTCATACTTGCGGGGGTACAGCAGCTGTTCGGCCCGGTGCCACAGGTGCGGGGCCGCCACAAGCAGCACCAGCGCCAGCAGGCACAAAATCAGCAGGCGCAGCCGACGCTTGCGGCGTCGCTGCTGCGCACGGCGGCAGGCTGCTGCGCGGGCCATGCGGCGTTCATGGGCGGCAGCCGGGTCATACTGCGGCATGCCGTTGGAGTCTTTTTCAAATCGTTCGTTCAAAGCTGGTAGGACGCACCTCCTTCTGTCTGAAGTGCGCTGCACAGCTGCTCTGCAGCAGCCTGCAGGGCGGCAAGGTCTGCGTCGTTGTGCAGAACGTAATCCGCCTGTGCGGTCAGCTCTGCTTCCGGCGTCTGGGCGTTGAGACGGCGGCAGGCCATTTCAGGCTCGATGCCGTCCCGTGCTACGATGCGGGCCACACTGGTTTCAAAGGGTGCTGTGACCACGCATAGCCGATCACACTCCGCCTGTGCCGCCGTGCCCACAATGACGGCACCGTCCAGCACGAAGAGCGGTGCCCCGGCCTCCTGTGCCGCCTGCTTTGCCGCCCGGATGCGGCGCACGATCTCCGGGTGGGTCAGACCGTCCAGCGCGGCCTTGCCTTCCGGCGTGGCAAAGGCGCGGTCTGCCAGCAGGCGGCGATCCAGTGTGCCGTCTGCTTTTAAGATGTCTGCCCCGAACCGCTCTGCCAGCGCGGGCAGCAGCGGCGAGCCGGGCAGCAGGATCTCGCGGCTGATCTGGTCAGCGTCGGCCAGCGGCACGCCGTGGCCCGCAAACACTGCCGTGACCGTGGACTTGCCGCAGCCGCTGCGGCCGGTGATGCCCAGCGTGATCATAGGTCGATCACCCGGAAGGCCGCCGCGCGGATCAGGCGGTTGTACACCGCCATGGACAGGCCGTCCTTCTGGGGGCAGCGGGCATAAACGATGCCGTCGCCTTGCTCATCCAGTGCCCGCAGTGAGCGGAAGATGTGCTTTGCCTGGTCGGCACCGTCGCCTTCGCGGCCATACTCCACACAGGGCACGCCCAGCTTTTCAGCTTCGCCGGTGAAGCACAGGCAGCTGGGGTTCTGGTCCATGTGGGCGTCCACATAGGCCTTGAACTGTTCAAAGGTGCCATTGAGCAGGGTCACATCCGCCTTGGGGGCGTAATGCTTGTACTTCATGCCGGGGCTGCGCACCACAGCGCCTTCCGGCAGCTTTTCCAGAATGGCTTTGGACACTTCTACCTCTTCGCCGAGGGCACGCTCCAGATCCTCCAGCGTGATGTGGCCGGGGCGGAACAGGGTGGGCTTGTCGCCCACCACCGACACTACCGTGCTCTCCACGCCCACGTCACACTCGCCGCCGTCCAGAATGAGGGGCAGGCGACCGTCCATATCGGTAAAGACATCCTGCGCATTGGTGGGGCTGGGCTTGCCGGAGAGGTTGGCACTGGGGGCTGCAAAGGCGCAGCCGCTCTGCTCGATGACCGCACGGGCCACCGGGTGGCTGGGCATGCGGATGCCCACCGTGTCCAGACCGGCGCAGCACTCGGCTGCCACCTCCGGGCCGCGGGGCATGATGATGGTGAGGGGGCCGGGGCAGAAGGCCGCCATCAGCAGTTGGGCACGCTCCGGTACCTCGCTGACCAGACCCGGCAGCATCTCCGGGCCGGTGACATGGACGATCAGGGGATTGTCCTGCGGGCGGCCCTTGGCCACGAAGATCTTCTTCACTGCCTCGCCGTTGCGGGCGTCGGCGGCAATGCCGTACACCGTCTCAGTGGGCAGGGCCACCAACTCCCCGCTGCGCAGCAGCTCGGCGGCCTTTACAATGCTTTCTGCCTGGTCGGCAGGCAGAACTTCGGTTTTAATTTTCATATGTTTTATCGTTCTTTCTGCGTGTAAAGTATTTTTACTTTTCAGCGATTTCTTTCGTTGATTCGTTTTTTTTACAAATCGAGCTTTTGCAGCTTTTCCGCCTGTTCGCGGGTGGCAAGGGCGTCGATGACCTCATCGAGGTTGCCGTCCAGGATCTTTGCAAGGTTGTGCACCGTCAGGCCGATGCGGTGGTCGGTGCAGCGGTCCTGCGGGAAATTGTAGGTGCGGATCTTCTCGCTGCGGTCCCCGGTGCCCACCTGCCCCTGCCGCTCGGAGTTGATGGCGTCCTGCTGTTCCTTCTGCTTTTGGGCCAGCAAGCGGCTGCGCAGGATCTCCAGGGCCTTATCCTTGTTCTGGAACTGGCTGCGCTCGTTCTGGCACTCCACCACCATGCCGGTGGGAATGTGCGTCACCCGGATGGCGCTGGACGTCTTGTTGATGTGCTGGCCGCCCGCACCGGAGGAACGGAAGGTGTCGATGCGCAGGTCCTTCATGTCCAGCGCAAAGTCCACTTCCTCTGCCTGGGGCATCACGGCCACCGTGGCGGTGGAGGTGTGGATGCGGCCCTGGGTCTCGGTCTCGGGCACGCGCTGCACCCGATGCACCCCGCTCTCGTACTTGAGGCGGTTGTAGGCCCCGGCCCCTTCCACCGAAAAGATGGCTTCCTTCACGCCGCCCAGCTCGGTCTCGTTGAGGTTGAGCAGTTCCAGCGTCCAGCCGCGGCTCTGCACATACATGGTGTACATGCGCAGCAGACTGTGGGCAAACAGAGCGGCTTCCTCTCCCCCTGCCCCGCCCCGGATCTCCATGATGACGTTCTTTTCGTCCCGCGGGTCCCTGGGCAGCAGCAGAATTTTGAGATTATTTTCCAGCTTTGCCACATCCTGACTTTTTTCGCTGATTTCCTGCTGTATCATCTGCTTGAAGTCCGGATCGGAGATGGGTTCTTCGAGCAGGGCTTTGGCCTGCGCCAGATGGTCCCGGGCGGTCTGCCAGTCGCGGTAGGCCTGCACCACCGGCTGCGTCTCGTGGTAGTCCCGCATCAGTTTGCGGAACAGTGCCGGGTCGGCAGCGGCATCCGGCTGGTTCAGGCGGACGGAAAGCTCCTCAAACCGGTGGCACACGGCATCCATTTGGGCAGAAAGATCGGGCATAACAGGCAGTTCTCCTTACAAACGTTCTCAGATGGAAATGGGCACAAGGGCGGTCACTCCGCCTGCTGTGCAGGTTTGACCACCTTTTTGATGTTCTTTTCAATTTTTGCACGCGGCAGCATCACCTCGCGCCCGCAGCCCGTGCAGCGGATCTTGAAATCCATACCGACACGCAGCACTTCAAAGCTGGAAGCCCCGCAGGGGTGCTTCTTGCGGGTGAGGATGGTATCTCCCACAGCGATATCCATAGCGTTGGTCGCTCCCTTCTGCCGCCCCTCAGAATGGTCGGCGGCAACTGTGCGGCACCCGGACCACAGGCCCTGCCGCACATACAGATATAGTATAATGCAAACGCCTGCAAAATGCAAATATCTGCCGCGCCGGATGCATATCGTTGAAAATGGGAGCGTGCTTTGCCCCGCGCAGCGCAGAACCCAAAAATCAACAGAGAAAGAGGAATGAAAGATGATGCAAGCATACCGTACCGAAGGCAATTACCGTTCCGCTGCCCGGCTGTCCGCTGCAGAGCTGCGGGCCGCCATGGCCAGCCACGAGATTTTGCAGGCCACCGCCCTGGCCTTTGACACCCAGCGGCAGCTGCGGTTCGACCTGGGCGGCGTCCGGGCCGTGATGCCCTTTGTGCAGTGCGCCGACGGAGCCGAAAACGGCACCGTGCGGGACATTGCCGTGCTGACGCGGGTGGGCCGCCCCACCTGCTTTGTGGTGCAGGCTCTGGACACCGACGAGGACGGGCAGCCCTTCTACCGGCTTTCCCGCGCAGAAGCGCAGCGGATGTGCAAGGCCGATTATCTCGATACCCTTTCTCCCGGCGATATCCTGCCCTGCACCGTAACTCACATTGAGCCATTTGGTGCGTTCTGCGATGTGGGGTGCGGCATCAGTGCTCTGCTGCCCATCGACTGTATGTCGGTGAGCCGCATTTCCTCCCCCGCCGACCGGGTAAGCGTGGGGCAGCAAATTTTGTGCGCGGTCAAGAACCGGGACGTGCAGGGCCGCTTTGTGCTCACCATCCGGGAACTGCTGGGCACCTGGGCCGAGAACGCCGCCCATTTTTCGGTGGGTGAAACAGTGGTGGGCATCGTGCGCAGCGTGGAGGAGTACGGCACCTTCATTGAGATCGCGCCCAACCTGGCCGGTCTTGCCGAAAGCTGCACCGACCTTGCCCCCGGGCAGGCCGTGAGCGTCTACATCAAGAACATCCTGCCGGAAAAGATGAAGATCAAGCTGGTGATCGTGAACCACAGCCTGAACCAGCGCCACCGGTTCGAGCTGCGGTACTTCATCACGGAGGGACATCTGGACCGGTGGGTCTACTCCACGCCCGGCAGCAGCAAGCGCATCGAGACGGATTTTGCCGCAGCGGCTTGCAATCCGGCGTGAAACCCTTTATACTATAAGGGAACCTGTCGTTTGAGAATGTGAAAATGCAAAGGGGATGGATGAACGATGCCCGCCAATGATGCTTTTACTGCCGGTGTACGCCCCGGCGGACTGACCAGCAGCACTGAGATCCGGCTGCTGCTGTGCTATCTGGTAAAAAATGCCGGACCCATTGCCCGGCAGGAGATCGAGAACGCCCTGATGGAAGAGGCACTGGTCAACTACTTTGAGATCGGTTCCTGCCTGGATGACATCACGCGGCAGCAGCTCGTGACCGTGCAGAACAATGTGTATTCCATTACCGACAAGGGCCGCAAAGTGGCGCAGGAGCTGGCCTACGACCTGCCCCGCAGCGTGCGGGAACGAGCGGTGGCCGCTGTGCTGCGCTGCCAGACCTGGGCCCGCAAAGAGGCCAAGTACAGCGCCAGCATCACCGAAAAGCCGGACGGCCATTGCAGCGTCCGCTGCACCGTAAAGGGCCTGGATGAGGCGCTGTTCTGCCTGGATCTGGGCACCCCGGACCGGCTGTCGGCTGAACTGGTGAAAAAGCAGTTCATCCTGAAAGGCAACGAGATCTATCAGCTTCTGGTCAACAAACTGACCGAAGAAAACGCATAAGCATACAGAAGCCGCCTGCTGGAAATTTTGTCCGGCAGGCGGCCTTTTTTGTGTTCAGATCAGAATGCAGATGAGCCCGGTACAGCCTTCGTTGATGACCCGTTCCAGCGTGCCCTGCAGCTGGGTGCGGGCCTCCTGCGGAATGTGCAGCAGCTTGTTCTGCAGCCCGTCGTTCACCAACTCATGCAGGCTTTTGCCAAAGATGTTGGACTGCCACAGCTTGACCGGGTCATCCGCAAAATCTGCCAGCAGGCTGCGCACCAGATCTTCGCTCTGCTTCTCGGTGCCCACAATGGGGCTGATCTCGGTGTGGATGGTGGCCTTCATCATGTGGATGGACGGCGCGCAGGCTTCCAGCCGGACGCCGTAGCGCCCGCCCTGCTGCACGATCTCCGGCTGCTCCAGCTGCAGCTCCCCGATGGAGGGCATCACGATGCCGTAGCCGGTGGCTTCCACCTGTTCCAGCGCACTGCGCACCTTTTCGTACTCCCGTTTGGCATGAGCCAACTCCAGAATGCAGGGCATCAGGCCCGCTTCGTCGCCGATCTCCAGCCCGGTCTGTTCGCTGAGCACCTGATAGAAGATCTCCGGCTTCAGCTCCACGACCACCCGCACACTGCCCTGTGCCAGATCCATGCCGCTCACGGCGGAGCGCTGCACGGCATCGCAGTCCAGCAGCGGCCCATCTGTGCCGGACGGGACGTCCTTCATGCGGGCGATGTTCTCTGCCAGCTGCATCGCAGCAGTATATACCTGTGCCTGCAGCCAGTGGCCGTTCTCCAGCCGGTTGACCCACCGGGGCAGGGCCAGATCCAGCTCCCGCACCGGGAATTCGTACAGCACCTGCCGCAGGATATCCCCCAGCGCGGCGGCGTCCAGATCCACGCAGCTCACCGGCAAAACGGCATGGTGGTAGTCCCGTGCCATGCCCTCGGCCAGCTGCTTTGTTTCCGGGGCGTCCGGGCGGGTGCTGTTGAGCAGGATGACGTAGGGTTTGCCCAGTGCATCCAGCTCTTCAATGACCCGCTTTTCGGTTTTGGCGTACCCCGCACGCGGGATGTCGCTGACGGTGCCGTCGGTGGTGATGACGATGCCGATGGTGGAGTGCTCCCGGATCACCCGGCGGGTGCCTGTCTCAGCGGCAAGGTCAAAGGGTACTTCCTCGTCGAACCACGGACTTTTGACCATGCGGGGCTTTTCGTTTTCCTCGTGGCCCATGGCCCCCTCCACCATATAGCCCACACAGTCGATGAGCCGTACCCGACAGACACCACCGCCTTCTAATTGCAGCGGCACCGCCGTTTCCGGAATGAACTTTGGTTCCGTGGTCATGATGGTGCGCCCTGCCGCCGACTGCGGCAGCTCATCCCGTGCCCGCAGACGGGCCGCCTCGGTGCCCATGGCGGGCAGCACCAGCTGCTCCATAAAGCGCTTGATAAAGGTGGACTTGCCGCTGCGCACCGGACCCACCACCCCGATGTAGATGTCTCCGCCGGTGCGTGCGCCGATCTCGCGGCAGATGCCCTGTTGCTCCTGTTTGTCCAAACCTGCTCTCCCCTTCCCGTTTGCGCCGTGCACCGGACGTTGTGCCGGTCCGCTCGTTGTATCGTATGAAAGGGACGGCGTTCTTATTCCACGCCGAGGAAGCTCTTCAGGCGGGCAAGGTCCGCGTTCAGGACCAGCTCTTCGTCAAAGCCCACGCTCTCCAGCAGCGCACAGGCCAGGTCCTGCCGGCCCACCCAGCTGGGGTCGTGCGCGTCCGAGTCCACAACAATAGGCACCCGGTATTGCTGGCACAGGGCCAGCATGGTGCGGTAGTTCTGGTAGCAGTTGAGCCGCTGGTCCTTTTTGACCAGAGAGCTGTTGTTGACCTCCAGCGCCACATGGTACTGAAGGGCAGCCTGCACCAGCCGGGGGTAATCCAGCGGGGTGTGGTCGTCGTCCGGGTGGGACACCAGCTTCACCTTCGGGTTTTTCATGCACTCGATAAGGTTTGTGGTGTTGCCGTCAGTGCCTTCGTTCTGGTAGCACAGCCCATGGATGCCCACAATGGCATAGTCCAATCGGTCGATATACTTCTGTTCCAGCGAGAGCCTGCCGCCGTTGAGCACATTGATCTCGCACCCGTGCAGGATCTCCACACCGTCGATCACGCGGGGGATCACGCGCAGGTTCCCGTAATAGAACGGGTCCACCGTTCCGGGGATGCCCGGGGCATGCTCACTGATGCCGATGAGCTGCAGCTGTTGTTCCTTTGCGGCCGCTGCCATCTCCCGGATGGTGCCATAGGCATGGCCGCTGGCAAGGGTGTGCATGTGGATGTCTGCGATCAGACGCTTCATCGTTTTCCTCCTTTTTCGGGTCCAAAAAAGCCGGAACGATCCGCAGATCGTTCCGGCTTGCAGCTTCAGATGGGATAAATCACGGGGTCAGACGGTTGGGGCCGCGGAACAGGAACTCTGCGTCCTTGATGCTCAGGCCGCACAGCAGCATGGTCAGGCGGTCGATGCCCAGACCGAAGCCGCCGTGGGGCGGGCAGCCATACTGGAAGAACTCCAGATAGAACTTGACATCCTCGGCCAGACCCTTCTCCTCAGCCTGCTTCTTCAGCACCTCATAGCGGTGCTCACGCTGGGCACCGGTGGTGATCTCGACACCGCGCCAGATCAGGTCGTAGCCCTGGGGCACACCGTTCTCGTCGCGCATGTGATAGAACGCACGCTTCTCGGCGGAGTAGTCGGTGATGAACAGGAACTCGTGGCCGTAGTGCTTCTTGACCCACTCATAGCTCAGACGCTCGGCCTCGGTAGTCAGGTCGCCCTTCTCGGACTCATCGACCTTGTAGCCGAACTCTTCTTCCAGACCCTTGTACAGGTCGGCCAGCTTGACCACCGGGAACGGAGTGATGGGCACGATGACTTCCTGACCGAACAGCTCCTTGATCTGGTCGCCGTAATTCTCCTTGACGGCCTTCAGGCCGGCGGTCAGCAACTCCTCCTCCATCTTCATGACATCCTTGAAGGAAGTAATATAGCTGAACTCCAGATCAAAGCCGGAGAACTCAGTGGAGTGCTTGTTGGTATAGCTCTTCTCGGCACGGAACACAGGGCCGGTCTCGAAGATACGCTCAAAACCGGCAGCCATAGCCATCTGCTTGTAGAACTGCGGGCTCTGGGCCAGATACGCGTTGCGGTCGAAGTAATCCACCTTGAACACCTCAGAGCCGCTCTCGCTGGCTGCAGCGATCAGCTTGGGGGTGTGGATCTCGATGAAGTTGCGTTCCAGCAGGAACTGACGCATGGCGTTGACAAAGCAGCTCTGTGCCTTGAACATCAGCTGGTTCTCGTCGGTGCGCAGGTCGATCCAGCGGTAGTCGATGCGCTGGTCGATGCTGGAGCGCTCCACAGCCTTCTTCTTCTTGGTGGCTGCGATCTCCTTGCGCACGATGGGCAGCGGGTCGGCAATGCTCTCGATCTCAATGGACTCGGGGATCATCTCGATGCCGCCCATCTTGACGTAGTCGTTTTCCATCACCTTGCCGGTGACGGTGATGACGGAGTCCGGGGTGAGCTTGTCGATGGTATCCACCAGATCGGGGTGATCGGCCTTTTCGACCGTGATCTGCAGTTTGCCGGTAATATCCTTCAGCACGATGAAGGCCATGTATTTGCTGTTGCGCAGGTTCTCGATAAAGCCCTGCACCTTGACCGTGCTGCCGATTTCCTTCTGGACCTCATTGATATAGGTGCGTTCCATAGGAATCCTCCTTTAAAGTCTTGTACTGTTTTATTATACGCTTTTCCGGGGATAAATCAAGATTTTTTATTGTTCTCATGCAGGGTGCCGGTGCCGCCCTCCACCACACCGTCGTGTTTCAGCACGGCGGCAATGGTGCCAAAGAAGCACTTCACGTCCAACCCGAAGCTCAAGTGCTCCACATACCAGCCGTCCAGCTTTGCCTTTTCAGCGATCTCCAGCTCATCGCGGCCGTGGATCTGGGCCCAGCCGGTCAGGCCGGGGCGCACATCGTTGGCCCCGTATTTGTCGCGCTCCGCCAGCAGATCGTACTGGTTCCACAGCGCGGGACGCGGACCGATGACCGCCATATCCCCCACAAAGATGTTCCACAGCTGGGGCAGCTCGTCCAGGCTGGTCTTGCGCAGGAAATGCCCCATGCGGGTGATATACTGGCCCGGGTCATGGAGCAGGTGCGTGGGCATGTCGTGGGGCGTGTCGATGCGCATGGTGCGGAACTTCAAAATGTAGAAATGCCGCTTGCCGCGGCCCACCCGCTTCTGTTTGAAAAACACGGGGCCGGGTGAGTCGAGCTTGATGGCAATGGCCAAAATCAGAAACAGCCAGGACAGGCACAGCATGCCGCACAGCGACAGCACCACAGCCAGCAGGCGTTTGATCCCGTTGCGATACACAAACGTTCCCTCCGTTCTTGTTTGCTTCCTGAATACCGCTTCAGTATACCAGCATGGGCTGCCTTTTTCAATTCGATTCCGCCCGGAAGGACGGAATTTTTTCATTTTTATGCCGTCATGACGGTTTTGTAGCAAAAACGTGCCGGTTTTGTCTCTTGTTTTCCGGCAGGGCCTGCCGTAAGATAAAGGTACAAAAGGGCTTTTGATTTTTTGGGGACAAGGAGTTTTTACCATGATCCAACGTTTTACCTTTGGCTGCCCGCTGCCCACCGAGAGCGTCGTGTTGCCGGTGGAGCCTGCCGCCGCCGCAGTGCCGTACCTCACCGCAGAACCAGACGGGAGCTGGAGCTTCTCTTTGGCAGAGGATGCCGTGGTGTACGGCCTGGGCGAGATGCCCCGCGGCATCAACAAGCGCGGCTGGCATTATGTGGCCGACAACACCGACGAGTCGCACCACGGAGAAAACCGGCTTTCGTACTATGGGGCGCACAATTTTCTGCTCATCGACGGCGGTGCGGGCCGCAGCGTCTTTGGCGTGTTCGTGGATTTCCCGGGAAAGGTGTTCTACGATATCGGCTACACCCGGCACGACCGGCTGACCTTCCGCACCGAAGAGCCGGACTACGACCTGTACATCCTGACCGGCGACAGCCCGAACGCCGTCTGCACCGAATTCCGGAAGCTGATCGGCCACAGCTACATCCCGCCCAAATGGGCCTTTGGTTTTGCCCAGAGCCGCTGGGGCTACAAGACTGCCGAGGACGTGCGCGCCATCGCCCGCCAGTACCGCGAGAACGAGCTGCCTCTGGACATGATCTGCCTGGACATCGACTATATGCAGGGGTACGCGGATTTTACGGTGAACAAGGAGCGCTTCCCGGATCTGGCTGCGCTGAGTGCCGAGCTGAAGCAGCAGGGCATCCGGCTGGTGCCCATCATCGACGCGGGCGTGCGCATCGACCCGGAGGATCCCACCTGCACCGAGGGGCTGGAGAAGGGGTATTTCTGCACCAAAGCCGACGGCACCCCCTTTGTGGCTGCCGTGTGGCCCGGCAAGGCCTATTTTGCCGATTTTCTGCGCCCGGAAGTGCGGGACTGGTTCGGCCACCGCTACAAGGTGCTGACCGACTGCGGTATTGAGGGCTTCTGGAACGACATGAACGAACCCGCGCTGTTCTACTCGCCGGACAGGCTGCGGGAATTCCTGGACAGCATGGCACAGCTGCGTGAAAAAGACAACTTGGAGCAGGAAGAGTTCTTTGCCAAGGTGGTGGGCGGTGCCATGGGCCTGATGAACAGCCCTGCCGACTACGCCAGCTTCTACCACGACCTGGCCGGGCAGCAGGTGCGGCACGACCGGGTGCACAATCTGTACGGCGGCAGCATGACCCGCGCTGCCGGGGAGGCCTTTGCCGACCTGCGCCCCGGCAGGCGCACCCTGCTGTACAGCCGTTCCAGCATCATTGGCAGCCACCGGTACGGCGGCATCTGGCTGGGCGACAACCATTCCAGCTGGGAACAGCTGCTGGCCAACATTCAGATGATGCCCAGTGTGCAGATGTGCGGCTTTTTGTACACCGGTGCCGACCTGTGCGGTTTCGCGGGCGACACCACCCCGGACCTGGCCCTGCGCTGGCTGGAGTTTGGCCTGTTCACCCCGCTGATGCGCAACCATACCGGTGCCGGGACCCGCGAGCAGGAATATTTTCGCTTTGCCGACCAGCTGCCCGCCCTGCGGGAGATGCTGCGCCTGCGCTATGCCCTGCTGCCCTACCTGTACAGCGAGTTCATGAAGAGCGCCCTGGAGAACACCGGCTACTTCCGCCCGCTGGGCTTTGACTGGCCTGCAGACCCCGAAGCACGGGAGGTGCAGGACCAGCTGCTGCTGGGCGACGGCGTCATGCTGGCTCCGGTGTACACCCAGAACGCCACCGGGCGGCATGTCTACCTGCCGGGGCCCATGCAGCTGTACCGTCTGCGCAGCGCCGAGGACTACGACACCGAGGCCCTGCCTGCAGGCCACCACTATGTGCACTGTGCCCTGAACGAAGTGCTGCTGTTCGTGCGGCCGGGTCATGCCGTGCCGCTGGCAAAGCCCGCTGCCTGCACCGCCGCGCTGGACGAGCAGCCCATTGCCCTGCTGGCCTGCCCGGACGCCGACGGCCATGCTGCGTACCGCATGTACACCGATGACGGCGAGACGATGGATCCTGAACACGACGGGCACTGGACTGTGCTGGACGCCTCTCACTGACCCAGTTTTCACAGCAGCCTCGGAACGTTTGCGGTTCCGGGGCTCTTGCGTTTTGCAGACGTCTGACGTATAATAGGCACTTGCGCCCGGCTTTTCGGGTACGATGTAAAATCAACCGATTCAGATATCAAAAACATTTCAAGGAGGCGTGTGACCCCATGACGCAAACCCGGGCAGACCGTTCCGCTGACCTGACCAGCGGCCCGATGCTGCAAAAGATCATTCTGTTTTCCATTCCGCTGGCTGCATCCAGCATTTTGCAGCTGCTGTTCAACGCGGCAGACGTTGTGGTGGTGGGCCGCTTTGCCGGCAGCACCGCGCTGGCCGCAGTCGGCTCTAACGGTTCCCTGATCAACCTGCTGGTGAACCTGTTCGTTGGGCTCTCGTTGGGCGCGAACGTCGTAGCTGCCCGCTGCTTTGGCGCAAAGGACGAGCACGGCGTACAGGACACCGTGCACACCGCCGTGACGCTGGGCCTTACCAGCGGCGTACTGCTGGCCGTGGTGGGCTTTTTTGCCGCCCGCGGCCTGTTGGAGCTCATGAGCTGCCCGGAGGATGTGATCGACCTTTCCGCGCTGTACCTCAAAATTTATTTCATCGGCATGCCCATGAACATGCTGTACAACTTCAGCAGCGCTCTGCTGCGGGCCGTGGGCGACACCAAGCGCCCGCTGTACTGTCTGGCGGCGGCCGGTATCATCAATGTGGTGCTGAACCTTGTGTTCGTCATCGGCTTTTCCATGAGCGTTGCGGGCGTTGCGCTGGCCACCATCATCAGTGAGACGGTGTCGGCCTGCCTGGTCACCGCCATGCTGGTGCGGGAAAAGGGCGCGCTGCATCTGGACCTGCACAAGCTGGGCTTCCACGCCGGTGCCCTGAAGCAGATCTTGCTCATCGGCCTGCCGGCGGGCCTGCAGAGCACCGTGTTCAGCCTGTCCAATGTGGTGATCCAGTCCGCCATCAATTCCTTCGGCTCCACGGTCGTGGCCGGAAGCTCGGCATCGTCCAATCTGGAAGGCTTCGTCTACACGGCCATGAACGCCTTTGCACAGGCCGCCGTGACCTTTACCAGCCAGAACATGGGTGCTCGCAAGTATCACAATCTGGACCGCGTGATGCGCAACTGCCTGCTGTGCGCCGTGGTCACCGGCATTCTTTTGGGCGGCGGTGCGGCACTGGCTGGTCGGCAGCTGCTGCACTTCTACTCCTCGGACGAGGCCGTGATCGCCGCCGGATACGAGCGGCTGTGGATCATCTGCGGCACCTACCTGCTGTGCGGCATCATGGACACACTGGCCAGCAGCCTGCGCGGCCTGGGTTACAGCGTGCTGCCCATGGTGGTGAGCCTGATCGGCAGCTGCCTGCTGCGTCTGGTGTGGATCGCCACCATCTTCCAGCTGAACCGAACCCCGTTCATGCTGTACATCAGCTACCCCATCAGCTGGGTTCTGACCGCCTCGGTGCATCTGATCTGCCTGCTGGTGGTACGGCGCAAGCTGCAGAAAAAGGGGCAGAACCTGCAGGCTGCATAATGCTCCCTCCGTCATCGCTGTGCGATGCCAGCTCCCTCAGAGAGGGAGCCTTATCTCGCGGCGGTCAGCTTCCAACCCGCACTGACCGCATTGTATACCACAAAGAGCTGTTGCATTTCATCGTGCAGCAGCTCTTTTCTTTTTACAGCTCCTTTGCCAGCAGGTAGCGGTCGAACCCACCGTACATTTCGCGGCGGGCACGGATGGTGAACCCGCAGGCCAGGGCGTTGCTCAGACTGTAGGGGTTGGCCGGACTGACCGTGGCTCCCAAGTGCGTGATGCTCTCCGGCAGAAGCGGCAGGGCAGCTTCCAGCATGCGGCGCTGCAGGCCGTTGCCCCGCCAGTCCGGGTGCACCACAGCGCTGTCGACATTGGCCCAATGGGGCCACTCGGCCTGCGGCACACCCAGAAAAGCCGCATAGTTGTGCGGGCTCTGGCCGCAGTAATGGAAGGTCAGGTACGCGCCCAGCCGACTGCCCTGCCACACCCCGATGCACAGGCTGTCGGTGATATAACCGGTGATATGTTCCAGCGTGTCGGTAACGAACCACTCCGGGTGCGGCATGGCGGCGTGCACCTCGTTTTGCAGCGCATATACCGCCGGGGCTTCGTCCGGTGTGCAGCGCCGCAGGGTGACCGCCTGCTGTGCCGGATGGCCGCAGACTTTGTGCAGAATGAGTTCCATGATTGCAATGACCTCCAAAATAAAATCGTACTTTTTCTTTGTTTCCAGTATAAATGCCGCTTTTCTAAATGTCAATTTATGTTATAATAGAAGCAAAGGGCTTTGGGGCAGTGCATCATGCGGCCTGCAGGGTCTTTTGAAGTCCCGGCGGCCTGCCCGCCTGTGAACGGAGGAACCGAAATGAAGGAATCTACTCTTGCCGCCTCCAGCCGACTGGGCGGTGCCGTGATCAGCGACCGGGTGGTCGCCAGCCTGCTGGACGAACTGCGCACCGGGCGCTATGCCCATGCAGACCGCCTGCCTGCGGAGGTGGATCTTGCCGCCGAACTGGGGGTAAGCCGCACCGTGATCCGGGACGCTCTGAGCGAAATGGAGCGTGCAGGCTATGTAGAGCGGGTGCGCGGCATCGGCACGGTGGTGAACCGTTCGGTGTTGGGCCTGCGCAGCCGTCTGGACCAGAAGCTGGAATATTACCCGCTGATCCGCAGCTTTGGCAGCTACCCCCATGCCGACGGCATTCAGGTGTTTCCCATCCGGGCGGGGGATGAACTGGCCCATAATCTGGACATCGAACCCGGCGACGAGGTGATCTGCATCAAAAAGCGCATCCTTGCCGACACCACCCCGGTGATCTACTCCATCGACTATCTGCCGCGCAGCCTGTTCGGCAACCGGGACTATACCCGCATCGACCTGACCGGCGGTGTGTTCGATATTCTGGAGCGGGAGTGCCACCAGCAGATCTCCTCGAACGTGGCCCACCTGAAAGCCAGCTGCGGCGATGAGTCCATCCGTGCAGCCATGCGGCTTGCCCCCGGCGAGGCCATGTTGCTGCTGGACGAAGTGTGTTTCAATCGTTTGTGCCGCCCGGTGATGCGTTCGCTGAGCTACTACACAAACTTCTTTGATTTTTCCATTTTACGCAAACTGCTTTAAACCGCTTTGATGTAACGGAGGTAACGTAACCATGCGTCATCTGATCGACCCGTTGGATTTCACCCAGCAGGAAATCACCACCCTGCTCGACCTTGCCGACCGCATCCACGACGATCCGGCCGCCTATCAGGATGTGGCCACCCACAAAAAACTGGCCACCCTGTTCTATGAGCCGTCCACCCGCACCCGCCTTTCGTTTGAGGCCGCCATGCTGAACCTGGGCGGCCATGTGCTGGGCTTTCCCAGTGAGAACGTGTCCAGCGCCAGCAAAGGCGAGAGCGTGGCCGACACCATCCGCGTGGTGTCCTGCTATGCCGACATCGTGGCTATGCGCCACCCCAAGGAGGGCGCACCGCTGCGTGCTTCCCGCTACTCCCGCATCCCGGTGATCAACGCCGGTGACGGCGGCCATCAGCATCCCACCCAGACCCTGACCGACCTGATGACCATCCGCCGCCGCAAGGGCCGGCTGGACGATCTGACCATCGGCCTGTGCGGTGACCTGAAATTCGGTCGCACGGTGCATTCCCTGATCAAGACCATGGCCCGCTGCCAGAACATCCGCTTTGTGCTCATCAGCCCGGAAGAGCTGCGGGTGCCGGATTACATCATCAACGATGTGCTGGAGGCCAACGGCATCGAATACAAGGAGACCCGCAGCCTGGAAGAGGTCATGCTGGAACTGGACATCCTGTACATGACCCGTGTGCAGAAGGAGCGCTTCTTCAACGAAGAGGATTACATCCGCCTGAAGAACAGCTATGTGCTGACCAAGGAAAAGATGGGGCTGGCAAAGCCGGACATGGCCGTGCTGCATCCCCTGCCCCGCGTGAACGAGATTGCACTGGATGTGGACGATGACCCCCGTGCCGCTTACTTTGAGCAGGTGCAGAACGGCGTTTACGTCCGCATGGCACTGATCATGACCCTGCTGGGCCTGCACGACCCCAAGGCAAAGGAGGAAAACTGATATGCTGAACATTGACGAGATCCAGAACGGCCTTGTGATCGACCACATCAAGGCCGGCACCGCCATTGGTCTGATGGACCTGCTGGGCATCAAGGACAACCGCACCGCCAGCGTGGCTCTGATCCAGAACGCACGCAGCCGCAAGTCCGCTTCCGGCCGCAAGGACATCATCAAGGTGGAGGGCGATGCTTCCTGGCTGAACCTGGATGTGCTGGCCTACCTTGACCCGGACATCAGCGTGACCGTGATCGAGAACGGCAAGCCTGTGCGCAAGGAACGGCCGAAGCCTCCCAAGCGTCTGGTGAACATCGTGCGCTGCCGCAACCCCCGCTGCATCTCCTCCATTGAGGAAGAGTGCGACCAGGTCTTTGAGCTGAGCTCCAACGGCAAGTACCGCTGTCTCTACTGCGAGCAGGAGCTGCAGGTCAAGCCGGAATAAATCGAACCAAAAAAGAGACCGCCGCACGTGATTTTCCACGATGCGGTGGTCTTTTTTACTTTATGATCGTTTTATCGGCTGTCACTTCAGCAGTGTGCTGTGGTCTGCGCCGTTCACCCGCAGAGCCGACGATATGCCGTCGTTGTTCCAGACCACCGTGGTGTCCTGAGTGCACACGCCCAGCAGCTCCACGGCAGAGACCGACGCCGTGCGCTCCTGCGTGCAGAAGAGCATGGTCTGCATCCCGTGGCTGCGCAGCCAGCACAGTGCATCATAGGTCATTTGCAGGGACGCAAACGCGGCATCCACCTTCACGGTCACCGTGCCGCCCTGCCAGGTCAGCGTGTACGCCACTGCCTTGCCCGCCGCATCCGTGACGGTCAGGCCCGTGAGCGCATCCAGACGGCCGTTGCTGGCAGACTCTGCCGCGGGTGTTTTCTCTGCTGTTTTGTCGCCCGGCAGAGAGATATCCTTGCCGTCGGTATTCCTCCGGTCAATGGAAGAGCCCGGCAGCAGGTCGTCAAAAGCCTTCTCTTTGCCGTTTGCACCAATGGCAACGCCATCCTTGCCTGCAACGGCAGAGATGGTGACCTTACCCTCAATGGTGATGTCGGCATCCGCTTCCATAGTGTCCTCGTCTGGGGATATGAGTGCGCCGCTGCCGATGGCTGCGCCGCCCTTGCTGGCATCTTCACCGTCCTGACCCGGCTCCGGGGCACCGCCCACAGCGGACACGTCCGGGGAGCCGTCGCCGTTGCTGCGGATGGTGACACGGTTCCGGGTGTCCTCGTCTCCTGCCAGATCCGCGCCGCCGCCGACCCCGGCACCGCCGCCCACACCGCCAGCTGCGCTGACCGTCGTGCCGCCTTCAATGGTCACATCTCCTGCTGATGCATAGCCGCCGCCAATGCCTGCGCCGTTTGCGCCGCCCTCGGCGTTGACCGTGGCGTTACCGGAGATATTCACCGTCACATTGCCAACCAGACCGCTGCCGATGCCCGCAGCACCCTCGCCGCCGGTGGCATTGTCCACCTTGGCGTTGTCGGTGATGGTCACCGTACCAGTGCCACGGAAACCACCGCCGCCAATGCCTGCACCGTCCTGCTTTCCAGTGGCGGTGATGGTGCCGCCGGTGATCTCGAGGGCACCGGAATTTTTGATATTTGCTCCGCCGATCCCTGCGCCGCCGAAGCCGCCGGTGGCGTCCAGACTGCCGTTCTTGTCCTCATCCTGAATGGTCAGCTTGCCGCTGACCACGTTCCCGTCGGAGTTCTTTTCCTCGTTCCGCTCCAGGCCCGCGTGCCAGCCGCTGCTTTTCAGCGTGTTGCTGCCGTCCAGCTCAATGGCGGTGTTGCCGGTGCCAGAGACGCTCACGGGTGCTGCGTCACCTTTTGGGTCCGTGATGGTAACATCCGAGAGGGTAACTTTCAGGTCGTTATCCGTGTTGTTGATGATGTCCACCGTGTTGCCGGTGACTTCATTGCTGCCCGTCACCTTCACGTCGTCGTCCTTGTCGTTCACGGTTTCGTTCTGGGTCACCTTGGCGGTGCCGTCGCCGTTGGCTACAATGGTGATGCTACCTTTTCTGATGTCGTAAACATCGGCAAAGGCCGGAACAGCCGTTCCCGTCATCAGTGCCGCCGCCACGGCCAGCGCCGCCAGTCTCCGGGTCAGCGGCTTACCCCCCCCCGAACGCAGGGCGCGTGGTTCAGGACACGCATGGCAAGATTGCGATACGAGATCATAGAACATTGCCTCCTTCATAATTGGGCAAGCACCGTGCAGCCTTTTGCACGCTTTGCCAATTTGATGCAAAAATGCTTTGCTTGTTCCAATATAGCACTTTTTTCGTCAAGATTCTACAGTTTCCATAGGATTTCATGTGAAATTTTGTTACACAAAAAAGCTGCCGCGCAAAATTTGCACAACAGCCTTTCCATTTTGCAGCAGCTGTTCTTCCGCTGCAACGATCTTCAGAAAATTCCGATGAAGCTTCTCGCGGCATAAATCACAGACCCAGCCGATGCTCCGTTCCCACACAGGGCACGGGCCGGGCGAACCTTTATGTACAGCAAAGCCCCAAAGACCGCCGCCAAAAGCTCCATCGGATACGCTGCCCGGCACACGCCACCGGGACAGCCCGCAAAAGCAAAGGTTTCACAGCTGCACACGCACCGCAGCCTGACGCCACAATGCTGCAGAACCCGGAAAAGCTCCCGGCCGCAACCTCTGCCTGCACTGCCTTGCGTTCCTTTACTGGGTCCAGTATAGCAGAGTTACGCTATTGTTGCAGAGAAAATGTCATATTCTGCATCGGTAACTGTCACAACTTGCGGGTAGGCACCGCACAGGTAAAGCGGAACCAGCGGTCCCGGCAGCTGAGCGTGTACTCGCAGCGGCAGCGGTCCAGCACCTCCCGCACGTTGACAAGGCCCATGCCATGGCCCGGCTCTGCCTTGGTGGAACGCGGCAGCTCTCCATCCACCAGCTCCAGGTCCTTCTGCACCCGGTTGCGCACCGAGACGAGGTATTCTTCCTCGTTCCTGCGCGCCCGCAGGTACACCTCCGGCGGTTTGGCCTGCGCCGCCGCCCGGATGGCATTGTCCAGCAGGTTGGAGATGACGATGACCAGGTCCGTGCCGCAAAAGGGCAGGTCCTTGAGGTCACACAGGTCGAAGTACAGCTCCACTCCCTGCTGCGTAGCTTCCTCATACTTGCGGCTGAGCAGGGAGTCCAGCAGTGGGTTGTGGGTGTCCAGAATGGTGGTTCCGGCGGCCACCACCTTGCTCACGCTGGAAAGGTATTCCTGTGCGCCGGTCAGGTCGCCCTGCCGGAGCAGCGCATCCAGTGCGGCAATGTGGTTGGTGAACTCATGGGTCAGGCGGCGCTGTGCCGTGTAGGACTCCATGAGGGCTTCTGCGCGCTGCTGTTCCAGCGCGGCCTGAAAGTGCGACGCCTGCCCCTGCACCACCTGATCGTTGAACATCTGC
>ENA-USUM01000333-USUM01000333.1-human-gut-metagenome-genome-assembly--contig:-NODE-333-length-26473-cov-95.455789_pt1 | contig 26473 bp, 28 predicted proteins | sample MGYA00250063_ERZ773402 | MGnify/ENA primary metagenome ERZ773402 (study PRJEB29103, sample SAMN06112030) | human gut metagenome | biome: human gut; feature: ankylosing spondylitis patient; material...
AGGCTGATGGCGATAAGATTGCAGATCGCCATGAGTCCCATAGTGACGTCGGCAAGGCTCCATGCCAGGTCGAGGGTGGCAACAGCACCGAACATGACCATGCCGCCCACCAGTATACGGTAGATGTTGAGCACCCATTTACGGTGGGTAAGGTAGCGCACATTGGCTTCTCCGTAATAATAATTTCCCAGAATGCTGCTGAATGCGAAGAAGAACAAGGCTACCGCAACGAAGATGGCTCCCGAAGGTCCTATCTCGTTGGTCAGCGCATGCTGGGTAAGCTGTACGCCGTTTGTGGAACCATCCAGTGGAGCACCGCTGAACAGAATGATGAAAGCGGTGCAGGTACATATAATCAGCGTATCGGTAAATACTCCCAGCGTCTGAATCAAGCCTTGCTTCACGGGGTGGCTGACGTGTGCGGTTGCCGCCACATTGGGGGCGGACCCCATACCGGCCTCGTTGCTGAACAGCCCGCGTTTGATGCCCTGCATCAGCGCCATGCCGACACCCCCTCCCAAAGCCTGCTCCCATCCGAAGGCGTGGCCGACAATGAGTGCCAGGACTCCCGGCAGCTCTTTGATGTTCAACAGAACGATGATAAGTGCCAGTGCAATGTATCCCAACGCCATGATGGGGACGATGATGCTGCTGACTTTGGCTATGCGCTGTACGCCTCCAAAGATGATTGTCAGCGTGAGTGCGGTGATGATGCCTCCCACAACGGCATGGTCGAACCCGAAAGCGCCTTCGAAAGCGGCACACAGTGTATTGCTCTGTACCGAGTTGAATGCAAATCCGAAGGTAATGGTGATAAGTACGGCAAACAGTGCCCCCATCCACGGCTGTTTCAGTCCCTTACGCATATAGTAGGCCGGGCCGCCGATAAAGGAGTCTTTGCCCTTTATCTTATACAATTGGGCCAGTGTAGATTCTACAAACGAGCTGGAAGCACCCAGGAGGGCAATCACCCACATCCAGAATACAGCGCCCGGACCGCCTACTGCAATGGCGGTGGCAACCCCTGCAAGATTGCCCGTACCTACACGGCTGGCAATGGAGATGGCAAATGCCTGGAACGATGAGATATGCTTTTCCTTGGCATCGCCTTTCCCGCCCGAGTCGCCCAGCAGACGTACCATTTCCTTTATCATCCGGAACTGTACAAAGCGGGTTCTCAGCGTAAACCATACGGCGCATCCCAACAGCAGGGCAACGAGGATGTAGGTCCAGAGCAGGTCGTTTATCAGATTTATTATTCCCATAATGTATATGTACAGTTATCTATTTGTAGTAAAAAAAACTCACACAAAACAAGTGCTACCCTCTGTCGTTACTTTAGGCTGCTTCTGTAGTTATTCAAGGCTACCTCTGTCGTTAACTGAGATAAATTTCTTGCAAGTCGGTGATAATCAACGTGGTATAAACTCGTGTGCTGCGATTTGTACCATGGACAAATCTGGACAAACCTGACGGAATCTCCTTGCCTATTTCAGCTTGAAGTGAAATTTGTGTCCTTCAAACACCGGTTCCACTATGTCATAACGAACAAACTTTGCCAGCAGATGTTCGGCGGCGCGTCGGGAAAGATGCGCCAGGCGGCAGTAACGGTTCAATGACAGGCGGTCGTTCTCTTCCAGCAGATTGAGCAGCAGCTGTTCCCGTTCGGTATATTCTATCAGTTCTCCTTTCGGACTTTCGCTTTGTTGCCAGACACGTAGATGGACGGGAGTGGCAAGGATGTTTTCATCCTTGATACGGAGATAGGCAAGATATTTTCCCGTTTCGTCCTTGGCATATACCGGCTTCCGGTCACTTTCCTCGATTTGTACCACCAGCACACTACGGCCTTCCACCTGATAGGTCTGCATGGTATAGTTCACTTCGGGGCTGCAATAAAGTCCGGCAGCCGCTTCTATCATATATTGTTCTTCGTCTGAACGGACACCGGCAATTTTCCCGTTATCTTTCACTCCGATGAGCAGTTTTCCACCGTCTGTATTGGCAAAGGCTGAAAGGGTTTTGGCTATCTTGCGGGCGTCGGATATTTCGAACTTGAAATCCTGCTGTTGGTGCTCTCCTTCGGCTATGAGAGCGTGTATATATTCGGTGTCAGTAAGCGTTTTCATGCTTGCAAAAGTAGATAAAAAATGCGTAAGAGCCCCTTTTTGCGGCGATTTTACCGAATATTTCAAAAAAAATATCGTTTTTCTGCATTTATTTCAAGAAAGAATGTATTTTTGCCAGACATTATTAACGAAGTAATTTAAAAAGGATTATGAAAGAATTAGTTGAAAAAGTAGCTGCATTGTATGCAGACTTCTCAAAAGATGCAAACGCTCAGTTGGAAAACGGTAACAAGGCAGCAGGAACTCGCGCTCGTAAGGCTTCTTTGGAAATCGAAAAAGCTATGAAGGAATTCCGCAAAGCATCTTTGGAAGCTTCTAAGAAGTAAGAAAAAAAGCATATTTGATGCTGCGAAAGACTGCCACTACTGGCGGTCTTTTTTGTTTTTGAAAAGTATTATTGCTACTTTTGACGCAGGTATTATGGATGAAAACGTTCTCAATAAACTGAAGATACTGGCAGAGTCGGCAAAGTATGACGTCTCTTGCTCCTCCAGTGGTACGGTGCGCTCCGGCAAGGCAGGTATGCTGGGGAACACTGTGGGTGGCTGGGGCATCTGCCATAGTTTTGCCGAGGACGGCCGTTGTATCTCCCTGCTCAAAGTGATGCTTACCAATTATTGCATCTACGACTGCGCCTACTGCATCAACCGCCGCAGCAACGACCTGCCGCGTGCCACGCTGTCGGTGGCCGAGCTTGTAGACCTCACCATGGAGTTCTATCGCCGCAACTATATCGAAGGGCTTTTCCTGAGCAGTGGGGTGGTGCGTAATCCCGATTACACGATGGAACGCCTGGTGCGCGTTGCCAAGGACCTCCGCACTATCCATCGTTTCAACGGATATATCCATCTGAAGAGCATTCCCGGTGCCAGCCGCGAACTGGTGAATGAGGCAGGGCTTTATGCCGACCGTCTCAGCGTCAATGTCGAGATACCGAAGGAGGAGAACCTGAAACTGCTTGCCCCGGAGAAAGACCATAAGAGTGTATATGCGCCTATGCGCTACATCCAGCAGGGAGTCCTTGAAAGTTCGGAAGAACGCAAGAAACACCGCCACGCTCCTCGTTTCGCTCCTGCAGGACAAAGCACACAGATGATAGTAGGCGCTACCGCCGAGACGGACAAGGATATTCTGTATCTTTCGTCGGCCCTCTACAAGGGACCTACGATGCGGCGTGTCTACTATTCGGGCTATATTTCCGTCAATACCTACGATAAGCGCCTGCCGGCATTGAAACAGCCCCCTTTGGTGCGCGAAAACCGCCTTTACCAAGCCGACTGGCTGATGCGCTTCTATCAGTTCAAGGTGGAGGAAATAGTGGATGATGCCTACCCGGACCTTGATTTGGAGGTTGACCCCAAGCTGTCCTGGGCTTTGCGCCATCCCGAGCAGTTTCCAATCGATGTGAACAAGGTGGATTATGAGATGTTGCTCCGCGTGCCGGGCATCGGCGTGAAGTCGGCACGGCTGATAGTGGCTTCTCGACGTTTCTCCAAGATAGGTTTCTACCAGTTGAAGAAGATAGGGGTGGTGATGAAGAAGGCGCAGTATTTCATTACCTGCTGCGAGTTGCCGATGCGCACGGTCAATGAGCTGACTCCGCAAGGGGTACGCAGTCTGCTGTTGCCCAAACCGAACAAGAAAAAAGTGGATGAGAGGCAGTTGATGCTTGATTTTGGCGAATGAATATCTTTTTATACGATAAGACTTTTGAGGGATTGCTGACTTCTGTTTTTGAAGCCTACTCCCGCCGCACTTTCCCCGATGCACTGTTGTTGGAAGGAGAGCCTCTTCCATTGTTCTACGATGAAATATTTACAGTGATAACCGATGAGGAGAAGTCCGGTCGCGTCTGGCGCGGATTGCAGAAGAAGCTGTCGTCTGCGGCACTTGCTTGCCTCGCCCAATGCTGGCTGGCAGAGGAACCGGAAACTCCCATGCTGCTGTTCCGCTATATCCGCAAGGCGATAGATGCTCCTCGCTCCATTGAAACGAACTTTGCCGACCCTGATGTGCTGGAGTTCTCCCGTATGTGGAAGCGGGTGGATTGGGAGCGTATACGCCTGCTTCAGTTTGTCCGCTTCCAGAAGGCTGCGGACGGTACTTTCTTTGCTGCCGTCGAGCCCGAAAAGAATGCCCTTCCTTTGGTGACGGGGCATTTCAAGGACCGTTTTGCCGACCAGCGTTGGCTGATTTATGATATCAGGCGAGCCTATGGGTACTATTACGACTTGAAGGAGGTGCGCCAGGTGACTTTTGGTGAGGACAGTCGCGAAGGACATCTTGTCACCGGCATGCTCGACGAAAGTCTGATGGACGGAGACGAACAGCTTTTCCAGTCTCTCTGGAAAACCTATTTCAAGGCAATCTGCATCAAGGAACGCCTCAATCCCCGGAAGCACAAGCAGGACATGCCCGTGCGCTATTGGAAATATCTGACGGAAAAACAGCAGTGATTCCCTTTATTCGATTTTCTCCACTGTCACTTCGGGAAATTCCTGCATCAGTTGCAGCAAATATCCCTCATCATAGCTTTTCTTGGATTTGATGACCATGGTCACTTGATAGTTGGTGTACTCTCCCTGCACTTGCCGGTCCAGGTTGTAGGACACCACCAGATAGTCTTTGGAGTTGAATCGCCGGGACACTTGCGGCAGTATCTCTTTGCTGGAAGTGGAAAAGGTTATCACGGAACTTTTCATGCCAATGCTTTTGAAAATAAGGCTCAACAGTTCGAGCCCTGCCAGAGTCAGCAGGGTGGCGGCAATGCTGATGGTGTACATTCCTGCACCTACTGCCAATCCGATGCCTGCAGTAGCCCATATTCCTGCGGCTGTTGTCAGTCCCCTGACTATCTGTTTCTGGAAAATGATGGTACCCGCACCGATGAATCCGATACCGCTGACTACTTGTGCGGCAACACGGCTGGGGTCCAGCGTCACACTGCTTTCCTTGATGATTTCCTGAAAACCATATTGGGATACAATCATGATGAGCGCGCTTCCCAATGATACCAGGAAATGGGTGCGGTAGCCTGCTTCTTTGGCACGGTATTCCCGGTCCAGTCCGATAATGGCACCCAATATTCCGGCTACCAGCAACCTGAGCACAAAATCAAAGTTTAACATCATCATCGTATCCTCTCTTTCTTTTTTATTAATTGATGACCCAATTCTTATTGTGGGGCACTGTTTTCTTGGGGTTGTAATGCATTCCGGCTTGTGTCGGTATTTTTAGTATGTATGTACGTCCGCTTTTATTCATCAGCGAGGTATCCCGCAGCCACGGATTGGCATCTTTCAGTTGGGCATAGGTGATGCCTTTATCTTTGGCAAACTGTGCCAGGTTGCCGATGCCCGTTGTGACGGTCACTTCCGTGTAGGGGATGGGCGGATAAAGATGTTCCCGTTTCAACAGAAAGCCGTACTGCTGTGGATTGCTGATGACTGCTTTGGCTGCCAGCAGGCGGAACATGTAGCGCGAAGTCTCTTCTACCAGCCATAAGTCGACAGCCTGGTCCACCATTTGCTTCTGCAGCTGTGTGGAGATGCGTCCTTGCCCGGCATTGTAGGCGGCGGCTACGCACAGCCAGTTCCCGTATTTCTGATAAGCATCTTTCAGGTACTTGCAGGCTGCTTTGGTCTCTTTCTCGATATGGTATCGTTCGTCGATGTTGCTGTTCACCTCCAGTCCGAATTCGCGTCCGGTGGCAGGCATGAACTGCCATAGGCCGGCGGCACCCGCAGGCGATTTGGCAAGCGGGTTCAGGTTGCTTTCTATCACAGCGAGGTACTTGAAGTCATCGGGAAGGCCGTTGGCTTTTAGTATAGGCTCTATGACGGGGAAGTAGCGGTTGGCACGCTTCACCATGAGCATGGTGGTGGAGTGCATGTAGGTGAAGGACATCAGTTCGCGGTCCATACGTTCGCGGTGGTCGTAGCGAAGCAGGTCAATAGCTTGTCCGGCAAAAGTGATCTTGTCCGGTACGCTGGGGGAGGTCACGCAGTAGGGAACTTCGGATTTCACGGAATCGCGTTCGGGATTCAGCGTACTGCTGCCTGCGAGGAAGGGGAGGCTGGAACCTGCGCACAGTGCAATGGCAGCGGTAAGCACGATATATTTTGAATTTTTCTTCATGTCTGTATGTCTATTTCTGTTTGGAGACGTGAAGATACGAAATCAATTCGTTATAGGCAACCTTTCCCATAGCCATCGTGGAATCATACGCCAAAAAAATACCAGTACCCGGTAGCGTCCGTCAATGACAACTACCCGTCTCTTTTCTCTTAAAGCCTTGATTATGTGCTGTGCTACACGGTCTGCTTTCATCAGCATCGGGTATTTCCCGCTTTTCAATAAATCGGTGGCAACAAATCCCGGACGGATGTCGGTGAAGTGTATATCAAGATGCTGCATCCGGGCAAGTTGTGCCAGCGCTTCGATATAGGTATTCTGGAAGCGTTTGGTGGCAGAGTAGGCCGGTGCAACGCCCAGTCCTTTAGTGCCTGCAATGGAACTGATGACAGCAATATGTCCGGAGCCTTTTTCCTTGAAATAGTTGAAGGCGGCAGTCACCATGCGGGTAAATCCCTCTACATTGGTACGTGCCGTGTTCAGTTCGATGTCCGGTTGTAAGTCCCGGTTTTGATGTCCCACGCCGGAACTGAGGAAAAACAGGTCTATGCCTCCCAGCTTTTTTATCAGGTTATGGAGGTGTAGAGTCGCTGTCTCTTCCGTAACGTCCAGCTGTTCCGTGACTATCCGGTCGGGTGCGGTGGCTTGCAGGGCATGCAATGCTTCCTCTCTTCTGCCGGCAATACCTATATGCCAGCCTTGTTGTACAAGTATCCTGGCTACTTCTTGTCCGATGCCTGAAGTGGCACCGATGATGATGGCTTTCTGCATGATGATAGGGGATTATCCGATGACGGTTGCTACAATTCTTCTTCCTCCGCCCCGGTTGCGGAACTCGCAGAGATAGATGCCTTGCCAGATACCTATGTTCAGACGCCCATTGGTGATGGGGATGGTGAGGCTGGTTCCGCTGAGGGTTGCCTTGGCATGGGCGGGCATATCGTCATCGCCTTCGCATGTATGTTGGTAATAAGGTTCCCGTTCTTTTACGAGGCGGTTGAAGATGGCTTCCATATCTGTCTGTACGTCAGGGTCTGCATTCTCGTTGATGGTGAGGCCTGCGCTTGTATGCTTGATGAACAGATGCAGGATTCCGGCAGACGGAAGCGGTGGAAGGTTGCGTATAATCTCCTCTGTCACCAGGTGAAAGCCACGCCGGCGAGGGGTTAGGGTAAATTCTTTCTGTGCGGTCATAAATCATTGTTTTTCGTTTGTTGTCAGGATGGTCTTGTCCGGCAGGGCAGTTCCACGGTGAATGTGCTTCCCACTCCCATTGTCGAATCTACGGTAATCACTCCATTCATTTTCTCAACGATGGATTTGCAGATGGAGAGTCCTAATCCGGCACCTTGGGCAAAAGAGTCCACCTTTTCGAACCGTTCGAATATCATTTCCAGTTTGTCGGGGGGAATACCGCATCCAGTATCGGAAACACTGATTCTTATGCCGTCTGTGTCCGTTTCGTAGTACACTTCGATATGTCCCTGCACGGTGTTTTTCAGTGCATTCGATATGAAGTTGTTCAGTATCTGTTTGATGCGCATCGGGTCGTGCTCTATCTGGCCGGGGGCTGCCGGATACCTGGCAAAGAGTTTCACTCCTGCCGGAACGTTCCGTTCGTACTCGGTAATACTTTCCTCGATGAGTTCTGCCGGATTGAACCATTCGGAATGGAGCTCTATGTGTCCGGCCTCTATCTTGGAAAGGTCCAGAACGTCGTTGATTAGTTTGAGCAACAGTTGGTTGTTGTGGTTTATCAAAGAGATGTACTGTTCCCTTTCCTGCTCGTTTTCCACGTAGTGCAGCAGGCTGGAGAAACCGATAATCGCATTTAGCGGCGTGCGGATTTCATGGCTCATATTGGCAAGGAAAGCGGATTTCAGCCGGTCTGCCTCTTCGGCCTTTTCCTTGGCTTGTATCAGCATTGCCTCCGTCTGCTTTAATTGGGTGATGTCGTAATTGATGCAGATAATCTCTATGATGTTCTGTTCAGGCATGTAGCGTTCTACAATGATGTTGACGTGGGTCCACATGAAAGAACCGTCTTCTTTAAGAACACGTACTTCCCGGCTGAGCTTGTGTGCCAGTCCTCTCTTTACGTTCTGTAGGAAGTCAAGCATGATAGTACGGTCGTCTGGGTGGAGATGATTGTAGGTTCCGATGATTTCAGACAATGGTGTTTCTGTTTTCTCACCCAAGTTCTTGTACCAGCTGCGTTGGGCATAGCCTTGCTCATTAAGAAGGTCATAATTGGCATATCCCACTTTGGCATAGTCACCTATAAGCTCAAAGTGGCTCTCGAACTCTTGTATTTTGTTGTAAGCGACGGTCGTTTCCGTTTTGTCTGCGTTGATTAGCAGATAGTTGGTCAGGTTGTGATTATCGTCGTAAAGGCTTGTGACTTTGGTTACAAGGTCTATGGTGCCCGTCTTCTTCTGTGTCTTGTAGTAATTGCCTATTTTAGAGAAGTCATACCGGAAAGTGAAGTCTGCATTTTCATGTTTTCTTAACTTGCTTTTCATCTCTTCCGGGAAAATCGGATTCTCGAAAATATTAATTCCAAGTAGATCTTCTTTCTGTTTGAGATGGAACATTTCCTGCTCTTTGTCATTCATATCTATCAATATTCCCTCTCGGTTATAGAGCTCAATTCCTACCGGAAGATATTTATAAATATTATGGAGGAGACGGTTACGCTCTTGTAAGGCTTGGGATGCCGATGACATGTCGGGACCGTCTTGTGTTTCGGCAATGCCGTAGACTTTGACATTACCGTTTTCATCGGTTCTCTGCAGGCATATCTTGCTTCTTATCCACGTTGGACCCTCTACTGTGTTGAGCAGATATACAGTCTCTTGTGTCTGCCGGATATTGTTGAAGGAATGTGTGGTAGTATGCCGTTGTTCCTCTTTCAGGATACGTTTGTTGAAATCTTTAAAGCTGATGGTTCCATCCTCATCCAGTCCCAGCAACCGGGAGATATATTCGGAGCAAATGTAGCTTTCGGTCTTTAAATCAGCTTCCCACCATCCCATATTGGCATTGGTCATCATTGCTGACAGTAAGTCATAATCAAATTTAGAATTCATACCGGAATCTTTGATAGTGATGTTTTTGTTCTGTCACAACAATTAAGATATTGACAAAGATACATTATTTCCAAATTAATCTGTGATGAACGGAAATAAAAATAAGGGTTATATGTGTTTTTGGGAAATGGGAAAAAGGTACCCGAGTTTTTGTACTTGCCGGAATAAGACGTATATTTGTTGCAATTTTTACATTCTAACAAGAAAATGCCATGAAGCGTATTGGACTCTTTGTAATAGTTTTTTTCTGCATATCACTCTTACTCCATGCAAGCGGCCCGCGTGTCTTGTTTATCGGAGATTCTATCACGGACGGTAACTGGGGAAATGCCTGCGGGATGCCCAAACCGACTGCGGAACGAAGCCTTTGGGATATGAACCATATTTACGGTAGCGGCTATATGTATTTGTGTGCAAGTCATTATCAAGGAGATTTCCCGGAAAAGGAATATGCTTTTTTTAACCGTGGCATCAGTGGAAACACTCTCCGGGATTTGGAGAAACGCTGGGAAGAGGATGTCATTGGAATGAAACCGGATGTGCTTTCCGTCTTGGTGGGGACAAACGATGTACATTACTATCTGCAGGGTGACAAAAAAGAGCCTTTTGATTTTGAAGGATGGGAGAAATGTTACCGTTCCTTGCTTGACCGTTCTTTGCAGGCCAATCCGGAATTGAAGATAGTGCTGGGCACTCCTTTTGTTGTCAATGTCGGCAATATGCGTAAGAGTGAGGACTTTGCAGAACGTGATAGTCTGGTGCGTCGCTGTGCCGCCATCGTAGAGAGGATAGCGAAGGACTATCAGACGGTATTTCTTCCTTATAATGCGATGTTCGATGAAATTCTTGGCATTGCTCCGGCTTCTCAGGACACCTATTGGATTTGGGACGGTATCCATCCTACTCCTGCAGGGCATAAACGAATGGCGGATATGTGGATAAAGCGCGTGAATTTATAATTTATCAATAAAATAGAGAGTAATGGAAAAAGTGATTATCAACTCGTACGAGGATTTTGAAAAGCTGGTAGGCCAGCAAATCGGTGTTTCGGAATATGTAGAGCTCCCTCAGGAGCGTATCAATCTGTTTGCTGATGCGACATTGGACCATCAGTGGATACACGTCGATACGGAACGCGCCAAAGTGGAAAGTCCTTTTAAGAGCACTATTGCACATGGGTATCTCACCTTGTCCATGTTGCCATATCTGTGGAACCAGATTATTGAAGTGAACAACCTGAAGATGATGATTAATTATGGTATGGACAAGATGAAGTTCGGTCAGGCGGTATTGTCCGGACAGAGCATCCGACTGGTTGCCCATTTGCAATCTCTGTCGAATCTGCGCGGTGTGGCAAAGGCGGAAATAAAGTTTGCCATCGAAATACAAGGTGAAAAGAAGAAGGCACTGGAAGGGGTGGCTATATTTTTGTATTATTTCAATTGATTATGCGTAAGATGGTATGCCCCCAATGCAAGGTGGGGGCATTTTTTGTGATGAACGGACAAGGTGAGCGCCTGCCGGTCTACATCTCTGACAAAGGTGAGATTGTACCTAAGGACGGCACCTCCTCGTTGGAGGGATACGACCAGGATACGGTTTATTGTTTGTGCTGTTCCTGGCGCGGGACTCCGAAACGTTTGGTGAAATACTGATGGACATACTCCTGCCACAAATGGCGGAGTGCCGCCACGGGATGGTACAACAGCATCCGTGGTCCGGCATACCGCATGACTTCACGCATCCGTTCTTTCATTTCGGGCTTGTAGCAGTGAATGCTGCATTGCCTGCAGGTGGATTTATTCTCACCGAAAGGACAGCGTGAAAGACGAATGCGGGCATATCCCAGCAATTCCTCGCATCGGGGACACAATTGCTTGTTACCTTCCTTTTTCCGGCAGTAGAGGCGGACCATCCGTTCTACTGTCTGTTTTTCCTGCTCGATACGGGATGGCATGTTTATTGTTTGGACTGCCAGCGTTTCAAGGTCGGGAAGAATTCTTTCATACCGGCAATGGCTTCCTCTTTAGTGAAATTCATTCCGGAATCCTTGTTGAATTCGTCGGTGAACTGTGCACAATGTTCTATCATTTCGTCCATAGTGCAGTCTTGTGCAAAATTGCCGTGCTGGTAGCAATAGGTGCAATATTCCTCGTTGAGGCTACCGTCGGCATTGGTTCCGAGTACTTCTGCAGATGACAAGGGCATTCCGCAGCTTTGGCAAAGTTTAGCTTCCATAATGTGTGGAGTTAAGTGATATGCAAATATAGAATATTATTTTGGTTGAAGCGTCCTTTTCAGATAAATCATGTCTTTCAGTTGCTTGCCTCCTTCAAATATGGGGTGGTCGTAATTATCGATAAAGAAATCGGGTACCCGGTGTGAGTATGCAAATCCGCAGCTTTCATAGAAGGGGATGGTTAGCGGACTGTCTCCAGTGCCGACAAGCATAGTATGGCACCGGTCTTTATAATGTTCAAGAACGAATGCTATCAGTTGTCTTCCATATCCCTGGCGCTGGTATTCCGGATAGACAGCTATGCTCTTTATTTCGTAGATTCCTTTATCCTCGCAGGTGATTACACAAGACGCTTTGACTGTATCATTATCGGATAGGATGAACATCTCTCCCCGTTCCAGATAACAGTCAATCATGGACTCTTGTTCGTCGGCAAGCAGCAGCAGGTCAAGATATTGCTTTTTGTTGCCGGATATGGGATGTATTCTTATCATATTTCTGAATTTCTGGTGTGAAGTTAGTCATTTTCTATTGAATTACAATGGATATCTCTTTTTAACTGTTGAATGGTTGAGAGTTGCCGGTGAACAAAATCTGCCATACGCCGTTCTTCTCATAACATGATAATCTGATGAAGTTATGAGTAAGTTGAAATTCTCTTTTCTGGTTTTGATGCTGATGGTATCAGTCTCGGCTTCTGCCGATTGGGCACCTGCTGATGTACAGGCTGCACTGAAGAAAATGTATCCTACGGCAGATGATGTTGCCTGGTCGCATGATGAGTCTTATTATGTGGCAGATTTCCTGATGAACGGTTTTGATACGAAAGTCTGGTTTGACGGGCAGGCGCAATGGGTAATGCAACAGACGGACTGGGAGACAATGGACGAAGTGCCCCCTGCCGTTTACAATGCTTTTGCCGCCAGTGAATATTCCGGAGGGATGGTGCAGAATGTCACTTGGGTACAGTTTCCCAAATGGCAGTCCATCGTGGCGGTAGAGGTAGGGATGGCAAATCTCCAGACGAAATATCAGATATTGTTTACCCCGACGGGCGAAATCATCCGTGCCCGTAATGTCACCTATACATACAATCCGCTCGGCGCAGCCACTTTCTTGTAACGTCTGTTCGCATACCTGCTGAATTTATCATATCTTTGCCTTCCCAAACCAGACTTTTATGGACAAAGACACTTTTCAGCAGGAGGTTTATAATGTAGTGGCCGCAATCCCTCCGGGGCGGGTGGTGACGTACGGACAGATAGCCTATCTTGTCGGAAGACCTCAATGTTCGCGCATGGTGGGACATGCTATGCACGATGTGCCCGACGGCATGTGTCTGCCCTGCCATCGGGTAGTGAACAGCCAGGGCAGGCTGGCACCGTGCTGGGCGGAACAGCGGGCTTTGCTGGAGGCAGAGGGCGTGACGTTCAGAAAGAATGGGTGTGTGGACATGAAAAAATGCCAGTGGGAATTCATGAAAGAGCAAATACAATAAGATTATGAAATTTATAGGTGCACATGTATCGGCCAGTGGGGGAGTGGAAGCGGCTCCCGTCAATGCCAGTGAGATAGGGGCAAATGCTTTTGCCTTGTTTACCAAGAACCAGCGTCAGTGGGTGGCAAGGCCGCTGACGGAGGAGAGTATCAGGGTGTTTAAGGAAAATTGTGGGAAGCTTGGCTTCGATTCCCGCTATATCCTGCCTCACGACAGTTATCTGATAAATTTAGGGCATCCCGAAGAAGAAGGGTTACAGAAAAGCCGTGCCGCTTTTCTGGATGAGATGCAGCGCTGCGAACAATTAGGGCTGAAGTTACTGAATTTTCATCCGGGCAGCCATCTGAATAAGATTTCCGTGGAAGAGTGTCTGGACAAGGTCGCTGAATCCATTAATCTTATATTGGGCAAGACGCACGATGTGGTGGCTGTCATAGAGAACACAGCCGGGCAGGGTAGCAATGTGGGAAATGAGTTCTGGCAGCTGGGACATATCATTGACCGGGTGGATGACAAGTCTCGCGTTGGAGTTTGCCTTGATACCTGCCACACGTATACAGCAGGCTATGATATAGTGAATGAGTATGACAAGGTGTTTGAGGAGTTTGACACAGCGGTAGGTTTCGGCTATCTGCGTGGTATACACCTGAATGACTCCAAGAAAGCACTCGGCTCCAGAGTAGACCGTCACGACAGCATCGGCAAGGGGCTGATAGGTATGGATTTCTTCCGGCGCTTTATGCAAGATGTGCGTTTTGACGGTATACCTATTATTTTGGAGACGCCCGATGAATCGCTTTGGGCAGAGGAGATAAAACTGTTGAGAAGCTTTGTCTCCTCTGATTGAGAGACTATGCCCTGAATACACATTCTATACGGTTACCGTCCGGGTCGAGGACGACACTTTCAAAATATCCGTCGCCGGAGGTACGGGGCTCTCCTGCGATGGTATATCCCGCTGTACGTAGCCGTTCTGTCTGTCGGAGGACAGCTTCCTGGCTGTCGAAGGCAAAGGCAAAGTGGGTCAGTCCCAGTCTGTTTTCCTCAATAGGGGTATTCTGTATGTCCGTACGGCTCATCAGTTCCAAATCCGTTCCTTCATCGAAGTGAAGGAAATAAGATTCGAATCCTTTTTTGGGGTTGATGTACTTTTCATTGCTGCTCCCGTTGAAGTAACGTGTGTAGAACTCTTTCATCTCTTCCAGTTGGAAGGTCCAGATGGCGATGTGATGTATCTTCATAAGTTTGCTAAATTATAATCTGTGTTCAATCTGAGTAATCTGTGGTGGGGTTGGTAATTGCAGGTGCAGAATAGGGAAAGGCTTTCCCATCGGGTCGGTTTCGTCCCGGCCGGCCACTTGGAATCCCATATGTTGGTAAAATCGGCAAGCTTGTCCGTTCTGCTCGTTTACATCCACTTTGTGGATGTGTTTTTGGTGGACGGCGTACTCCATGAGCCGTTTTCCGTATCCCTTACCTTGTTGGTCGGGACGGACAAACAACATCTCGATGAGTTCATCGCTCAGTCCCATAAAGGCGGCAATTTCTTCTTTTTCGTTGCGGATGATGTAAAGCTCTACGGCAAGAAAGTACTGCTCTCTTATCAGTGGTTTGTAAAACTGTATATCCTTTTCTGCCAGGAAGTGGTGTGTGCTGCGGACAGAGGCTTCCCAGACGGTCAACAGTTCGTCATAATCTTGTGGGGTAGGTCGGAGTATCATCATTTATTGCATTACTTTGCTGGTTATTAATCAGTAGGCAGTCAGAATTCAGCTTCTTTGGTAATCCTTACGGTTTCTCCCGTTATAGGGTGGGTAAATTCTAAGTATTCGGCATGCAGATAAAGCCGGTCTGCTTTCTCCCCGTAAAGTTCATCACCGATGATGGGGCAGTGCAAGCCAAGCGGGTGTGCTGCATGTATACGTAGCTGATGGGTTCTTCCCGTGCGCGGATAGAAAGCGATACGGGTCCGTTTCCCGTCCAGACGTTCCAGAACTTGATAATCGGTGATGGCGGGCTTTCCGTGTTCGGTGTGTACCATTTGCCGTGGGCGGTCAAGTGGATTCAGGCAAAGCGGGAGGTCGACCGTACCTTTGTCCTTTGGGACAATACCCTCGAGCAATGCGACATAACGTTTCCTGACCAGGCGGTTCTTGAACTGGGCCTGCAGGTTCTGGTGTACACGCTTGGTCTTGGCAATGAGCATTAAACCGGAAGTGGCCATGTCGAGACGATGCACCGTCAGGGGACCGTCAGCTTCGGGATATTGCTCACGCATCAGGCTATAGACGGAGACTGCATCTTCCTTGCCGGGAACAGACAGCATTCCTGCCGGTTTGTTGATGACCGAAAGCCATGGGTCCTCATAAACAATCTCCAAATTTTGGGAGGGTACCTGCATTCTTTTCAACATGGGGTTTTCCTCTACTTGTAGACCTTGCAGCATGTGTTGCAGTATAGGTTCGCACTTTCCTTTGCAAGCCGGATAATAGTGGCCGTGATGGCGTATCTCTGTCTTGGGGGAATCACCCCACCAGAACTCGGCCATGGCAATAGGTTTCCATCCGTGCAGATAAGCTTGTTGCAGCAGTTTGGGGGCCGCACATTCACCTGCGCCGGCAGGAGGTGTCTTGTGCACGGTCTGCCCGAATATCTCACAGAGATTCTTGACTTCTCCCCGGTAATTCAGCATCCCGAACTGTTCGAATAGCTTTTGCTGCAATGCTGCAGAGCGGGTTTTACGTTCAGACTTCAATGCTGAAATCCGTCTTTCCCAGTCTTCTGTCTGCGTTTGCAGTGTGGTAATCCTTGCTTTCCATGAACGTTCCAGGCGTTTATATTCTGCCTTTTGGAACTGGCTTTCCCGTATCAGTTCGGCTTCTTCCTGCGCATTGAGTTCTTTTTCTTTTCTGCGCTGTTCTCTGGCTGTTTTGGCTTCTTTCAACTGTGCTTTGGCTGTTGCCAGTATGTTTTCTGCTGACTGAATGGTCCGGGCAAGCTCTGCTGATAAGGCGGCATATGCTTTGTCATTTTCCAGTTGCCGGATGTTGCGGTTGATGGAAGAGATGTTCTCTTCTTCTATCTTGAAAAAGCCTTGTGGCTGTAGCAAGTTATATACGGGAGGAACAAAAAAGGGATGTAGGTTCTTTCCGGCCAATATGCCTGAGAATGCAGCTAAATATCCGGTTTCTCCATGCTCGGTTTGTACAATCAGTACCCCGAACATTTTGCCTTGGCGCAGTTCGTCCTTCCATGCAGTTTGTCGGGTAAGATAGCTTTGTACTTCTTTGGCTGCCAATATACATAATGGGTGCGGAGTATAGCAGAAAGGATAGGTGAACCTTTCCGGAAGCGGAATGTCGGTTATGGAAGTAGTAAAACGGTGCAACATCATGTTGCAAAGATACTATATTTCTCTCATAACAGACCGTTTGTACTGCAAATCTTTATTTCGTTGTATATAGGTTGTATCGCTTATGAAGAAAAAAACATCTTTGGGAAAGTTTTACTTATTCTCCGTTTATACAAATATGTATATATGTGTGAATTAACTTTGTTTTTGATAAATTGGCAACTCTGTTATCCTTAAAAAATGACTATTAATCTGTCTCGGATATTTTCTTCTTCCATAGACTTCTTTTTGTGTACTTTAGATGTTATGCCGTCGTATGAATACGGATGAAGAGCTTTTGCCTTAGTGATACTTGTAAAATAAATTAAGTTATTGCCTTTTTTGTTTTATTGGGGAATGGTTGTTTTTTAAACTTCCTGGATATATAAAAGAAACTTATTTCTCTTTAAAAAGTTGTATATTAGCGCCTTAAAGTTTTTCAAAAGATTATATGGGCAAAAACAAAGAGAAATTAAACATATTCTTGCTTCATTTTTTAGAACGGTTGAATAGCAATGAACCCAATGAAAGGAAAGTTATTGAATCGTTGACCGATTTCTGCAACTACTATGACTTTACGAAAGGGTTTATCTATCAGACTGACGGATTCCGTTATTTCTTATTGAAAGAAACGATTGGAAATGAAGGTGGGACTATGAAACCCCGTTTCGATATGGGAGAGTTGAAAAAGGAGCATGTCGATGCCATGAAAGCTCGGGATAAACCTTTCTATGGAAACAGAAATGCGGATGCTTCATGGGATGATATTGACATTCTTGATTTCTACGGTGAGGATTCTTTGTTAATCAGGCATTTTGAAGATACTGAGGGTAAAATCATCGGATTCATAGGTTTTGCAGGCAGGGAGGAAGAGACCTATCTCACGGAAGAGGAGTTGCAAATCATTCATCTCTTGCTGGGCTCGTTCTCTAAGGAAATTGCGGTCAGGGAATATAAGGAAAGGGAAGTGAGGGCCAGCAATACATTAGGCAGTATCATGAATAATATGGGCGTTGATATTTACGTCAACTCTTTCGATTCCCACGATATGTTGTATGCCAATAGGTCTATGGTGGAACCATATGGCGGTATCGAGCATTTCTGGGGGAAAAAATGCTGGGAGGCCCTCTACTCGGACAAGACGGGGGAGTGTGAGTTCTGCCCAAAGAGGCATTTGATAGATGAAAACGGACACCCCACCAAAGTCTATTCGTGGGATTATCAACGGCCATTTGACAAGTGTTGGTTTCGCGTGTTCAGTGCAGCCTTTGCTTGGGTGGACGGGCAGATGGCGCATGTCATTACCAGTGTGGATATCGACCATCAGAAAAAGATAGAGGAGGAATTGCGGGTCGCCAAGGATAAGGCAGAACATCTGGACCGCTTGAAGTCTGCTTTCCTGGCCAATATGAGTCATGAAATCCGTACTCCGCTCAATTCCATTGTCGGTTTTGCAAGCATCATTGCCGAACTGGACGATAGGGAAGAACGCCAGGAATACCTTGCCATCATGCAGGAGAATACGGAACTGCTCTTGCAACTGATATCCGACATTCTGGATTTGGCAAAGATAGAAGCGGGAACACTTGATTATAATATGGGGTATGTGGATGTCAGTGACTTCTGTAAGGACGTGATGCGCAACTATGATATAAAGGAAGACAAGGCTGTACCGGTTCTGTTGGCTCCCGACTTGCCCGATTACCGTATCTATACCGACAAGAAACGTCTGATGCAGGTGGTCACCAATTTTATAAACAACGCTTTGAAGTTCACCAGTGAAGGGCAGATCCTTTTGGAATATCATCCGGTGGAAGGTACCGGTCAGATAGAGTTTTCTGTGACGGACACCGGTATGGGTATTGCTCCGGATGCCGTGGCTACTGTGTTCGACCGCTTTGTAAAGCTTAATACCTTTGCGAAGGGCACGGGTTTAGGCTTGTCCATCTGTAAAAGTATCATTGAGCATCTTGGCGGGACTATCGGTGCTGAGTCGGAATTGGGAGTCGGCAGCCGTTTTTGGTTCAGACATCCGTGTGCCGAATGATTTTATTTGCCTATATTTGTGCGAACTTCAATATTTATGGATAAAAAACTCTGTACCGATGAAAAACAAGACATGGACGTGCCTGGTTGTTGTGTCAGCAGCATTGCTGATGGCGGGTTGCGGCAGCAGGACAAAGAAACAAACAAATGAAGATGTAAGTATGGATAGTGTCGGTGTAACATGCAGTGGCGTAAAGACCTTGCAACTGGAGGGAGTGCAGGCCACTTGGATTCAGGATAATGCTGGTGAGCATTTGATGCCGAGAACGATTTTCCCGGATGCAAGCGATGAATTGATGGAAAGTTTGTCGCTTCAAGGCGGTATTCCTTCTTCCATGAGCACCTTCCTGGTAGATACGAATGGTATCCGTATCCTTTTTGATACGGGAATGGGAGCTCCCGGCAGTCGTCTGTTGCCCGGATTACAATCTTTGGGTATCTCTCCGGCAGATATTGGATATCTGTATCTTACCCATTTCCATGGCGACCATATCGGTGGAATGATGAAGGGAGACAGTGTAGTCTTCCCGAATGCCGAAGTGTACGCATCAAAAGTGGAATATGATGCCTGGATGGCAATGCCTGCCGAAAGGAAGGCGCAGGTCGTAAAGACGATGGATGCCTATAAGGAACGGCTGCATCTGTTTGAGTTTGGCGATACCTTGCCGGGTAATGTGGTTGCCATGGAGGCAGTCGGTCATACTCCCGGTCATACGGTTTTCCAGAGTGGCAAGTTACTGGTGATTGGTGACCTCATCCATGGTGCGGCCCTTCAGTTGGAGCATCCGGAATACTGCGCTTCCTATGATATGGATAAGGAAGCTGCCGTGAAAGCACGCAAGTATTTCCTCCAATATGCCAAGGACAACCAATTGACGATGGCAGGTATGCATCTTCCTGCTCCGGCCTTCAAATAGAATGGGAGAGTGTCAAAAGTATATGAGTACTTTCATTATGCTATATTTAGGCGCGGATAGTTCTGAGCCCCTCGTTATTCCTTTTTACTTTTAGAAGCGGCAGTCTTGTTCGATGTATGTCATATATTCGTCGTAACTGATGTGCCTGCCTCCCATTGTTTTGAGGTGAGGGGTTTCGAACTGGCAATCTATCATGACGCCTCCATGTTCCCTGAAGAATTGGGCCAGATGGATGAGGGCCAGCTTCGAGGCGCTGGGAACAAGTGAGAACATGCTCTCTCCAAAGAAACAACGTCCCAGGGTCACTCCGTACAGCCCACCTACCAATTGCTCTTCTTCCCATACTTCCACGCTGGCGGCGAATCCTTGTTCGTGCAGGTGCGTATAGGCTTCCATCATCTTCGTTCCGAGCCAGGCTCCTTCTTGTTCCATCCGCAATTCTCCGCAGGTTTGTATGATGTCTTGGAAAGCTTCGTTGAAGGTGATTTCGTACTTTCCTTTGTTGATGAGCGTACGCATGGAGTGGGAGATATGGATTTCGTCCGGAAAGATGACGAAACGGTCCATCGGGCACCACCATTGTATCAGTTCTTCCCGAAATGCGTACCAGGGGAAGATGCCGTTGGAGTACGCCAGGATGAGGCGGTCAATGGATAGGTCACCGCCCACAGCGAGCAACCCGTCGGGGTCGCCGTAGTGAGGGTCGGGGAAAGCAAGTTTATCCGTCAGTTGAAAGACCATATCGTTATTCGGTTGCGGGTTGTAGTTTCAATGCTCCGTTTTCCACTTGCACGCGGACTTTTCCTCCTGCCTTCAATGTACCGAACAGAATTTCGCGCATCAGCAAGGGTTTCAAGTGGGCGGCTATCACGCGGTCCATCTCCCGGGCGCCGTATTCGGGAATAAAACCCCGTTGGAGCAGCCATTCGTGTGCTTCCTGGCTCAATACCATTTCCACCTGGCGGGAAGACAGCTTGCTGCCTAGTTCTCCGAGTTTCTTGTCGAGGATAAGTGATGCCATCGGGCGGTCCATGTCATGAAAGACCACCGTGGCAGAGAGGCGGTTGATGAATTCGGGCTTAAAGGTTTTCTTGACTTGTTTCAGCATGGCTTCTCCGGCGGTGACCTGACTGTTGAAGCCGATGGACGCTTGGCGGGCATATTGTGCTCCGGCATTGGAGGTCATGATGAGGACCACGTGTCGGCAGTCGGCTTTCCGTCCTTTGTTGTCGGTCAGTACGGCATAGTCCATTACTTGCAGCAGGATGTTGAATACGTCGGGATGCGCTTTTTCTATTTCATCGAGCAATAGTACGCAGTTTGGAGTCTTGCGTATGGCGTCGGTCAGCAGGCCGCCGTCCTCGTAACCCACGTAGCCGGCAGGCGAGCCAATCAGTTTGGCTACGGTATGCTTTTCGGTATATTCGCTCATGTCAAAACGTTGCAGGGCGATGCCCAGCTCGGCGGCGAGCACTTTGGCAACTTCGGTCTTTCCTACTCCGGTGGGGCCTACAAAGAGCAGGCTTGCCAGCGGTTTGTTTTCGTCCAGCAGTCCGGCTTTGGACATTTGCACAGCTTCCACCACCTGACGGACGGCTTCTTCCTGCCCGTAGATGCGGGAGCTGATGCGTTCGTGCAGGCTTTCCAAGGCGGTGGTGTCGTCCTCTTTCATGGCGAGGGCATTGACTTTGCAGGTACGTGCCAGTATGTCGGTTATCAGTGCCTTGTCCACGGTCTGTTCTCCGGAGTCTGTGGGATGTATTTCCCGGTAAGCTCCTGCTTCGTCCACCAGGTCGATGGCTTTGTCGGGCAGGAAACGGTCGCTGATGTAGCGGGCGCTTGCCTTTACGGCATAGGGGATGACGTCGGGCTCGTAGGTGACGCCGTGGTAGGTTTCGTATTTCTCTTTCAGGCCTTCTACGATATGTATGGCTTCTTCAATGTTCGGTTCCAGTATGTCTATCTGCTGGAAGCGGCGTACCAGTCCCTTGCTGCGTGCGAAGTAGCGGTTGTACTCGTCGTAGGTGGTAGAGCCGATGAAACGTATTGCCCCGGTTTCCAGATAGGGTTTCAGCATGTTGGAGGCATCCATGGAGCCTTCACCCGTGCGTCCGGCGCCTATCAGGTTGTGTATCTCGTCGATGTAGACGATGGCATTTCCCTCACGACCGATGCCTTCCATGATACTTTTCAGCCGCTTCTCGAAATCGCCGCGATATTGTGTGCCTGCCAGTAGACTGCCCAAGTCCAGCTCATAAATGCGGAAGCCGGCAAGCCGTTCGGGGACGTTGCCCGCTTCGATACGGGCGGCAAGCCCATAGGCAAGGGCTGTTTTGCCTACACCGGGTTCGCCCACATGCAACGGGTTGTTCTTTTCTTTGCGGCAGAGCACTTGTATGGTTCGCTCCAACTCCATCTCCCTGCCGATAAGCGGGTTGTGGCCTGCCAGATGGTCGTTGAGGCAGGTCACGTAGTTACGCCACGGTTCTGTTTTCTCTTGTTCATCGGGAGATGGCGTACCGCCTGCTTCTTCTGCCAGCTCCGCTTCTTCGTAGTGGGTGATGAGCAGGCTGAGGAATTCGGGCAGGTCGCCGCCGACTGCTTCCTTCAGGAAATGGCATGCCCAGGAATCTTCCAGTTGCAGCAAGCCTTGTATCAGATGAGGAACATCCAGCTCTTCGGCGCTGGAATACTCTGTCACCGTATAGGCATGTTGCAGGAGTGAGCTGAGCTGGACGGAAAGTCCCAACTCGTATTCCACATTGTCGGGGACAGTGTCCACTTCTTCCGTCAGATAGTTTTCCAGCGAGATGCTGAGCTCCACATAATTGTAGAAGGTATCTTGCAGGGTGTGGATAAAGGGTTCCTGCTCTATAATGGCGCTCAGCAGATGTTCGGGCATGATGAACTCGTGCCGGTAAGACTCGGCCTTTCTTTGTGCGGAAGCGAATGCTTGGTTTACGAATATCGTATTTTTTATATCCATATTGTTTCTTTCTTCTTATTCTTCTTCCTCCGGGGTGACGGTGAGCCGGAGGGGGAAACCTTCATTGCGTGCCATGCGGGTGGCTTTCTGTACTTTGGAGTGGGCGATGTCGTATGAGTAGATGCCCACTACCGCGGAGTTGCTCTTGTGCACCTGCAGCATCAGTGTTTCCGCTTCTACCGATGATTTGTAAAAGACGGTGGTGAGTACTTTTACCACAAACTCCATGGTGGTGAAGTCATCATTGTAGATGGTGACTTTAAAGCGTCGGGGTTCCCGTAATTCTATGCGTTCTTTTTCTTTGAAAGAAGATTGCTGTTGTTCCATTTCTTTTTAAAAACTACTGTTAAGACATTGTTCTACCGTTGTGTGGGCAACGAAAACTCCTGCCAGTCATATTCGTCTCCGTACTCGTCGGCTATGGCTATGCGTATGGTGACGTTACCCGTCTTTATCCGTTCTCCGGCACTGATGTTGGCGGTGTATTTCACACCGTTGCGCGGAGTTATTTGCTCTATCATGACCGACGGCGATATGTAAATACGCTTCATGCCCGTGGTTTCCACCACCACCGGCACTACGTTGTAGGCTGTTTTGTTTCCTTCGTTCATGATTTCAAAAATCACTTTACAGTTTTCGCCCGAATTGATGACGTGGTTGCGGCTGTCGTCAATGAAACGTATATTCCGTATCCTCAAGTGGTCGATGGCCGATGCTTGCGGCTGTCTTCCGGATTGCGGGGGATAGGGCTGTGTCCTTTCTATCCGGTAGCTGTACTCCTCCTGCTTTTGGGGGGCTGTGGCTGCATTGGCAATGGCAGCTCCCGCAATGGTCCCGATGATGGTGCCTATGGCGGAACCCCGGTATCCTCCTCGCCAGCCTCCGTTACTGTCACCTATCAGCCCGCCGATGGCACCGCCTACATTGCTTCCGATGGCAGCTCCTGCAAGCACTGCGTTAGTGTGTAACCGTCCGTTTTTCATTTATCCCTCATTTCAAAATACTTACGCCGCCGCGATTTTCATCCGTGTAAATTGCATACCGGATTGCATCCTGTACATCATCAAACTGTTTTACCGGCTCCCCAGTCTTTTCATTCCAAACATACATATAGATTTCATCCCGGAACCGATCAACATCATCCACAATCCGTAATTTGTTCTGCTTATACAATTGCGCCACACGCTCGATGCCACTCAGTACAGCTTTATTGGCATTAACCGCACGCAAACCGTTTTTCTTGAACTTCTTTACATATTCCGGACGGGCAGAATCACAATAGAATGTAATATTTCCGTACTCGGCTTTGATTGCCTGCGCTTGCTCTAACCAGAAATCTATTTCCTCAAACTGACGAGCAACTTCTCTGATTAAATAATAACTGCCCTGATCATCTTTTCCGATCAGCACGATTGCCCCGAAATGTTCATATCCCCAGTCAACCCCTGCAATATACTTGACAAAGTTGATCTTTTGTAGTTCTGCTCTGCTGATATAATGGATCTTTGCATTGAAGTCCCGATACACGGCACCCTCGCCCATTACCCACATTCCCTCAATATTGCGATCATAGAACATTCCAGACGGTGTTGTTTCTTTCATGTTCTGTTTATAGCGCTCTGATAAGAAAGTGTTATCATCCAGCCGATATTGAACTGCCTTGATTGTTTTGCCATCTGCCTTATCAATGAAATCTTTTTTTAGCCAGTGTTCGGGGTTGTCTGGGTTGGTATCGATCAGCATCCTTGCACCATTGCCGGAACATCTGGACTTGATCTCATCAAACACTTCCTGCTTTGCCATCGTACCTTCATTGATGTACGCACCATATGCTGTCATTCCTCGGATGCGACCCAGATCATTGATCTTGGAGTGCCCGAAGCAGCATACCTGCACCCCAAACAGCTTGAAACGGTTGAATTTATCAAAATGAAACTCAATGCCATATTTGTTTGAAAGTTCAATCAGCACATTTCGGTTGAGCGCTCCAAGATCAGCACCTGCCAGTATATATTGTGGATTCTCCACCCCCTGCACGGCCGCTATTTTTTTAATCCGGCGAAGTTCATACAAGAACAGATCATTATCTAAGACTGTCTTACCGGTACGCTTTGCACCGTGATTAATCAGCATGAAATAATCATTGTTTACGGCAAAGCGGAATGTATCAAGCTGTTTTGGTGTATACAAATCACTCAGCATCCCTCAATGCGCCCTCTATCTGTTCAAATAATTGATCCAGTTTGTTCTCCCGATCATCTTTGCCGGCATCTGCTCTCGATTTCAATAATGCAATCTCTGCCCTCTGTTTCTCTGTAGCAAGATCCATATGATCTGATAGCCACTGCAGGGCTTTCATCCGGTCGGCAAGCTTTACTTTTATGCCATCCTTACCTTTTGAGACTTCGGAAATGATTGTTCCGTCCACGTCTGCATCATTCTTGATGTTGACATGACTTACCGTGATGGTCTTTCGCTCTCCCGTATCCAGGATCACATCCACATCTTCATTCCCAAATTCCATAAAGTTTGTCACGTCAGCAAAGGCAATATCCATGTACTTCTGGAAAATGTCAGACTCACTTAGGAACTCCCTGTTGAGTCGATCCTGCTTTAACCGCAAGATTTCATCTTTTATCCTAGCATTTCCTAGCATTCGCGAACCATTCACCAGAGCCGTTGCATAATCGCAGCCATATGCTTTTTTATATGCTTTTGTAGCATTGAAGCAGCGAATGTAATGTATACAAAAAAGCTGTTGCTTATCGGTCAAGTCAGTATTCTGTATTACCTGCTTGACCTCATCAGCTACAGCCTTTTTCGTAACGCTCTTTTTACTTTCCGAACGTTCGCTTTTCTTTTCCGAACGCTCGCTTTGATGTTTGCCATCCCAATGGTATGTACTTTTCCATCTTCGGACTGTACCGGCTGGGACTTTTAACTGATCTGCAATCTCGACCAGCCTCATCCCATCCTTATACAGCTTCCGGGCTTTCTCTGCCTTTTCGTTCGGACTTCTTGCCACTGCTTCCACCTTCCTGTTTCTTCTTTTCCCTACACTCTTTCATAACATGCGCAATCGCCTGTTCGGCTGTTGGATCACTGTATCTTTCTTTGTTCATCCTGTCACTCCATTCATAAGGAGGTCGCGGCTCCCCTGGATTTCATGGAGCCGCTTAAGTTGTGAAATCAAAAAAAGATGGCGATCATGTTTCTTACATAATCGCCATCTTTTTAGGGAATGATTGATTCAGTACTTCGACTGACGCTTTTCGCATTTTAAATATTACCACAGAAAAACCGCCAAAACCGCCGTTTTGAAAATTTCTTTTATTTTTTTTCCAAAAACCTGTCATGTTTCTGACGGCAGCTACTATCTGTATATTTCTTTCTACTACTACCACTATACAGTTCATTCATCCTGTGTGCCACTTGTATCCAGTTCAGATTGTCGATATAATACAGGCTCAGTATATTCCTTATCTCGATATCGTCAATCCCTGCTATGTATTCCTCTGCCTCCGTTGTCTGCTCTAAGAGTCTGTCATATTCTTTTTTTAGTGTCTGCTCTCTTTTATTTAGTAGTCTACGCAGCCTGTCTTCCTCTGCATAAGATGTCCCCCGTACAAGAACGGTGCCGAGTGATTTCTTGCCTCGTTTCCCACAGGCTACGACATCCGCTGCAATATTCCCTTCGCGGATTAATTTGTCGCGTCTCTTATCTATCCTGTCAATGGATTCCTGTAAATATTCGATCCTTGCCCGGCTGTTACAAATCTGTTCCAGTATTTCTTTTTCCACTTTAGCCCTCCGTCCTTGTACTGCTGCATGTGATCCGTCAGCGTTTATGTCTGTCTGTATATCCAAGTCTCTCTAATCTCGCCATAAATGTTATTGTGATCTGTACTGGCCATACCTGCCCGTATCTCTTTTTTATCTCTGCTGTGATCTCTTCCGGCGTCAACTGCTGCTTGGACTCCTTCATGATTTCTAATACTTTTTTCTCCTGATCTGATAAATTTTGCATGTTATTTTCTCCTTTAT
>ENA-USUM01000343-USUM01000343.1-human-gut-metagenome-genome-assembly--contig:-NODE-343-length-26203-cov-39.638291_pt1 | contig 26203 bp, 18 predicted proteins | sample MGYA00250063_ERZ773402 | MGnify/ENA primary metagenome ERZ773402 (study PRJEB29103, sample SAMN06112030) | human gut metagenome | biome: human gut; feature: ankylosing spondylitis patient; material...
ACTTCCTGATAGATGCCGGTGCCGGAAGCCTTCAGGTCGTTGTTCTCGAACAGGGGATCCAGCTTGTTGGTGGTGAAGGCCATGACCTTGGCGTTTGCATCAGCAACCAGATCCTTGACAGCGCCGGCAGCCTGAGCGTAACCCAGACCAGCCTTGGAAGCGGGGATGCCGCACTCAGAACCCATGATGGAAGCGCCCTTCTCCTCGTTCAGCAGGAACTGGATCAGGGTAGCAGCCTCAGCAACATGCTCGCAGGTCTTGGTGATGGCCAGGCCCATAGAAACCTTGGAGAAGCCGCCGTTGTAATCGCCGAACTTGATCTCCTCGCCGACGGTGAAGCCGTCCTTGTTGTCGTCATCCAGAGCGGAAGAGTACTTGGTAGCAGCGGAATCCCACTCGAAGATGCCTGCGATCTTACCGGTGATCCACTCGTTGGACTGGTGGGTAGCGGTGTCGGAGTTTGCGGAGTAGTAGTCCTTCAGGTTCATCATGACGTGGCCGTCGACCAGGCTCTTGATGAAGCTCAGGCCCTCGGCGATCTCGTCCTCGGTGTAGTTCAGGGTAGAGGTGACGGGGTCTGCCCAGTCCTTGCCGTACTTGGACTCGAGGTAGAACACCATCAGGATCATACGGTCGTAAGCGCCCAGGTGCATGGGATAGTAGTCAGCGCCCAGCTTGTCCTGGAAAGCCTTGCCGGCTGCCATCAGGTCATCCAGAGTCTTGGGGACTTCGGTGATGCCGGCCTTATTAAAGGTGGTCATGTTCCAGAAGAAGATACGGCCGGTCATGGAAACGGGCACGCACTGCTGGGAGTTTGCAACGTAGCAGGCATCCATGGCAGCCTTGTCCCACTGGGTCAAATCCAGGAAGTTGGACACGGTGTTCAGGTCCACGAACTTGCTGCCGTCAGCAGAGTAGTTGTACAGCCAGTTCCAGTTCACCTGGCACACATCCTGTGCGTTGCCGGCGATGAAAGCGGCAGCCATCTTCTCTTCCCAGCCGGACCATGCGGCGAAGGTGGGCTCGATGGTGATGTTGCTGTGCTCAGCCTGGAACTCCTTGATGGCGTTCTGGTAAGCCTCGTGACGGCTGTCACCGCCCCACCAGCTGATGGTCATGGAAACAGGACCGTCAGACAGGGCCAGGCTCTCGTCTGCGGAAGCAGCGGGAGCGGATGCCACGGAAGAAGAGGCTGCAGTGCTGGAAGAATTGCCGCCGCAGGCAGCCAGCAGACCAGCTGCGCCCACAACGCCAGTGACCTTCATGAAATCACGACGGGAAATTGCCTTGCTCATTTTTGTTCTCCTCCTAAAGATGATCAAAAACATCGTCTTGCACGGGGGTTCTGCACACACCCCGTTGTATACAATTATGATAACAAAAGGCGGACAAAAAAGAAAGACGCAAATTGTGGTTATGCAACTCAAAAACGTACAAATATTGCTCTGTTTTCCGCGCCGGATTTGACGCCATTGCTGAAATGAATAAACTTCGGACGAAAAACTGTGCAACATGTATACTTCAACAGGTTGCATAGAAAACGGGGACGCAGGATGGAAAGAACAGCAAAATTTGCAATAATTCTGTAAACATTTGCATCCTGCGCCTGAGAAAAAGCAGAGCATGTCCCAGCGGCGGGGGTGCAAAAGGCCGGTGTCGGACGAAAAAATGACTGATATATCAATTGCGCAAAAAAAGTGCGCCGGTGCCCTCGAGTGATATATCAGTCCGCACCGGAGCCGGGCGGCTTTGCGGGAGAAATAAGAGCAGCAAATATATGACGTCGGATGTCTGATAAATCTAAAAAACCGCCGCACAGAAGTCTGTGCGGCGGCTGACGGAACAAAGTGTGTTATTTGCGGCCTGCGTAAAAAGCCCGCCGCGCGCGGAAGTAGCACTGCGGGCACATGCTGACGTACTGAACGTCGTTTTCCAGGTCGATGGCCACCTGTTCGCCCTCAAAGACGAACTGGCCGTTCACCTTGCGGCAGTTGCAGATGGCCTTGCGGCCGCAGGTGCAGATGGTTTTCATCTCTTCGATGGTGTGGGCCAGCTCCAGCAGGCGGGTGGAGCCGGGGAAGCCCCGCAGCGAAAAGTCGGCCCGCAGGCCGTAGCAGATCACCGGGATGTTCAGGTCTACGGTGACCATGAACAGCTGCTCGGCCTGCTCTGCGGTAAAGAACTGGCTCTCGTCGCACAGCACGCAGGCTAGCTTGGTGGCCTGGCTGGCTTCGCGCACCACCTCGAACACATCCATGTCCGGGCGGATCAGGCGGTCGGCCTTGCGGTGCACGCCCAGGCGGCTGACCAGTTCGCCGCCGCCTTTGGTGTCCACCTGCGGCTTGAGGATCAGCACCTGCATGCCCTGCTCTTCATAGTTGTGGGCCACCTGCATCAGGGCTGTGCTCTTGCCGCTGTTCATGGCACCATAGCGAAAATACAGTTTTGCCATAGCGTCACTCCTGGTTGCGCAGGCGGTAGCCCAGGCTCATCAGGCTGTCGCCCAAGTGAACGTTCTCCACTACCACATCGGGGTAGGGAACGGAGAGGTCGTAGTGGGAGAAGTTCCAGAAGCCCTCGATGCCCAGGTCCACCAGACGGCCGCTGACCTGCTCGGCACCGTCGCGGGGCACACAGAGCACGGCCACCTTGGGGTGGTGCTCGGCGCAGAAGGCCTCCAGCTCGTCCACATGACGGATCTGGATGCCGTTGATCTCCTTGCCCACCTCGTTCTGGGCCACATCAAAGGCGGCGATCAGCTTGTAGCCGTTGGCGTCGGTGGTGATGAAGCGGCTCACGGCCTTGCCCAGACGGCCGCAGCCGATCAGGATGGTGGGCAGGCGGTCGCCGTTGCCGAACAGCAGGCTCTCCAGAATGGAAAGCAGGTTCTCCACCGAGTAACCGATGCCCTGTCGGCCGTTCACGTCGCCGATGCAGTTGAAGTCCTGCCGGACCTGGGAGGCCGTGGTGCCCATCTGGGCGGCCAGCTCCCGGGAGGAGATGCTGGTGATGCCGTCAGCCTGCAGAGAGCGCAGGTAGCGGTAGTATTTCGGGAGGCGCTTGATCACGGGGAGCGAGGCTTTTGCGGGGGTATTCATGAGAAAAATTCTCCTTTCAAGCAAAAAATCGCCGCGTTTGCCCTGCACGAAAAAACGCCGGCGTGTGCAGCGCGGTGGGTACGACACCGCGTATTGTCAATTCCATATCATTATAAAGTATACTGCACGGGAGACGAATGTCAAATACCAGACGAAAAAAAACAAAAAAATTACAAAAAATTAAGGGGTATGACCCTGCCGCAGAGGGATAACCGCCGGCCGGATGGGGCATGATGATGCAAAACAGAGCAAAAGGAGAACACAGAATGCCGGATACACACACCACCTCTGTGGACCAGCAGCGGCTGGAAAAAGAACGCATCGAGGACGACGGTACGGTCACCCTGACCCGGGGCGGCCATGCCATCCACTGCCTGACCGTCATCGGCCAGGTCGAGGGGCACACGGAAGCGCCGCAGGGGCAAAAGACCACCAAGTATGAGCATGTGATCCCCCAGCTGGCCGCCGTGCAGGAGGACCCCCGGATCGAGGGCCTGCTGGTATTGCTGAACACCGTGGGCGGGGATGTGGAGGCCGGTCTTGCGCTGGCAGAGCTGATCGCCAGCGTGTCCAAACCCAGCGCCACGCTGGTGCTGGGCGGCGGGCACTCCATCGGCATCCCGCTGGCCGTGAGCGCACAGCGCAGCTTCATCGTGCCCACCGCCACCATGACGGTGCACCCGGTACGGCACTCCGGGGTAATCCTGGGCGTGCCCCAGACCATGCACTGGTTCGACCAGATGCAGCAGCGCATCACCGGTTTTGTGGCGGCCCACAGCGGCATGACGGAGAAGCGCTACACCGAGCTGATGCTCCACACTGGGGAGCTGGTCATGGATATGGGCACCGTGCTGGACGGCCGCCGCGCCGTGAAGGAAAAGCTCATCGACGAGCTGGGCGGCCTTTCGGATGCACTGGACTGGCTGCACCGTGCGATCGAAACCCGAGAATAACACAACAATAGGTTTGCCATTTGCCCCGGTGCGTGGTACAATAATAAAATCAAGAATTGTGTCTATGCAAACTGTGGGGAATGGAGAAGAATGGCAACGAAGAAACGAAAAACAACGACACGGCGCTCAACGTCGCGCAAAAAACGCGCGGAACAGCGCCTGCCGGCAGGGCTTGGGACCCTGTTTGCGGGGCTTTTGCTGGTGGGCCTTGCCTTTGTGGAAGGCGACTCGGTGTGGAAAACGCTGCATCAGGTGCTGTTTGGCCTGTTTGGCTGCGGCAGTTTTGTGCTGGGTGCAGCGGTGTGCTGCCTGGCCGTGCTGTACACGCGGGGCGAGGATCTGCTGCCCCACATCTGCAAGCTGGCGCTGGGGCTCGTGTTTGCAAGCGGCACGGTGATCGTGTTTTCCGACATCCAGCCGCAGGGGCTGTCGGCCTTCCAGATGGTGGCGGCCTGCTACCAGAACGGTTATCAGGCGTGGCTGTCCGGCGGCGCACTGGGTGCGGTGCTGGGCGGCAACCTGCTGCTGCTCTGCGGCCGGCCGGCGGCAAACTTCATCATGCTGGTGCTGGCGCTCTGCGTCAGCCTGTACATTTTTGACCTCACTCCGGCTGAGGTCTGGCAGTGGCTGTGCGACGTGTCCGGCGGGGTGCACGCAAAGGGCGTGGCCGTGTACGAGCAGGGCGCAGCCCGCCGTGCCGAGCGCCGCGCCGAGCGGCAGGCCGCGCAGGAAGCCGCAGACGAGTACGACGAGACGGAGGACCTGGAAGAATACGAGGACGAAGCCGAAGCGGAAGAGCCCTTCCGTCTGGGTCTGCCGGACTGGATGTCCGGTGTGCTGCACTGGGGCCATAAGGTGACTCAGGAGCTGGAGCAGGCCCCGGACAGCCCGGCCGGAGCGCCGGACCAGCCCGTGCAGCCCCAGCCGGAACCGCAGGCGGCCCCAGCCGTGACGCCGGTGCGGGTGCGGGCATCCCGCCCGCGCGCTCCCTTTGATGTGGACCTTGGCCCGGACAGCACCGAGGTGAAGGAGGGCGGCAGTGAGCCCATCGAACCCTTCATCCCGGGGCCGGGCGGCACCTTTGGCATGGACCCGCTGCGCGCGGCACCCAAGCCCACCATCCGGCCCATCGTGCCGGATGCCGTGGAAACGGCAGCTGAGGACTTCTTTGCAAAGTCGGAGGAGACCCCGGCGGCAGAGACCACGGAACAGCAGCCCCGGCCGGTGCCCGGCAATCCCTTTGATACGCCCATCGCACGGCCTGCGGCTCCGGAGGAACCGGCTGCCGCGGCTGCGCCCATCCAGCCCGTGATGCCCACGCCGCAGCCGGACCAGCCGACCCGTGTGAGTGCCGAACATGCCATGGCCCAGCGCAGCGACCCGGATGCGGACGGCTGGATCAGCATCACCGCCGAACCGGTGGAGGAAAAGGATATCAACTCGCTGGTGGCGGCAGCCATGGAAAAACCGGCGGCCTCCGAGCAGGCAGCCGCTACGGCCCCTGCCGAGGAAGCCGAGCCGGTGGACACCTACCAGTATCAGTACCCGCCCATCGAGCTGTTTGAAAAATCCAAGGAGGAAAGCGACCCCAACGCCGAGGATGAGCTGAAGGCCAACGCCCAGAAGCTGGTGGACACGCTGGAGAGCTTTGGGGTCCGCACCCGTGTGCTGGATATTTCCCGCGGGCCGTCGGTCACCCGGTATGAGGTGCAGCCCATGGCGGGCGTCAAGATCAGCCGCATCACCTCGCTGGCCGATGACATCGCCCTGAACCTGGCCGTGGCAGATGTGCGCATGGAGGCCCCCATCCCCGGCAAGCCTGCCGTGGGCATCGAGGTGCCCAACCACAAGCGCAGTGCCGTGTCCATCCGCAGCGTGTTCGAGAGCCAGAGCTTTCTGCGCATGACCTCGCCTTTGGGCATTGCCCTGGGCAAGGACATTGCGGGTGTGGCCCAGGTGGCAGACCTGTGCAAGATGCCCCATCTGCTCATTGCGGGCAGCACCGGCAGCGGCAAGTCGGTGTGCGTGAACAGCATCATCATGAGCCTGGTGTTCCGCTCCAGCCCGGAGGACGTCAAACTGCTGCTTATCGACCCCAAGGTCGTGGAGCTGGCCGAATACAACGGCATCCCCCATCTGCTCATGCCGGTGGTCACCGAGCCCCGCAAGGCGGCCGGAGCCCTGGGCAGCGCCGTGCAGGAGATGGAGCGCCGCTACCGTATGTTTGCCGAGAACAATGTGCGCGACATCAAGTCCTTCAACAAGCTGGCGGTGGAGCGGCCGGATCTGGAAAAAATGCCCTACATCGCCATCGTCATCGACGAGCTGGCCGACCTGATGATGGTGGTGGGCAAGGATGTGGAAGATTCCATCTGCCGCATCGCTCAGAAAGCCCGCGCCGCCGGCATGCACCTGATCGTGGCCACCCAGCGCCCCAGCGTGGACGTCATCACCGGCCTGATCAAGGCCAACATCCCCAGCCGCATCGCCTTTGCTGTGTCCAGTCAGGTGGACAGCCGCACCATTCTGGACGGTGCCGGTGCCGAAAAACTGCTGGGCCAGGGCGATATGCTGTTCATGCCGGTGGGCGCACCCAAGCCCACCCGCATCCAGGGCACCTTTGTGCGGGATGAAGAGATCAGCCGTGTGCTGGACTTCATCAAGTCCAGCGCCACCGTCCAGTACGACGAGGCCATGATCGAGGCCATGGAAAAGCACGCCATTCAGGACGGCAAGAAGGGCAGCAGCGGGGCCGATTCCGACGAGGATTCGGACTCCGACCCGATGTTCCAGCAGGCCGTGGATGTGGTCATTGACGCCGGTCAGGCCTCCACCAGCCTGCTGCAGCGCCGCTGCAAGCTGGGCTATGCCCGTGCGGCCCGCATCATGGACGAAATGGAGATGCGGGGCATCATCGGCCCCCACGAGGGTGCCAAGCCCCGGGCCGTGCTCATCAGCCGTCAGCAGTGGCTGGAAATGCAGATGAACCAGCCGGAGGAATGAAACCCTCTCAGGCGCTGACGCGCCAGCTCTCCCGAAGGGCGAGCTTTATGAGTGGGTAAGATATCGTCTGCCTTTAAAGAGAAACTGGATGAAAAGATGCAAAAAGCTCCCCCCATCGGGGGAGCTGGCAACGCCGTAAGGCGTTGACTGAGAGGGTATTGAATCAACAAAAGGAGCATTATGGACAACTCTTCCCCAAAGATCTACACCGAATTTTTGCCCATCAGCCGGGCGGACATGGAAGCCCGGGGCTGGGACCAGCTGGACTTTGTGGTGGTGGGCGGCGACGCCTATGTGGACCACCCCAGCTTCGGCACTGCCATCATCAGCCGCCTGCTGGAAGCCGAGGGCTACAAGGTGGGCGTGCTGGCCCAGCCCCGCTACACCGACTGCGAGGACTTCAAGCGGTTCGGCAAGCCGAAGTACGGCTTCTTCATTGGCGGCGGCAATGTGGACAGCATGGTCAGCCACTATTCCGTGGCCAAGATTCCCCGCGCCGAGGACGAATATTCTCCCGGCGGCAAGGGCGGTGCCCGCCCGGACCGCAGCGCCACCGTGTACACCCGGCTGGCCAAGCAGGCCTACCCGGACCTGCCGGTCATCCTGGGCGGTCTGGAAGCCTCCCTGCGGCGCTTTGCCCACTACGATTACTGGATGGACACCGTGCTGCCCAGCATCGCTGAGAGCTCCGGTGCGGACATCATCAGCTTTGGCATGGGCGAACACCAGACCGTGGAGATCGCCCGCCGTCTGGCCGCCGGAGAACCGGTGGAGCAGATCACCGATGTGGACGGCACCTGCTACCTGACCGACTTCGACCACCTGCCGGAGCGGTATGTGGAGTGTGCCGGTTTCAAAAAGGTGGCCAGCGATAAGACCGCCTACGCCAAGGCCTGCCGCATCCAGATGGACAATCAGGACGTGGTCAGCGGCCAGATCATCGTGCAGAAGCAGAGCGAGAAGTATCTGGTGCAGAACATCCCGGCAAAGCCGCTGGTGCGCTGGGAGCTGGACAAGGTCTACGCCCTGCCCTACACCCGCCGGTATCACCCCATCTACGAGGCCATGGGCGGCGTGCCCGCCATCCGGGAGGTGCAGTTCTCCATCATCCAGAATCGCGGCTGCTTCGGCGGCTGCAACTTCTGCGCCATCCAGCTGCATCAGGGCCGCCGGGTCACCAGCCGCAGTGCGGACAGCATCGTGGAGGAAGCCGAGCGCATGACCCACGAGCCGGATTTCAAGGGCTACATCCACGATGTCGGCGGCCCCACCGCCAACTTCCGGTTCCCGTCCTGCCGCGAGCAGATGCTGCGGGGCATGTGCAATGGCGGCAAGCACTGCCTGGCCCCCACCACCTGCTCCCACATGATCGTGGACCACAGCGATTATCTCAAGATCCTGCGCCGGGTGCGGGAGCTGCCGGGTGTGAAGAAAGTGTTCATCCGCAGCGGCATCCGTTTTGATTACCTCATGGCCGACCCGGACGACACCTTCTTCAAGGAGCTGGTGGAGTACCACGTCTCCGGCCAGCTGAAGGTGGCCCCGGAGCACTGCGCGCCCAACACCCTGGCCTACATGGGCAAACCGCCCATCGAGACCTTCAACAAGTTCAAGGACAAGTTCTATGAGCTGAGCAAGAAGGCCGGCAAAAAGCAGTATCTGGTGCCCTACCTTATGTCCAGCCACCCGGGCAGCACCCTGAAGGATGCCGTCTATCTGGCTGAGTACCTTTATAAGAACCACATGCGCCCGGAGCAGGTGCAGGATTTTTACCCCACCCCCGGCACCGTGAGTACCTGTATGTTCTACACCGGCCTCGACCCCTACACCCTCAAGCCGGTGTTCGTGGAAAAGACCCCCGAGGGCAAGGCCCTGCAGCGGGCATTGCTGCAATACTATGAGCCCCGCAACGCCGAAAAGGTGGTCAAGGCCCTGAGGATGACCCACCGGGAGGATCTGATCCCCCTGCTGGTGCCCGCCGAGGGCCGCCGCGCGGTGCAGCGCTCGGCCCGCCGCGCCGACAGCCCGGAGGTGACCATCCACAACGACGGCACCTACACCGTGCGCCCCAACCAGAAGGGCAAGGGCAAGCCTGCCCACGGCCCGAACCGCACCGCCGCCCCTGCCGGGCGTCAGCCCAGCCCGGGTGCCCGCTTTGCGCCGCACTCGGCCCCCGGACACAAACCCAAAAAGAATCAACAGAAAGAGAATACATCGTGGAAAACTGGAACAAAGAAAAAGTGACCCCGAAAAAGAAAGCTGGTCTGCTGCAGCGGCTGCTGTCGCTGGCCGCTGCGGCCGCACTGGCCCTGAGCCTTGTAGGCTGTGGTACCTCGGCTGTGGTGCCGGGCGGCAGTGCCGACGTGGTGCCCAACCCTTCCTCTACGGCAGCCAGCGTGGATGCCCCGTTCGAGATGCACTTCATCGACGTGGGGCAGGCGCTGAGCGTGCTGGTGGAATGTGACGGCCAGTTCATGCTGTACGACGGCGGCAATGTGGACGACGGCAGCCTGGTGGTGTCCTACCTGCAGAAGCAGGGGGTGGAAGAGCTGCAGTATGTATTCTGCTCCCACGCCCACGAGGACCATGTAGGCGGCCTGGCGGCTGCGCTGGCCTACTTCCCGGCCAATCATGTATACAGCCCGGTGACGGAGGCCTCCACCAAGTGCTTCCGGGATTTTGTCAAGTACACCCAGCAGCAGGGCCTGCAGGTGGAAGTGCCCGCCGTGGGCACCACCTGGCCCCTGGGCAGTGCTAGCGTGACCATGCTGGGCCCCGTGGCGCAGTACAGCGACACCAACGATACCTCCATCGTGCTGCGCATCGACTACGGTTCCACCAGCTTTCTGCTCACCGGTGACATGGAAAAGACCGCAGAGAGCGACCTTGTGGCCAGCGGTGCCAATCTGAAAGCCGATGTGCTGCAGGTGGGCCACCACGGTTCCAGCACCTCCACCGGCTATGCCTTCCTGAACGCGGTCCTGCCGGAGATGGGCATCATCTCCTGCGGGGTGAACAACAAATACGGCCACCCGCATGAGGAGACCCTGAGCATCCTGCGGGACGCCGGGGTGAACGTGTACCGCACCGACCTGCTGGGCACCATCACCATTGGCAGCGACGGCCAGAACTACACCGTGGGCACCGAGCACTTTGCCACCGATGCCGAGTTGAACCCCACCGACCCGGCGGCTGCCAGCACGGCACAGCAGGCTTACATCGGCAATGTGAACAGCAAAAAGTTCCACCTGCCCACCTGCCCGAACCTGCCGGCCGAGAAGAATCAGATCCTCTTCTCCAGCTACGACGAGGCCATTGCGGCAGGCTACACGCCCTGCTCCACCTGCATCAAATAAGAGTACTCCCTCAGTCAAACCCTTCGGGTTTGCCAGCTCCCTCTGAGATGGAGCCTTCTGACGGAACCGGGATGTTTCCTGTTGAAAGCGGAACATTTCCGGACCGTCAAGGCCCCCTCCCCGAGGGGGCTGGCACGGCGTGAGCTGTGACGGAGGGAGTTTTTGCATTCTCTGGGATTGATAAAATCCCATAGCTGCGGTATACTTAAAACCACTTTATTTCAAAAAAGCAAGGAGGAACCGCAGATGCAGCTGGGGCAGAGCAGGACCCTGCCGGTGGAAAAACCGGAGCAGATCGACCTTGCGCAGGCAGCGCGGTATTTCGGCGCGCGCGGGGAGGCGGACACCGCCACCATGGCCCTGCTGCAGCGCTGCGCCGTACCGTTGCTGGCCGCTGCGACGCCCCGCGCCGTCTGGCTGCGGGCGGAGGTGAAGGCGCTGGCCGAAGCCGGCATCCTGCGGGGCAGCGACGTGATGCGGCATCTGGAGGGCTGCGGGCAGGCCATTCTGCTGGCCGTGACCCTTGGCCCCGGGGTGGACGCCCAGATCCGCCGCGCCGGGGTGGGGGATATCGCCGCCGGCGTAGCGTCCGATGCGCTGGGCAGCGCCCTGGCTGAGCAGACCGCCGACGCGGCGGAAGCCGAGCTGCGCCAGCTGGCTGCAGCCGAGGGGACTTACCTCACCGGGCGGTTCTCGCCGGGCTATGGCGACTGGGACATCGCGGTGCAGCCGCTGGTGGCCGCCGCGCTGGACACGGTGCGCCGGGCCGGGCTGTGCGTCACCGATACCAACCTGATGACCCCCCGCAAAAGCGTGACCGCCATTCTGGGGGTCAGCGACCATCCGGTCAAGGGACATCTGGCCGGGTGCGGGCACTGTGTGCTGCGCACCCGCTGCGAATACAGAAAGAGGGGAAAGACCTGTGCAAGTGAGTGAACTTTTCAAGCAGAGCAATACCATCCTGCTGGACGGCGGCATGGGCACCATGCTGCAGGCGGCTGGCCTGAAGCTGGGCGCCCGGCCGGAGGAACTGAACATCACCGACCCGCAGCTCATCGAGGGCATCCATGCGCAGTATGCCGCAGCGGGCAGCCGTATCATCAACGCCAACACCTTTGGCGCGTCGGCCCACAAGCTGGCGGGCAGCGCCTACAGTCTGGAAGAGATCATTGCGGCGGGCATTGCCAACTGCAAGCGGGCCTGTGCGCCCTATGGTGCGCTTGCCGCGCTGGATGTCGGCCCGCTGGGCGAGCTGCTGGAACCCAACGGCACCCTGGCCTTTGAGGATGCCGTGGAGGAATACGCCCGCATCGTGCGGGCCGGTGCGGCGGCCGGGGCCGACCTGATCTTTTTTGAGACCTTCACCGACCTGTACGAGCTCAAGGCCGCGCTGCTGGCCGCCCGGGAAAACTCCAGCCTGCCCATCCTGGCCAGCATGAGTTTTGAAGCCGGCGGCCGCACCTTTACCGGCTGCACGGTGGAGAGCTTCGGCGTCACCGCCCGGGGGCTGGGGGCCAGCGCCGTGGGCATCAACTGCTCGCTGGGCCCCAAGGAGATCTTCCCCATGGCAAAGCGCCTGACCGAGGCCGTGCCCGGCAACTTCCCGGTGTTCGTCAAGCCCAACGCGGGTCTGCCCCGGGCCGACGGCAGCGGCTACGACATTACCCCGCAGCTGTTTGCGCTGGAAATGAAGCCCTACCGGGAGCTGAATCTGTTTGCCGCCGGCGGCTGCTGCGGCACCACGCCGGAGTTCATCCGGCTGCTGAACGGGGTGTTCAAGGGCTGTGTGCCGGGCCGCCCGGCCCACGCCATGCCCTCGGTGCTGTGCACCCCCATGAATTATGTCAACGTGGACGGCATCACCGTGGTGGGCGAGCGCATCAACCCCACCGGCAAAAAGCGCTTCCAGCAGGCACTGCGGGAGAATGATATGAACTATGTTCTGGAACAAGCCGTGAGCCAGGTGGAAGCCGGGGCGCAGGTGCTGGACGTGAACGTGGGTGCCCCCGGCGTGGATGAACCGGCCCTGATGCCGCAGGTGGTCAAGGCTTTGCAGAGCGTGGTCAGCCTGCCGCTGCAGCTGGATTCCTCCAACGTGCAGGCACTGGAAAACGGCCTGCGGGTGTACAACGGCAAGCCCATCGTCAACTCCACCAACGGCGAGCCGGAAAAGCTGCGGGCCATCCTGCCCCTGTGCAAAAAGTACGGCGCGGCCATCGTGGGCCTTGCCATCGACGAGCGGGGCATCCTGCCCGCCGCAGAGGACCGCGTGGCCATTGCCCGCCGCATCACCGAGGCGGCACTGGAAGCCGGAATCCCCCGCGAGGACATCTACATCGACTGCCTGACCCTGACCGCCAGCGCCCAGCAGAAGGATGTGCTGGCCACGGTGCAGGCGCTGGAAGCCTGCAAGAAGGAACTGGGCGTGCGCACCATCCTGGGCGTGTCCAACATCAGCTTCGGCCTGCCCTGCCGCCCCTACCTGAACACCACCTTTCTCACCATGGCCATGTATGCCGGGCTGGATCTGGCCATCATGAACCCCTCCAGTGAAGAGATGATGGCCGCCGTATATGCCTACAACGTGCTGACCAACCGGGACGCGCAGAGCATGCAGTACATTGAGCGCTACGCAAACCGGGTGCCTGCCTCCACGGCCCTGAAGCAGGCAGCCCAGGCCGCACCTGCGGCGGCAGCTTCCGACGGGAGCGCTGAAATTTCCGGACCCTATGCGGCGCTGATCAAGGCGGTGGAAAAGGGCCTGAAGGGCGACGCCGCCGCCCAGACCCGCGCCCTGCTGGCCGAAAAGCAGCCGCTGGAAGTGGTGGACGAAGCCCTGATCCCGGCGCTGGACATCGTGGGTGCCAAGTATGAGAAGGGCACTCTCTTCCTGCCGCAGCTGCTGCAGGCCGCCAGCGCCGCCCAGAGCGCCTTTGAGGAGATCAAGACCGCCATTGCCCAGAAGGGCGAGGGCAGCGCCAGCAAGGGCCGCATCGTGCTGGCCACCGTGAAGGGCGACGTGCACGACATCGGCAAGAACATCGTCAAGGTCATTCTGGAAAACTACGGCTTTGAGGTCATCGACCTGGGCCGCGATGTGCCGGTGGAGACCGTGGTGGACACCGTGCGGGAAAAGGATGTGCATCTGGTGGGCCTTTCGGCCCTGATGACCACCACCCTCAAGAGCATGGAGGAGACCATCGCCGCCCTGCATGCAGCCAAACTGGACTGCAAGATCATGGTGGGCGGTGCCGTGCTCACCCCGGAATACGCCGAAAAGATCGGCGCAGACTGGTACGCCAAGGACGCCAAGCGCAGCGCCGACATCGCCAAGGAATTCTTTGGGGTGTGACACTGAATACAAGACCAATACAAAAAGTACAGAAACAAACAAAAAGCACCCTCTGTTCTCACTGTGCGGGAACAGAGGGTGTTTTACATTATACGCTTTGTTTTTTCTTAGGCTTGTTTGCCAGCCTGTCAACGATCCACGAGGCGAGGGCACCCAGTGCAAGGCCCAGCACAAGGCCGCCCAGCACATCGGTGGGAAAGTGCACATACAGGTACAGCCGGGTAAAGGCGATGAAAGCCGCCAGCACCAGCGCGGGGACGCCCAACTTCCGGTTTTGCAGCCAGAGCGCAAAGGCTGCCGCAAAAGCCGAGGCCGTGTGCCCGGAGGGGAAGGAGTGCCCGTGGGGACGCTTGACCAGAATGGTGATCGCCGTGTTCACGTCGCAGGGGCGGGGCCGGGCGAACAGCGGCTTGAGGATGCAGTCCCCGGCCAGCAGATACAGTACCAGCGCCGTAGCCATGGCGCACCCGGCCTTGCGGGTGCGGCGGAACAGCAGCAAAAGCAGCGTGAACGCGATCCAGATCTCACCGTGCTCACCGGCGTAGTTGAGAAAGACGGCCAGCGCATCCAGCACCGGGTTGTGGAACTGCTGCAGCCAGTCCAGAAATGCGAATTCAAACGGCATAAAGAACCTCCTGTCTGTTGGTTCTATGGTAACACATCTTCCGGCCCACCACAACCCGGCAGGCAAAAAACAGGAGTGCAGAAATAAGTCACGACTGTTATATTGAAATGTGATATTACAATGCGGAAAGCAAAAACGCCCGTTCCGACGGCAAAGGCCGGAACGGGCGCAGGATGCGAGAGGATCAGAGGCCCATCTCGGGCAGGGTGGGGTAGCTGTCGATGGCACCGTGCTTCTGTACGCTCAGGCCGCAGAACCGGTTGGAAAAGTCCAGGTACTCCTCCAGCTTTTTGCGGGGCAGCTTTTCCAGCTTGTCCACCGTCACGCCGTCCCGGCTCAGCTGCCACAGGAAGGAACCGATGAAGCCGTCGCCCGCACCGGTGGTGTCCACGGCTCTGACCTTCTGGCAGGGGGCAAAGGCATGGGAGGCGCGGGTGTAGGCGTAGGCCCCCTTGCTGCCGCAGGTGTACAGCACCAGCTGCACATCCCCGGCAAACAGCTGGGGCAGGGCGGCTTCGATGTCGGCGGTGCCGGTAAGGAACTCCAATTCCTCGTCCGAGACCTTCAGGATGTTGGACAGCGGCAGGAACTGCAGCACGGTCTGGCGCAGCATCTCCCGGTCGGGCCAGAGGGGGAAGCGGAGGTTCGGGTCAAAGCTCACGATCGCACCGGCCTCCCGGGCGGCTCCGATGGCGGCCAGATGGGCGTGGCGCATGGGGCTGTCCACCAGCGAGACGCTGCAGAAGTGCAGGGCAAAAGCGTCGCGGAACCAGGCCAGGTCGATCTGCTCCGGGGCATACAGCAGGTCGGCCGAGGGCTTGCGGTAAAAGCTGAAGGTGCGGTTGCCGTCCTCCTCCAGGCTCACGAAGGCAAGGGCGGTGTTGGCCTTGTCGGTGAACACCAGATGGCTCAGGTCGATGCCGCAGGCTTCCAGCTCCCGTGCGATCTTGTGGCCGAAGGGGTCATCGCCCAGCTGGGTGAGAAAGCTGCTGGCACCGCCCAGACGGGCAAAGGCAGCGCAGACATTGGCCGGTGCGCCGCCGGTGCGCGGGCTGAAGGACGGCACCTCGTCAAAGGTGCATCCTACGCGGGACGGGATCATGTCGACCAGCGCTTCGCCGATGGAAAACAGAGTGTTGCCGGGCATAGAAAACCTCCAGATCACAAATTGCAGAGTTCACAGGCTGCCCCGGTCAGCTTTACGCTCACGTCGCCGGGGGCAGGGTAGTACCGGGTGCTGAACACCGTGGCTCCCCCGTTCAGGAAAATTTCCAGCGAGGAATTGTCGCCCACCACCCGCAGGCTGCGGCAGGGGGCTGCCAGCCGGGCGCGGCGCACGGTGCGGCCGTCGGCCAGAGCGGGGTCGGTGAAGCGCAGGGTACAGGTGCAGTCCTGTTCAGTATACACCAGCTGCACCCCCTGCGCAACCGTCAGGCAGAAGTCTCCGGCGGGTGCGGCGGTCAGGTCAAAGCGCGGGGCAAGGAACACTTCCTCGCCGCTGGCGGCATGCAGGGCGGCGGCGCTGCGCTGCGCGTCCAGCTCCGGCACCGGGTTCTGCAGCAGGGTGCCATCCGGCCCGGCCGTCAGCACGCGGGGCACGGTGAAGCAGTGCTGCCAGCCGTAGGCCACGGTGGGCGCGTTGCCGTAGTCGGCGTCCGGCATGCCCATCCAGCCGATCTGGATGCGGCGGCCGTTGCCGTCCACAAAGCTCTGGGGGGCGTAATAATCAAAGCCTGCGTCCAGCTCGTGGAATTCGCTCAGGGTGCAGTCCCCGCGCCAGTCACCGTGGATGGCAAACCAGCCGCAGCCGTAGACGTTCTGGCAGTCGATGCCCTGGGGGGACACCGCCAGATACCACTGCCCGTCCAGACAGAACAGATCCGGGCACTCCCACATGTAGCCGAAGGGCTCCGGGGTGGTCAGGGTGTTGATGTGGGTCCAGCGGAGCTTGTCGGTGCTTTCCAGCACCAGCACTTCGCCCTTGTCCTCCAGCGTGCGGGCACCCAGCACCATGTAGTACCGGCCTTCGTAGGCGAACACCTTGGGGTCCCGCACATGGCAGGTGAGCCCGGCGGGGTAGTCGCGGTTAGTCAGCAGGCACTGCTTGCTGTCGAGGGTCACGCCGTCCTTGCTGACGGCCAGGCAGACGTTGTGCCCGCGGCCCTCTTTGATGTAATCAAAATTGCCGGGGTGCTTGACGTTGCCGGTGTAGTAGAGGTACATGGTGCCATCCTCCACCAGGGCTGAGCCGGAGTAGGCACCGTGGCAGTCAAAAGGCTCGTCCGGATAGAGCATCACCGGCAATTGCTCCCAGTGGAGCAGGTCGGTGCTCACGGCGTGGCCCCAGTGCTTGACCCCGCCGTTCACGTCGAAGGGGCCGTACTGGAAGAATGCGTGGTACTGCCCGCCGTAGACGCACAGACCGTTGGGGTCGTTCAGCCAGCCTACCGGCGGCTGCAGGTGGAACCGCTGGCGGTGGGGGTCGGCGGCAACGGTTTCCTTGCCCAGCGACTCCACCAGAGGCACCAGCTTTTTCAGGTCGCGCTGGAGTGCGTTCATGCCTTGACCTCCTCAGGACTCCAGATGGCCCAGGTCACGGCGAAGGACACGCCGAAGGAGATGGCCATCATGATGATGTACTGCAGCGGCATGTGCAGGTGCAGCAGGATGCCGAAGATGCCGGTGACGCCGGTGCCGGTGGCACCCAGCCCTACGATGCTGGCGTACCATGCGCCGCAGGCACCGCCCAGCAGGCCGCCGATGAAGGGCTTGAAGTAGCGTAGGTTCACGCCGAAGATGGCAGGCTCGGTGATGCCCATGCAGGCGGACAGGGCAGAGGGCAGGGCCATGGACTTGACCTTGGTGTCCTTGCTCTTGAGGGCCACGGCCAGAGCGGCACCACCCTGTGCCACGTTGGCGGCGCTGGCCAGCGGCAGCCAGTAGGTATAGCCGTAGCGGGCCAGCTGGCCCAGGTCGATCAGGGTGTACATGTGGTGGATGCCGGCCACGACGGTGACCGCGTACAGGCCGCCCATGATGAAGGAGCCGATGCCGTAGGGCAGGGTGATGAGGGTCTGCACGCCGGTGATGATGCCGTTTTCCAACTTGGTAAACACGGGACCGATGGCGGCCAGGGTCAGGTAACCGGTGACGAACACGGACACCAGCGGGGTGACGAACAGGTCAAACATGGCGGGCACCACCTTGTGCAGCCGCTTTTCAATCTGGCACATGAGCCACACGGCGATGATGACCGGGATGACGTGGCCCTGATAGCCCACCAGCGGCACCGAGTACAGGCCGCCGAACACCGGCTGCATCACGTTGACGCCGTTGGAAACGGTCCAGGCGTTCTGCAGGTCGGGGTGGATCATGATCATGCCGATGACTGCACCCAGATAGGGGTTGCCGCCGAACACCTTGGCGGCGGAGTAGGCGATGAGGATGGGCAGGAAGGTGTAGGCCGTATTAGAGAACAGCTTGGCGAACACATACACCGAGCCGGTGGTGTCGATGTTCAGGAAACCGTTGTTCACCATGAAGTTCAGCGCTTCCATGATGCCCATCAGGAAGCCGGAAGCCACGATGGCGGGGATGATGGGCACAAAGATGTCGCCCAGGGTCTTGATGGCTCGCTGATACCAGGGTGCCTTGGCGGCGGCCGCCTGCTTCACGTCCTCCTTGCTGCCGCCCTCGATGCCGGCCAGCTGGATGAACTCGTCGTATACCTTGTTCACCGTGCCGGTGCCAAAGATGATCTGCAGCTGGCCCTGTGCCTCAAAAACGCCCTTGGCACCCTCGGCGTTTTCCAGCTCCTGCTTGTTGACCTTTGCGTTGTCTGCGATGACCAGACGCAGGCGGGTGGCGCAGTGTGCGGCCGACACGATGTTGTCTTTTCCGCCGATGCAGTCCAGGACCTGTTGTGCTGCGTGTTTGTAATCCATAGTGCACTTCTCCTTTGTTTGATGCTTCCTCTTCCAAAGACCGACCACTGTGTTGTAATCGGTTTCAATGGCATGATTATACGATAATCAGCGCAATATTTCCATTCGCAGAGGGCATAAAGTTGGGATGCGTTCTGTTATTGATTTCACATGGTTTCATATCGCTCAGTCCCCCGTGCTCTCCCGGCAGACCAGCTCATACCCCAGCATCTGGCTGCGGGGCACGGTGTGCGGGTCGTTGAGCAGGTCCATCAGCAGGGCGGCGGCGTCCCGGCCGGAGGTCTTGTAGTGCAGGTGGGCGCTGGTCAGAGGCACAAAGGTATTGCGCCCCACACTGCTGTCGCCTACGGCGGCGATCATCACATCCTCCGGGATGCGGATGCCTGCCTCCCGGCAGTACTGCATGGCACCCAGAGCAATGGCGTCGGTGGCGCAGAACAGGCAGTCGATGCGGGGGTCGCTGCCCAGCAGGCGGGCGGCCTGCTCGTAGCCGGACGCGGTGCTGAACTTTGCCACCGCCATGCGCTGGGGCCGCATCGGCAGCCCGGCGTCCTTCACGGCGGCTTCAAAACCTGCCCGGCGCTGCTGCCCGGCGGCCTTGTCCAGCAGGGTGACCCCGATGTAGCCCGGGGCATGGCGGCCCTTGGCCAGCATGTGGGCTGTGGCAGCCTGTGCCGCGCCAAAGTCGTCGTGGTACACGCTGCAGCAGCCCGGAAACTGCTGCCCCAGCACCACCAGCGGCACATGCATCCGCTCCAGCACGGCCTTGTGCTCCGGGGTGTACACGGTGGCAATGAGCAGGATGCCGTCCACCGTGTGGCGGCACAGGGTGTCCAGGGCGCGGAGTTCCTTCTGCGGGTCGTTGGCGGTGTTGATGAGCAGCAGCTGGTAGCCGGATTCTTCCAGCACGCTGCCGATGCCCTCCACGATGCGGGGGCAGCTGTCGCTGGACAGTTTGGGCAGGATGACCCCCACCTGCCGGGTGCGGCGGGTGCGCAGCATCTGGGCCTGTATGCTGGGGTGGTAGCCGGTGGCTTCCACAGCGGCCTCGATGCGTGCCCGCTTGTCGGCACTGAGGTAGCCGCCGTTGAAGTAGCGGCTCACCGCCGCCTTTGATACACCGGCATACTGGGCAAATTCGGTGATGTTCATGAAATGCCTCCTCATAAATACGGAACAGCTGGCGGAGCAGAAGTTTCTCTGAGGACCGTCCGCTGGGTGGGACCCTGCTGCCGCAGGCAGTAGGGCGGGCGATGGAATGGCCCGATTCGTGTCCGAAGAGAAAGCTTCTGCTCTGCGGGCCGATAGGCGTATGTGACCAATGCCACGCGGATGAAAGCGATATTTTCTGCGCTGCAGGGCAGTTTTGGAATTGACTTGACGCGCGGGGTGTGCTACAATACCGCTTTGTGTATGACAATTTCCGGGAAAAAGGGAAAACCAAGATGAATCTGACAAAGCAGTTCTTTAAATATGTATCGCAGAATATTTTCGGTCTGCTGGGCACGTCCTGCTATATTCTGGCCGATACCTATTTTATCTCGCAGGCGGCGGGCACCGACGGCGTGACCCTGCTCAACCTCTGCCTGCCCATCTACAACTTCATTTTTGCCATCGGTTCCATGATCGGTCTGGGTGCGGCCACCCGCTACGCCATCCTCCGCGCACAGGGTGAGGAGCGGGCGGCACAGCGGTATTTCTCCAATGCCGTCTTTTGCGCCTGCCTGCTGGCCGTGCCCTTTGTGCTGGTGGGCATCTTCTGCCCCGGCACACTGCTGCGGCTCATGGGCGGCGATGCCGGCATCGTGGCGCTGGGCATCCCCTATGCGCGTATCTTCCTGCTGTTTACGCCCTTTTTCATGTGCAACTACATCGTGTCGGCCTTTGTCCGCAACGACGGTGCGCCCTCTCTGGCCATGGTGGCCACGCTGAGCGGCAGCCTGTTCAATGTGGTGTTCGACTACATCTTCATGTTCCCCATGGGGCTGGGGCTGGCCGGTGCGGCACTGGCCACCGCCGTTTCGCCGATGCTCAGCATCGCCATCTGCAGCCGCCACTTCTTCCAAAAAGACAACACGGTGCAGTTCGTGCGGCAGCTGCCCTCGGCAAAGCTGCTGGGGCAGAGCTGCCAGCTGGGCATCTCCGGCTTTGTGGGGGAGATGTCCTCCGGCGTGACCACGACGGTGTTCAACTTCCTGCTGCTGGGTCTGGCCGGGAATGTGGCCGTGGCGGCCTACGGCGTCGTGGCCAACTTTGCGCTGGTGGCCACCGCCATTTTCAACGGTGTGGCCCAGGGTGCCCAGCCGCTGGTGAGCCGCTGCTACGGCCACAGCGACCGCGCCGGAGCCCGGAAGCTGCTCATTCTGGGCAGCTGCACCGCGCTGGCACTGGCGGCCATGCTGTACGCGGTGGTGTTCGGCATGACCGATACGCTGGTGGGCTGGTTCAACAGTGAAAACTCGGTGCAGATGGCCCGGTTTGCCCACAACGGCATGCGGCTGTACTTCGTGGGCTACTTCTTTGCCGGGTTCAACATCGTGGCGGCGGGCTACCTGAGCGCCACCAACCGCCCGCTGGAAGCCTCGGTCACCTCCATCTGCCGCGGCGTGGCGGCCATTGTGGTCTGCTCGCTGGTGATGAGCGCCCTCTTTGGCATGAACGGCGTGTGGGCGGCCTTTCCGGTGTCGGAACTGCTGACGGCGCTGCTGACCCTGTTTTTGCTGCTGCGGAAGAAAAAGCAGACTGTGTGAGTTCCAGCGGTGAAATATCCGCAAAAAACAGAATGCTTGAGTAGAACGTGCAGACGCCGCGATGTACCGGGTGAAGAACGAGAAAAAGGCAGCGGCAAGATCTTAAATATAAAGTTCCTGCTCGCGCAGAGCTTCTTCGGGCGAAAGCCCGGACTGCGCAGTGTGACCGGCCAGTGTCCGCCATTGTGCGGGGGACTGGCCGGTTTCTTTTTTGAACACCCGGCACAGGTAGTTGGCCCCGGAAAAGCCGCACAGGCTGGCCACCACGTCCAGCGTGTACTCCCGGTGCAGCAGCAGCCGCTGGGCGGCTTCCACCCGCACCCGGGTCAGATAGCGCCCCGGCGGGATGCCCAGCGCGGCGGTGAAGGTGCGCACCAGATGGCTCTTGGACACCCCCAGCCGCTCGCTGAGCTCCTCCACGCCGTACAGGCCCGCGTAGTTGGCCCGGATGTCCGCGATGGCGGCCTGCACCAGCGGCGGCAGGGCGGGGGCGGCGCTGTCGGCGTCGGCCAGCTCACACAACAGGGCAAAGGCCAGCTGGCTGCGCACCCGGCCCGGCAATTCCTGCTCCGAGGCAAGGCGGTCCAGCAGCTCGGCGGCGGCGGGGCAGGTCTCGCCCCGGGCCAGAAAAGGCAGCTCGTGCAGCCCGGCCAGAAACTGGGCGCTGGCCTGCCCGGTGAGCTGGACGCACAGCAGGTGGCAGCTGCCCTCCGGCTCCAGCACCAGCGGGGCGCGGCTCAGCACCAGATGCCCGGCCGGGACGCTCTGGGGCGGCAGCAGCAGCGCAGCCCCGGCGGGCAGGGGCCCGGCCGAGGGCACACTGGCGGTGCACCGCCCGCTGGAAACAAGGCAGACCCACAGCCCGTCGCCGGTCAGGGTGAGAGGCGCGCAGGGCTGCACGTCCTGCACCTGAGCGGGCGCGGCCACGGCATTCCAGTCAAACAGCAATATCCGACACCTCAAATCAATAAAATGCTATTTTATATCACAAAATAATCTGTTATTATAATACCAACGAACCGAAGCGCCGTCAAGGGCGCTGCAAACACAAGATTATGGAGGCAAACGATTATGGCTTCGATTAGCTGCCAGCACATCTATAAGATCTACCCGGGCGCTACCGCTCCTTCCGTCACCGACTTCAACCTGGAGATCCAGGATAAGGAATTCATCATCTTCGTCGGCCCCTCCGGCTGCGGCAAGTCCACCACCCTGCGCATGATCGCCGGCCTGGAGGAGATCTCCAAGGGCGAAATGTACATCGGCGGCCGTCTGATCAACGACGTTCCCCCGAAGGACCGCGACATCGCCATGGTGTTCCAGAGCTACGCTCTGTACCCCCACATGACCGTTTACAAGAACATTGCATTCGGTCTGGAGCTGCGCAAGACCCCGAAGGACGAGATCGACAAGCGCGTGCATGAGGCAGCCAAGATCCTGGAGATCGAGCACCTGCTGGACCGCAAGCCCAAGGCTCTGTCCGGTGGTCAGCGTCAGCGTGTTGCTCTGGGCCGTGCAATGGTTCGTAACCCGGCAGTCTTCCTGCTGGACGAGCCCCTGTCCAACCTGGATGCTAAGCTGCGTACCTCCATGCGCACCGAGATCATCAAGCTGCACAAGAAGCTGGCTACCACCTTCATCTACGTTACCCACGACCAGACCGAGGCTATGACCATGGGCGACCGCATCGTCGTCATGAAGGATGGCGTCATCCAGCAGGTCGATACCCCGCAGAACCTGTACGATATGCCGTGCAACATGTTCGTTGCAGGCTTCATCGGCAGCCCCCAGATGAACTTCCTGGACGGCACCCTGATCAAGAAGGGCGAGCTGTACGGCATTGACCTGGGCGGCGATGTGATCCCCCTGCCCAAGGAAAAGACCGCCGACGGCAAGCTGGATGCTTACGTTGGCAAGAAGGTCAAGATGGGCATCCGTCCCGAGGATATCGACGACGAGCCCGAGTTCATGGCAAAGCACACCGACTGCCAGCTGGATGCTCAGGTCGAAGTGTCTGAGATGATGGGCGCCGAGATCTACCTGTACCTGGAGTACAAGGGCAACAAGATGACCGCTCGTGTGGCTCCCACCTCCAAGGCCCGCAACGGAGACACCGTCCGCGTTGCCTTTGACCCGCACAAGGTCCACCTGTTCGACATCGAGACCGAGCAGACCATCCTGAACTAAGCTGCAATTATGTGACGATCATTTTTTGATCCTCCTATCATCATACAGAGAACCGTCGGCAGGGAAACCTCCGGCGGTTTTCTGTGTCTATGGGCAAGGCAGACAAAAAGCAGCCGCGTACCGTTTGGAAGGCACGCGGCTGCTTTTGCTTTACCGGCAGCTCATTGCCGCAGGGCGGTCAGGCCCGGCGGGAGAAGTGAAACGGAGGTTATACCAGCCGGGGCAGATGCTGCTCCTCGCAGGCATCCATCTCCTCCTCCAGGTAGGCCCGGCAACAAACAGCTGCATGGAAATGTCCTTTCTGTCTGTGCTCAATGCTCTTTTATTGTACCACAGCCGGCAGCTTTTGTCACAACGCAAAAAGGGGCCGGGGCCTCTCCCCTGCCAACCGGCACAAAAAAGCCCCGGAGGGCAGCTTTGCAGCCACACTCCGGGGGAAAGGATGAGGAATTATTATTTACCCATAGTACCGTAGTAGTTCTTAATGCGGATAGCGATACCGATGTAGCTCTGGGTCTCGTTATGCTTGACCACAACGCCTACCTTAGACCAGATGCCGCTCTGGTTTACGCTGGCATCGACCTTCGTGTCGATGTAATTCGACAGTCTGAACAGAATATCGCTCAGCAGGGTGTCCTTATAATCGTACTTGGCAGTGACCGTGATGACCAGATCATCGCCCAGATTATTCACATAGATGCCGCCCACGAATGCATGGTTACCCAGCTTCCAGACGATCTTGAGATCCTCGTTCAGATGTGCCTCAGCTATTGCACGAAGCTCTGCATCACTGGTCACATGGACGTTCTTCTGGCTGCCGATCTTCTCCATTACTTTCTGCTCTTCGGTCTTTTCAGCGGAACCGCCGCCACCGCCGCCACAGGCGGTAAGCATCAGCAGGGCCATAGCACCTGCCAGTAACAGGGCCGCGAACTTCTTCAGGTTTTTCATAGGATCTCCCTCCAGTCTGGTTGTTTTTGTGGATATGTTTCGTGATTCACGAAGCTGCATCCCCGGCCGGGGACGCTTTCCTTGTCTCAATTATATCGAACAAAAGCCAGGGCTGTCAATGGGGGAGTTCCCTAAAAAATCAGAGGTCGATTCGTGAAAAAGTCACGAAAACAGGTGATATTTGTTGCGCTATTGTAACTGCCATACCAAACTGTGCAAAGAACCTTTGCCGCTTGGAATTTCCTGCCACCGGCCCGGAGGCAGGGGCTGTTTTTCTGGCAGAGACAGTGCCCTTAAATTTGGACAGATGCTGTGCCCAGGGTGCCCTCTCCCCGGCCCCCCAGACGGCAGCGGAAATCCTGGTAGCCAAAGTGGGCCAGCCGGGCCAGGCTGCCGTCGGACCGCAAAAGCCAGATATCCGGCAAAGGCATCCCGTTAAAGGTGTTGTTTTTGCAGGTGGTGTAGATGGCCATATCTCCAAACACCAGCCGCTGGCCCGGGGCCAGAGGGGCCTTGAAGCTGTAGTCTCCCATCACATCCCCTGCCAGGCAGGTGGGGCCGCCCAGCCGCAGGGTGCAGGGCTTTTCGCCGGGTTCTCCGGCGTCCAGCAGGGGCGGGCGGTAGGGCATCTCGATAACATCCGGGGTGTGGCAGGCGGCAGAGGTGTCCAGGATGGCAAGGCGGGTGTCTCCATTCTGCAAGGTGTCCAACACGGTGGTGACGAGGTAGCCCGCGTTCAGCGCCCAGGCCTCTCCCGGCTCCAGGTACACCTGCACCCCATAGGTCTGCTGCACCTGGCAGATGCACTGCTCCAGGGTGGCCAGGTCATAGCCGGGCCGGGTAACGTGGTGGCCGCCTCCAAAGTTCACCCACTTCATCTTGGGCAGCAGGTCCCCGAACGTTGCCTCCACCGCTTTCAGAGTCACAGCCAGGGCGTCGGCGTCCTGCTCGCAAAGGGTGTGGAAGTGGAGGCCATCCAGCAGCTCCGGCAGCTCCGGGTGGGCCGCCACAGCGGCGTCCCACTGGGCCCGGGTGGTGCCCAGACGGCTGCCGGGGGCGCAGGGGTCATAGATGGCATGGCCCTCCTGGGTGGAGCACTCCGGGTTTACCCGCAGGCCCACGCTTTTGCCGGCGGCCTTGGCTGCCGGGCCAAACTGGGCCAGCTGGCCGGGCGAGTTGAACACGATGTGATCGGCGTACTGCAAGAGCTGGGCAAATTCCTCTGCCCGGTAGGCGGCGCAGAACACATGGTTCTCCTTTTCCGGCAGCTGCTCCCGGCCCAGGCGGCTCTCGTACAGGCCGCTGGCCTCGGTGCCTGCCAGGTAGGGGGCCAGCACCGGGTACACATCAAAGTTGGAAAAGGCCTTTTGGGCCAGCAGGGCCCGGCACCCGGTGCGCTGCTGCAGCTCCAGCATGATCTGCCCATTGCGGCGCAGCTGGGCCTCGTCCAGCAGGTAGCAGGGGGTGGGCAGACTTTGCAGCTGCTGTTCCGTCAGGTTTGCCAGCCCCGCAAAGGGCGGGCGGCGATCCTCCAGCCGCATCAGTCCACCAGAGCCGGGTTGTGGCTCTCGCTGCGGGGCAGGCCGTACTGATCCAGTGCATCCAGATACGGATCCGGATCAAACTCCTCGACAGTGTGGACGCCCTTGGTGGTCCACTTGCCGGTCAGCAGCATCAGGGCACCGCACATGGCAGGCACGCCGGTGGTGTAGCTGATGGCCTGGCTGCCCACCTCCTGGTAGCACTCCTGATGGTCGCAGACATTATAGATGTAGTAGGTCTTGTCCTTGCCGTCCTTCTTGCCGGTAAAGATGCAGCCGATGTTGGTCTTGCCCTTGGTGCGGGGGCCAAGGCTGGCAGGGTCCGGCAGCAGAGCCTTCAGGAACTGGATGGGCACGATCTCCTGGCCGTTGAAGTTGACCGGGGTGGTGGACAGCATGCCCACGTCCTCCAGACAGCGCATGTGGTCGAGGTAGCTCTGGCC
>ENA-USUM01000350-USUM01000350.1-human-gut-metagenome-genome-assembly--contig:-NODE-350-length-25988-cov-38.918143_pt1 | contig 25988 bp, 16 predicted proteins | sample MGYA00250063_ERZ773402 | MGnify/ENA primary metagenome ERZ773402 (study PRJEB29103, sample SAMN06112030) | human gut metagenome | biome: human gut; feature: ankylosing spondylitis patient; material...
GCAGGAACGGTACGGCCTCAAGCCCATTGCCACCCCGGAAGCCGACCTGCAGGCCATTCTGGGCGGGTGAGGTTTCGCTTGGTCATTTTGCAACAAACCCGCAACTCAAAATTAGCGATTCTGCCCAAGGAATTTTTCCAGTTTTTATTCACTCCACCAAAAAATGGCGGTGGGGCTTGCATTCCATCCCCGTCATGCATATTATAATAGTATGAATTCTTATGAAAGGGGGACAAGGCTATGAAGTGCAGAATGTTTGCGCTCTCGCTGGCACTGGGTGCCCTGCTTTGTCTCGCCCCGTCGGCCGCCGCGCTGGAACCCCAGCCGGAGGTCCCTGCCCCGGACACTGCTGCCGCTCCCGCTGAGGAAGCCGCGCCGGCCCTGACCGAAGAAGTGACCAAAGAAGTGACTGCGACCGTGGAGGTGCCCATCCTGCCGGAGAAGCCGCCCATCCAGATCAGCTACACCACCCCGGAAGAGATCGGGTTTGCCTGGGAGGAGGATGGCCTGGAGCTGGAAGTGGCCGAGGTACTGCCGGTGGAAGAGATCTCTCTGGCACCGGACCCCGACGCAGACGCCTCCGCCCCGGAAGCCCCGGCTGCCTCTGACGACACCAACGGCACCGAAGCTGCCGCCGCATCCGACGCCCCGGCTCAGGCTCCCCACACGGAAGCGCCCGCCGCACAGCCCGCTGCCCCGGCAGTGCCCACCCTGCCCCAGACCGGCACCACCGGCTGGGCCGCCGCCGCACTGGCTGCCTTTGGCACCGGCCTGCTGGCCGCCGGGCAGTGCCTGACCCGCAAAGCAAAGCGTTCCTGAGTTCTGAGTGTTCCGCATCACTCAGGGCAAATTCCTCCAAACCGCCGTACCCGCGTGCACAACGCCGGATGCGGCGGTTTCTTGTTATCCTCCGCACAAAAGCAGAAGCGGGAGCCCGGAAAGGCTCCCGCTTCTGCTTGTTTAGGATAGGAAAGAGAATGGCTTGATCAGAGGTTGGTGTAGCCCATCAGGTAACGGTCCACGGCGGCGGCGCAGTCGCGGCCCTCCCGCAGGCCCCACACCACAAGGCTCTGGCCCCGGCGCATGTCGCCGCAGACGAATACCTTGTCCACGTTGGTCTTGAAGTTCTGGTCGGCTACATTGCCGCGGGGGGTGCGGTCCACGCCAAAGGCGTCGGCTACATAGCCCTCGCAGCCGGTAAAGCCTGCGGCGATGAACGCCAGCTGGCAGTCGTAGGTGAATTCTTCGCCGGTGGGCACCATCCTGGTGCGGCCGGTCTCCGGGTCGCGCTCCGGCTTCAGGGTGCTGATGACCGCGCCGGTCAGGTTGCCGGCATCGTCTTTCAGGAACTCCTTCACGGTGGTCTGGTAGATGCGCGGGTCCTTGTTGAACTTGGCAAGGCACTCGGTCTGGCCGTAGTCCACCTTCAGCACACGGGGCCACTCCGGCCAGGGGTTGGAGGCCGCGCGCTCCTTGGGCGGCTGGGGCATCATTTCCAGAGCCACCAGGTCGGTGCAGCCCTGCCGCAGGGCGGTGCCCTGGCAGTCGTTGCCGGTGTCGCCGCCGCCGATGACCAGCACGTTCTTGCCCTTGGCGTCGATGGCCTTGCCGTCGGCAAATTTGCTGTCCAGCAGGCTCCTGGTCACGCTGGTGAGGTAGTCCACCGCAAAGTGGACGCCGTTGGCGTCCCGGCCGGGCACGTTCAGGTCGCGGGCCTGCTTGGCACCGCAGCACAGCACCACGGCGTCGTAGCTGCTCAGCAGCTCTTCGGCGGCAATGCTGCCGCCCACATCCATGTTGGTGCGGAACTCCACGCCCTCGGCCTGCATGAGTTTGATGCGGCGCTCGATGACCGATTTGTCCAGCTTCATGTTGGGGATGCCGTACATCAGCAGGCCGCCCACCCGGTCGGCGCGCTCGAACACGGTCACAGCGTGGCCGCGCTTGTTCAGGTACTCGGCCACCGACAGGCCGGACGGGCCGCTGCCCACCACGGCCACGCTCTTGCCGGTGCGGGCCGGGGGCGGGGCGGCGTGGAGCCAGCCCTTGGCGTAGCCCGTCTCGATGATGGCGTGCTCGTTCTCACGCACGGTCACGCTGCTGCCGGTCACGTCCCCGCAGGTGCAGGCGGCCTCACACAGGGCGGGGCACACCCGGCTGGTGAACTCCGGGAAGCGGTTGGTGGCCAGCAGCCGATGCAGCGCCAGCTCCCACTTGCCGTGATACACCAGATCGTTCCACTCCGGGATCAGGTTGTTCAGCGGGCAGCCGGAGGCCATGCCGCCGATCATCATGCCCGCCTGGCAGAAGGGGACGCCGCAGTCCATGCAGCGTGCCGCCTGGGTCTGCTGCTCCTCGCGGGAGAGCCAGATGTGAAATTCGTCAAAGGTTTCCATGCGCTCCAGCGGCGGTACGTCCGTGCTGGTCTTACGCGAATAATCCATAAATCCTGTGGTCTTGCCCATGATGTTCCCCTCCTTACTTGTTCTTCTGCACCGTATAGAATGCTTCGATCTGCGCCTGCTCGCCGTCCAGACCGCGCTCTTCCACCGAGGCGATCACCCGCAGCATGCGGTCGTAGTCGTAAGGCAGAACTTTCTTGAACTTGGGCAAGAACTCGCTGAAGTTGTCCAGGATCTCCTTGCCGCGGGGGGAGCCGGTAAGCTCCACATGCTCACGGATCAGCTCCTTCAGGGTGGCCACGTCGTACTTGTGCTCCACCGGCTCCAGGCTGACCGTCTCCTTGTTGACCCGCTGGTAGAAGTCCCAGTTCTCATCCAGCACATAGGCGATGCCGCCGGTCATGCCGGCCGCAAAGTTCTTGCCGGTGGAACCCAGCACCACCACGGTGCCGCCGGTCATGTACTCACAGCCGTGGTCGCCCACGCCCTCCACCACGGCGGTGGCACCGCTGTTGCGCACGGCAAAGCGCTCACCGGCCACGCCGGAGATGAAGGCCTTGCCGCTGGTGGCACCGTACAGGGCCACGTTGCCGGTGATGATGTTCTCTTCCGGCTTGAAGGAGATGCCCTGCGGCGGGCGCACAACGATCTTGCCGCCGGACAGGCCCTTGCCCATGTAGTCGTTGCAGTCGCCCACCAGGTCCAGCGTCAGGCCGCCCGGGATGAACGCGCCGAAGCTCTGGCCGCCGGCACCCACACAGTGGGCGGTGAACACGTCATCCGGCAGGGTGCTGCCGTACTTGCGGGTGATCTCGCTGCCAAAGATGGCACCAAAGGCGCGGTCGGTGTTGGACACGTTCAGGGTCACGCTCTGGGGGTTCTTGCTGCCCAGCTTGAACTTCTTCATGAGCACCTTCATGTCGAGGGTGTTCTCCAGATGGAAGTCGTAGGTGTCAGCGGGCACAAAGTGCACGTTGCTGTTGGCGATGGCGGGGTTGTGCAGGATGCAGTCCAGATCCATCTTGGAAGCACGGCTGCCGGGGGCAGCGTCCTTCACGCGCAGCAGGTCGGTGCGGCCCACCAGCTCGTCCACGGTGCGCACGCCCAGCTTGGCCATGTACTCCCGCAGCTCCTGTGCCACGAAGGTCAGGTAGTGGATGATGTATTCCGGTTTGCCGTGGAAGTGCTTGCGCAGCTCCGGGTTCTGGGTGCAGATGCCCATGGGGCAGGTGTCCAGATTGCATACGCGCATCATCACGCAGCCCTCGGCCATCAGCAGGCTGGTGCCAAAGCCGAATTCCTCCGCGCCCAGCATGCAGCTGATGGCCACGTCACGGCCCGAGAGCAGCTTGGAGTCGCTCTCAATGCGCACCCGGGTGCGCAGGCCGTTCAGGATCAGGGTCTGGTGGGTCTCGGCGATGCCCAGCTCCCAGGGCAGGCCCGCGTTCTGGATGGAGGTGCGGGGCGCGGCACCGGTGCCGCCGTCGTAGCCGGACACCAGGATCACCTGGGCACCGCCCTTGGCCACACCGGCCGCAATGGTGCCCACCCCGGCCTCACTGACCAGCTTGACGTTGATGTTGGCGCTGCGGTTGGCGTTCTTCAGGTCGTAGATCAGCTCGGCCAGGTCCTCGATGGAGTAGATGTCGTGGTGGGGCGGGGGCGAGATGAGGCCCACGCCGGTGGTGCTGTGGCGGGTCTTGGCGATCCACGGGTACACCTTGGCACCGGGCAGGTTGCCGCCCTCACCGGGCTTTGCGCCCTGTGCCAGCTTGATCTGGATCTCTTCTGCCGACACCAGATACTTGCTGGTGACGCCGAAGCGGGCGGAAGCCACCTGCTTGATCTTGGAATTGCTCTCGCTGTGGTAGCGGTCCTCCGGCTCGCCGCCCTCGCCGGTGTTGCTGCGGCCGCCCAGACGGTTCAGGGCCAGTGCAATGGTCTCGTGGGCTTCGCTGCTCAGGGCACCGTAGCTCATGGCGGCCCCCTTGAAGCGCTTGACGATGGAGGACACCGGCTCCACCTCGTCCAGCGGGATGCCGCCGTCCGGGTCAAAGTTGAAGTCCAGCAGGCTGCGCAGGTGGACCCCGTCCTTGCCCATGTTGTCCACGGTATTGGTGAACTGCTTGAAAGCACCGTAATCGTTGGTCCAGCAGGCTTTCTGGAACAGGTGGATGGTCTGGGGGTTGAACAGGTGCTCTTCCTTGCCGCTGCGGAACTTGTGGGCACCGCCGTCGGCCAGCTCCATGTTGATGTCCAGACCCAGCGGGTCAAAGGCGGCGTTGTGGGTAGCCTCCACGTCGGCCTGGATGTCGGCCAGGGTGATGCCGCCCACCCGGCTCACGGTGCCGGTAAAGTATTTGTCGATGACCTCCTGCGAGATGCCCACGGCCTCAAAGATCTGGCTGCTCTGGTAGCTCTGGATGGTGGAGATGCCCATCTTGGAGGCGATCTTCACGATGCCGTTGAGGATGGCGTTGTTGTAGTCCTCCACGGCGGCATAGTAATCCTTGTCCAGCAGGCCCTCGTCGATGAGCTGACCGATGGTCTCATGGGCCAGATAGGGGTTGACGGCGCAGGCACCGTAGCCCAGCAGGGTGGCAAAGTGATGCACCTCGCGGGGCTCGGCGCTCTCCAGAATGAGGGCCAGCGCGGTGCTCTTCTTGGTGCGGATGAGGTACTGGGACACCGCCGACACGGCCAGCAGGCTGGGGATGGTGACATGGTACTCGTCCACGTCGCGGTCGGACAGGATGATGATGTTGGCACCGTCCTTATAGGCGCGGTCCACTTCCAGGAACACCCGGTCGATGGCCTTTTCCAGGCTGGTGTTCTTGTAGTAGTTGATGGACACCGTGGCCACCTTGAAGCCCGGCACGTTCATGTACTTGATCTTGAGCAGGTCGGTGCTGGTCAGGATGGGGTTGTGCACCTTGAGCACCTTGCAGTTCTCGGGCTTGTCCTCCAGCAGGTTGCCGTGGGCACCGATGTACACGCTGGTGGAGGTGACCACCTTTTCGCGGATGGCGTCGATGGGCGGGTTCGTGACCTGGGCGAACCGCTGCTTGAAGTAGCTGAACAGCGGCGGGTGCTGGCTGCTGAGCACGGCCAGCGGGGTATCGGTGCCCATGGCACCGGAAGGCTCGGCTCCGGTGCGGGCCATGGGCAGGATGAGGGTGTTCACGTCCTCGTACTTGTAGCCGAACACCTTCTGCAGGCGGGTGAGCTGGTCGCCGGTGTAGCCCTCCACCTTCACGTTGGGGATGCGCAGCTTGGCCAGCTCCACCAGATTGCGGTCGATCCATTCGCCGTAGGGTTCGCGGCTGGCGTAGAACTCTTTCAGCTTCTCGTCATCCACCACTTCGCCCTTGACGGTGTCCACCAGCAGCATTTTGCCGGGGCGCAGGCGGTCCTTGACGAGGATGTTCTCCGGGTCGCATTCCAGCACGCCCACCTCGGAGGACAGGATCATGCGGCCGTCCTTGGTGATGTAGTAGCGGCTGGGGCGCAGGCCGTTGCGGTCCAGCACCGCGCCCATGACGTCGCCGTCCGAGAAGAGGATGGCGGCGGGGCCGTCCCACGGCTCCAGCATGGTGGCGTAATACTGGTAGAAGTCCCGCTTTTTGGGGCTGATGTTCTTGTTGTTCTCCCACGGCTCCGGGATGGTGATCATCACGGCCAGGGGCAGGTCCATGCCGTTCATCACCATGAATTCCAGCGCGTTGTCCAGCATGGCGGAGTCCGAGCCGGAGGTGTTGATGATGGGCAGGATCTTGTTCATGTCGTCCTGCAGGATGGGGCTGGAGATGCTCTCCTCCCGGGCCAGCATGGCGTCCGTGTTGCCCTTGATGGTGTTGATCTCGCCGTTGTGCAGGATGAACCGGTTGGGGTGTGCACGCATCCAGCTGGGGTTGGTGTTGGTGGAGAAGCGGCTGTGCACCATGCCGATGGCGGACTCGTAGTCGGGGTCCTGCAGGTCGGCGTAGAACCGGCGCAGGTCGTGCACCAGGAACATGCCCTTGTAGACGATGGTGCGGCTGGACAGGCTGGGCACATAGGTGCCGTTGCTGGCCTGCTCGAACACGCGGCGCACCACATACAGTTTGCGGTCAAAGTCGATGCCCTTGCTCACCTTGGCGGGCTTTTTGATGAAGCACTGCCAGATGGAGGGCATGCAGTCGCGGGCTTTCTGGCCCACGGCGTCCGGGTCCACGGGCACCTTGCGCCAGGCCAGGAACTCCAGCCCCTCCTTGCGGGTGACCACCTCGAACAGCTTCATGGCCTGGGCGCGCATGTGCTCGTTCTGGGGGAAGAAGAACATGCCCACGCCGTATTCCCGCTCGTTGCCAAGGCGGATGTTGCATTCATCGGCCACCTTGGAGAAAAATTTATGGCTGATCTGCAGCAGAATGCCCACGCCGTCACCGGTCTTGCCCTCGGCGTCCTTCCCGGCGCGGTGCTCCAGCCGCTCCACGATGCGCAAAGCGTCGTCCACGGTCTGGTGGCTCTTGCGGCCCTTGATGTCCACCACAGCGCCGATGCCGCAGGCATCGTGCTCAAACTGTGGATCGTACAGGCCAAGGGTGTGCGTTTGCTCTGTAAAGTTTTGCATAGTCTTTCCCATCCTTTTGACACTCCAGATTGTGCTCTGCCGGGCGCGGCACCCTCCGCACCCCGGAAAACGAAAAAAGCGCCCCGCAAGGGCAGACGATGCCCCTGCGGAACGCCTTTGTTCCGATAGCTTTATTATACCCTGCACTGAAAAATGTTCAAGTGACAGCTGCGCCAAATATGACAGCCGCTTTGCACCGCTTCTTGTGCGAAACGCCGCGAACCCCCGCAGCTGTGCGCGGCACACAACCAAAACCGCCGCACCCGGCGGCCTTTTGCAAGGCACAGGATGCGGCGGTTCTTATGCGTCAGTGCGGAGATTCCTGCGGTTCCGGGGTGCTCAGTGCTTGGGGGAATACTGTTTGCGGGTGAAGAACCATCCGCAGGCCAGCAGCAGGGAGCCCAGGCTTGCCAGCACACCGGCCATCCAGCTGGTGGTGCCGGTCTGGGGCAGGGCGGCGGCGTCCGGGGTGGCGTCCTGCACGGCGGGGTTCTGGGGGTTCTCCGGGGTCACAGGGGTCTCACCGCTCGGGGTCTCGTCCTGCACCGGGGGATTGTCCGGGTTGGCGGGGTCCACGGGGATATCCGGATCAACGGGCGGCACGGGGTCCGGATCCGGAGTGGGTTCCGGATCGGGCACGGTGGCCGTGTTGACGAAGTTGATGGACAGGGTCTTGCCGCCGAGGATGGAGCCGAGCCAGCTGTCTGTGCTCACCTTGCTGGTAGCGCCGGTAGCGGGGTTGGTCACCTCGGTGCCCTCCAGCTCCTTGTAGGACTCCTCATCGCAGATGACGTAGATCTCCGGGTCGGTGTCGTAGCCGTCAGGGGCGATGGCTTCCTGCAGGTAGTACACCACGTTTTCCAGCAGGGCATAGTCGATGTTCAGCTTGCCGTTGGTGGTGGTGACGGTGTAGGTCAGCTTGTCCTTGGTGGGGTCGTACTTGACCCAGCAGTAGAAGCCGTCCTTCTCCAGCACCTGTTCGCCATCCTCATTGGTGGTGTAGGTGGGCTCCACATAGGTGCAGTACATGGTGTCCTTTTCACCGGTTTTCTTGTCGGTCTCGTACTTCCACAGGTAGAAGCTGGTCTGGCCCTCGCCCTCGTCGTCACCGATGATCTTGCCGGTGTCCTTGTCGGTCTTGGTCAAATCCAGCGTGCCGTCGGCCTGATGCAGCACCATGGAGGCGTACCAGTTCCAGGCGGTGTTCTGGTAGTCGTTGCCTGCATTCTGGAAGTCGATGTTGGTGGCCATGGCGAATGCAGCCCAGGTGGCTTCGTCAGCGGTCAGGCCGCTGGCCAGCAGGGTGTTGAAGTAGGCGTTGGCTTTGTCCCATGCACCGGGGGTCTCGTTCAGTTTGTCGGCCATGTAATCGCCGATGGTTTCCTGAGTGCCGTCGGCAGCCCACTGGCCGTGGCTGTGGTTGTGGTCCACATTGCCGCCTGCCTCAGAATCCACAGTATCCTGATCGCCGACCTTGAAGCTGAGAACGTTTTTGTAGAAGTTGTCGTAAAGGGTGGAGGGGTCCATCTTAACAGTGTTGTTTCCGGTATTGGGGTTGTCTGGCATACCCTTTCCGGAACGGCTCAACTCCTTCAGAGCCTTGGAATCATTTTTCAGCAGTTCACTTACGCTGTCATACTTGGAGCCATCGGCTTTCCGGTAGTAGTCCAGAATGTAGTCGTCGTAAGTAGTGTAACCCTTTTCTTCCATGTACGGCTTCAGTGCCTTCCGGACATCCGAGGTCATCAGAGCATCGCTGGAGTGGGTAAAGGGGCCAACGTAATAGTCCTTTTCAACCTTCTTGCCGTTTTTGGTCTTTTTGTAGGCAAGGGTGGAAGTGTTTTTGTCGTTGATCAGAACGGTCTTTCCATCGTCGGTGGTCTGAACATCACTCTTGCTGAAGCCGCCGTAGTAATGATCGCCGGATTTTACATAATATTTACCGTTGATCAGTTCCACCTCGGTACCAGCAGGCACATCGGTTCTAGTGATTTGAGTGGTCAGGTTGCCCTCCGAATCAAGGAACTGGTTCTGATACTGATCGTCGCCGTATTTCTTCAGCGCAGCATCCACCAGATCCTCCATGCAGCCGGACGCAGCGTTTTTATCGTACTTCAGCTCAAGGTTCGTATTGCCAGCATATTCCTTCGGCAGCTCCTGTCCGTCAAAACCGGTGACGCCGGTCTGATTGTCATTCTTCATGTCCGGGGTGGAAACGGTCAGGCTGCCTTCCTTGTACACATAAGTGTGCTTGGAACCGTTGGACAGGGACACATCAAACATGGTCGTGCAACCGGGCTCGTTGTTGAGAGCAACACGCTGAGCAACAGAACCGGTTTCCTCATCGTAGTAGACATAGAGCGTGTAAGATGCACCGTTAAAATCAACGGTCTTTTTGCTGGACTGGCCGTACTGTGCGTACCACAGGGCGTCATCCATCCACTTGGCACCCGTATCAGTCTGAAGCCACTCGTCGAACTGCTTCTCGCCGTATTTCTCCACGACTTCCTGCACCTTGCTCAGCTCAATGGTCTGGTCACCCTCAGCGTCCTCTTTGATGTTGAAGGTGATCTTGAAATGACCGCTCTTCGGGTCATAGGCACAGCTGTAATCGGTGTCATCCTCTTTGGGGGTCTCTTCGGGCTTTTCCTCCGGGGTCCCCTCAGAGCCGGAACCTTCCTCGCCCTTTTCCTCCGTGTCGCCGGTGTCAGTATCGCCGGTGCCGGGGGTCTCCTCGCCGGAATCGCCCTTATCTTCGGTGTCGTCCTTGTCCTCGCCCTTGATGTGGTCGATGTTATCCTTGGCGGTGCCGGGCAGGGTCTCGACGGTGTCGGACTGCTCCGGGCGCTCGATGGTGGGTTTATCGTCAGAAGAGGTGTCGTTGTCGCCTTCGCCCTCGCCGTCGGTGGTCTGGTCGGTGTTGTCGCCGGTGGAAGCGGCAGGCTGGTCGTTCTCGGCAGGGGTCTCCTCCTTCTGCGCCGGGGTCTTGCTCTCGGCGGTCGGGGCGGGGGTTTCGGTATTGTCAACCAGCGGGACAACGGTCACCTGCAGGCCGGAGCCATCAGCATCCGGGGGGGGGTCGGTAGCTGCAGCGGCACCGCACATGCCAACCGAGCTGCTGAGCACCGAAAGGGCCAGCGTCATCGCAACGATCTGCTTCTTCTTGGACTTTTTTCTCATAATCGTCCTCCTCACTTCACTAGAGACTGTGTTCCTCGCACAACTTTTCAGAAACCTATAGTACAAAATAGACGCCCGCTGGGCAGTCCTTATAATCCTATATTATATACGTTTTACAAAAATTTCAAGGGGGTAATTGCACGAAAAAAAGCCTGTGCGGAAATTTCGGCTGATTGACGGACGGACCGGCCCCAAAATGGCAAAATTGCACGAAAAAATGAACGATTTTCGCAGTTTTCGAATTGCACATTTGTTGCGGACGGGAACGTTTTTGTTGCACTTCAAGCACAAAAAAGCGGACAAATGACCCGCCGCAGTTTCCCACCCCGGAACTATGGGGAGCACTGGGGCCGCCGCCCGTTCTGCCCGCAGAAGCCGTTTTGCCTGCCGCAGCAACGGCGCTCCCCTCCGGCAAAAAACAAACCCGGCAAGGCCGCAGCCCTGCCGGATTTGCAGATTTAAAACGATCCTTCCGTGCTCACTTGGTCCCCTGCTCCGGGTCGGCGGCAGGGTCCCCGCCGTCCGCGGGGGTCTCCGGGTCAGCCGGGATCGTAGTGGGTTCGGTGGCTGCCGGTTCCTCGGGCGGGGTGGTGATCTCCACACTGGGGTCCGCCGCGATATACACGGTGATCACCGTGCCCACGTCCACCTGTGCGCCCGCCGGTTCACTGGCCGACACCACGCATCCGGCGGCATAGGAGCCGTCGTTCACCACCATGAAGCAGCTGGCCAGCAGGCCGCGGCTCTGCAGCACCTCTACGGCGGCGGCCTGTGTAAAGCCGACGATGGTGGGCATTTCCACCTTCTGCGGGCCCTTGCTGACCACCAGACGAATGGTCTCCCCTGCCTTGAGCACCGTGTCCGCCGCCGGTTCCTGGGTCATGATCTGCCCGGCCGGGACGGTGTCGCTGTACTCCTCGGTGACGTAGAACAGGTACATGCCGGTGTACTCCCGGTTGTTCTGCACCTGGGCGTAATCCATGCCGATGAAGCTGGGCACCAGATTCTGGGGCTCCAGCACCTCGCTGCTGGCCGGTTCCGGCTCCACCGATCCCGACGACGCCGAGGGCAGGCTGTGGCTCACCATGGTCCACACCATGAGCACCAGCAGAATGGCCAGCAGGATCAGGATGCCCGCCAGCAGGCCCTTGATGCTGAGCAGATGGGCCTTTTCTTCCGGTTGGCCCACCGGGGTCTCGGGCTTCATGGTGCGGCCCAGCTCCTCGGTGTACTCTTTGGAGGAGAGCGCCTGCACCAGCTGCGGCACGGTCTGGATGCGCTCCATGGGCTTGAGCCGCAGGCCCATCTGCAGCACGTCCGACACATAGCCCGGCACGGCGCTGTTCACGGTGCGGGCGCGGGGGTTGGAGTCCGACACCATACGCTGGGCGGCCGGCACCGGGGCCTGCCCGCACACCATGCGGTAGAACACCGCTGCGAGGCCGTATTCGTCGGTGTAGCGGCCCTCAAACTCGGCGGTGGAATACTGCTCCGGGGCCGAATACCCCTCGTACAGCTGCTCGCGCAGGCCGCTTCCGGCGGTGCGCAGGCCCACCGTGGCGTAACCCGCCAGACGGCACCGGCCGTCGGCCATCACCCGGAGGTTCTCCGGGCAGATGCCCCGGTGCACCAGCCCGATCTTGTGCATGGCGGCCACGCCCTCAAACACCGGCTGCAGCATGGCACAGGCGTTGTCCGGGCGCAGCGGCGCGCCCTGCGCTTCCAGCCACTGGTCCAGCGGGGTGCCGCCCAGGTTCTCCATCACCGCATACACGGTGTTGTTGGCCTCCACCACGTCCAGCACGGCTTCCAGCCCGGTGGCCGGGGTGATGCGCTCCAGCGCCCGGTACAGGTCGGCAAAGTCCATGCGGGTGGTCTTGAACAGCACCTCGCTGCCGGTCTTGGGCTGCAGGATGCAGTCCGCGCCCCGCTCGGCAGACAGGGTCACCGGCAGATATTCCTTAATGGTCACCCGGAAGCAGCCCAGGTTCTCCACGCCCCAGTACAGGATGCCCTCCCCGTCCAGGGTCAGCATCTCGCCCACGGTGTAGCGCCCGGCCAGCACCGTGCCCACGGGCAGGCAGCCGGCGGGGTTGCGCCCCGCAAACACCTTGCCGCAGTGCACACAGCTGTCGGCGGCGGGGGGCAGCTCCCCCATGCAGTACGGACACAGGCGTTTTTGCTCCATTCTTCTCTCCCCTTTGTGCTTTGATTATCTTTTATTGTATCATAGCCCACCGGGGTGTGCAAGACGTCCGTTTTTCGGTCCTGCACGCAAAAAGGCACCCCGCCTGCCGTTTCCGGTAAGCGGGGTGCCTGTGATTTACGGTTCAGCTCACGCTGTACGCCGCACCGGGGCGATTAGCCCTCAATGTAGCCGTACTGCAGGTACCAGTAGCCGTAGGGGCTGTGCCAGGTGCCCTTCAGAGTGGGGCTCTGCAGCCAGTAGTCGTTGTAGTAAGCGATGGGCAGGCAGCCCATATCCTCCATCAGGATGTCCTCAGCCTTGTGCAGCTGTGCAAAGTGCTCAGCAGAATCAGCAACGCGGGAAGCATCGATGGCAGCATCGAAGTCGGGGTTAGCGTACTTACCATCGTTGTTGCCGTTGCCGGAGCAGAACAGATCCAGCATGTTGGAGGGATCGTTGTAGTCCATGACCCAGCCGTTACGGGCAACATCGTACTCGCCTGCACGGCGAGCGGGGGTGAAGGAGGACCACTCCATCTTGTTGATGGTCAGGGTGATGCCCAGATCGCCCCAAGCCTGCTGCAGGTACTCTGCCAGAGGCACATGGTAGCCAGCGTCGTTGGTGCTGTACTCAATGGTGGGGTAGCCCTCGCCATTGGGGTAGCCAGCCTCTTCCAGCAGCTTCTTAGCCTCGGCCAGGTTTGCCTCGTAGTCGGCAGAGATGTAGGGAGCATTACCGTTGTCGTGGAAGTAACCGCTCTCGTCCACGATGCCAGGGCCAACGATGCTGTCGGCGGCGGAGTAGGTGCCCTGCATGATGGTGTTGGCAACGTAGTCACGGTCGATGGCCAGGCTCAGAGCCTTGCGGACCTTGGCATCCTTGAAGGCATCACGCTGCAGGTTCAGGCTGACGTAGTAGGTGCCCAGGATGGTGTCAACATAGAAGTCGCCGCCGTCCTCTGCCTTGGTCAGGCTGGGGATCTCATCGGTGGGCACGTCCTTGATCAGCTGAGCCTCACCGCTGTTGTAAGCTGCATAGGAAGCGGAAGAGTCCTCCAGCAGCAGCAGGGTGATGGTGTCAGAGACGATCTTGGAGCTGTCCCAGCCGCCAACGTAGTTGGGGTTCTTGGTCAGCACGATGCGCTCGGAGGGGGTCCAGTCGGTGATCATGTAGGGGCCGTTGGACACGAAGGTGTCGGGAGAGGTGCACCATGCATCGCCGTTGGCCTCAACAGTTGCCTGCTGGACAGGGCTCATGGTTGCAAAGGCAGCCATCTTGTCAAAGTAAGAGCAGGGGTAGGACAGCACGATGGTCAGGGTCTTGCCGTCATCGCTTGCCTTCACGTTCAGAGCATCGGGGTTGGGCTCCGCGGTGGGGTTGCCGTCTGCATCGGGGAAGCCGGCAGCTTCTTCAAAGCCGTCGATCATGCCCAGGCAGGTCTCTGCATAGGGAGCAGCGGTATTGGGGTCAACCATACGCTTGAAGCTGTACTCGAAGTCCTTGGCGTTCAGGTCGGTGCCGTCGCTCCACTTCAGGCCGTCACGCATGGTGAAGGTCCAGGTCAGGCCGTCCTCGCTGGTTTCCCAGCTCTCAGCCTGGCCGCCGACGACCTCGTTGTTCTCGTTGATCAGCAGCAGGGGCTCAAAGATGGTGATGATGGTGTTAGCGCCATCAATTGCGCTGTTCAGAGCGGGGTCCAGAGTCTCGGGGTTAGAACCATACTGGACGGTGAAGCCAGCGGTGTTGACACTGCCGGTAGAAGAACCAGCAGCAGAAGAAGCAGAACCGGAGGTTGCGGTAGAACCGGACTTGCTGCCGCCGCAGGCTGCCAGACCCAGAGCAGCGGCACCCACGCCAGCAACCTTGAGGAAACTACGACGAGAAATGCGTTTCATAATAATTATCCTTCCCTTAAATCAAATTGAGTGTGCCAGGTTCCCCCAGCCGCCTCTATATTCGATCCGGAGCACGGTCTGCCAAAACATCCTGTCCTCCGGAGGAACACGAATAGTATAATGCGTTCGCGCGCCGGTTACAAGTCCCAACGGGTGTCTGTAACCATTTCGTTACAATATTTCAGCCGAAAGATGAGATGTGTTCATCTTTCAGGAGAATGAAGTGTTTTTACTTCACCTTGTCCAGATGGTGGCAGGCTGCCCAGTGGCCGCTGGTCACTTCCTTGAACTCCGGCACCTCGGCGGCGCACCGCTCGTCTGCGTAGGGGCAGCGGGTGCGGAAGCGGCAGCCGGACGGCGGGTTCAGGGGGCTGGGCACATCGCCCTGCAGCACGATACGCTTGGACTGACGTGCCGTAATGGGGTCTGCCACCGGGATGGCAGAGATCAGGCTGCGGGTGTAGGGGTGGATGCTGTGGGCGATCAGCTCGTAGCTGTCGGCCAGCTCCACCAGCTTGCCCAGGTACATGACGCCGATGCGGTTGGAGATGTGCTTGACCACGCTCAGGTCATGGGCGATGAACAGGTAGGTCAGGCCCATTTCCTGCTGCAGGTCCTCGAACATGTTCACGACCTGTGCCTGAATGGACACGTCCAGTGCGGAGACCGGCTCGTCACAGACGATGAACTCGGGGTTCACAGCCAGTGCACGGGCAATGCCCACGCGCTGACGCTGGCCGCCGGAGAACTCGTGGCAGTAGCGGTTTGCGTGCTCGCTGTTCAGGCCCACGCGCTCCAGCAGGGCGATGATCTTGTCGTGGCGGTCCTTCTCGTTCTCGGCCAGGTGATGGATGTCGATGCCTTCACCCACGATGTCACCGATGGTCATGCGGGGGTCCAGGCTTGCGTAGGGGTCCTGGAACACGATCTGCATCCGGCGGCGGTAGGGCAGCATATCCACGGCGATCTTCTTTTCCTTATCAAACAGCAGGTTGCCGTCATAGTAGATCTTACCGCCGGTGGGCTCGTACAGGCGCAGCAGGGTGCGGCCGGTGGTGGTCTTGCCGCAGCCGGACTCGCCCACCAGACCCAGGGTCTCGCCCTTGCGGATGGCAAAGCTCACGTCATCCACGGCCTGAACATACTTGCGGTTCTTGCCCACACCGCCGGCGGGGAAATACTGCTGCAGGTGCTGGACTTCAACCAGCGTTTTCTGTTCACTCATTCTGCCTTTTCCCCTTTCTCAAATGCAGCCTTCTGCTGCAGCCAGCAGTAGGTATAGTGGGTGTCGCTGAGCTCGGTGCGCGGAGGCATCTTGCTCAGACAGATCTTCATGCAGTTCTTGCAGCGGGGTGCAAAGGGGCAGCCGGCCGGCGGATTCAGCAGGTCCACAGGGGTACCCTCAATGGGCACCAGACGCTCACGCACCTCGGTGTTCAGCTTGGGGATGGAGTTGATCAGGCCCTTGGTGTACTCGTGGCCCGGCTGGTAGAAGATCTCGTCGGTGGTGCCGTACTCCACGATGTGGCCGGCGTACATGACGGCGATCTTTTCGCACATGGAAGCCACGACGCCCAGGTCGTGCGTGATCATGATGATGCTCATGCCCAGCTTCTTGCGCAGCTCCTGCATCAGCTCCAGGATCTGTGCCTGGATGGTCACGTCCAGTGCGGTAGTGGGCTCGTCTGCGATCAGCAGCTTGGGCTCACAGGCCAGGGCGATGGCGATCATCACGCGCTGGCGCATACCGCCGGACAGCTCATGGGGGTACTGCTTCAGGCGCTTTTCCGGCTCGTTGATGCCGACCAGCTCCAGCAGCTCCTCGGCGCGTGCCCAGGCTTCCTGCTTGCTCTTTTTGGTGTGCAGGCGGATGACCTCCACGATCTGGTTGCCGATGGTGTACACCGGGTTCAGGCTGGTCATGGGGTCCTGGAAGATGATGGAGACTTCGTTGCCGCGGATCTTGCGGAAGTCCTTCTCCTTCATCTTCTCGATCTCGTGGCCGTTGAACCACACGGTGCCGCCCACCAGCTTGCCGGGGTAGGCGGTCAGGCCCATGACCGAGTAAGCGGTAACGGACTTGCCGGAACCGGACTCGCCCACGATGCCCAGCACGTCGCCCTGGTTCATCGCAAAGGAAACGCCGTTCAGTGCCTTGACCTCACCGGCAGGGGTGAAGAAGGAAAGGCGCTCTTCCTTGATATCAAGAATTTTTTCGCTCATCTTCGTTCACCTCATCAATTCTTCAGCTTCGGGTCAAAGGCATCGCGCAGGCCGTCGCCGAACAGGTTGAACACCAGGATCATCACGCTGATCATCAGTGCGGGGGCGATCAGCAGGTGGGGGTAGGTGTTCATGCCCTTGACGGCATCGGTGGCCAGAGAACCCAGAGACGGCAGCGGGGCTGCAACACCCAGACCGATGAAGCTCAGGTAGCTCTCGGTGAAGATGGAAGCCGGGATCTGCAGGGTGGTGGTCACGATCAGGGTGCCGATGCAGTTGGTCAGCAGGTGCTTCTTGATGATACGGCCGCTGGAAGCGCCCAGTGCGCGGGCAGCGGTGACGTACTCGCTCTCCTTCAGGATCAGGATCTGGCTGCGCACGATACGCGCCATGCTGACCCAGTACAGCAGAGCAAAGATGATGAAGATGGAGATCATGTTGGGGCCCAGGGTCTGCATCCACTTGAAGCCGGGCTTGGTGGCCAGACTTTCCAGGGGCTCCTTCAGGGCCATGCCCAGCAGGATGATCAGCAGGATATCCGGGATGGTGTACAGGACATCCGTGATACGCATCATGATGTTGTCCACCCAGCCGCCGGCAAAGGCCGACACAGCACCGTAGGTGGCACCGATGATCAGCACCAGCACCGAGGCGATCAGGCCGACGGACAGGGACACGCGGGTGCCCATCATGATACGCACCGCAAAGTCACGGCCCATACGGTCGGTACCCATAATGTGCGGGAATACCTTTTCGCCGGCATCGATGCGGGCCTGCTCAGAGGCAGAGTACTCGAACGGTGCCAGATTGTTGCTGCCTTTCACCTGCTCCGAGTAGCTGTAGGGCCACACGGCGGGCAGCAGGTAGGCAAAGATGGCAATGGCGATGATGAACACAAAGCTGACCATGGCGATCTTGTTCTTCTTCAGGCGGCGCAGACCGTCCTTCCAGAAGTTGACGCTCTCGCGCATGATCACAAGGCTCTGCTTTTCCTCGTTGCTGGCAGGCAGAAAGTCGTCAGCGTTCAGCTGCAGGCTGAGAGGATTCTTTTTGATGTTTTCCATAACGTGTTCCTCCTTTTTTACTGCAGCTTGATGCGCGGGTCGATGATCTTGTACAGGATATCCACGACCACGTTGGCCACGATGACCATGCTGGACAGCAGGATGGTGGTGCCCATGATCAGGGTATAGTCACGGTTGGTGATGGCAGACACGAAGTCGCGGCCCAGGCCGGGCACGGAGAAGATCTTCTCCACCACGAAGGAGCCCGTCATCAGGCTGGCCAGCATGGGGCCGACGTAGGTGATGACCGGCAGGATGGCATTGCGCAGCGCATGCTTGAACAGGATCATGAACTGGGACACGCCCTTGGCACGGGCGGTGCGCATGTAGTCCTGACCCATGACGTCCAGCAGGCTGGAACGCATCAGGCGGGTGATGTATGCAGAGGGGTAGATTGCCAGTGCGGTGACCGGCATGATATACGCTGCAGCGCTGTTCAGGCCCACGGTGGGCAGCAGCTTGAGGTTCATACCGAACTCATACAGCAGCAGCACGCTGGAAATAAAGCTCGGGATCGCAATGCCGCAGGTTGCGAACACGATGATGATGTTGTCCAGCCACTTGCCGCGGTTATAAGCCGAGATACAGCCCAGCGGGATGCCGATGCACAGGGCCACCAGCACCGCCACGCCTGCCAGGCGGCAGGACACCGGCAGCTTGCTGGCGATGATCTCGTTGACCGTGCGGCCACGCTGACGCAGGCTCAGGCCCAGGTCGCCGTGCAGCAGGCTCTTCATGTAATTGACGTACTGCGCACCCAGCGGCTTGTCCAGGCCGTATTTCTCGGCCAGCGCCTGCTGAGCAGCCGCACTGATGGACTTTTCTGCCACGAACGGGCCGCCGGGGACCAAGTTCATGACAAAAAAGGTAACCGTGGCCACAATGAAGATGCTGAAGATGCCCATTGCGACACGCTTGATGATGTACTTTGCCATCGTTTGATGCCACTCCATTCCTATCAATGAAATACTATTTTGGCGTTCCCGGTCTGAGCCAGGCACTTTCCCGCATCTGCGTCTCACAGTGCAGACGTCTGTCCTTGGCACACGGACAGAAAAAGCGAATAGAAAAACGATGGCATCTTGCGGCTGCATAAACACCATCGTCCATAACCGAGAAACACTTTTTTAATTATAGTAAGGAGGTTGAAATTTGTCAATTTAGATGAAAATCATTCACCCTGCTATGGCAAAGCGTGAGGGAAATAGAACACCTTTGTCGGGTTTCTTCGTCCTTTGTCCGTGCAGGCCGGTCAGCTTTCCGGTTTCCGGGCGGCATCGACCTTGCTGTAGTAGCGCTTCTTCTCCCTGTACATGTTCTCATCGGCCCGGCGCAGCAGGTCCTCCAGGTTCTCGGTGCTGGCCTGCCATACCCCGCCGATGGACGCATCCACGCTGTTTTCCTGCATCTGGCGGCGCAGCTGCTCGGTCTTGCGGGCAAACTCCTCGCGGCTCACATCCAGCAGGATCACCACGAACTCGTCACCGCCCACCCGGTAGGCGTCCTCGGCAAAAATGCCCGCAATGGTGCCCGCCGCCCGCACGATCAGCTCGTCACCGGCGCGGTGGCCCTGCTCATCATTCACCTTTTTCAGGCCGTTCAGGTCGATGTAGATGGCACCAATCTGCTGATCCTGCACCTGCTTGTAGGCTTCCAGCCGCTCGATGTATCGGTTGCGGTTGTACAGGCCGGTAAGCATGTCGCGGTAGCTGAGCTTTTCCAGATAGGCCTGCTGCTTTTTGCGGTCCAGACTGTTGGTCACAAAGAACTGGATGGACGACAGCAGGGTCGCGTCATCGTAGTGCGCGCGGGGGTTGTCCACACCCAGAAAGCCCACCACGGCTCCGCCTTTCATCAACGGCACGGCCAGCAGGCGCCACACCTGCTGCGCCTTCAGCATCTCGTAGCTGGGCTGGCCCCGCTCCTGCTCCAGATCGGACATATAATAGGAACGGCCCTGCCGGAAGTTCTGCATCCAGACCTCGATGACCGAAACAGGCACCTCCTGCAGATTGTCCATCTGGGCACTTACCTCCTGCCCGCAGATGGACTCAAAGGTGTTGATGAGCACGTCCCGGTCCGGGTCGATCTCAAACACATAGGTGCGGTCGGCCTGAAAATAGTCGTTCACAGTGGCCAGCAGGTTGTTGATGCCCACGTCGATGTCGGTGTCGGAGTTCAGCTTGCCCACGCAGCTGTTCAGCATGGTGGCGATCTCCAGACGCTGGCGGATCTGCTCCTTGGTCCGCTCTGAGACGGCCAGCTCCCGGTTCTGGGCGCTGGTGGCCACCACGAACAGCAGGATCATGGATGCCCCCACCGACAGGCTGATGAGGGAAATGTCGTCCTGGAACACCTGACACGCTGCCACCGACAGCGGCAGGACCACACAGCCGAACATGGCGATGCGGCGTCCCATCGTGAGTTTCTGGTAAAACTGGGCCATCATGGTGGTCTCTGTGCCCATGCCGATGAGCAGCAGCACCATGGACAGCGGGAAGGTATCGCTGCGGTGGTAGATGTTCTGGGCGTCGATGTAGTAGAACAGTGGGCTGAACTGGGACACGAACACCAGCCCGATGCCCACGGCGCAGGTAATGTCCACCGTCCGGCTGCGTTTCGGAGCGCAAAGACGGCCGTCCTCCCGCAGGTAGCAGCCCACATAGTGGTTGAACAGGAACAGCACCAGATACAGCCCCGCATACACCACAAAGTTGGTGGCGACCATGATGAGGTGGCTTGCTTCCCCCGGCGTGCCCTGCACGAACTAGGCAGCCGCATCGCAGCACAGCAGCGCAGCCGCCGAAAGCTCCATCCAGATCAGCCAGTTGCGTTTTTCCCGGTTGTAGTCGTTTCCCATGGACAGGCAGAACGCCGCCGTCAGGCAGAAACAGCCGCCCCACAGCAGGGCAACGTTCATGATCCGCTCCTGTTCACTCATCCGCACTTCCTCCACGCTTGTCCTTTTTCTGGTTCCTCTCCCCTGAAGTATATCACAGGCCCCCGCAAAAGGATATGGTTTTCGCACAAATTCGACGTCTGAAAATGCGTCACGTCCGGTGTTTTTTCATGAAAGTTTCTGGAAACGCCGCTGCGCGCCCCAGAACAAAGCACCATTCAATTCAATCGCCGGCACTGCAAACAAAAAAGCTGCCCTTCCCGTGCAGTGCACGCAAAAAGCAGCTTTTTCCGTTCTTATTCCGAAGCGCTCCCGGTTATTCCGGCAGGTCCTCTTCGTTCTCCAGGCTGTGCCAGACGTTCTGCACGTCGTCGTTCTCCTCCAGAGCGTCCAGCAGCTTGCCCATGGCCTTCAGCTGGTCGGGGTCGGTCAGACGAGTGGTGGTCATGGGCACCATGGCCAGGTCGTCGGACAGGATCTCGTAGCCCTTCTCCTCCAGAGCCTTGACCACAGCGGAGTAGTTCTCGGGATCGGTGGTGATCTCGGCAGCATCCTCGCTGGCGTCAAAGTCCTCGGCACCGGCGTCCAGAGCATCCATCATGGCCTCGTCGGCGTCCTTGTCCTCCAGAGAGATGTCGATGACACCCTTCTGGCTGAACAGGAAGGCCACACAGCCCATAGCGCCCAGGTTGCCGCCGTTCTTGTCGAAGTAGTGGCGCAGGTCGGCAGCGGTACGGTTGCGGTTGTCGGTCAGGGTCTCCACCATGACAGCCACGCCGCCGGGGCCGTAACCCTCGTAGGTGATTGCCTCGTACTCGGTCTTGTCGCCGCCCTCAGCCTTCTTGATGATGCGCTGGATGTTGTCGTTGGGCACGCTCATACGCTTTGCCTTGGCGATCAGGTCTGCCAGCTTGCTGTTGGAAGCGGGGTTCGGGCCGCCCATACGCACGGCAACGCTGATTTCACGGCCGATCTTGGTAAAGACCTTTGCGCGTGCGCCGTCGGTCTTTTCCTTCTTGCGCTTGATGTTGTTCCATTTGCTATGTCCGGACATGGGAATGAGCCTCCTAAATTTTATCGAGATCTCCGCCTGCGGGCAGACGGGCTGTGGTCGCCCGCATTGTGGCAGCACACAAAATCTAACTTTAATATTTTAACACAATCGCTTTGCGCGTTCAAGCCTTATCCGGCCTGTTTTCCCGCCGAATGCGCAAAAAAGCGCTTTCTGCCGCCGCTTACAGCAGCCGCAGGGCCTTGGGGTAGTGGTTTTTCACCCGCCCGCCGGACACCTTGCCGCCGCCCAGCGGCCAGCCGTCCACGGTCACGCAGCACCAGCCGTCGGCAGCGGTGCGTGCCTCCACCTCCCGCCCGGAGAGGTACTCCACGCAGCGGGGGTCGGCCAGAGTCAGCTCCTCGCGGTTGGCGCACTGCGCCCCGAAGGCTGTGAACAGGTGGTGCTCCGGCACAAAGCGGCCTTTTTGTACGCTGCCCACGAACACACCGGCCCGCAGCACATGCAGGCCGGTCTGAGGGAAGGGCACCGGCAGCAGCACGCCGCCCCCGTGCACCACAGCGGGACGTCCGGCCAGTGCCGGGAAAACCTCCTGCGCGAACTCCTTCCACGCGGCCAGGCTCTGGGCCGGGGTGGTCTCCCCTGCCCCGGCGTCCCGGCTGCGGCTGCGCCCGCCCTGCACGGCATCCCGGCAGGCGCGGCTGTCGGCCCGGCGGGCCGCACGGGCGTCCTGCTCTCTGGCCGGTTTGCCGCCCTTGCCCTTGCCCTTTTTACCGGCGGCGGCTGCGGCGTCCAGCCAGAGCAGTTCTTCCGGGGTGTACTCCCCTGCGGCAGGCAGGGTACGGGGCGTGCCCGCCTTGACCAGCCTTGCCATAAAGTGGCCCTCGCCGCCCTGACAGGGCCAGATGCGGCGCACCTTGTGCACGTCCAGCGGCAGGCCTCCGGTGCGGTTGGCCTCGCCCTCGCTGCCAAAGGTGTAGTCCACATTGCCCAGCGCGTCGGCCAGCTCGAATTCCGGGTGCCGCTGCAGAAAGGCCGCCACCTGCCCCTCGTCCTCTTCCGGCGCAAAGGTACAGGTGGAATACACCAGCTGCCCGCCGGGGGCCAGCGCGGCGGCGGCGCAGTCCAGGATCTGTGCACCCAGCTCAGCGCACTGCTTTACCAGCGCTTCACAGTGCTGCTGCCGGGCCACCGGCTCCTTGCGGAACATTCCCTCGCCGGAACAGGGGGCATCCACCAGCACCCGGTCGAAAAACTCCGGCAGGGCCTCCGCGATGCGGGCAGGCGTCTCGTTGAGCACCACCGCGTTGGGCACGCCCATGCGTTCCAGATTACTTTTCAGGATCTCGGCGCGGGCCGCCACATATTCGTTGCTCACCAGCACGCCCCGCCCCTGCAAAGCCGCTGCCAGCTGGCTGCTCTTGCCGCCGGGGGCCGCGCACAGGTCCAGTACCCGCATGCCGGGCTGCACTCCCAGCAGCGGGGCAGCCGAGGACGCCGACGGCTCCTGCGAGTAGAACACGCCCGCGTGGTGGTACGGGTGGCGTCCGGGTTTGAACTCCGGCGCATGCACCACAAAGGCCGCTTTGCAGAAAGGCGACACTTCCAGTGGGAAGTCCGCTTTCTGCGCAAACTGCTCCGGCATCGCGCGCAGGGCTGACACGGTCACGCCGCGCTCGGCGGCCTCCTGCGGGGCGGCATACAGCTGCTCGTACCGCGGGCCCAGCAGGGCGCGTTCCCGCTGCTCAAAATATTCCGTAGGCATAGTACATTCCTCCTGTGGATGCATAAAGCGGCCCTGCGCGGCCACACTAGGCTTTGTGAGGGCACACCGCCCCCGCACTTGAAAACCGAAAGGAGATCCTTCACGATGGAAAACCGTACCGAGAACCGCAGCAACAACTGCAAGAACCAGACTTCCAACCGCACCAGCAATCAGACCACCAACAGCGCCGCCAACGAGCACAAGCACCCCAACCAGTACACCAAGGGTGCCGACGATGAGAGCGCCAAGAACAGCGTGAACAGCCGCAGCGCCAAAAACAGCCGCTGATGCTGCCCCGCCGCGCCTGACCGGACCACAGGCGTAAACGCAGAGCCCGCCGCCTTCCGGCACTGTTTTCCAGTGCGGAAAGCAGCGGGCTTTCGGCGTTATCTGGTTTCGTTGGGGTCGAACTGCTGCCATAGGGTGTCGAACAGCTCGTGCACCCGGTCCAGCTGCCCATTCAGGTACAGCCAGCCCAGCAGGCACTCAAAGCCGGTGGAGGCACGGTATTCCTCCGGGGAGGCGTGTTTGGACACGCTGGCCTTGCTGGCATTGCGGCCCCGCTTGAACATGGCCAGCTCGTCCTCGGTGAACAGCGGCTCCAGCAGCTGCTCTTCCCGGAACTGCGCCCGGGCCGAGACATACTTGACCTTTTCGGCGTTCAGGCGCCCGGCCGACAGTCGGTGATGCTCTGCCAGCCGCTGGCGCACCAGCAGTTCCAGCACGCTGTCGCCCACAAAGGCCAGTGCCAGCGGGCTGAGCTCCCGCGGGTCGATCTTTTCCGATTCGTTCATAAAAAATTTCCTCTGGAAAGTGTCCTCGCCCTCTCAGCTTCGCTGCGCTCAGCAGCTCTCCCAAAGGGAGAGCCTTTGGCAACCCCGGAAAGTCTGCCGCACTGCCAAGGCCTCTCCCTTTGGGAGAGGTGGACGCGAGTTTAGCGAGCGGACGGAGAGGGTGAGCCAGTTAACCTCTTAGAAGATATAGTCGAACTGATAATCGCCGATGAGGATGGTATCGTTCTCTTCCACGCCCTTCTGCACCAGCGCGTCCAGAATGCCGCTCTCGCCCAGCTGACGCTGGAAGTACTGCAGGCTCTCGTAGTCGTCCACGTTGCTGCCGGCCAGAATATACTCCAGCCACGGAGCTTCCACGCTCCACACATGGGCTTCCATCCGCTTGATGGTAAAGGCGCGGTCGTTGGCCTTGGGCTCCGGCTTCTTGTACTCGGGGGTGAACACCGGCACCGGCGGGATGTCCTTCAGGCGGTTGTACACCAGACCCGGCAGTTCCCGCACGCCCTGCATGGTGGCGGCGGAGATGGGCACGAAGGTCAGGCCCTTGCCCTCCACATAGGTGCGGAACGCTTCGATCTGCTCCTCGGTGGCCAGATCGCACTTGTTGCCCACCACGATCTGGGGGCGCTTTGCCAGCTCGGGGCTGAACTTGGCCAGCTCTTCGTTGATCTTTTCAAAGTCGTCCACCGGCTCACGGCACTCACTGCCGGAAACGTCCACCACATGCAGCAGCAGGCGGCAGCGCTCCACATGGCGCAGGAAGTCGTGGCCCAGGCCGATGCCCTCACTGGCACCCTCGATCAGGCCGGGGATGTCGGCGCAGACAAAGCTGGCACCCTCGCCCACCGACACGACGCCCAGAGTGGGCACCAGGGTGGTGAAGTGGTAGTTTGCGATCTTGGGCTTGGCGGCGCTGATGGTGGAGATGAGGGTGGACTTGCCCACATTGGGGAAGCCGATCAGGCCCACATCCGCGATCAGTTTCAGCTCCAGCGTCACCTGGATGTCCTCACCGGGCATGCCGGGCTTGGCAAACTTGGGGATCTGGCGGGTGGGGGTGGCAAAATGTGCATTGCCGTAGCCGCCGCGGCCACCCTTGGCGATGGTGACCGGGGTGTGGTCCGACAGGTCCGCGATGACCAGGCCGCTCTCGGCGTCCTTGATCACGGTGCCCAGCGGCACCTTGATGACAAGGTTCTCGGCGTTCTTGCCGTGGCACAGGCTTGCGCCGCCCTTGCCGCCCTCCGGGGCCACATACTTGCGCTTATAGCGGAAGTCCATCAGGGTGCTCAGGTGGTCGTCCACCACAAAAATGATGTCGCCGCCGCGGCCGCCGTCGCCGCCGTCCGGGCCGCCTGCGGCCACGAACTTCTCACGATGGAAGCTCACTGCGCCGTCGCCGCCCTTGCCCGCGTGGAGCCATATCGTGGCGATGTCGATAAAGTTGGTTTGTGCTGCCATACAGCCCCTCCTTCATGTTGTATGTTTTCGTAACGTCCTCGCCCTCTCCGTCATTGCTCGCGCAATGCCACCTCTCCCAACGGGAGAGGCCTTGGCAGTCCACACAAAGCTTGTCATTTTGCCAAGGGCTCCCCCCTTTGGGGGAGCTGTCGCGTCAGCGACTGAGAGGGCAAGGGTCATTCTTCATCAAAAAGAGCCGGGCCAAAACGGTCCGGCTCTGCGGTTGCAGTTATTCAGAAAGAAGTTACTGCTTGACGCTGCACTTCTTGCCGTTCTTGCCCACGCGCTCAAAACGGACGGTGCCGTCCACCAGAGCAAACAGGGTGTCATCGCTGCCCTTGCCAACGTTCTCACCCGGCATGATGTGGGTGCCACGCTGACGGACCAGGATGTTGCCGGCCAGAACGAACTGACCATCTGCACGCTTGGTGCCCAGACGCTGTGCTGCGGAATCGCGGCCGTTCTTGGTGCTGCCTACGCCCTTTTTATGTGC
>ENA-USUM01000353-USUM01000353.1-human-gut-metagenome-genome-assembly--contig:-NODE-353-length-25974-cov-21.794107_pt1 | contig 25974 bp, 41 predicted proteins | sample MGYA00250063_ERZ773402 | MGnify/ENA primary metagenome ERZ773402 (study PRJEB29103, sample SAMN06112030) | human gut metagenome | biome: human gut; feature: ankylosing spondylitis patient; material...
GACGAAGCGCGCGGCGAGGTCCTGCAGTACGCGAAAAAATTCCTGGGAAATCCGTACCGCAAAGGTAGAGTGTTCTACACCGATAAACAATGTAAAGATATACAAAAGTTTTTGAAATAACCAAGCGTAGCGCCATGAAAACTTACGACAAAAGCAAGATTATGAAGAATGCGTGGTACCTGAAACAGGTGCAACCGTCGATGACCTTTTCTGCCTGCCTGAAAAAAGCGTGGCGCAACGAGAAGTTGGCGATGCTGACGGCGAGGATCGAGAACCGCCCGACGGAGCAGCCGAAGGCCACGGAGTACCGCCCCGAGCTGTTGACGGTGCCGTCAGATTTCTATGGCGTCCGCGGAATGTACTATGGCGACTAAAAAATAACCATACCATGAATGAATTAATCAAAACTAGTGACCGCTTGACGGCACTACTCGAGGAGCAAGCCGCCTGCATCGAACGAATAATGGCGATACTGGATAAATAAACAAAGCTATGAATTATCAAAAAGTAATAGCTCGGACAATAGTAGCAGTTGTAGCTTTCATTTCTACGGGTATCGCATTAGTAACGCTTATCCTTGCTTTACGTGCTATCGAGCCCCTCGGCTTTTATGCTAAATGTGTATGCGGTTTTTGTTGTATTGGAGGCCTATTGCTGATGGTTGCAGGCATTATATCAATCATGATCATGTTGACCGATGAAAATTAACCCGGCAAGAATAAACAAATCTATGAATACTCAAAAGAACGACATCGAACGCTGTGCCTTTGTAAAAGGCTACAATATCATCCGTGCTCGAAGAAAGGGCCGCGATCTTGCCAGCATTGCAATGGACGAAATCAGTCAGGCATTAAAAGATGGCGGGCTGTCGAACAAGGCATTTCACAACCGCAAGTACGGCTATGTGAACCACACCCCCACGGAGCGGGAGAAGATAGAGCAGATTTTCATGAAGTGGGGTGTAGATAGCCCTTGGGGTTTGGCATAGGACAATGAAAACCGACACCATACTTAGTAAGCGCGAGCGTGAGGTGATAAACCTCGTAGTATTGGGCTACTCAGCTCGGGAGATCGCAGAGCGGCTTAACGTCATCTACCAGTGTGTGGCGAATCACCTGCAAAGTATCTACGACAAGACGGGATGCAAGCGAACATTGCATGCACTTGTCACCTGGTATTTCACGCAGAACTTCGGCATCACGCTTAACATATCGGAAATGACCCGGCGGATCGGAGCGGCGATTCTTCTCTGCCTGTTCTCGGTTGAATTATTGGGCTCCAGCTTTGAGTGTCGCATGATGCGCCGAGTAAGGCGTAGAGCTGACGATATAGAGCTACTTACGGTAATTGAGGATTAACCACGGACTTTAAACACAAAAGATAACCCACCATGAAAACAATTTATCTCTGGATTTCAGACAAAGGCTGGACACCCTTTCAGTACAATGAACTTTCTGAATTAGCCGCCGAATTTAAGGCGCGCAATATCAAACTGGGCGACTGGTGCGAACTGGGCTACGGGTGCGAACTGGGCGACGGGTGCGAACTGGGCGCCGGGTGCAAACTGGGCAACTGGTGCAACCTGGGCGACGGGTGCGAACTGGGCAACGGGTGCAAACTGGGCTACAGGTGCGAACTGGGCGACGAGTGCAAACTGGGCGACGAGTGCGATGTTCCGAAATCGCTATTTATCAGCGCATCTCGTCATACAGTATCCTATTGGGGTGAGGATGTTATTCAAATAGGCTGCAAACGCTACACCATTTCCGAGTGGCAGAAGCATTTCCGAAAAATTGGCGAGGCCGAAGGCTATAGTCCCGAGCAGATGGAGGAATACAAAGGGTATATAGACCTGATCGCTGCAATGCACAAGACGTGGGCGTTACACTAAAACATCCTAACCATGAAAAGCGAAAAAGCAAAACAATATTTGTTGAAAGTGGTAACACCGATAGCGATGATGTATCTCGATTGTCCGGGAGAATGTGATATTAAGCTAATAGAGGCAAAACGAGCCGCCGAACTTGCCGAGCAGGAGGCCGAGGAGCGGATGCGGAAAAGAGCGATTGGCGCATTCGACGATATGTGGTTCGAGAACGGCGAGGACGGAGAGTTCGAACCGGATTACGAATACCACCGAAAGAATTTCATCCAAAAACTGAACGAGAATGAAAACGATTGAGGAAAGAGCGAAAGAATGGATTGATTCGCTGGGAGCAGGTCTCGTGCATCCATACAACAGACAGGCGATGATAGACGCCTATATCGCCGGGGCAAAAGCCCAGTATGAGGAGCTGACGCGCTGGCACGACCCGAAAGAGGAATTGCCGGAATATATTAAGGTTGTAGAGGTGAAATACAAGGCTTTTAATAAAATCATGATGGCAATAGCATTTCGATTGGGTGATTTATGGAGTGGCAAAAATAAGTGGTGTATTGATAGGACAAGTGTCCACATTGACCACGAAAACATCCTCGGCTGGCGGGAGATTCACGAATAAGACAGAGATATGACACCGAAAGAACTTTACGACTGGGCGGTAGATAATGACTGCGAGGCGTTCGACATTAGTGTGTGCATCCTTGAAGATGGCGTAGAATATATACTTGATTTTGATATAACAGAGTTAACCATTAACAAAAAATCAGAGCAAATAACCATAGACGCATGAAACGAGAACTTACACTAACCGACATCGCGGGGTATCTGCCGTATGGGCTTAAATTATTAGACAGAAAGCGCGGAATGACCACCGTATGGGAGTGGCAGAGTGCAGCGTGTTGCGACTGGAATGGGGAAGAAAAAGTTGAAATGATTTCCGGTGAGAAGTATTCGGAAGAGTTGGTTATGGCATCCCCGATCCTTCGTCCGATGTCCGATCTGTTTGTGAAGATCACCGAGCGGGGTTACAACGACGGAAAACCGTTTATCCCGATCTCTGAGCTGGCGAATATAGTCGAGGAGCAGGAAAGTGCTCGATGGGTATTCGAACAGGAAGACAAACGAATGTATTCCTGCGAATGGAAAGACTGGTTTTTATGGGACCACGACTGGAAAACATTTATACGAACTTCTTCCCTCAGCAGCTCGGAGGTATGCGCTATATCAGATCCTTACAAATTGTATGATTTACTCCATCGCCTGCACTTGGACTACCGCGGTCTGATCCCCGCCGGGCTGGCCGTAAGCGTTCACGATTTACCCACAAACCCGTATGAGTGATGAAAACCAACAGACCGATAAACGACTGTTATTGCTATAACTGCCGGAAATACGAGCAGTGCCGGGACGAAGGAATGTTTGACGAGGGACGGGACATCATTGACTTCTGCGTGGACTATGAGGATGTGAGCTATCCCGATGATGACAACGACGAAAATGATTGAGCCATGAAAACCAAACTACTGCGCCGACTGAGGAAGGAGGCACATATGATCTATCCATCTACACGGATGCGCGAGTTTGCATTGTCGCTTGGGTGGAACTATATATGGGCCAACAAATATGTCCACGCGATACGCAGAATCTACATCCTCCGCCGCGTTGCGGAGCTAAAACAGAAGAGAAGATGAAAACAAAAGTAACATTCAAAGATAGTTTTGATGATAACAAAATATCAGTAGAAATTATCCATAAAAAGAATATTAGGCTGGAGATGGGCGATTCTGATGTATGGCTATCACTTGACGATTTTGAGGAATTCATCCAAGAATGCACCCGGCTTGCGGTGAAACTCAAAGAAAGCAAAAAGAAATGAAGAATGAAATTATAGCGTGGGCGTTGCTTTCAATCCTCGGAATCGTTACTGTTTGGCTTATGTATCGCGCCGTGGAAATACACGAACGGCTCAGAAAATCAATCGAGGAACTCAAAAAAGAAATAGAATCCCATGAAAACAGGACTTGAGATGATCGCAGAAAGGGGAAGCAAGATATTTGTGGCAAATGGGCAGTCACGCGAGGAACTGAGACTAAGTTACAACTCGGCTTGCAACGCCTATCTGGCTGCTTTCTGCGAAAAGCACGGCTACGATTATGAGCCGGATGCGTGGGTAGGTAACGACCCCGGCGGAATTGCAGAGGTAGGCGATCTATTCGTGAGCATGGCCGATATGCTGACGGACATCGACCGGGACGCTCCGGAGGAGGAATACATCAAGTACTACGACTACCATATGCGTGTCGGAGGGATTTGTGGCGGCAAATTGGAAACCCCGAATTACGACAGCTGGCTGCGGGGATGCCCGCGGATGGACGAGGAGCAAATAGCTCGACTGGAGGAATTGCAACGGGATGTGCGTAGTGCAGAGATGAATTTGAAGGTCGAGATCGACAGAATTAACAACCTCAAACAAGAATAGTTATGCGAGAAATTAAATTCAGAGGCAAGCGCTATGATAACGGGGAGTGGGTTTATGGAGGTATTATTTTCATAGACGGAGGTGAACCGCATATTTTCTGCAACTATGGAGGCGTAGAGGTCGATCCGGCCACCGTCGGCCAGTACACGGGGCTGAACGACGAGAACGATTACATGCAGTGGTATGTAAACGAAATTACGGATAGATGGTCACTATGTATCGGTATGGATCATGTTGAAGACGATCCGATCATATCTAAATGGGAGGGACTTGCTCGGCATAAGGCCACCGCCGAGGAGATTATCAAACATTTCAAAAAGAGGGAGAAATGATACGAGCAAGATTCTATATCAAATTCAAAGATTGCGGTAACGATTATCGGCCGGTTAAATGGCCAATCAAGCATCCGTATTGGTGTACGGGCGAAAGCGTCGACTCTTTCGTTATTGTCGCCTATGCCGAAAATGTCGAGCAAGTGAAGGATCTATGGCCGGAGGCTTATATGATCGAATGCGAGGAAGTGAATGAAATAACCTTCACCACAAGATTCCCAAAACCGAAGTGGTACAATTAATATCAATGTAAGCTATGAAAAAGATCTTGTTTAACGATCGCTACGGCTTGACGGATGCGGTCATCGAGGGGCGAAAGATCATGACGAGACGGATGATTAATCTTAATTCCACCTCCGACGTACAGGTACGAATTTTTGCAGGATACGTCCAAATCATCGGAGGTAGCGGCAATGTATGTGCTGAGAAAAAGTTACCCTATAAGGTCGGCGAGGTCGTGGCCGTGGCGCAGAGCTATGAGCGGATCGGCGTACACCCGCAACATTACATATCCCGCCCCGATATTGACGGCTATCAGATTATTTCCAAACACAAAGGTTGGCGCAATAAAATGTACGTTAGCGCCGACCTGATGCCCCACCAAATCCGCATCACCGGAATCCGTTGCGAGCGCTTGCGGGATATTTCGGACGAGGAGTGTATGAAAGAAGGGGTGGTGGATGTGACCTACTTTAAGATCGGGGAGCGTCCATACGAATTATTTGCTTTACCGGGGCATGAGTACGAGGAAACCTTCAATACACCCAGGCAAGCCTTCGCCGCACTTATCGACAAGGTGTCCGGCCGTGGAACGTGGGATCGGAACCCGTGGGTGGTGGCTTACGAATTCGAATTGGTGAAATGAGCGATTTGATCTGTCAAATAGTCACCCGTAAAATATATGCTTACGTGGCTGAGATATACGGGGCGCCCACGTTTTGGGATGGCAAGTGGTGTCTTATGGTTTATGTACTTTGGCGGGATAATGGATGCCCAATACGCGAAGGAATGGTATTAAAGTTCGACACTAAAGAAGAGGCGGAACGGGTGAAAATCGGGACGATAGCGAAGGATAAAACACTTTTCGAATTAGTAAAATAGCAATGAGTATGAATATATTTAAGATACGCATGGGGAAATGCTGGTGTCACAGGCACACCACAGGCCATGGATATTTGGAGGTGTGGCTATTTGGACGCCTCTATGAAGTATTCAGATACAGAGGGGCGTGCAAAGATTGCGACGCTCCGTTTTGAAAAAATAGCGAGATTCTCGCAAAATCAAGATAAAATGCAGAAAAATGAGAACCTTACAGTATTCGAAGCCGCAGCAGCCGATGCCGTATTATACGCCGATGCCCTCCTTGAAGAGCTGGAGAAAACAGAGAAGAAATTATGAAAAAGCAATATAATGAAAGGCCTACAACCATAATAGTTTGGCTGGTCGTAATACTGGCAATAATAGTTATGATCGCCTTTACCGGAATCAAGCCGGCAATGTAAAGGGCTCCCTGATCCGGAGCCCTTTGCGTTTGTGGCGCTCTCAAGCCCCACCTTTGACACGTCACTCCAAAGGTAGCAACTTATTTCGATAAAAGCAAATGGGGAGAAGGGCGGAAGGGCGGCCAACTATCGCCGACTATACGGTATGGACAAATGAACTGAGCCGGGAAGAACTGATGATAATTATACATGGCATATGTAATCATCGGATCAACCAATCGAAGAGGAAGCTCCAGTTTTTGCGGGCGCAGCGCGACAGGCGCCGAGCCACGCGGGGTAAATACAGGGAACCGAATACGCCTATTTCGTGGCGGAGGTTTAAAACAAAGGAAAGAGATCATATTGACGGACGGCAGCAGGAGTTGCCACTATTTTTATAGAACATGGATAGTTTGCTCATGCAAGTTATGCGGGATCGCCAATCCGACGCGATGCTATTGATTAGCGCTTCAGATTTGCGTACCTTTGCAAATGTGCTCATTCAGGAGACAGGGGATAGCGTTGCTGAAAAAACATTCAGCGCCGTGAAAGCAGCTATGGGTGATAAGATAAAGTATTGTACCCGTGGAGAGGCGTCCGAGATTTTAGGAGTGTCCTATCCGACATTGCATCGGTGGGAGAAAGAAAAGTGTCTAATCCCAGTAAGAATAGGACGAAAAGTGCTATATTTGCGTAATGAAGTGGACGCATTCAAAGCACGAGGACGCACACGAAGTTTGGGAAAATGAAGTGAAAACCTGTATTATATCGCCAAAAATAAGCCAAAAACATGAATAATAAAAATAGCAACCATCAGATTGTCAGATGATTGCTATTTTGAAATTGTAGTCCCGACGGGACTATAGGTAATATTATCTCATGAAATCATTGGGATTGCATAAAGCAACAAAAATTGGCTGCAATGGTGTGTATCGGCATCTTTACGGATGTCATGAAACGACCGAAATATCACCAGATAAAGTATAAGTCGCCAAAAAGTCGCCAAAAATTATTGAAGTAATATATGGTTGTTTATATTTGCATCCGTGCAAATATAACAATTATGGCGACAATTTACTATTCACTCTCTGCCAAGGAAAATACATGCGGTTTACACGAGGTGCTGATTCGGTTTACTCACGGACGCCTTAACCAGCGTGCCAAGACTGGTATTTTCGTGCTGCCTGAATATTGGAGCGCCAAGACACAATCGGTTTCTGTTCCCCGTTACAGGATGATGTCTCCTGCCCAACAAGAGATCGTCGAACAGGCAAACGAGGCACATTCTAAAATCTCGGCATTGACATCTTTTGTCATGCAATCGTTCATAGAGGCAGGAGCAGGGAAGGTTAGCTTGCCTCCGAGTTGGCTCAGGGATGTTATTACGCCTTATTCTGTAGGATTGTCGCAAGACAGGGATATATGGGCACATTTTGAAAGTTACGTATCCAAGAAGGGGTTTTCTGAGCGCCGTAAGATGGCATTCAATGTTCTTATGAGGGCTCTCAAGCGCTACGAGTTGTACAAAAGGATTTTCGACCGCACCTTCACCCTTTCGCTGGGGATGCTAACGCCCGAGGTATTGGATGACTTTGAGGACTTTTATCGCCGGGAGCACGATATATGCGAGGAATATCCGCATATCTATGCTTTGGTGCAGGATTCGAGGATACCACACCAGCGTGGCCACAATACGGTTGTCAGCAAGATGATTCTCTTGCGGGCTTTCCTGAATTGGGCCGCAAACAATGACCTGATCCAAACTAATCCTTTCCGGAAGAAGGAGATAAAACAAGCTGTATATGGTTCCCCGATCTATATCACAATCGCCGAGCGGAACAAGCTATACCATACAAACCTATCCAGGCATCAACGACTGGCGGTACAGCGGGATATATTCGTATTCCAATGTCTCATAGGGTGTCGCGTGGGGGATTTGATAGCCTTGAAACGGAGCAACGTAGTAAAAGGTGCTGTTGAGTATATCCCGCGCAAAACGAAGGAAGGCCATCCGGTGACGGTGCGTGTCCCGTTGAACAATCTTGCAAAGGAGATAATCAATAAATACGCATCCCCTGACAATGCACTACTGCTCCCCTTTATTTCGGAGCAAAAATATAACGAGGCAATTAAAAAATGCTTCCTTGCTGCCGGATTGAAACGCATGGTAAGTGTACTCAACCCCGTCACCAGGGAGCCTGAGCAAAAACCGCTCTACCAAGTTGCGTCATCCCATATGGCGCGTCGTACTTTTATCGGGAATCTGTATAAGCAGGTCAAAGACCCTAACCTTGTGGGATCTTTGTCGGGGCATACCGAAGGCAGCAAAGCATTTGCCCGCTACCGCGACATAGACGAGGAGATGAAAACCGACCTGGTGAAACTTCTGGAATAATCAAATCGTATTCATCAACTCGCATACGACGGCAGCGAATATGGGTGCGCAGCATTCGCTCACTTCGAGCATCGCCATCCAGTATTGGGTGTCATCTTTTTCCATGTCCATTACATTTACAACAGGTGAATTGGTGCACATCTTCCCATAGCGCCTGGTTTATTTCGCCGGTAAGGTATGCTACCTCTTCCCCGGCCATCGGCAGCCCGAGAGTAAGGGCTATATCGTCTACGAGGTGCCGCAGTTCGTGCTCAAAGCTGTTGAGAAATTCCCACGGCGAGGAGTGCATCCCTATTACGATGACACTTTGCCGATGCTCCTTGTTGGAGTAGGTGAATCCCGTATCCATTTCGCACTTCACCATATTCCCCTGTACGCGATGAAGAACCGTATCAGGGCATCCGATGTCGGTAAGGGACTTGAGTATTTCGCCCGTATAGTAGCACGTCACGGCATAATATATGCGTAACGTCCAACCATACTTGTGAATACTCAAGTCCCGAATCTTCATTTTTCCTCCCTTTTTCCGTACTTGCGCCAGTTTCGCGCCAGCCTTCTGCGTTGTGCCCGGTTGAAGCGCTTGTTCTCGAATACGTCGTTCACCGCCCCGGCAAGTTCCTGGTACTTGTCGGCAGGCAGGTTACGGACGAGCGTTGCGATATTTTTCATCGATTTCGTCGTTGTCGTTTGTGAATTCGCTGATCTGGGGATATTCTTCCATGGCTACATCATCTCTTCCCACAGGATGGGTGTTCCCGAGCCGATGGTATCGGCATAGTAACGTGTAAATGGCAAGCCGTCGTAGCCGTCCTCGTCATTGATATAGTCACGTATGAACATCGCCAGGTATTGTGGATTGGGTATCGACGACCCGAAATAGTCCGCCAATGCCATGTTGCAGACGTACACGCAGTCATAGCCCTTGTCCTTTTTGAGTTCGATGCCGTACTGCTTGAGCAGCGCATCCACCTTATCCTTAGAATAGGGCTCGATCTTCTTGCCGTTCCTGTCCTTCATGCGGGATACGGCGAATTCGCACATCTTCTTTGAAAAGTGCCAACCGTAATTTTCGAGATATTCCCGGAACCCTGCCGGGAAGTTTTCATGTGTATCTAACCTGTCCATATTTTTCGATTTAAAAATAGGAGAGGGCACTGCGGCCCCCTCCCTCCGGTTTACCGCCTGCGATACCGCGAATAGGGGCCTGTACCCCTTACGCCACGGCGTTCGCCGTAGGCGTCGTCATACTCATACCCGCCGCGGTCATACTCGCCACGTTCGCCGTAGCCGCCACCTTGTCCGTAGCTGCCACGCTCACCGTATCCGCCACGGCCTTCACGCCGGCCTTCTTCAAAGCCTTCTTCGTAGGCGCGTCGGAGCTCCCGCTCCATCTCCTCTTCGTGGCCGCCGAAGCCGCCACGGCCTTCACCTATGATTCTCCAACCCATAGTTACTTTGTTTTTGCAGGTGGTTCAGACTTGACAAGGCTCCTCAGTTCTTCCGCCGTCGGTATCTGGCTCAGCCGTTCGTTCATGTCAGCGAGCATCTTCCGCAACTCCCTGTTTTCGGCTTCGAGCTCCTTTGAACGCGCAGCTTCGGGGTCGAGCTGCATCAGGATCTCGTCGTAGACCTTCAGGTTGGCTTTGTGCCTGTCGAATGATTCCACGATGTCACGGCTTGCCTGCTGTGCCTCCATGATGGTCGGCTTCAACACTTCGCGTGTCGTCGCTACGGTAAGGCCGTCTTTCGAAACGATGTCCGCTTGCATAGGGACGCCCCAGGGCTCGTTGCCCTCTATCGAGATGTTGATGAATTGCGGCATCGGCGAGAATTGCCCAGGCTTTTGGGGCGGGAAATACGGTGCCGATACATCTTTTACGTTGGCTGTATAAAACTTAGGCTGTTCCCTGTTGTCGAAAACGTAGACTAAGGAGCCTTTTCTCAAGTTCTGAAACATCTTGGTTAATGATTTGTGAAAGATAGGGGAGAAGGAGCCCTCCTCCCCGTCTTTCGGTTAATTGTTTTTTTAATTCAGACGGCACCGGTCATCAATTGCAAAGTATCGGTCTGCTTGTCATACCATATCTGGTATACCCCTGACCCCGGAATATCCGATACTGTAACATTTGCTCCGTTGTACGTCGTCAGATTCTTATTTTGCCCGTTGGTTTCAAACAGCACGGGAAGTGTTCCCGTTGTGCCGGCAGGGATTTCCTGTACCAACTCAACCAGCACGAGTCCCCGGTACCACGAATTTGCAAATGCGTGGTTGGGAAAGGAAAACACAACCCCTGTGGTTTCCACTGTCACGCCTGTAGTTTTTAGTACCGGTATGCCTCTGCGGTTAACATACTGAAATGGGAATACTGCCATATTTTTGTATTTTAAGTTATTATAACTAATTTTACATCGGGATAGGTTGGAGTCATGACCAACTGATAAGGGCTTGCCAAACGTCCTTCCCTCTTTTTCTCGTTTGGCACCACTAAATTGTTTGGCAATGACAAATCGGGAATTCATAGAGAGTGTTGCTCTCGAAGGAGAAGAATGGCGTATTATTGATGGTACGCTCGGCTATTTCGCGGTATCTGATTATGGTAGGGTTTCATCGCTATCCCATCGCGTGAGCGGAGGTAATAACAATAGTTGGATGACTAAACCTCGCATATTAACTCCTCGCCCAAATCGGGGAGGATATTTGAGAGTTAGACTTACATCCCTACACGGAGTAGATAAGACTGAATTAGTCCATAGGCTTGTTGCTAAAGCGTTCATCCCCAATCCTAATAACTATGCATATGTAGACCATATAGATGGGAACCGGACGAACAATGTGGCACGTAATCTTCGTTGGTGTACTCGTTCAATGAACATGCTTAACCCTGTCACAAGAGAGTGTGCAGCAAAAGCACGAAGAATACCCAACAAGAAAAACAGAAAGCCAATTGTCCAGATTAAAAATGGAATATTGGTTGCAAAATATAAAACAGCATCCGAAGCCCATCAATTACACGGATTTCACATCGGAGGAATATATGAATGCATTCGAAAACCAACTCGCACATTGAAAGGATTTCATTGGCGCTGGCTTTCGGATTGGGAAGCCTCTTATCAGTAAGTCAAAGAACATTTCACCTATCGGCGAATAATAGCATTATCCCCAAAATCCGCCGCTCCCCCCAAAGCCAAACCCTGCACCATATCCGAGACCATATTGTGCGGCAATACACGTAGGCACACCGACAATAGGCGAATAGGGCACGGTAGCCGTTTCGGGCAGCTTGCACTTGATGCTATTCACGTCATTCTGCAAAGCCGCTACAGCGGCGTTCACGGGTGCTACAGCCTGTCCTACAACACCGGCCATGTAGGCGTTTTGGTGTTCGAGGTTGAGCTGCGTGGTCAGCGTGCTGTTCTTTTCGCGCAGGGCATCAATTTTATCCTGCAATGCAGCTGCCTGCATTTGATCCAGTTTGGAAATTATCGCTGTAGTCCCGCTTTGAGAAGTTTCGCGAATTGTGTTTTGTAAATCACAGGTCTGACGTTGTGTTTCATAGGCAACGCTACTGAATCCGCGCTCCATGCCCACATTGACGCCATTGATGGCCTGCTTCATATCGCAGCAGCACGCGGCGATCTGGTTGCCGATTTGGCATCCCATCGACTGTACAGCGTTGATGATCTGCTGGCTTGACATGCCGAGGGTGCCCTGGATGTTGCACAGCGTGTTCTGAATCTGCTGCGTAGAGCAGTTGAGCGACGATGCCAGCTGATTGATGGCTGCGCCGTTCCCTTGGATTGCGTTCATAAGAAGTTCCCGTCCGGCGTCACCGTTGAGCTGCGCAGGAAGGCCATTGGCGTTGTTACCGCCGAAGCCGTTGCCACCAAAGCCGCCCCAGCAGAAGAACAGCAGGATGATCCAGATCCACCAGCACCCGTCACCGCCCCATGCACCACGGTTGTTGTTACCGTTCATGAGTGCCGCTACGAGGTTGGGATCCATGCCCTTGTTGCCCATCATTGACGAGACGAGAGCCGCGATGTCAAGGCCGCCACCCGAGCCGCCTCCATCGAAAATATAAGTTTTATCCGAACCCATTTTTAATAATTATTGAATGATTGCCGCCCCTGTCAAGGCCGGGCGCTCACCTGTTGCAACATTGCAAAGGTGGCTGCGGGCGGCAGGCATATCAATTCATTGGGGCGCAGATGGGAGGCAACTTCTTCGCAATAAGTTCGCACTGTATTTCGAATATAGGGTGGCTGTATCGCTTGCGTTCATCGAACCCGGCGACCATCTTCTCTATGGCGCGTCGGGAGAACCGCATCATCCGGGCGATGTCGGTGGTGTACATGCCGTTCTTATGGCAGAAGTGTACGAGCATGTAGCGCGCATCGACCACATCTTGAAATTTATCCTTCGAAAGGATTTGTTCCTTAGCTATTTCAGTTTCAAATGCAACACATTCGAGTATTTGTGCAAAAAGCTCTGATTTACGCATATACTTTCCCGATTTTTTATTATAAATTTGTTATACCACTATACAAAAAGCCAACACACCGATTCAAGGAATAAGTCCTCAATGTGGTGCGTTGGCACAATCGTATAGTGGTATATGCGGGAAAGCGTTGGGGACTTTTTTATGCCCGTACCCCAAGGCCCGTTATTCGGTTACAACCGATGGGAAGTCATCCCAGTATATGTAAATCATCTCTTCCATTGCGCGTAGTGTTTTCGTATTTCAAGGTATTCAGGGTTATCTTCATGGGCATATGCTTCCTGTTCGAAAGTTATCCTTCGGTACTTGAAGCCGTGAAATACCCAATCCAATAGGTAGACGATGTAGAAGGGCACATATAACAGTTCTCTCATCTGTGCGGTGTGTATCGCTTCGTGGTTTTTATTTTTATCCGACAACGGGCGGGCGGACTTGCGGGCAAATACGATCCCGAACAGATTGATAGCCTTGTATCCCTTGAAGGGGATGATGTCGTTATAAATTATCTTCATACCTGTCAGAATTGCCATAAAATAATACCTACTCCTACGCCGACCGTAGGCTGGAACCCTTGCGGTGTGTACGCCGCTCCGACCCCGGCCGTCAGGGCGAAGCGGCTGCGCCGGGTGACTACCTGCTGTCGGGTGGTCGTGCGGTCGTATGTTTCTATCCAGTCGAGCGTCGGCCGAAGGTTGCCGATCCGAGGCCCGCTAACCTGTGCCCGGTAGGTGCTGTCCGAGTAGGGGCGCGTTTCCATCGCCACTTTCATCTGCACGCTGTCTGCCCCGACTTTCACAACGACGGTCTCCGTCACCGTGTCGGGCGGCGCGAAAAGCAGCACCGGCACCGAGATGTCGGCCAGGCGGTACGTGCCGGGCAGCGGTTCCGGCCGCGGATAGAACACCGTGTCGATGCGCGTTGTTTCTTCGACAGCCACCGACGCGGCGCCCCGGCGGTATCCCCAGCCGAAGAGGAGCGCCCCGGCCGCAAGGGCGGCGAGCAGGTAGAGGAGCAGGCGTTTCATGCCTTTACGAACAAATCCCACCCGGCCTGCACGTCGAGCATCTTGGCCTCGACGCCGTTCTCTACGAACGACATGGCTGCAACGATGGGAACCATCACGTCGCGGTTGGTCGTGGTGATCCGACTGTCGGCGGGCACCCCCGATCTTTCCGCCACGGTGCGGACATAGGCGTCCGTGTGGTTCTCCTCCGACGGGGCCCAGCGGCCGATCATCTTGCGGATCGTGTCCAGCCCGTAGTTACGCTGGTAGTTGTTCAACAGCTTGAAGGCAGCCCGATAGCCGTATGCTACCGTCGTAAACTGCGCAAAACGCTTGTCTTTCGACGGTACGACCTCGCCCTGCCAGGGATTGCCGCCCCGTGTCTTCTCGATGTTAAGCGGATTATTGTTCCGCAGCCCGCGTGGTGTCATTGCGCGATGTGTTTAGTGTATAGGATATGCCCGACCCATCCGGCCATAGCACAAACAACCCCCACGAGGATGTAACGCGGGAATACGATTCCGAGCACTACGGCCACGGCCGCAACGATGCTCCATACGATCCATTTCTTTTTCATTTGTCCTTTTGTTTTTGTTTGTAGTTTTCCAAATAGGGAATCTTCTTAATCATCTCGAACGAGAGCACATAGTACAGGAAGTCGATGTATCGGTTCTTCGGGAATATGCGGTTCAGGTTCTTGAGGATGTTGACCCCGTAAAAGTATATCAGGGCATATACTGCGAGCGAGATCGCCGACATTGCCCCGTCGTGGTTGTCGATGTTGTCCCCGACGAGCAGTATCATGGCCATCAGTCCCGAAATCACCGCAGCCTCGGATATGCACTTGAAAGCCTTGCGGAATATGAATCCTTCGTGCTGTACGAGCACGCCGGCGAACAGGCCCGTGAAAAAGTTCGCGGCGAATATAATCATGCAGGCCGTCAGTATGTCGTGTATGGGGGCTATGGCGTTGAACATGTACACCAGGGCGCCGATCAACACCTGCCATACTTTTTCGCAGAGCCTTTCAATAAATCTCCACAATGCTTCCATAGGGTGTATTCTATTGTTCGGGCAACACGTTTGTCTGCGCCTGGGGCGCCGCTTCCGACTTCTCCAATTCTGCGATCCTCTGTTCGAGCCGTTGCAGCACCGCGGCTAAAGTTTCTCCTTCGGAAACAAGCACGGCCTCGGCTACGGTTACGGGATAGAACGGCTCGCCGTTGGGCTTGTTGGTCATATACATCTTCATTGCTCAATATTTTGAAAGTCCATAACCGTTTCTTCGGCGGCCAGCTCTTCAGCACGCCGGGCCCTCAGCGCCGCAAGGGTCTTTTCGTTCGCGTTGTACTCCGCGTTGGCCGCTTCGTACTCCTCATAATCCAGGGGATAGGTAGCCCGGAAGTCAAGGCCGGACTTACTGCATTTGGCCGCCCTATCGTCGGACTTGGCCATGACCGCCCGTAATTCGAGCTGCCGCGATTCGAGGATGTCGATCTGTCGTTGTGTTTCCATGATTCTGATAGTTATAAGACGCAGACCGGACGGGCGGAAAATTTAAAACATTTGCCTGTATAGCCCACGGTGCCAGCGCCTCCACTGTAAATAAATATGCCTCCCTGCGCCTGCTCGCACGAAGTATGGACATAATAATTATAACCATAGCACATGGTAGCTTTCAAGCGTAAGAGGGTACGGTTTACGGGGTCTTTCTCCACGTCAGCGACGAAACGCACCCTGTCGTGCATCAGCAGGTAGACCTCTTCCGACGACGGCAGCCACCATGCACCCGCCTCCAGTCCCGTCGTCATCCCTTCCACGGTGATGCCGAAGTCGAGGGCTGCCGCAGCGGCTGGGTAGCGGTACTGTGTCTTACCATAAATGTCCTCGAAAGTAAGCCGTCCGATCAGGTTCGTGTTGATCTTGCCATCCTGCAACATCGTCCCGAACGCCGTAGGATATTGTACCATGTGCTCGGCGAACAGGTAGTCCTTGTAGGTGGGATACACGGCAACCAGATCGGGGTTGTCGACTTCGGTGAAAACGCTTTCCTGAATGATTATGTCGCTTCCCGGCTTCTGCCCCGTGGCTTTCTGGCCTCTCTCCGAATAATATTCCGCGAACTGGTCGAGGACACCACCCGCCGCAGTCCCTTTCGCACCATTCTTGCGGCGGATGTAATACTCCGCTTCACCCGTGTCCAGGATTAGGATACTTTGGTAATCCACATCCACGGCGCGGCGCGTCAACGTGCAGCCTGTTGCCGAAATCTTTTTGTGCCCCTCTATCGTAGACCATGCATCACATGTCATGACAACCGCGGAAAGCTCTTCGGAGGCCGAGGCCACCCAGGAGTATGTAGCTTTGAGTTCCGGTTTAGAATTTATAAGTGCGGCAATGTCTGCCAATGTCGAACCCGCAGGGTACGTAAACGAGAATTCGCTGGTATAGATGTTCAGCGTGAATTCACCGCCCGCGGCGAGGTTGAAGCCCGACAATGCCACCTCATAGCTATATGCCCATCTAACTTCGGATGCCGCGTTGCGGAGCGACACGATCAGCACCCGCCCGCCTTGCCGGGCGTAGACCACGGCCACGGGGACAAGCTGCGGCGGCAACTGCTCTGCAACAAGCGTCGCACCCTTGACGAAGCGGATAGTACCCGTGGTCTTGTCGAAGACCGCAAGGTCGCCCACCCCGGCGGCCGGCTTGTCCACCACGACGTTCACGCCGTCGTAGACGAGCATCCCGTCATTCTCGATGTATGACACTGCCGACTGCGTGTCCTTGCGGTTCTTGTCAGCCGTGTAACCCGCCTTGTCGGCGTATTTATTGACTTGTGACATGTTGTATGTAGTTTAAGCGTTCTTCCAGTCCGACACCGCGCCGTTGCCCACGGAGTGGTAGACCGCGTTGTTCTTCGTATCGACATAGAACTGTCCCGCGCGGTCGGGGGCTTTCGCCGGCGCGCCCTCGCCCGTGACGACCAGGTTGTTGTCGCCCCAGACGCCCAGCTTCTTCACCTGCAATTCCGGGATCAGCACTTTGCCCGAGAGCACTCCCACGAGCAGCCTTTCGAGGTGCGTCACGCGCGCTTCGAGCGTGCAGTCCGAGTGCGCGATAACCGAAATTTCGCTGAACGAAGCATCCGACCACGGCGTGAGCTTGTGCCTGGACAAGAAGTCGGCATCGGTGATCTCCGGCCCCGTGGTATAGTAGGTGTTGCCCAGCAGCGTGACGTCGACCTGCGTGAAGGGAGCACCGCCAGCCACATCGGGCATGTAGAGCGCTTTGGTTCCGTCGAGCGACAGCAGGCGGCAGCCGATGATCTCGACGGCCATATTTTTCGCCGCAGCATCGGTGCTTGCGTGGATGGTGGCCGCGCCCGTCGAAGTGCCTACGTGCGTGTCGCTGACGCACTCGCAGCCGTCTAACCGAATGGTCTGGTTGTCGGCAAGGCCCGCGCCGACGGGTGAATGGCACGTACTGAAGAGTTTGCAGTTCCGTACCGTCGTGAAATATCGCTCAGATGCGGCAAAGACCGAATCGATATGTATGCAGTAGCAGGCTTGGTGACCGCCGGCGCTGGCGTCCGTATAACTCTCGTCGTTCATGCAGTTGACGGTCATGTTGGCGACGGTGCATTCGCCGCCCGCCTCGATGATCTTGGCGCGGTTCACGGAGTTGTTCTCATACGAGACGATGACGCCGTCGCGGCTCTCGCCGATAAGCGATATGCGGTTCGCCCCCTTGTTGATGATCGCATACGGGTAATCCATCGCCACATTCTTCGGAGCTTCGTGATCGTAAAGGCCGTTGCGGACAAACACCGTGACCGCGTTGTTCACGACATCGAAGGCGTCCCTTGCGAAGTCGCACGCCTGCGCGACCGAGAAGAAATGCCCCGTCCCGCCCTCGTCCACGGTGAAGGAGTCCGTGTCGAAGTTTTTCAGCGTGGCCCGGCTCTCGGCGTCGCACCATGCGTCATAGTTGTTGAGCGTGACGATCAAATCCTCGATGGTGACCTTCTGGCCGATATTGGTGGCTGCGGATATGCTGGTGCCCACATTCAGCCCTCCCGCTACCGACGCCGCCTTGCCGCGGTAGTAGATTTCGTAGGTGCGGTCTGCCTTGAGGACGAACCAGCGGCCCCGCTGGTCGAGATTGTCCGAATAGGTAATGATCCGCAAAGAGCACTCTTTGTCCACGCGCAGCTTCATGCGCACGAAAATAAAGTCCGAAGCTGCGACCGGGATGCGGCTGGTCAGGGAGAAGTTCGAAGTCACGCCTGACTGCGTAGGCGTAACGACCATGCTCCGATCCGTGATGTCCGAGCCCGTATTATTATAATAGCTCTTCGTAAAGTCCTTGAGGATGTAGGCTACGTGGTCTTTGTAGCCTAATTCAGTATTCAATTCTTCCGAAGTCACATATCCGGAATCATTTTCCAGTTCGGACAGTTTCGTGGGAAGCTCCGTGCGGTCGGCCTTGCCCTGGATCATCTCCTGCAATGCAAGTGTCAACTTGTCCCAGGATACGGTGTTGTTGAGCAGGGAGGCGCGGATATCGGAGCCTTCGACCGTAACCTGTATCTCGGAGCCGATAGAGCCGACATATACTTTCACGAAGTCAGAAACCGGGATGGAGGATATGGAGCCGTCGGCATTTACGAACTCGATAGATTGGGTATCCTCGTTGTAATGCAGCCCCATCATCTCGATAGGCAGGTCGATGATGAACTTCGCACCGCCCTTTGTCGTGAAGGTCAGCTCGTAGGTTTTGTCGTTGAACTCCGGCAGTCCTACGCAGGTGTTGAGCAGCTCCCGGATGTCAGAATGCGCCGTGGGGGAGGTGTTGTGTTGCTCGATCTGCCCGTTGACGTCCGGGGTGGGAATTTCTGAGATCGCCTTGTCCGTATAGTTTTTGGCCTCGGTCAGTGTCTGCGCATCCCCGCCGGATATGTTGCTGTTGAGCTCCTCGGACGTGGCGTCAAACACATCGCTGACATTATTCCATAGTTCTGTCGTCTTAGTGTCCGTGTACGACTTTGCCTCAGTCAGCGTGTCCGCCGCAGCTTCCGTCAGTTCCTGCTTGGATGCCTTGTCGGACAACTCCTGCTTTATTTCCGTGTCGTCGTAGTTGGAGAGCCCGGCCAGCTTCTCCTTCTCCTGGTCGGTGTAGTCGTTCGTCGAAAGCCCTTTCCCTTCTTCCTTGTCGACCTTTTCGGCAAGGGCTTTGTCAATATCCCCAATTTTACCTGCGGCGTCATTTGCCGCTTTTGCCGCCTCGTTCGCGGCGTTTGCAGCGTTAATAGGGGCCTCGGCATATTCTTCCTCCGTAAGTTCGGAATTCGGGTTGTATTTCTTGAATGCCTCGTAAGCACTCTCGCCGGGCAATCCAACAACAAGGCTTGACGCCTCAAGGTCGACAGTTTCCGTTGTAAGGTTGCTTTCGTCTTCGCCACCTTCCAAGAGTGTCGTAGGAACCAATTCGAAGGCCTTGCAGTAGTCGACCGCCGTTTGCCCTCTCTTCTGCAAATTCTCCCACATGGTGAGACGGTACACCCCGATGGATTTTTGCATTGCTCCGCTGATGGTGAAAATCGCGGTGTTGCCTTCGGTGGTGAAATCGACGGGAATGTCCATATGCGAAGGCAAATGGACGAAGAGTCTCAGGTCGCGCCCTTCGAGTGCTACCTGCTGCCCATTGGTGAGTATCGGCCAATGTATCTCTATGTCCTTGCCTATCCGGATGCGTTTCATATTCCTTTCGAGTGTTTATTCTTTCTTGAGAGCGGACATTATACTGTCATAGAATACCGCCTTGCACATCTTTGCGGTATCAACGATAATCAATTCCTCCTCGTCGGAAACTTCGATGCCGCCTTCGCTGTGGAGGATGCGGAATGCCAGGTCATGCGCTACGATGCCGTTCATGCCCATGTATATGGCGTTGGCAAACTCTTTCCTTGCATCGACGACAATATGCCCGGCGCGGGAAATGTCGGTGAACAGTTTGAACTCTTTTAAATTCAATGTTTTCATATATCCTGTTTTTGTGTTAATATTGGCACCAGTTGGCCGTCCACATACTGTTCATATGATCCCACAATATGATCCACAGCTTACCCCAATCCAAGGTAATTTCAGTGTTGTTTTGAGAGTTGGAATTGGTGCATATCCTGTGCTGGGTATTCCCGCGCGTCAACTTGACATTGCCGCTGCCGACCTTTCGGATGAAATAAATCTGCCCTTGTTTTGGTGAAGACGGTAAAGTCAGCGTAATCTCGCTCGTAGCCGTACTGAACACCACGCTGTCCATGTCGGTCAGGGTTCTATTGGAAGAGGTTCGCACATTCCTCAGCCTGAAACCCGTTATGAACCCCTCTGGGATATATAAGGCATGGTTTCCGGACTGACGTGCAGCGGTAGTGGTTCCATCCGATAATGCTGCTCCGGTGACATTTATATACACTCCGACATTGCCTGCCGTGCCGCCGGCTGCGCTGCGGCTTACTTCTGCTCTTATAGGCCCATATAGGGCACCACCCATTGATCCCGGCCAGGTGTTGCCTCCAAGATAAAGCTTGGTATTATCGTTGGTAAACCTAATCAGATTGGAAGATAGAAGCATCTCACCGAAGCTGTCTGTGGCTGTTAATGATGATTCGTCAATTTTAAATCCGCCTATTGTTCCGCTCGATGCGTTGATAGTCCCTGTAATATCGGCTTTGGTGGCCACGAATGCCCCGTCCTTAGCAACCCTGAACGGCGCATTCGACGGCGTGTTGCTCCCGACGAACAGTGGAATATCGCCACCCACGAGCCCTGCGATGATAGTATTCACGGAAATGTCTGTCTTGGAGTTGTGCACCACGAACTCCATACCTTGCAGGAAGTTGATGACGGCATTCTCTGCGAACAACAGGGGCGTATATATCGGCACCATGTCGTTGAGTTGTTGCCAATATGCCGACGCGGATCCCGCCGTCGGTTTGTTGGAGTTCGACGAAGTGTGCGTTTGGCTGCACTGGAATTTCAACTGTTTGTTGTTCGCATAGATCGTAACTACGTCTATGTATCTGGGGCCATTGGAAACGAGGTCGAGGTCATTGCGGTATTCCACTCCCGATGCCCATTCCGTTAGGCGGGTTATGCAGCCCTGCAAGCCATCCTTGCCGGGGGCACCGTCTTCGCCGGGGGCGCCGTCATCACCTTTAGGGCCCTGCTCTCCCGATATGCGTACCGGAGTTGCCCAGCCTACCGTCGGGTGCAACAGATTGTCGTCGGCGTCTATTTCTGCCTGGGTCATCCACAGATATTCACCCGAAGAGAGCGACGGCGGGGTGTCGCTCCAACCTGCGGGGGTGCGATCCGTTTTGACCAGCGCCGGCGCCGTGGTGGTGCTGTTATTCTTGGCGTATTTGAAGTCAGTATGCGGCCCCGGCTCCCCATCCTCGCCCGTTACGCGGATAGGCGTCGACCACGCCCCGGCCTTTCCGGTCGATGCGTCTATCGTAGCCTTGGACATCCACCATATACCGACACCAGTGGGCGCGTCACTCCATCCGGACGGAATGGGGTCGTAGGAAGTAGGCTTTGCTGGCTCCGTATCGCTATTTTTAAATACATAGGATGTCCAGTTCCCCGGTTGCCCGTCGTAAGAATACCGCGCCCAAATCGAGGGCGAGGAAAATGCGCCCCAAACACCTTCCACCTTGTTGCGCTTCGACACCCATTCGTAGCGATATGTGGCGTCTACTCCCGTAGGGTCATCCGTCCATGGAGCCGGGGGATTATCGTATTCCGCAACATCGGGAACATCCGGAACGGTGCCCGGATCCTCGGTTTCCGTACGCGTGAATATGTATTCTACACCTTCACCATCCACACCATCCGCGCCGTCGAATGACCACTTCGCCCATAAGGACGCTGCTGAATATCCGCTCCAGTGTCCGCCTGTCTTATAGCGTACGCAAGTCCATTCGTAGGGGCGCTCGGAATTCGGGCCCGTGGGGTTGTTCGTCCAACCGCTCGGTACATATCCGTCTTCGTCGCTGCCAGACGGCGTATTCGGGGCCGTGTTGGAACTTGTGCGTTTGAATATCCATTCTACATCGGTTCCGTCGACACCCGGCGCTCCGTCGAACGAAAATTTTGCCCAAAGCGCAGGGTCGGTGAATTTGCCCCACATGCCATTTACCTTCACGCGCTTGCTGGCCCACTCGTAAGGAGTGTCGCTATCGGGCCCGACGGCATCGTCCGTCCACACCTGCCCGTCCGAGGTTTCGGAGGGCGAGGGAACGTAATCGTCCTGCTGTGAGGTGGGCGGTTGTGCAGGGGCTTTGTATTCCGATGTGCGTGCGAAGATCCACTCGTAATCCTTACCATCCTTCCCATCGGATCCCGGTTCGCCCGATACGCGCTGAGGAGCAGACCATGATTTAACTTCTCCGTCGACAACGGTGCCGGTACACATCCATGTAGGACGTTGATCCGACATCGGGAGCGTCTCCGTAGTCCAGCCTTCGGGCGGTATTTTAAGCTCCGTAGGTTTCGCCGGTTCGTTCTCGGACTTTTTGAATATGCTGATTGTTTCGAGCACCCCGTATCCGCCTAAGTATACCCACTCCTCGGCATCCTTGCCGGGCTCTGTCGTGGTGCCGTCGACCAGACAGCGCCAGTGCCCGTTGTTCCAATATACGTCGTCGTTGCGGTTGTATGTTTCCGTGGCGCTCCACACTCCGCGGTCTATGATCGTGGGCACCTCTTCGCCGCCGGGCGTGAATTGCTGGATGACGCCCGACATATAGATGTTGTTCAGGTATGCCGAATACCCCCTCATCTCTATCCCGAATACGGACAGGTTTGACAGGTCGCCATATTGCGCGGCGATATTGGACGCAGTGAACTCCCAATCGGAAACTCCCGTTAAATAACGCTGGTATGTCCGGGTTTCATAGCGGGAGGTCTGCCGATCCTCATTCGAGAAGGAGCCATAGCCCACGAAGGTCATCGACGCCGCCGGATGATATTGGGTGGGGTAAGCTCCCGATACCGGGCGTAGTTGATACTTGAAGGTCTTGTAAGTTGTAGTGTCCAGCTCCTCGGTGATGCGGAAATAGCAGGTGGCGAACCCGGCAAAGCGCCTGTTGCCACGTCCGTCGTCATAATCCGCGGTTGCATTCTCCGAAGTGTTCAAATTGTGGAAGATGCCCATACATATATCCCCGACCCGAGGACTTCCGATCTCGCCTTCTTCGAGCTTGAGGGTGATGGTTTGGGCCGTGGTGTCGACGCTTTCGATGATCCCGGCACTTGGAGCATACCACGTATCGCCCATGGATATTTCGACACGGTTGTAGCGGAGTTCCGGCACCTCCAGGAATCCCCGAAGTTTCAGGCTCTGCATCTCTGCGTTCCCTTTCTTGTCGATTATGCCGCCAAAGCCAGTCATGCCGGATGCGAACCCCCCGAACTGGGCACCGTCGTCAAAGGTCATTTTACCTTTGAATGTGTCCGGGAACTGTTTGTTAGCGAATTCCCATAGTGCACGCTTGGCGGAATAGGCATTGTAGTCTGCGGCGGCAGTGGAATCGTAGCGGGTGATAAGGTAGATTGAGGCTCCCGATTCGGTAACGCCTATGCGCTGTGCGTACAGGTTTGCCTTCACCTCCGATTCTATGTTGCCGATACGAGAATATGCCGTATTGTCGCCTACCGTATATGTGGCGATATATTCGTTATATAGTTTTTTTTCGTATCCCTGGATGCGTGATAATCGGCCGCTTTCTCCGAAGCGTGGATCCACAAGGCGAACCGCTTGCCCGGCATCGTAATTCTTCTTGTTTTCTTGGCAGTATACGGGATTAGTTTCGCAGTCGTATACGTCCGTGTCGCTGCTGTGTTTCGCGGCATATGATTCCCCGGCCTTCAAGAGCTCCTTTTCAGCCTCCTCGATCCTTTCTTTAGGTAGTTTTACGCCTGTTATGACAAACGTATCTCCAGGCTCGGGATGCAGGCTTTCGTTGGGGATGATAAGTTGGCTTTCACCGGATGATTCTACTTGCGCGATGATCTCGAACTTCTTATCAAATCCATCCTCCGGTTTCCACGTCTCTGGTTTGTAGTTTATACTTAGCTCAAAATCCCGCCCCATAAGACTGCCGCTCGTGAAGGTAGCACCTAGGGTTTCGCCTTTAATCATGTCCGAAGGCCGGAACGGCGTGTCTTTGCAGTACATGACATACGCCTTATCCGTTTGCCCTTCGATGATCTCCCGGTCTACGGTCTCAATGCTGGTGACAGTCTCCGTATTCTTGGGGTATATGTCATCGAAGAACACGACCTGCTCCACAATGTCGCTTCCCGAAAGACCAGGTATTGCGTCGATATACCGCTGTCCGTCCGGCAGGCGAAGCCGAATTTCAGATACATGATTCGTTTCACCTCCTTGCGGAGCTTGCCCATAGTCGCTTGTGAGATTGCGAGTAGAGCCAAAGACGTAGAACCGGGTGCCGTAGCTCGAATCATCCCCTTTCTTTGCGGGAATGTTTTTCACTACATTCCCCTGTCTGAACTCTTCGGGAGATCCGAAGTCCAGTTTGCCAAAGCATAACGATATGAGGTCGCCGTTTTCCTCTGTCCACCATTCCGTCTCAAAGGTCTCGGCAATCGTATTGAGGATGTCCCAGCACTTATCGCCATTGAACGATACAAGCTTCGTAGCTTTAGGATTGTCAACGGTGATTGTGCCTACCTGCCAGTTTTCGCCTCCGAGCTGCTTGTTCATGTTGGCGACGATCAACGCCGCGAAGGATTCGAGGTCTGTGGTGTTGTGAAATACGGCTTCGGGATTGTCCCCACCCAGCCAGAAGCACACGAAACGCTTCATGTGGTTTTGCTGAGCCTCGAATTTGAGCGTATATTTATAGCCGCCGGTCTTATTGTCGAACTCCGGGCGCACCGTGGACATAATCTCGAACTTGCGGCCTTTATATGTGATGTAGGAACCACGAGCAAATGTCGTTGGTTCAAGGAGATTAAAGGGCAGCTCGATATAGTAGTCTCCCATGAGGACATATTTGATGATAGCCTCTTTGGTGACTGGCGCGTCCAATATTTCTGTTCCTGTCGGAGAGTAAATAATCATTTGCATCAAGGGCTCGGCGATTCCTCAAGCCTCTGTGCAAATGTGTGACTGTGCATTTTAATAACAATGGGGAGCTGTAAAAATATCAATAAAAAAGCAGGGATTTCTCCCTACTTTAGTCATAATACAATGGCAGTATTAAATTACGTATGATTTTACGGTTTTAACCATGTGCTCTGAGGCTTAACAATTAATCGGGCATTATTATAAGCCATTTTAAGCGTCAGACATGTGCGTGCGGTATATGTGTTATTTTCAATTTTATGTACAACCAATGCTAAATCAGGATTGGGGGAGTTGGGTGTTAAACATAGTGGCAACAATAGTTGAATCCTATTGCCATAGAATTGGGGCACCGCAGTTTTATAGTTCGTTCTCACTTTTTTACGAGCTTCATCAATAGCCCCTTCCAACCGGCGACGAATTTCAGCATCACCACTCCCTTGCATAGCAGCTGGGAAACGACTTAGGTTATCTTGGATGATATGATCTATATCGGGAATAAGTTCGCAGTTGGGATTAAAAAGTAAGTCTTCGGGTTTTTGAAAAAAATCTGCTATCTTGGGCAAAGATGATTTAAATGTTCGCAATAATGCACCATCGCTTTTTTTGCAAAAACATTTAAAAACATAGGGCGGAACTCCTTCACCTTGATTTTTATTTTTGAAGAAGAAGGCAAATATTTCTTCCAGGTTTTTAGTGACAAGCCCAGTACGTAATCAATTACCGGAATAAGTTTGCTGACGGTTTCA